>OIES01000033.1_pt1 | contig 104377 bp, 88 predicted proteins | sample 1581811 | NCBI WGS metagenome assembly OIES01 (sample SAMN03281021, study PRJEB24777) | human gut metagenome | isolation source: fecal sample PR177 from 1 month old male Malay infant, vaginal delivered... | reverse complement strand
ACAATCAGCAGCGAAAGCGGCCGCACATTTTTGAATGTTTGTCAATCCCTTTTAGGGATTTTTTTAAAAAAATTGGTTAGACCCCAATAGGGAATCTAACCTTGTAATTTAACTAAATGACATTGGGCTGTGAACTGTTACATATTAACAGAAAATTGATAATTATTTTGTGATTTGCTGTTTTATTTTTCCTGATTATGCTTTATAATAGAACCAGCTTATATATTTGCCAAGAAAGACAACGAGGTGATTGATATGAAGATAGTTTATGCAATTGTCAGTTCCGACGATGGAAACCGTGTGACAGATGTACTGAATGAAAACAGCTTCAGCGTAACGAAATTGGCTACTACCGGTGGGTTCTTGAAGAAAGGCAACTCTACCCTGATGATTGGTACGAATGATGACAAGGTTGAGGAAGTAATTAATTTAATTAAGGATACCTGTGGAAAGAGACAGAAGATAACCTGTAATGTTCCGGCACCGAATATTGCATCTATTTCAGCAGGATATATGATGATGCCAATGACCGTTGAGCTTGGCGGAGCAACGATATTTGTAACGGACGTGGAACGGTTCGAAAAGATTTAAGCGGAAAGAGGGATTGCAGGAAGCTGTGATCCCTTTTATTTTTGCCTTGATCAATGGAAGTGAACGGAACCTCTAGAACTCTTTTTTCCTGTTGGACATAGAATAATAATGGAAAGAGAATTCAGGAGGTTTTTTATGAGTTGTAAATATTATCCGAAGGCGGGGGGCCCGTTTGGGATCCCCAATTTCGATAACCATATATCCGATGGACAACAGGAGTACCAGTCTGTTTCACAGCAGTCGCCGTATGCAGACCGTCCAGGCTGTCCGAATGTATCAAATCGTAGTTGTGGAGGTAATTGCGGTAGTAATTGCGGCAATAACTGTGGTAATAACATGTGCCACTGCTGTCCAGGGCCTCAGGGACCGAGAGGACCGCAGGGACTTCCGGGTCTTCCGGGGCCGCAGGGTCCGCAGGGATGTCCTGGGCCGAGAGGGCCTCAGGGCGCGACAGGTCCGCAGGGGCCTCGTGGGGCAACAGGGCCGCAGGGTCCGCAGGGGCCAAGAGGTTTTCAGGGCGTTACAGGTCCGCAGGGGCCTGCCGGTGTGACAGGTCCTCAGGGTCCGCAGGGTGTAACCGGACTTCAGGGGCTTCCTGGAGCAACAGGTGCTACTGGTGCAGCAGGAGCTGCAGGTCCGACAGGAGCCGCAGGCCCGACAGGTCCAACCGGAGCAACCGGCCCAATCGGTCCGACAGGAGCGACAGGGGCAGCAGGCAGCCCGGGAGCAACTGGTGCTACAGGTGCGACTGGCTCTACTGGAGTCGCAGGCCCAATCGGTCCGACTGGAGCAACGGGGGCGAATGGCCCGGCAGGTGCTACCGGAGCGACTGGAGCAACGGGAGCAAACGGAGCCGCAGGTGCGACGGGTGCAACTGGAGCAACGGGAGCGAATGGAGCCGCAGGTGCAACGGGTGCAACTGGCGCTACCGGAGCCGCAGGTCCGATTGGCCCGACCGGAGCCACAGGAGCTAATGGTGCTGCAGGTGCGACAGGAGCTACCGGAGCAACGGGAGCGAATGGAGCGGCAGGTCCGACAGGCCCAACAGGAGCCGCCGGAGCCGCGGGAGCAACCGGAGCAACTGGAGCAACAGGCGCGACTGGAGCTGCAGGCGCGGCGGGAGCCACCGGAGCTACCGGAGCCACAGGTGCCACAGGCGCAAATGGTGTGGCAGGAGCCACGGGCCCGACAGGTGCCACTGGAGCGGCTGGAGCAGCCGGAGCCACAGGTGCCACAGGTGCAACCGGAAGCGCAGGTCCGATGGGAGCCACAGGCCCAACAGGTCCAACAGGTCCGACAGGTCCAACCGGCGCAACAGGTCCAACCGGAGCCAACGGAGTGGCAGGAGCCACGGGTGCAACGGGAGCGACCGGAGCAGCCGGAGCCGCAGGCGCAACAGGAGCCACTGGAGCGACTGGCGCCGCAGGAGCGGCAGGAGCCACGGGTGCGACGGGGCCAACAGGTCCGACTGGCCCGACAGGTGCAACTGGTTCCAATGGAGCAGCCGGAGCAACGGGTGCAACCGGAGCCACCGGAGCAACAGGAGCAAATGGAGCAGCCGGAGTAACGGGAGCTACAGGTGCGACCGGAGCCACTGGAACCGCAGGAGCAGATGGAGCTACAGGTGCGACAGGTCCAACAGGTCCGACAGGCGCTAACGGAGCCACGGGAGCGAATGGAGCCACAGGAGCAACGGGAGCGACAGGAGCCGCTGGTGCGAATGGAGCCACCGGAGCCACAGGCCCAACAGGAGCCACAGGAGCAGCTGGAGCAGACGGAGCAACAGGAGCCACGGGAGCCACAGGAGCAGCCGGAGCCACAGGAGCAACCGGAGCAACCGGGGCAACAGGAGCCACGGGAGCCACAGGTGCAACGGGAGCCACAGGGGCAACCGGTGCAGCTGGTATAGCCGGAAGCAGTGCAATTATTCCGTATTCGTCTGGATTACCAATTACAATGACAACAATTCTCGGCGGATTAGCTGGTATTCCATCATTGATTGGTTTTGGAGACAGCGCGCCAAGTGTTGGTGTGTTGGGAACAACAATCGATTTAACAAATGCAGCCGGAACACTTACAAACTTTGCATTTTCAGTACCGCGTGATGGTGTGATCACTTCTATGTCCGCATTTTTCAGCAGTACTGTGGCTTTGTCTTTAGTAGGTTCCACAATTACAATCCGGGCACAGCTTTATCAATCTACGACACCGAATAACATTTTCTCACCGATTGCGGGGGCAGTTGTTACGTTGGCTCCAGCTCTCAGCGGTCTCATTTCCATTGGTGATCTCTCCAGTGGGTCGACGACAGGGCTATCAATCCCGGTGACAATGAATACACGTCTCTTACTTGTATTTTCAACTACGGCTACGGGCCTTAATCTTGTAAACAGTGTTGTAGGTTACGCAAGTGCTGGTGTAGCTATATCATAAAGAATAATAGAAGCAAAGGAATAAATGTCTCTTTGTATTAATGGATGAAGAAATCACCGGCAGTTCATATTTTGTTGAACTGCCGGTGTTTTTTGTATAGGTTCGATGAAAAGCAGAAGTATGCTGAAAATCATTTATTCAGATGTGTTTCAGCAGATTGTAAATGACTCCAATGTGGTAATGTGCGTTTGTGACATAATACAAGCCTACGCATATAATAGCCTAGGTGTATTTGATCCATCTGTGCGTCTGATTACAGGGACGAAACAGCTGGCGCCTGGGAATGGAGTAAATTTAAAATATCGGTTTTGGCTGCATGGCACGATATACCTGGCAGCTCCATTCATGCAGCATATTGATTTGCAGCTTAATCAGGAAAGGAACATGCGTGATGCTTAGGGACAATGATAATGATAATCACGGACACGGTGATGTGAGGAATTGTGAGAACACCTCTTGTAACAGATGCTGCTGCAAGCGCTGTTGTCCCGTCTGTCCTCCGGAACAGAGGTCCTGTAACTTAAGTGGTGTACAGGTACAGCTGCACGGGGCGGCCAGAGCGCTTTTAGAGAACAACACCAATGTCGTGTTTGATAAAATGGTAAACCAGTCAAATCCAAGAATCCAATATAATAATATGACTGGAGAGTTCACATTACCTTCCAATAGAAGCTACTATGTTTCCTGGGAGGTGGCTATTGACGGGTCAGAGACTGTGCAGAGTATTGATTTTTGTGTGGTAGTTAACAATGTCATGATCTCAGGCAGTTCGTCTTCACAGGTAACCTGTCAGCTGTCAGGAACAGCTCTTATTACGACGGGAAAAACACCGGGAAGACTCTCGCTTGTAAATATAAGCGGAGATACCGTGAGGTACACGGAGGCTTCGGTACAGGCTAATATTGTGATTGCAGGAATTACTGGCTAGGCTGGTATTTACAAAAGCAATTGATCAAATCAGAAGTTTACGCAATGAAACATTGCGATTTATATAGAATTTAGGGATGGTGATATTATGGCCGATATAGGATTACAACTACAAAATACTATTGCTGATTATATCGCTGCAGGCGGTGCGGTCCTTTTTAATGAGACGCTTGTCAGCGATGATCCAAACGTAGTTTATAATTCTGCTGATGGAACAATATCCTTTGTGCAGGAAGGTGAATATTATGTATCTTGGTTTGTGGTGACGAAAACGGGGCTTGGCACATCTGGGCCAAGCTTTTCTATTGTGACCAATGAAGCCACGCCTACGTATTATACGGCTGGAAGCGGTATAAAAACAGGAGAAATATCCGGCTTTGCACTTCTCAATGTAAGTGCCGGATTTAGTTTTACACTTCGAAATGTGACGAACGGCGGAGTTCGGCTTAATGATAATGTAGAAGTTATGGCTGGAATTGCAGTAGTCAATATCGGTAAGGGGGGTCCCACTGGCCCAACTGGTGCCACTGGTGCAACCGGAGCGACGGGCCCACAAGGGGATATAGGTCCAACGGGGGTAACTGGTGCAACGGGGGCGATAGGTCCGCAGGGAAATACCGGATCAACGGGAGCAACAGGCCCACAGGGAGATATAGGGCCGACGGGTGCCGCTGGTTCAACGGGAGCAACAGGTCCACAGGGAGATATAGGGCCAACGGGAGTAACTGGTTCAACAGGAGCAACAGGTCCGCAGGGAAATACCGGATCAACAGGCCCGACGGGAGCGACAGGTCCACAAGGAGATATAGGGCCGACGGGAGCAACGGGACCGCAAGGAAATACCGGAGCAACGGGTCCGACAGGAGCAACAGGACCTCAAGGAAATACCGGAGTAACAGGTCCGACAGGAGAAATAGGACCACAAGGTGATACAGGCCCGACTGGGGCAACGGGACCGCAAGGAAATACCGGAGCAACGGGCCCGACAGGAGAAACAGGACCTCAAGGAAATACCGGAGTAACGGGTCCGACAGGAGCAACAGGGCCACAAGGTGATACAGGCCCGACTGGGGCAACGGGAGCAATGGGCCCGACGGGAGCAACAGGTCCACAAGGAGATATAGGTCCAACAGGAGCAACAGGACCGCAAGGAAATACCGGAGCGACAGGCCCCCAGGGAAATACGGGAGTAACGGGTCCGGCAGGAGCAACAGGTTCACAAGGAGATACAGGTCCAACAGGAGCAACAGGATCGCAAGGAAATACCGGAGCGACAGGCCCGACTGGTTCAACGGGAGCAACAGGTCCACAAGGAGATATAGGTCCAACAGGAGCAACAGGACCGCAAGGAAATACCGGAGCGACAGGCCCGACTGGGGCAACGGGAGTAACAGGCCCATCAGGAGTGGTTGGTGGTATTCAGCTTGAAGTTAAAAATAGTTCGGGAAACAATGTTGCGGATGGAGGAGTATTTACTTTTGATACAGTCTTTACAAGTTTAACTCCGGATATCACAAATACGGCTGGGACAATTGAAATTACGGCAGAAGGTTTATATTTTGTTGATTGGTGGTTGAATTTAGACGGATCAGGAGATCTTGATTTTGTAGTAGTAAATTTGGTTAATGCTACGACGTCCGCTATAATTGGCGAAAGTTATGCACCGCCATCCATACCGGGACAATTTTATGGGAATGCGATTCTTCAAGTAACGGCTGGTCAATTACCATTTACAATGCAGCTGGTAAACCAATCAGGTGCGGCACTGACGTTATCAGATATAACTGTTCAGGCGAGTATGCGTATAGTAGAGGCTAAAGTATAAGCCATATTTAAATATGGCTAAGAATAAAAGGTTTTAAAAGAGGTGTTATAATGGCTGGTTTAGGATTACAGTTACAAAATACGACGCCCCTTATAGTATCTGCAAATGCCGCTGTATTGTTTAACGAAATATTGGTTGATTCTGATACCAATGTAACGTATAATCCGGCAGATGGTATGATAACGTTTATAAATGCGGGGCAATACTATGTATCATGGTTTGTGACTGTCAAAACAGCACTTGGCGTATTCGGTCCAAGTTTTTCGATTGTGACTAACGAAACGCCTTCCAGTAGTTATACCGCTGGCAGTGGAATAAAAAATGGAGAGATATTTGGCTCGGCAGTTTTGACAGTTACAGCAGGTTTTAGTATTTCATTAAGAAATGAATTAGCTACGGAGGTCAGTCTATCAGATGTGGTTCCGGTTAATGCTGGTATTAGTGTATTAAATGCTGGATCAGCAGGTCCGACTGGTCCTACGGGAGCGACAGGAGCAACCGGCCCGCAGGGCGCGACAGGTCCTACAGGGACGATGGGTCCCACAGGAGCGACAGGAGTTACAGGACCACAAGGAGCGACAGGCCCAACAGGCTCACAAGGAGTGACAGGACCAACGGGAGCGACAGGAGCAACCGGACCGCAAGGGCCAACAGGTTTAACAGGATCAACAGGAGCTACGGGTCCACAAGGGGATATAGGACCAACGGGAGTGACAGGAGCAACCGGACCACAAGGCATCATAGGCCCAACTGGCCCAACCGGAGCGACAGGCCCGCAAGGCATCATAGGCCCCACTGGCCCAACCGGAGCGACAGGCCCGCAAGGTATCATAGGCCCCACCGGCCCAACCGGAGCGACAGGCCCGCAAGGCATCATAGGCCCCACCGGAGCAACAGGCCCGCAAGGCAACACAGGCCCCACCGGCCCAACCGGAGCGACAGGCCCGCAAGGCGTCACAGGCCCCACCGGCCCAACCGGAGCGACAGGCCCGCAAGGCATCATAGGCCCCACAGGCGCAACCGGAGCGACAGGCCCGCAAGGTGTCACAGGTTCCACCGGCCCAACCGGAGCAACAGGCCCGCAAGGCATCACAGGCCCCACCGGCCCAACCGGAGCGACAGGCCCGCAAGGCATCACAGGCCCAACCGGCCCAACAGGCGCCACCGGTCCGACTGTCACGAGTGAAGGTTTTTCAGCATTTCTTTCAACAGCTAGTGTATCTGCCAGCAGTCAGCTAACTGGCTGGTCGGTGGCCGCCCCATATTTCAACAGTGGAAATTTTAATCCGGCGACTGGAAATTATACTGTGCCGGCCACAGGCAGATATATTATAGAAGCGACAATTAACTATGCAACGACAGCGGTAATCACAATCGCACTGGGGGCGGGAATTAACCCTGCATTTGTTGTACAGAGAAGCTCACCGACGGTGACCAGTTTAATTACAGGTTTATTTCCTATCTTAAATGTTAATATTGCGCTGATACTGTCATTAAGAACAATCTTGGGCAGCGGAACTGTAACATTGGCTGGAGAGGTACAGCTAAATGCTGGTGATATCATCGGACTTTACTATGTAGCAAACGGACTTACGATCGGGCTGAATTTAGGTGGTTCCGGTAGTGGTATTGTTTGGTCTGTAAATCAGATTAATAAGCAGCAATAAACAAAGGAAAAGCAAATGGTCTGGATTAAAACAGACCACATAAGTCAGGCGGATTCTTAAGAATCCGCCTGTTAAGAATACCTTAAACGCTGTTCACGATACCTTCAATTCGTATCTGAATCCACGCCTCACCCCATTTGCGGATTTCCCCTTATTAGCCTTCCAGTTCATACCTTAATTTGCTTTTCGGAAATCGTTATAATTCTTCAAAAAACTGTCTCCACCCCACCCTCAAATCTGCCTCGCCCCTGAAAAGATCTGCCACCAATCCAAAAAAAATTCTGCCTCTCAATCCCACCAAATCCCCTCCTCCCCCATATCCTGGTCGCCCAATCAATTTGTCTTCGGGTCCCCACAACCCCCATGCCGCCCCATGTCCCCACCAGCCAAAGGACAGGCAAGATGCCCAAATTCCGATATGTCACCTTTTTCCATTTTTGAAATATACTGTAGTATACCATCAGGGTATTAATAAAAGAAATAATATGGAGGTTCCATTATGAGTGATATGAACTATAATAACTGTGAGTGTGATCAGAGAGAATCCTGCGATTGTGACTGCAAATGTTACTGTGAATGTGAAAGATGCAGAGCTCTCGCTCCGAACAGAACAACATTAAAATGTGGCTGTCCTGGTGCGGTGACTCTTCCTCTGGCAACGATTGCAGGAACAAACTTTACAGTTGCGACTGTGACTGTGGACACAAAAGGATTCCGCAAACCTTGCATCAAATTTGAATTTGCCAGCAATATTGTTACCACGGCGGCAGTTCTTTCTCTGAATTTCCAGATTTTCAAACAGTGTAAAAATCAGCTGGTTCCGATTCCGGTTGGTCCTGTCTGGACGTTCTCCCGCCTCGTTGCGGTTACTGCAAGTGATTCATTCTCATTTTTCGTGTGTGACTGCGATATCTGCGATACGGAATGCTGCACTTACAGTGTAGTTGCAACGGTTGCAGGTGTTGCGACGGTTGGTGTTACTTCTATTAACAATGCGACTCTTGGAGCAATTGTTGTCGATAACGCTACCGGTTGCTAATTAGCTTAAAGGAGTAGCAATGTATTACAGGTTATTTGGACATGGTTGTCAAACAGGTTCTGGAACATGTAACTGCATTCCCCCAAAATTCAATCAGCCAAGATATAATGTGGGGCAATACCCTTTCCCCCAAACGAAACAGCGCCCACATTCTTCTGAAGATGTATGCCGCAAAGAAAATATGTTCATTAAAAACGCTGATTTTGGGGGAGTTGTCCTGCCTGAAGGAACAGATAAGAGAGCCACATTTCATGTGGCTTCTCTTAGTTTGGATACCTCTGGTTATAAAAATATACTGATCCATTTGGCTTTTTCCTGTAATATCATTGCTGAGAAACTAAAACTGCGGCTGAGATTTCAAATTTTGAGGCAGGATAGTGGTCAGGGTTTTACTGTTCCAGTCAGTGCAGGGATATTATACTATCAGGATAAAGTATGTTCGGAGGCGAATAGTTTTACGCTGTCTGTGTATGACCACAATGCAGCGGCAGAGAAATGCTGTATCTATAGCGTCTTAGTGGATATTGAAGAATTTGATATGGGGGGAAGCGCAATAATAGCAAATCCTACATTAATCGCAACAGTTGTGGGAGAAGTGTGATTTCGTTTTTGGAAGGATACATTATGTCAGGAAAAAACCAGGAAACTCAGTATAAGATTTCTAACATACAGATAAAAGATGGTCTCATAAGCTGGGAAAATCATATGGTGCGGTCATCAGGGATTTCCCAGGTATGGCTGGGGGAGCTGAGGGGGAAACCGTTTCCGGCGGAACTGTTCCTTATTCTTCTATTTATAGCATTAGCGGGTACGCATGTTGTGTGCATGTTGATCGCCCTGGTTGCCTCTGCCGCTGTGTGGCTGCTGTGCCATCGGACCGGCAGCGCAGAGAAAATGGTTCATATGAAGCTTCTGGACGGTGATATTATTTCTTTTTCAGCTCATGATGAGGATTCCATAGCCGGGTTTTATGAGGCTGTTAAAAGTTTGACAGAGGACGGCTCTGCCGTAGAGATTCTGTTTGATGATAATGGAAAGACAGTAAAAAGCTCAGAGGAAGACACCGCTAAGGATACGACACCAGCTAAAGTAAAAACCGTCAGCAGAAATGCGGTAAGCGGGCCGCTGGCCCAGGAACTGCAGGTGTTATATGAGAACTATTCGAAGAAGGAAGATGCGGACAGTGAAATTTTAGCTTTTATTGATGAGATGATCGGCTTGACTGAATCCGGTGACCGGAGCAGTCTGACAGCGGCTTATAAGAAATTTGTTACAATGGGGCTGATCAGTGAGTGTAATGAGCTTGGTCTCGATAAGATCATTCAGGAAATAAAAGCCAGCATCTATCAATAGCAGAAGGAAGTATGAACACAGCCGGATTGAACCGAAAGGTTCGTTCCGGCTGTGTTTTGCATATGATAACCGTAAGAGCCTATGCGTATTTTGCGGATAAAAATCAGAAAGGATGAGATAAAATGGCGACGGTGAGCCTGTGTATGATTGTACGGAATGAGGAGGATGTTCTGGGACGGTGCCTGGAGAGTGTGAAAGATATCGTGGATGAAATCATCATTGTGGACACGGGTTCCACGGACAGGACAAAGGAAATTGCCGCCCGGTTTACGAAAGCGGTATACGACTTTCCGTGGATTGATGATTTCTCGGCAGTGCGCAATTTTTCCTTTTCAAAAGCGACTATGGATTATCAGATGTGGCTGGATGCGGATGACGTGATCGAAGAAGAGGACAGGAAGAAATTTCAGCAGATGAAAGAGGAGCTGGATGGGAGCACGGATGTCGTCATGATGCCGTATCAGGTGGCCTTCGACCAGAAGGGGAACCCTACCATGACGTATTACCGGGAGCGCCTTCTGAAGCGAAGCAGGAAATTTTTCTGGCAGGGAGCGGTTCACGAGGTAATCACACCGGCCGGGACCATCCTTTATGGCAAGGCGGCCGTCTGCCACAGAAAGCTGCACCCTTCGGATCCCGACCGCAATTTGAAGATCTATGAGACCATGAAAGAACATGGAGGGATCACGGATCCCAGACATCAGTTTTACTATGCCAGGGAGTTGTTCTATCATGGGCGTTATGAAGAGGCTGCGGCCATGTTTCTGACATTTCTGGAAGAGGGGAGAGGATGGATTGAAAATAATATCAGTGCCTGTCTGGATCTCTCCCATTGCTACGCCAGAATGGGAAAACGGGAAGAAGCCCTTCAGGCATTGTTCCGAAGCTTTCGTTACGACCTGCCCCGCCCGGAACTCTGCTGTGAGGCGGGAAAATGGTTTATGGAACAGGGGGGAAGCGACAAGGGTAACTTGAAACAGGCCGTTTACTGGTATCTGCGGGCGAAGGATCAGAAGACCAATGAGGAAAGCGGCGCCTTCGTGAATCCGGACTGCAGTGATTTCATACCGGATATTCAGCTCTGCGTCTGCTATGACAGGCTGGGAGAAAGGGAAAAAGCATTGGAGTACCATGAGAAGTCCAAAAAGAAAAAGCCGGATCACCCGGCCGTTCTGTTCAATGAAGCTTACTTTGCAGGAAAGGGAATGTGAAATACCGCTCCCTTTCGGATTTTTGCAGGAAGGACACAGGGACGCTGAAGAGTCATTCTCCGGCGCCCTGCACCATCAGCTGTTTTTCAATATTACCAGTTCCACTGAGTCGGCCACGTGCTCGCACATGTCGCAGCATTTTTCAAACCGGTCATAGATTGTGGTCCAGGACAGGATTTCCACGGCATCCGGACGCTCCGTGTGAAGGCGGTGCATGGCTTCCGTGTAGAGGCGGTCTCCGATTTCTTCCAGATGGTTGATCTCAATGATCTTTTCCCTTATGGTTTTCGATTTCCGGAAATGAGGGAACTCATCCATCAAATCCTGAAGCGCAGCACAGCACTGTGCCACGATACGGGAAAATTCCAGGGCATCCGGCCTTAACTCATGAATGTTAAACATGTAGAGGCGCAGCAGCACATCCTCGATGCTGTCTGTCACATCGTCGATCGCGCTGGTGAGACCCAGAATGTCTTCGCGCTCCAGGGGAGTAATGAATTCCCGGATCAGCTTTTCCATCGCCTGATGTTTGGTCAAATCTGCCTGGTGCTCCAGCTCGTGCATGGTATCAATCTGCTGATTTAACACAGAGGCATCAAAGTGCTCCAAATCGTTCTGCAGCTGCGCCGCTGCTTCAACCGCATACCGGACGCCTTCCTGAAGCAGTTCAAAATATAAATGATCTCGTTTTCCTGTCATGATTCTGACTCCTTTTCTATTTGCTGTTTATAGTTTGATCGTTATTTATCTCCCCATATCTTCCCTTTTGCCTAAAAGATCCAGAGAAACAGTTTTGCCATTAAAAAGCCGATGACACCGCAGCCGGGAAATGTTAAGACCCAGGTAAGGACCATTTCTTTCACAACGCCCCAGTCCACACAGGAGATCCGCTTTGCGGCTCCCACGCCCATGATGGCGGTGGTCTTCGTGTGTGTGGTGGAGACCGGAATCCCTGCGATGGAGGATAGGAAGAGGCAAAAGGCCCCGGCTAAGTCGGCGGCAAAACCCTGGTATTTCTCCAGCTTCACCATGTCCATGCCCACCGCCTTGATGATGCGGTAACCTCCGATGGAGGTGCCGAGCGCCATGACGATACTGCACAGTACCATCAGCCAGACCGGAATGGAGAAATGGCCTTCGCCTACATTTCCCTGGGCCAGGAAGATTCCAAGCATGAAGACACCCATGAATTTCTGGCCGTCCTGAGCGCCGTGCATGAAGGCCATGGCGGCTCCGCCGGCAATCTGGGCGCCGCCGAAGAAGCGGTTTGTCTTCCTGCGGTCACGGTCGCGGAAGAGCAGTTCCACCAGCCGTACAGAGATCCAGCCGGAGACGAAGCCGAGAACGGTGGAGAGCAGGAGGCCATAGAGAACCTTGACCCACTCGGACGCATTGATTCCGTCTACGCCGTTATGCAGGGCGATCGCGGCTCCCGACAGGCCGGCGATCAGGGCGTGGCTTTCGCTGGTAGGGATACCGAACCACCACGCGGCCACGGCCCATGCGACGATGGCGGTCAGTCCGGCGCAGAGCGCGATCAGCGCCTGGTGGTTGTCGCCTCCGAAATCGACCATATTGTAAATGGTGGAGGCCACACTCTGATTGAGTATGGTCATGAGAAAAACTCCCAGAAAATTGAAAACGGCCGCCATCAGAATCGCATACTTCGCGGTGATGGCCCGGGTAGAGACGCAGGTAGCGATGGCGTTAGGGGCGTCGGTCCAGCCGTTGACCAGAATAACGCCCAGCGTCAGAACCGTGGTAACGGCAAACGCCGGGCTGGACGAGAGTCCTGTTAAAAAATCAGATATGGGGATTGTCATACCATTCATGTCATACCTCACTTTACGTGGATTTTAATGTTTCTTTACTTCGATTATAACGGACTGACGTGAAAAATCTATAGAAAATGAAAAGCTTAACACCGATTTTACAAAGGATAAAAAAGCGTTAAGACGAGGCGGCGAAAGGGAAGAGGGAATATGTAACAGTTCAGACGGCTCATCTTCTTGACCGAAAAAGCCGGTCAAGAAGCATCGGATATTCATCCGATGTGAAAATTGGTGCATAAAGCCGCTTACAAGCAAGCTTGACGCTGCTTCCTGCGCCAATTTTCCCGCCGTCTGAACTGTTACGGGGATATTAACAAACTGCTAAAAATGGAAAAAGCAGGATGCAGGAACAGATAAATTGTGCTATAGTTAGAATTTGTGACATTTTAATTGTACAGAAAAGAAAGAGATGTGTGGAACATGAAAACTGGAATATTGAAAACGGGTGCGGCCGAACGCCGTGAACTGATCCTGAACGGCAGTATCGTAAGAACCTTGATGATGCTGTCGTTTCCGACCCTGATGATGAGCGTGGTGCAGTCTCTGATGCCGCTGTCCGACGGTCTCTTCATCAATAATGTAGCGGGTACGCTGGTGGCCAGCGCCGTTACCTACAGCGAGCCGATCATAAACATGATGACCGCGCTGGCCCAGGGCTTAAGCGTGGCCGCCATGGCCATCATCGGGCAGACCTTCGGCCAGGGGAATTTTAAGCGGGTGAAGCATATCAGCACTCAGACCGTGGTTTTCGCATTCTGCCTTGGCCTGTGCATCGCGCCGCTTCTGGTGCTCATCGCGTTTCCAATATCGGGCCATGTGGATCAGGAAATCTCTCATAATGTCTGGCTTTATATCGCCTTATATGCCATGGTTCTTCCGTTTTCCTTCCTGGAAAGCATTTATAATGCTATTATGAATGCCACCGGGCGGCCGGAAGCGACATTTATCCGGATGGTTTTGATGCTGGTATTAAAAATAATTTTCAATGTAGTCTTTATCGTCTGGCTCCGCCTGGGGATTGTGGGCTGTGTCATGGCTTCGCTCTGCGCCAATATGCTCATCTGTATCTGGATGTTCTATGAGCTGTTTATCCAGAAGGGAGAGAACCAGCTGACCCTGAAGGGCTTTCGGTTTGACGGAGTCCTGATCCATCAGCTGATCCGCGTCGGCATCCCGGCTATGGTGACAAGCCTGATGCTGAATTTCGGCTTCTTCCTCATCAACAATGAGACCCAGAAATACGGTCCTGTTGTCTTAAACGGTCAGGGAATTGCCAATAACATCACGTCAGTATGCTTTAACCTGCCCAGCTCCTTCGGCGCTGCCATCACAACCATGGTGAGTATGAACGTGGGCGCGGGACAGGGCGCACGGGCGAAGAAGTGTACTCTGACCGGATGCGTGGCCAGCATGATCACGGCTGTCCTTATTATTTCCATTATAGTACCGGCCTCGTCCCATTTGACGACCCTGTTTACGCGCCAGCAGGATGTGCTGGAGATTGCAAATCACGCGTTACATATTTACACGTATTCCGTAGTCGGTTTCGGAATCTGCATGGTAGTTCAGGGGGCGTTTATCGGCCTCGGAAAGACAAAGGTTCCGATGGTGGTGGGGCTGCTGCGAATATGGCTGCTCCGTTACCTGTTTATACTGGCAACGGAAAGCTTCCTCGCCTATTATTCCGTATTCTGGGGGAATTTATTCTCCAACTACATGGCGGCGGCGATCTCCATCGTCCTGCTTCTCCGTGTGAAATGGGAATCCGCATTGCAGGAAAATGAATAAAAGCCAGTAGCCGCCGGGCATTTCCGGACAGGAAAACGGGCGCCGCAGCCGATGATACCCGGCCGCGACGCCCGTTTCTTTTCTATTTTCCTGAATTAATGGTAAATCTTTTTCTCCTCATAGATCGGTTCGCATGTCAGATTGACACCCAGCTTCTTGAAAATCTTCGTATCCACGTCGGAGAGCAGGACGGAAGTGTGAACTTCGCGGCCCTTTAGCTTTGGAAGCTGCTCTAAGGCGACCTGTGCGTTGTGATCGGTGGCCGCGCTGGCGGACAGGGCGATCAGCACCTCGTCGGTGTGGAGACGCGGGTTCTTGCTGCCCAGGTAATTGACCTTTAACTTCTGGATCGGTTCGATGGCAGAAGGTGCGATCAGATGAATGTCATGAGAAATGTTTCCCAGTACCTTGACCACATTTAACAGGAGGGCCGCGGAGGCGCCGAGAAGATTGGTTGTCTTGCCGGTGATGATGGTGCCGTCGTCCAGTTCCATGGCCGCCGCCGGGGAGCCGGTCTTTTCCGCCCGCTCGTTGGCCGCTCCGACAACACGTCTTAAGTCGGTGGTGATCTTGGCCTGCTTCATCAGAAGCTCGATCTTATAGACCTCATCCTTGCTGCCCATATCCTTGGCCAGGCGGGCCAGCGCCTGGTAGTAGCGCCGAATAATTTCCTGACGGGAAGCCTCGGCACATACCTCGTCATCCATAATACAGCATCCGACCATATTAACACCCATGTCGGTAGGAGACTTGTAGGGGCATTCGCCGTAGATTCCCTCGAAAATGGCGCTTAACACCGGGAAAATCTCTACGTCGCGGTTGTAGTTTACCGTGGTAACACCGTAGGCGTCGAGATGGAAGGGGTCGATCATGTTGACGTCATTTAAATCGGCGGTAGCCGCTTCATAGGCTAAGTTTACCGGATGCTTTAACGGGATATTCCAGATCGGGAAGGTCTCGAACTTGGCGTATCCGGCCTTGATGCCGCGCTTGTTCTCATGGTAGAGCTGGGAAAGGCAGGTGGCCATCTTTCCGCTTCCCGGTCCCGGCGCCGTGATGATGACGAGCGGCTTCGCTGTTTCGATATAATCATTTCTGCCGTATCCCTCGTCGCTCACAATCAGAGATACATTGCTGGGATATCCGTCGATGATGTAGTGGCGGTAGACGCGTATGCCGATTTTTTCCAGCTTGCTCTTGAAGAGATCGGCTGCTTTCTGTCCGGAGTACTGGGTGATGACGACACTGCCGACATAGAGCCCCCGGTCCGTGAAGGACTGAATCAGGCGGAGCACATCCACATCGTAGGTGATGCCGAGATCGTGACGTATCTTGTTCTTCTCGATGTCTGCGGCATTGATGGCGATGATGATCTCGGCCTGGTCGGCGAGCTGCATCAGCATGCTTAACTTGCTGTCAGGTGCGAATCCCGGAAGGACTCTGGAGGCGTGATAATCATCAAATAATTTTCCGCCGAATTCCAGATACAGCTTATCGCCGAACTGGTTAATCCGCTCCCTGATGTGCTCAGACTGCAGCTGCAAGTACTTGTTGTTATCAAATCCGATTTTCATGTTAGTACCCCTTTTTATTCTTTAGAATCTATGTCCTCAGAGGCTGTTTACCCGCAAAAAAGCACGCAAAAAGCCCCCATATCGTTAAAAACGACGGGTTCCTGCTCATAATACTTACCGATTGTATCATAAAACGAATGAAATTACCACGGTTATTTCGTTCTCCATAGGGTAAACTTACAAAGTTATGAAGAATCGTGGTTCCTCATGAGGCTGAAATCCCGGCTAAAGTTATTGATGAAAGCAGCTTTTCATAAATTTCTCTGTTTCTGAGAAAAAATGATTATTTAAAGGTCTTGCAGGGGGTTGTAAAATACAGTCAATGCGATACAATAAAACTGACCAGATCGGTTAAACCAAACAGGTTAAGGGGGTCAGGAAGATGAATGAACAGTTTTATGAGCTTCCTCAGGAAAAACAGCTGCGGATCATCAACGCCGGGCTGGAGGTATTTTCAAAAAATGATTACAGACATGCGGTGACGGACGAGATCGCGAGAAAAGCGGGGATATCCAAGGGGCTGTTATTCTATTATTTTCACAATAAAAAGTCGCTGTACCTGTATCTGTTCGATTACTGCGCCAGTCTCATCATTAACCAGGTCATGGGAGATGAGAACGGCGGCAGCGGGGATGAGCCCGCCAGCGGCGGAAACGCGCCCGGTGGCCCGGTGGCCAGATGGGAGACAGTCACCGATTTTTTCGAGCTTCTGGAGATGGCGGCGGAGGCAAAGATCAAAGTGCTGGAGAAGACGCCTTATCTGGCTGATTTCATGGTGCGGGGATATTACTCTGAAGACGGAATCGTAAAGGAGGACTTAAACCGGGCGACGATGGAGTCTGTTTCGTCTGCCTTCAGGAAGTATTTCAGAAATGTAGACTACAGCAAGTTTAAGCCGGATGTCCCACCGATGGAAATCTACGAGATGCTGGTCTGGATGACGGAGGGGTACCTCCATGACAAGCGAAAATCCAACGCGTCCATATCCATGAAGGAAATCATGGAAAAGTTCTATGTCTGGGAGAAATGGCTGAAGCAGATCGCTTATAAAGAAGAATATCAGAAAACGGAGGCATAGAATGGCAGCAGGAAAACCGGTAATCAGAGCGGATCATCTCTCCGTCCGGTATGAAGGGGAGGGCGTGGCGGTGGACGCCTTGAAGGATGTCACCTTCGAGGTGGAACAGGGAGAATTTATCGTGGTACTGGGGCCCTCCGGCTCCGGGAAAAGTACCCTTCTAAATATAGTAGGCGGGATGGATAAGCCCACAGGCGGTGAGATCTGGTACAAGGACAGGGAACTGACGGGATATACGGCGGACCAGCTCTCCGACTACCGGAAGGATGTCGTAGGCTTCGTATTTCAGTTTTTCAATCTCATCCCCTCCTTAAATGCCGTAGAGAATGTGGAGCTGGCGGCTAGTATTGTGAAGGAGCACATGGACCCGAAGGAGGTGCTCGCCATGGTGGGGCTGGGCGGAAGAGAGAGACACTTTCCGGCCCAGCTGTCAGGCGGAGAACAGCAGCGGGTCTCCATCGCCAGGGCCATTGTAAAAAAGCCGGACCTCCTTTTGTGCGACGAGCCGACGGGGGCGCTGGACAGCAAAAACAGCGTGGCCATCGTAAAGCTTCTCCTGGAGGTGGGCAGAAGCTTAAAATGCCCCGTCATGACCATCACCCACAACGCGGAGATGGCCCGTGTGGCGGACCGCGTCTTCCACATGAAGGACGGAAGGCTGGAGCGTATCACGGTCAATGAGCATCCATGCCAGGCGGAAGAACTGGACTGGTAGCGGCGGAAAGGGACGGATATGACGAAACTTTTATTGAGAAAAATGATTCGCGACATGAAGAGATCCATGACGGCCTACATACTGTGTATCCTGATCGTTGCCATCGGTTTCTGCGGTTTTACCGTGCTGGAGCTGTGCTACGACAATCTGGCCGAATCCCGGGATATGTTCTTTTCCCAGTCCGAATTCTGCGACGGCTTTGCCCAGGTGACCGATTCACCAGTCTCCGAGGCAGGCATTTTAAAAATGATACCCGGCATCGATTCGGTGCAGGCCCGGCTTGTGAAGGACACGAGGGTATACGGATACGAAGAGGACGTGGAACTCCATCTCGTATCCTGGTCGGAGGGGGAGATGAACCGTCCGGTCTTATCCCGCGGCACGCTGCCGGAAGAGGGCAAAAAGGAGATCGTTATCGGCGACGGCATCGCAAAGGCCAGGAATTTAAATCCGGGGGACACGGTGGAGATCGTCGTGGAAGGAAAGAGGATTCCTATGGAGATCACAGGAATTGGCCTGACGCCGGAAAATATCTACATGATCCGCAATATGAATGAACTGTATCCCAGTCCTGCCGTGTACGACGCGGCGTTTACCTCATATCGGACCATGGCCCAGATGTTCGGCCAGGAAGGCCATAGTAACAGCTTTTTGTTTAAGCTGGAGCCCGGCAGCGACTGGGAGGCCGTGAAGGACCGGATCGAACAGGCACTGAAGCCCTACGGTCTCATATCCCATTATGCCCGGGAGGACCAGCTGGCCGTCTCCATGGTTGACGAGGAGATCAAGCAGCTGGAGAAAATGTCCGGCGTGGTGCCAGTTCTCTTCCTGACCGTGGCGGGAGTGATTCTCTATATCACGCAGAGCCGTATGGTGGAGCAGCAGCGGACCCAGATCGGAACCCTGATGGCGATTGGAATCCCATTGAGGAAAATAAGGCTCCATTACATGGGCTTCGGAGCAGTGACCGGTTTGCTCGGTGGGCTGTTTGGCGGGCTTCTGGGGTATGCCCTGGCGGATCCCATGGCGGGCTTTTACCGGGTATACTTTAACCTGCCGGACGTGACGGCTCCGCTTTCGGTATCCTATCTGCTGGAAGGCATCCTGCTGGCGGGGATCTTCTGCTCCGGCACCTCCTGGATAATCGCCGGTGTGATCGGGAAGATGAAGCCCGCCCAGGCGCTGCGTCCTCCGTCTCCCAAGTCGGCCAGACAGTCATTTCTGGAGCGGATTCCGGGTTTTTTAAACCTCTTTACGGTTCCGGGCGTCATGGCGCTTCGAAGCCTTTCCAGAAACAGACGGCGCACGGCCATGTCGGTGGCCGGTATCGCCTTTGCCTATATGATTACGGCTACCCTGGTGTCCATGAACTCCCTGTTTGATGTCTTTATCTTCGATTACTGGGAGAAGACGCAGAGACAGGACATTATGGTTCAGTTTGAGCAGCCGGTCCTTTTAGAGGATGCCCTGGAGGCGGTAAAGCATCCGCAGGTGGAAAACGCGGAGGGGATGCTGGAATTCGCGGTCACCCTGTCGGGGCCGGGAGGAAAGACGGACTGCACCATCCAGGCCATTTCGCCGGAGGCTTCCCTCACAAGACTGTATAAGGAGGACGGAAGCCGCGCGTATCCGGAGGAAGAGGGCATCGTGATATCGGAGCACATGGCGAACGTCATGGGCGTGAAGAAGGGGAGCACCATAGAGGTGAAGGTTCCCTATCCCAAGGAGCGGCTCAGCCGCGTCACAGTGACGGACACGATCGCCCAGTATATGGGGAGCTCCGCCTATATGTCCTTCGGCGGCGCCGGCAGGATCAGCGATTACCGCAATGTGTGTACGACCATTCTTCTGAAGGCCCCGCTCACGGTTCAGGAGGAGCTGCGGGTGCGTCTCGAGGATGCGGCCGCTGTGTCTGGAATCCAGAGCCGCCAGGACAGACTTTCCCAGTACCGGTCCATGATGGGGAGCATGAGCGCCATTATGGCCTCCATGTCCATGCTGGGCGTTATCATCAGCTTTGCAGTCATCTATATCAGTTCCCTGATCAGCTTCGAGGAACTGAAGCGGGAGCTGTCCACCCTGATGATGCTGGGATTAAAGAGTAAGGAGTGTCTCGATGTGATTTCCACGGGACAGTGGCTGCTGGCCGCGGGCGCGGTGCTCATCGGAATTCCCATGTCCATGGGGGCCAGCCAGCTGATCTCGGTCTCTATGGCTTCGGATATGTATACAATCCCCAGCTTTATCGACGGAAAGGCACTGCTGCAGGCCATTGGGCTGACCGCAGTCTCTGTCGGGTTCAGCTCCATGATGATGCTTCGAAAACTGAAAAAAATAGTTCCGGCAGACCTTCTGCGGGAACGGGAATAGAGGTGCAGGATGAAAAGAAAAGTGAAATGGATATTTCTTGCGGCCATTGCCGTGATCAGTATCGGCGCGTATGCGGCGGTGCTCTTAAAACCCGTGGAAGCTTCCGCAGAGCAGGCGGTAAAAGGAAACCTGGAGAGTCAGTTTACCGTTTCGGCCTCCATACTTCCCGTATCAGGCATGGTGCTTAATTCCGTTACCGCGGGCAATGTCTCGGAAATTCCGTATTTGCCGGGAATGGAGGTAAAGGAGGGGGATATCCTTTTAAAGACGGATACCACCTCCCAGACGACGCTGGACATTCAGAGAGAGCAGTTTAAGCAGCAGCTGAGCGCGGCCCGTCAGGAGTACGACCGTCTCTACGGTTCCAATGGTTCGGCAGCGGCGACCCTTAAGGCGGCGGAAAGCGAGTACCGCCTTGCGAAGAAGAATTACGACAACGGGGTGGTGCTGGCGCAGCAGGGCGGTTTCATCGCCCAGTCAGACCTGGATTCCTTAAAGACCCAGCTGGATCTGACTTACCAGAAATACGCACAGGCGAAGGAAGATAATTCCGAGGAGCAGAAGGCGCATTCCCAGGAGCAGATTGCTTCCTTCGAAAGGCAGTTGGCCCTTCTCGACGATACCGTGAATCCCGGTGCGGTTAAGATGCCCTATGACGGCGTCCTGTGGGAGGTATACACAGAGGAAGGCGCCTATCTGTCGCCCAATCAGCCAGTGGTGAAGATTTACCGCCCGGACAACATGAAACTTTCCGCCTCTGTTCTGTCGGAGGATGCAGCCGCCCTGACACCTGGGCTTAAGGCGGAAGTCATTTACGCCGACGGAAGCGAGGGAGAAGCCGAGGTGAGCTTTATCGCGAAGACAGCCGAGAAACAGATGTCTTCCATCGGCCTGGAAGAGAACCGGTGTACCGTAGAGTTAAAGCCCACAGCACTTCCGGAGCACGCGGGAGCGGGCCAGGCAGCGGATGTATCCTTTCACGTCGTGACCGCCCCGGAGGTCTTTTCCGTACCCGCGGCGGCCGTAATACCGGCGGAGAATGGAAGCGCCGTCTATCTCATACAGAATGGGAAAGCGGTATTAAAGACTGTGGAAACCGGAAGAAGAGAGGGCGGCCGGGTAGAAATTATTTCCGGACTGGAAGATGGGGATATCGTGGCCTCCGACCCATATAATGATAATGTAGAGAAGAACGGCCGGGTAAAAGCCGTCTTAAAAGAATAATCGGGAGCGCTCTTTACAACGGAGAGAAAACGTGATAAAACGTTGTAGAGAAGATGGAGGAATTAGTGATGTTAAAGTTAGGAAGAAATGACGCCTGCTGGTGCGGCAGCGGAAAGAAGTATAAGAACTGCCATCTGGCGTTCGACAGAAAGATTGAAAATTACGGTATCATGGGTGATCTGGTGCCGGAGCATTACATGATCAAGACTCCGGCGCAGATCGAGGGAATCAGGAAGGCCGGCGAGGTGAATACGAAGATCCTCGATCTGGTGGATTCGTTCATACGTCCGGGTATCAGCACAGAGGATATCAACACCCTGGTCCATGAAAATACGATAAAGATGGGCGGCATCCCGGCTCCCCTTAATTTTGAAGGCTACCCGAAGAGCGTCTGCACTTCCGTCAATGAGGTGGTCTGCCACGGCATTCCCGATCCGAACCGGATCCTGAAGGAGGGCGATATCATCAACGTGGATGTGACGACGATCTTAGACGGTTATTACGGAGACGCCTCCAGAATGTACTGCATCGGAAACGTGTCGCCGGAGGCGGAGAAGCTGGTACGCGTGACGAAAGAGAGCGTGGACTTAGCGCTTAAGGAAGCCCGGGCCTGGGGCCATTTGGGCGACATAGGAGCTGCCATATCCGAGTACATTTATGCAAATGGTTTTACGGTAGTGCGTGAGATCGGCGGCCACGGCGTGGGGAATGATTTCCACGAGGAACCGTGGGTCAGCCATATCGGAGAGCGGGGAACGGATATGCTTCTGGTTCCCGGCATGATCTTTACCATTGAACCGATGGTAAATGCGGGACGGCCCGATGTGGTTCAGGACGAGGAAGACGGCTGGACCATCTATACGGAAGACGGAAGCCTGTCGGCACAGTGGGAGTACACGGTGCTGATCACGGAAGAGGGGCCGGAGGTGCTCACTTATTAAGAGTTTTTTTAGCCGGCATATACAGGGAGAAGCCCGGCGGGAAGCAGGATGTGGAAGATGTAGTTCCACTCCGGTTTCCCGCCGGGCTTCTGTCCGTTAAGGTGTTGAAAAAATTCATGCATATTTGTTGAATCCGCCCATATAAAGAACTATAATGAAATTGAAACTAAACAATTTCAACAAAATGTTATTACAAGGAGGGGTACCATGAATGTTATGTATGTCGTAGCAATTGGTTCCATAGCCGCTCTGATTTATGCTGCCTGTATGTTTGTCCGGGTGAAGGGACAGCCGGAGGGCAGCGCTGGGATGATTAAAATCTCTACTGCGGTCAGGAAAGGTGCCGGCGCCTATTTAAGACGGCAGTATCTGGGCGTCGGCATTTTCTTTGCTGTCGTTTTCATCATATTGCTGTGTATGGCGTTTGGCGGTTTTTTGAGTTATTTTACACCGTTTGCATTTTTAACGGGCGGCTTTTTCTCCGGTCTGTCGGGGTTTATCGGAATGCGGACCGCGACGATGGCAAACTGCAGGACGGCGGAGGGAGCTTCCCGCAGCCTGAACAAGGGCCTCAAAGTGGCTTTCTCGGCAGGCTCTGTTATGGGCTTTACCGTGGTGGGGCTGGGACTTCTCGATCTGACGATCTGGTATTTTATCCTGAATACCGTGTTCCATTCGCTTCCGGAGACGGAACGGATCGCCCAGATTACAGCCAATATGCTGACCTTCGGCATGGGCGCCTCCAGTATGGCGCTGTTTGCCCGTGTGGGCGGCGGTATTTTTACGAAGGCGGCCGATGTGGGAGCCGATCTGGTTGGTAAGGTAGAGGCGGGTATTCCGGAGGATGATCCCCGTAATCCTGCTGTTATTGCGGATAACGTTGGCGACAACGTAGGTGATGTGGCTGGTATGGGCGCAGATTTGTATGAATCGTATGTAGGCTCGATCGTGTCTACCGCAGCGCTGGCGGTTGCGGCCGGCTTTGGAGTGAAGGGCGTGGCCGTTCCCATGATGCTGGCGGCATTCGGCGTCATCGCATCGATTATCGGCACCTTCTTCGTAAAGACAAAGGAAGACGCCTCACAGAAAAACCTTTTAAAGGCGCTGCGGCTGGGAACGTATATCAGCGCTGTTCTGGTGGTGGCGGGGGCCTATGTGATTATCCGCCTCCTGCTTCCGGAACACATCGGGATCTATGCGGCGGTGCTGTCCGGTCTTGTCGCCGGTGTTCTGATCGGTGCGATTACGGAATATTTTACGTCGGATTCGTACCGGCCGACGAGGGATCTGGCTTCGTCCAGTGAGACGGGGGCGGCTACGGTGATTATCAGCGGACTGTCTCTCGGCATGCTTTCTACGGTAGCTCCGGTGATTATCGTCGGTGTGTCGGTCCTGATCAGCTATTACTGTTCGGGCGGTAACGCAGATTTTAACATGGGGCTTTACGGTGTCGGAGTCTCTGCGGTCGGCATGCTTTCGACTCTGGGAATCACGCTGGCAACCGACGCGTATGGACCAATCGCCGATAATGCGGGAGGAATCGCGGAGATGACTCATATGCCTCCTGAGGTCAGAAACCGGACGGATGCCCTGGATTCTCTGGGAAATACGACGGCGGCTACCGGAAAGGGCTTTGCCATCGGCTCAGCTGCGCTGACGGCACTGGCGCTGATTGCATCTTATATTGATAAGGTCAAACAGCTGAATCCGGATATTGCGCTGAATCTGACCATCACAAATCCGACGGTCTTAATCGGCCTGTTCATCGGCGGCATGCTTCCTTTTTTATTCGCTGCTCTTACCATGGACGCGGTGGGGAAGGCCGCTCAGTCTATCGTGGTCGAGGTGCGCCGGCAGTTTAAGGAGATTAAAGGGCTGATGGAGGGAAAGGCGGAACCGGATTACGCCGCCTGTGTGGATATGTGCACGAAATCGGCACAGAAGCTGATGCTGGCGCCGGCTCTGATCGCAGTGATCATTCCCATCGTTGTCGGGCTTTTGCTGGGGGTGAATGGTGTCGCAGGCCTGCTGGCCGGCAATACCGTGACCGGCTTCGTCCTGGCGGTCATGATGGCCAACTCCGGCGGAGCATGGGATAATGCGAAGAAATATATTGAGAGCGGAGCCCACGGCGGAAAAGGAAGCGACCAGCATAAAGCCGCGGTCGTGGGAGATACGGTCGGCGATCCGTTTAAGGATACGTCGGGACCCTCCATTAATATTCTGATTAAACTTACCTCCATGGTCTCCATTGTATTTGCAGGATTGATTGTGGCGGTGCATTTGCTGTAGCTTTTAGAACGGCGGTGGAGGAACGGTTATGAAAAGAAGGAGAAGGCGTCTGCCTTCTCCTTCTGTATGCCGTGGTTTTGATATTCTGTTTTGTGGCGGGAACAATCCAGACGCGGCTACTCTTCCTCTTCGGAATCCTTGAACGCTCTTTTTTTCCCGATGCGGAAAATAAGGGAATCCACCAGGTACATGAGCCCAAACATGAAAAAGAACAGAAGAAGGAAAGAGATGACGGCTATCGTGAGGGAATAGCGGACGTAAAAGCTGTAGGCGATAATCAGTGACGCTGCCAGGGAACTGATGAAGTAGAGCAGGAACAGCTTTTTGCGATTCGCATTTTCCGCAGTGTAAATGTTGCCGTCTCTGGCATCCAGAAATAAATTATAAACAGACGCGGCTAGGACGACGACAGCCTGCGGTGCTATGTATTTCAGCTCCCATTGGAGTAAATGAAGCTCCGCCAAAAGGCAGAAGCCGGTTGCAAGGAGAAGAAAATTCCAGCTCTTTCTGGCATTCCTAAGACTTTGAAGTTCCATTCGTTCATCTACGATTCGTTTCTTAAACAGTGATTTCATTCTGATACCTCCCAAAATAATTCATCCAGTGTCCTGTTCAGTTCTTTACAGATTGCGATACAGAGATTCAGTGTCGGGTTATAGTTCCCGGATTCGATCATACTGATGGTCTGCCGCGTGACGCCAACCCGTTCCCCTAACTGCTCCTGTGATAAATCGTGTTCCACACGGGCAATTTTCATCCGTTTGTTCTTCAATAAAAATCCACCTCCAGTTTCTGCGTTATTCTCGTTTCTTACCTACATAGTACACTAAAAAAGACTAAATGTCAAATATAATTTACAAAAAGAATGATTGAGATGACAAAACGAAAACACGTTTGTAAATTTTACAAAATGTGGTAAAATATTAAATAAATGTTACAGGAGAATACCATAAAACCATCAGGAAAGTGAACGGGAATAATATGAAAAAATGGCTTTTGGCAGTACTTGTCTGTACGCTGGCGGTTACGGGATGCAGCAAATATAAGCAGGTATCCGACTTGCCGGAAACGGATGAGACAACAGAAACAGAGAGTATGAGCGGAGAAACCACGGAGGAGACGCTGGAAGTCCAGCAGGAGACAGAACCGGCAGAACCGCAGAAGGAACGGGTTCGGGTGAAGGGCGTCTATATTTCCGGATATATGGCAGGATCAGAAGGCTTTCAGGCGATTCTTGACAAGATCGATCAGACGGAGATTAACGCGGTGGTCATCGATGTGAAGAACGACGACGGAAGAATTACATTTTCCATGGACGATGCGCCTACGGTCAATGAGATCGGCGCATCGGAGCGGTATATCAGGGATATCGGAGCGCTCATGGCGGATTTAAAGGCCCGGGGCATCTATACCATCGCCCGGGTCGTGGCTTTCCGCGATCCTTATCTGGCTGAGAAGAAGCCGGAGTGGAGCTTAAAGAACGCGGATGGCAGCCTTCACCGCGACAATAAGGGGCTGGCCTGGGTCAATCCCTACCGCCAGGAGGTCTGGGACTACCTGGTGGAAGTGGGCACGCAGGCGGCGAAGGTCGGGTTTGATGAGATACAGTTTGATTATATCCGGTTTGCCACGGACAGCACCATGAAGCAGGTCGCATTTGATGAGGCGGATACGAAGGGACGCTCCAAGACGGACATCATCACGGAGTTTATTACGTATGCCTATGACAAGCTGTCGGCGGAGGGCATCTTCGTTTCGGCCGATGTTTTCGGCACCATTATCGGAAGTAAGATTGACGCGGATGCGGTGGGCCAGGTGTATAATGATATGGCCAGGCATTTAGACTATATCTGCCCGATGATTTATCCGTCCCATTACGGCGACGGCAATTTCGGAATCGAGCATCCGGATACTCAGCCCTACGATACGATCCATGCGGCATTGATGAAATCGAAGCAGGATCTGGCCATTGTGACGGCGGCGGGGGAGGACCATGCCATCGTGCGCCCGTGGCTCCAGGATTTCACCGCTTCCTATTTACAGCATTACATCAAATACGGCCCCGCCGAGGTGAGGGCCCAGATTCAGGCCGTCTATGACGCCGGATACGATGAATGGATCCTTTGGAGCGCATCCAACAAATATACGTGGGATGGCCTTCTCTCACCGGAAGAAGCCAGCCAGGAGGATCAGAAGATTGCCGAATCGAGAGCGGCCCTGCCTCCGGAAACGACGGCAGCGCCGCCGACAGAAGCGGCGAAGCCCGAGACGGCGCCGACACCGGAGGAGACGCTTCCGCAGGAGGGACAGCCTTCTGAAGAGACCTCGATGGAGGAGACAGAGGCGCCGGTGGATGAGACATCCGCCAGCGAAGAACTGCAGACCAGCGAAGACCCGGAAACAGAGGCCACGGATCGGGCCGCTTCCGCCCAGCCGGAGACAACGGCGCAGGGAGAGAAGAGAAGCAAGCCCAATGTTGTGATCGTCACGACAGGCGGGGCAGGAGAATAGCGCGGTACTGCGCAGGCATGACAGAAAATCAGGAAAGGAAACGCATATGGGCAGAATACCAAAACCAGGAGAATGTTACAGGCATTTTAAGAATAAGCTGTATCAGATCATTACAGTAGCCGAACATTCCGAGACAGGAGAGAGGATGGTGGTTTACCAGGCGCTGTACGGCACATTTGGGACGTATGTGCGGCCGCTGTCCATGTTCATCAGCGAAGTGGACCATGAGAAATATCCGGAGGTGAAGCAGAAATACCGGTTTGAGCGGGTCGAACTTAAAGAAGAGACGGCGGGAGAAACGAGTGGGGAACATGCGGCATTGACGGAGACTGAGGAATCCGAAGAAGAAACAGCTGTTTCCAGTAAAATTCTTCTTGCTTTTTTAGACGCGGAGACGTATTATGAAAAGCTGGAAGTTTTAAAAGAACGCCGTGAGATATTTTCCGAGGAGGAGCTTGCGGCCGTCTGCGAATCCCTGGATATCGGAAGCGGAACGGGTACGCGGGAAGGCATGTACCGCGCCGCCGTCAATTATCTGGAGATGCAGACGAAATACGATGGAGCGAGACTGAGGTGACAAATACGTGGAGCAATCCGGATACAATGGATTTAATATAGAAGAAGAACTAAAGAAACTGCCCGCCCAGCCGGGGGTCTACATCATGCACGATAAAAGGGATGAGATCATCTATGTGGGAAAGGCCATCAGCTTAAAGAACAGGGTCCGGCAGTATTTCCAGAGCAGCAGGAATAAGACGTCAAAGATTGAGCAGATGGTTTCCCGGATCGCCAGGTTCGAGTATATCATAACGGATTCGGAGCTGGAAGCCCTGGTTCTGGAGTGCAACTTAATCAAGGAACATCGTCCCAGATACAACACAATGCTAAAGGACGACAAGACGTATCCGTATATCAAGGTGACGGTCTACGAGGATTTTCCCCGGGTATTATTTTCCAGGGACATGAAAAAGGACAAAAGTAAGTATTTTGGGCCATACACCAGCGCAGGAGCGGTTAAGGATACGATTGATCTGATCCATAAGCTGTATAAGATCCGTACCTGTAACCGCAATCTGCCGAAGGATATCGGCAAGGACCGCCCCTGCTTAAATTACCACATCAAGCAGTGCTCGGCGCCCTGCCAGGGATACATTAATAAAGAAGAGTACGGAAGGGCCATCAGTCAGGCCCTTGATTTTCTGGGCGGCAAATACGATCCGGTCATCTCCATGCTGGAGGAAAAGATGCAGACGGCGTCGGACGAGATGGATTTCGAAAAAGCCATCGAATACCGGGATTTGCTGACCAGCGTCAGGGCGGTGGCCCAGAAACAGAAGATCACCAGCAGCAGTATGGAGGACCGGGATATCATCGCCATGGCGAAGGACGACAAGGACGCGGTAGTCCAGGTCTTCTTCGTAAGGGAAGGCCGTCTGATCGGCCGGGAGCATTACCATGTTACCATTGCCACGGCAGAGGATGACAGGCAGATCCTGACCAGCTTCGTCAAGCAGTTTTACGCCGGCACGCCGTTCGTCCCAAGGGAGCTCTGGGTTCAGACAGAGCTTGAGGACAGCGAGATCATCAGAGAGTGGCTCAGCGCCAAACGCGGCCAGAAGGTGAAGCTCGTCGTCCCTCAGAAGGGGGAGAAGGAGCGCCTGGTAGAGCTTGCGGAACGCAACGCTGCCCTGGTGCTTTCCCAGGACAAAGAGAAGATCAAACGCGAGGAGCTGCGGACCATCGGCGCCATGAACGAGGTCTGCGGCTGGCTCGGCATAACCGGAGTCCACAGGATCGAGGCCTTCGATATTTCCAATATCAGCGGTTTCGAATCGGTAGGTTCCATGATTGTTTATGAGGATGGCAAGCCCAAGCGGAACGATTACCGCAAATTCAAGATCAAATGGGTCAAAGGCGCCAACGACTACGCCTCCATGCGTGAGGTCCTTACGCGCCGCTTTTCCCACGGTCTCGATGAAGCTGCTTCTTTAAAGGAAAAGGGCGTGGACGAGGAGTTCGGCAGCTTCACAAAATTCCCGGACTTACTTATGATGGACGGCGGCCGCGGCCAGGTCAATATCGCCCTGGAGGTACTCGTTGAGCTGAAGCTTTCCATCCCTGTCTGCGGCATGGTAAAGGACGACAACCACAGAACGCGCGGTTTATACTACAACAATGTGGAGATTCCCATCGACAAGCGTTCTGAAGGCTTCAAGCTGATCACCCGTGTCCAGGATGAGGCCCACCGCTTTGCCATCGAATACCACCGCAGCCTCCGCAGCAAAGGCCAGGTCCATTCCATCCTGGACGATATCCCCGACATTGGACCCACCCGCCGCAAGGCGCTGATGCGTCATTTCAAGGATATCGAAGCCATAAAAGAAGCGTCCATAGAGTCTCTGACGGCCACACCGGGCATGAATGGTAAATCGGCGAAGAGCGTCTATGACTTCTTTCATTAAAAGTGTGGAGGGAAAGTGTTTTGTTGGATTGGCTATCTCGCTAATCAAACCAGAGGGAGCCGGCAGCGCAGGACCGGAAAGCAAGGGGACCTGGGCCGGATTGAGGAATTTCCTCCCTCTTATCTCTTTTCAAAACACGAAATCTGTGTTAGTATGAGAAAAACAGATGGAAAAGGAGCATGAGACCATGCATGGAGTTGCGATTACAGAGTTAATTGAAAAAATGAACCTCCGGAACATGACACCGGAGATCGATGCGGAGAAAATCGTGCTGAGCCATCCGGATGTCAATCGTCCGGCGCTGCAGCTGGCAGGTTTTTTTGACCATTTCGATAATGAGAGGGTCCAGATTATCGGCTATGTGGAGCAGGAGTACATCCGACAGATGGAACATGACCGCAAGGTGGAGATGTATGACAAGCTTCTGTCCAGTCAGATTCCGTGTCTGGTTTATTCGAGAAACCAGGATCCTGATGAGGATATGATTGCACTGTGCGACCATTACGGCGTGCCCTGCCTTGTTTCGGAGCAGACGACCTCCGATCTGATGGCGGAGATCATCCGGTGGCTGAAGGTAAAACTGGCTCCATGCATCAGCATCCATGGCGTTTTAGTGGACGTATTCGGCGAAGGCGTCCTGATTATGGGCGAGAGCGGAATCGGTAAGAGTGAGGCGGCTCTGGAGCTCATAAAGAGGGGCCATCGTCTCGTAACGGATGACGTGGTGGAGATCAGAAAGGTCAGCGATGAGACTCTGATCGGAAGCGCTCCGGAAATTACAAGACATTTTATCGAGCTGAGAGGTATCGGTATTATCGATGTGAAGACGCTGTTCGGTGTGGAGAGCGTAAAGGACACCCAGGCCATCGACATGGTGATCAAGCTGGAGGACTGGGATAAGGATAAAGAGTACGACAGACTGGGACTGGAAGACCAGTATACGGAGTTCCTTGGAAACCGTGTGGTCTGCCATTCCATCCCTGTCCGTCCGGGACGGAATCTCGCCATCATCGTGGAGTCGGCGGCTGTCAACTACAGACAGAAGAAGATGGGGTACAACGCGGCACAGGAATTATACAACCGCGTCCAGGCAAACCTGTCAAGAAAACAGGATGATTGAGGTGTTTCATGACGATGTTTTATGAGAAACTGCTGGAAGTGTCAGATAGCAGCCATGTGAAGACGGAAGAGAAAATGAGCAGACACACGACCTTTCGCGCCGGTGGTCCCGCAGCCTACTACGTAAGTCCGGCGGACGCGCGCGAACTGGGAGAAGTGATCCGGCTGTGCCGGAGAGAAGAGGTACCGTACTGCATTCTCGGAAATGGAAGCAATCTTCTTGTGGGAGACGGCGGTTTCGATGGTGTGGTCATATCCATGACAGCCGGATTTTCCGGGTGCCGTGTGGACAGTGACCGGTGTGAGATCACGGCTGGTGCGGGAGCATCCCTTTCACGGGTGGGGAAGGCGGCATTGGAGGCCGGGCTCACAGGCTTTGAATTTGCAGCCGGAATCCCAGGTACGGTGGGCGGAGCCGTCGTGATGAACGCGGGCGCCTACGGTTCTGAGACGAAGGATATCATGGAATCAGTCCGGGTTATGACCATGGAAGGCGAGGAAAAGGTACTTTCTCTGCCGGAGCTGGAGCTGGGCTACCGGACCAGCTGCATTCCTGCAAACCATTATATTGTGCTGGAAGCGCGGTATCGCTTAAAGCCAGGCGACAGGGATGAGATCAAGGCGTATATGGACGATCTGGCGGGCAGGCGAAAGAGCAGGCAGCCCTTGGAGTTTCCCAGTGCCGGGAGCACATTTAAGCGGCCGGCCGGCAATTTTGCCGGGAAACTGATCGAAGAGGCGGGCCTTGCAGGATACCGTGTGGGCGGCGCGGAGGTTTCCGGGAAACACTGCGGTTTTGTGATTAACAGAGACCATGCCACGGCTTCGGATATTATGACGCTCTGCCAGGATGTGAAGAGAAGAGTAAAAGAACATTCCGGAGTGGAACTGGAGATGGAAGTAAAGACGCTGGGACGATTTTAATACGGCGTAGAGGAGACTTTTTGTGAGACTGGTAATTGTGACAGGCATGTCAGGCGCCGGTAAGACAAGTGCGCTGAAGATGCTGGAGGACATGGGGTTCTACTGTGTGGATAACCTTCCTATTCCTCTGGTGGAAAAATTTGCCGAGCTGACCCTGAGCAATCAGGGCGGTATTAAGGATGCCGCGCTGGGGATCGATATCCGCAGCGGGGATGAACTGTCTGCACTTAACCGGATCTTTGATGAATGGTCCAGGAGCAGGGTCCCGTATGAGATCCTGTTCCTGGATGCAGGCAGTGAGACACTGATTAAGCGGTATAAGGAGTCGAGACGGATCCATCCCCTTGCGGGAGAGGGCCGGATTGACAGCGGTATCGAGAAGGAACGCCTCAAACTGGCATTTTTAAAGGAAGAGGCGGATTATATTATAGATACCAGCAAGCTGCTGACAAAGGAACTGAAGGCAGAGCTGGAAAAGATCTTTATGGCAAATGAAAGCTATAAGAATCTGTACATCACGATTCTGTCCTTTGGCTTCAAATACGGAATTCCTTCTGATGCAGATCTCGTCTTTGACGTCAGATTCCTTCCGAATCCGTATTATGTGGACGAACTGCGTCCGAAGGCGGGCGAGGACAGGGAAGTGCGGGACTATGTGATGCAGAACGGGACAGCGGCCATTTTCCTGGATAAACTGTACGATATGCTGGAATTTCTGATTCCGGGCTACGTATTGGAGGGAAAGAACCAGCTGGTCATTGCGATTGGATGTACCGGAGGGAAGCACCGCTCGGTGACCATCGCGAAGGCGGTCTACGGGAAGCTGAAAGCCCACGGGGAATTCGGCTTAAAGATCGAGCACCGTGACATTGATAAGGATAATAAAAGAAAAAAGGAATGAGCTGCCATGTCATTTTCCTCCAAAGTAAAAGACGAACTTTCCAGGCAGTTAAGCCCGGCGAGGCACTGCCAGATTGCCGAAATTGCAGCGATCATCAGCCTTTGTGGAAAGATCATAATCTCGGAAGAGGACCATTATGCCATTAAAATCCACACGGAAAATGTGGCAGTTGCAAGAAAGTACTTTACATTATTGAAAAAAACATTTAATATAGTTACTGATGTCTCTATTAGAAGGAACGCCTATTTAAATAAAAACCGTACATACACGGTGACAATCCGGGAGCATGAGGATGCCCTCCGGGTGCTTCATGCCGCAAAGCTCCTTGACGAGCATGGAGAGGTGGGGGAAAATTTAAATGTGGTTCAGAATGTGGTGATTCAGCAGTCATGCTGCAGGCGCGCATTTGTCCGCGGGGCGTTTCTGGCATCGGGGTCCTTAAGTGATCCCGAGAAATTCTATCATTTTGAGATCGTATGTGCAACAGAGGAGAAGGCGAAGCAGCTTCAGGGAATCATTGCCACCTTTGACTTAGAGGCGAAGATTGTTAAGAGAAAACGTTACTATATCGTGTACATCAAGGAAGGCAGTCAGATCGTCGATATTTTAAACGTGATGGAGGCGCCGGTAGCACTGATGGAGCTGGAGAATATCAGAATTCTGAAGGACATGCGCAACAGCGTAAACCGTCAGGTAAACTGTGAAACCGCCAACATCAATAAAACGGTATCAGCTGCTGTGAAGCAGATAGAGGATATAGAATATATCAGAGATACAATAGGCCTGGAAAACCTGCCGGAGAATTTGGAAGAAGTTGCGCGCGAGCGGGTAGAAAGACCGGAAGCTACATTAAAAGAGCTTGGGGAAGCTCTGGACCCTCCTGTTGGAAAATCAGGAGTAAACCACCGACTTAGGAAACTCTGTGATATAGCAGAGCAACTGCGGGACAGGAGCGAACGCAGCAGAATGGAATAGGGTCCGTTCACAGGAATGAGGAGGATAATTATGGTAAAAAAAACAGTCACCGTCGAACTTGCATCAGGATTAGAGGCCAGGCCGGTAGCCATGCTTGTACAGGTAGCCAGCCAGTATGAAAGCAGTATTTACGTGGAGATCGATACCAAAAAAGTAAATGCGAAGAGCATAATGGGTATGATGACCCTGGGTCTTGCAGCAGGAGAGCAGGTTACTATTTCTGCTGATGGTGCAGATGAAAACCAGGCCGTTACCGATATTGAAAAATATTTGAGCAACAACTAGAGAGTGTTTATAGCTCCAAATGGGAAAAGGAAAACAGGCATGAATGATTCCGCGAAGGCCGCGGAGATTCATGTCTGTTTTTGGTTATATTTCCCCTGAACGAAAAATCCCGCGCGTAAATAAAAAATATGCTATAATAAACGAATAGGATATGTTAAAATAATTTTGACGAGATATAAGAGATAAAACAAAGGAGATTAGAAACGTGGCATTTACACATTTACACGTCCATACGGAATACAGCCTTTTAGACGGCTCCTGTAAGATTAAGGAGCTGACGGCGAGGGCAAAAGAGCTGGGCATGGACAGCATGGCTATCACGGACCATGGCGTCATGTACGGCGTGATCGATTTCTACCGGGCGGCCAGAGAGGTGGGAATCAAACCCATCATCGGATGCGAGGTATATGTGACGGCCGGTTCCAGATTTGACAGAGAAACCACGAACGGGGAGGACCGCTACTATCATCTGGTGCTGTTGGCCGAGAACAACCAGGGTTATCAGAACCTGATGAAGATCGTGTCCAAGGGCTTCGTCGATGGATTTTATTATAAACCCCGCGTTGATTATGAAGTGCTGGAGACGTACCATGAGGGCATCATCGCCCTCAGCGCCTGTCTGGCCGGCGAGGTACAGCGCTATATCGAGCGGGGGATGTACGAGCAGGGAAAGAATGCGGCGCTCCGCTACCAGCAGATTTTCGGGGAAGGGAATTTCTTCCTGGAACTGCAGGACCATGGCATTCCGGCGCAGCATACGGTGAACCAGGGATTGCTGCGCATGAGCAGGGAGACCGGCATCAAGCTGGTTGCGACCAATGATATTCATTATACATTTGCGGAGGATGCCACACCGCACGATATCCTTCTGTGTATTCAGACCGGTAAGAAGGTAACCGATGAAAACCGCATGAGGTATGAAGGCGGCCAGTACTACTGCAAGACCGAGGAGGAGATGAGAAAACTCTTTTCCTATGCTGCCGAAGCGATCGACAACACACACGATATCGCCGAGCGCTGCAACGTGGAGATCGAGTTCGGCGTGACGAAGCTGCCCCGGTACGATGTGCCGGAGGGCTACGACTCCTGGGGATATTTAAACAAGCTCTGTTTCGAAGGATTTACGAAGCATTACCCTGACGACGACGGTACGCTGAAGGCCAGACTGGAGTATGAGCTGGACGTAATCCATACCATGGGATACGTGGATTACTTCCTGATCGTATGGGATTTCATCCATTATGCCAGATCCCAGGACATCATCGTGGGTCCGGGGCGTGGTTCTGCGGCTGGCAGCATCGTATCATACTGTCTGGGGATCACCAATATCGATCCCATCCGGTATAACCTGCTGTTCGAGCGGTTCTTAAATCCTGAGCGAGTATCCATGCCTGATATTGATATTGACTTCTGCTTCGAACGGCGACAGGAAGTTATCGATTATGTGGTGAGAAAGTACGGCAAGGAACAGGTCGTGCAGATCGTCACCTTCGGTACGCTGGCGGCAAAGGGCGTGGTGCGCGACGTTGGACGTGTTCTGGACATGCCTTACGCCAGATGCGACGCCATTGCGAAGATGATACCGGGTGATCTGGGAATGACTCTGGAGAAGGCGTTAAAACAGAGCCCGGATTTAAGAAGTGCCTATAATGAGGACCCGGAGGTCAAATATTTAATCGACATGTCCATGCGTCTTGAAGGCCTGCCAAGACATACCTCCATGCATGCGGCCGGAGTCGTTATCAGCCGTACCTCGGTAGACGAGTATGTGCCGCTTTCAAAGGCGGCTGACGGCACGATCACGACACAGTTCACCATGACCACGCTGGAGGAACTGGGGCTTCTGAAGATGGATTTCCTGGGACTCCGGACGCTGACCGTTATTCAGAATGCAGTGAAGGCTGTGGAGAAGAACCGCGGCGTGGCGCTCGATATGGATTATATCGATTACGACGACAAGGCGGTGCTGGAATCCATCGGAACAGGAAAGGATGACGGCGTGTTCCAGCTGGAGAGTTCGGGGATGAAGAGCTTCATGAAGGAGTTAAAGCCTCAGAGCCTTGAGGACATCATTGCCGGTATTTCCCTCTATCGTCCGGGCCCTATGGATTTCATTCCCAAATACTTAAAGGGAAAGAATGATCCCTCGTCCGCAACGTACGACTGCCCCCAGATGGAACCGATCTTAAGCCCGACCTACGGCTGTATCGTATACCAGGAACAGGTTATGCAGATCGTGCGGGATTTGGCCGGATATACCATGGGCCGGAGCGACCTGGTTCGAAGAGCCATGTCAAAAAAGAAGACGTCGGTCATGGAAAAGGAACGCCAGAATTTCGTTTACGGAAATCCGGAAGAGGGCGTTATGGGCTGTATCGCCAATGGGATCGATGAGAAGATTGCCAATCATATCTACGATGAGATGATTGATTTTGCAAAGTATGCATTCAATAAGTCCCACGCGGCGGCTTATGCCGTGGTTTCTTATCAGACAGCGTTCTTAAAATACTATTATCCGCAGGAGTATATGGCTGCCCTGCTGACCTCGGTTATGGATAATGTGACCAAGGTTTCGGAGTACATTTTAAGCTGCCGGCAGATGGGGATCTCCATTCTTCCGCCGGATATTAATGAAGGGGAGAGCGGTTTCTCAGTTTCCGGAGGCGCCATCCGCTACGGCCTTTCGGCAATCAAGAGCGTGGGGAAATCCGTTGTGGAGCTGATCGTCTCAGAGCGGGAGAGCAACGGGCTTTTCACCTCCATCGAGGACTTTGTGGACCGCATGAGCAATAAGGAGGTCAACAAGCGGACGCTGGAGAACTTCATCAAGTCGGGTGCGCTGGATACCCTTCCCGGAACCAGGAAGCAGAAGGTCCTGGTGGCGCCGGAGCTTCTGGATCAGAGGAGCAAGGAGAAGAAGAACTCCATGGAGGGGCAGCTGACGCTGTTCGACATTGCCAGCGAGGAAGAGAAGACACGGTACCAGATTACCTTCCCCAATGTGGGAGAATTTCCGAAGGAGGAGCTTCTGGCCTTTGAGAAGGAGGCGCTTGGAATCTACGTAAGCGGCCACCCTCTGGAGGCTTATGAGACGACCTGGAGGAATAATATCACCGCGGTTACCATAGATTTCATAGTGGATGAGGAGACGGAAGCGGCTCGTGTCCAGGATGGCGCTTATGTGACCATCGGCGGTATGATCACAGGCAAGACGGTGAAGACGACGAGAAACAATAAGCTGATGGCATTCCTCACGCTGGAGGATTTAGTCGGTTCTGTGGAGGTAATCGTATTTCCAAAGGATTATGAGAGCAAAAGGGAGCTGTTTGTGGAGGATGCCAAGGTATTTATCCAGGGCCGCGCATCCATCGGGGACGATCCCATCGGAAAGGTCATCTGTGAGCGCGTAATCCCCTTTCAGAGCCTTCCAAAGGAGCTGTGGCTGAAGTTCCCCGACAAAGATGTTTACATGGCCAGAGAGGCCGAAATCCTTTCAGAACTGAAAGAGTCGGAAGGAAACGACACTGTGATCATTTATCTGGAAAAGGAGCGGGCGAAAAAGGTTTTACCGGCCAATAGAAATGTAAGTGCTTCCAATGAACTTGTCTCTGTTTTGACTGAAAAACTTGGTGAAAAAAATGTCAAGGTTGTAGAAAAAACAGTTGAAAAGATAAGGAAAATGAATTAGAATACAATTTGTATGATTTGGTATGAGTGAAAAAGTTTACTATAAAAGATATTCAGAAACAGGAGGAAGTTACTATGGCAAAACAAGTAAAGACGATCGGCGTATTAACCAGCGGCGGTGACGCACCAGGAATGAATGCGGCAATCCGTGCGGTTGTCAGGACGGCTATCCATAAAGGATTAGAAGTAAAGGGCATCATGAGAGGATACGCGGGCCTTCTGCAGGAAGAAATTGTTGATATGACGAGTACCAGCGTGTCGGATATTATTCACCGCGGCGGTACGATTCTCTATACAGCCAGATGCCAGGAGTTCACAACGGCTGAGGGCCAGAAAAAGGGCGCCGATATCTGTAAGAAGCATGGGATTGACGGTCTGGTGGTAATCGGCGGTGACGGTTCCTTCCGCGGAGCGGGAAAGCTTTCCGCACTTGGAATTAATACCATAGGACTTCCGGGAACCATCGATCTGGATATCGCATGTACCGATTACACCATCGGTTTTGATACTGCTGTGAATACGGCGATGGAGGCCATCGACAAGGTGCGTGATACATCTACTTCCCATGAGCGCTGCAGTATCATTGAGGTTATGGGACGCAACGCCGGTTACATTGCCCTGTGGTGCGGCTTCGCCAACGGAGCGGAGGATATTCTTCTTCCGGAGCGTTACGACGGCGACGAGCAGGCGCTGATTAACCGTATTATCGAGAACAGAAAACGCGGCAAAAAGCATCATATCATCATCAACGCGGAGGGCATCGGCCATTCTTCTTCCATGGCGAAGAGAATCGAGGCGGCAACCGGCATTGAGACGAGAGCAACGATTCTGGGCCACATGCAGCGTGGCGGTGCGCCTACCTGCAAGGACAGAGTTTACGCTTCCATCATGGGTGCGAAGGCGGTAGAGCTTCTATGCAAGGGCGAAAGCAACCGCATCGTGGCTTACAAGCACGGCGAATACGTAGATTTCGATATTCAGGAAGCACTGAATATGCACAAGGATATTCCGGAGGATCAGTATCAGATCAGCAGAATGCTGGTTCGGTAATCTGCGGAGCATGGGTTTACCGGTCGGCGGACTGTAGGATTAGGAGAATCGGGTAAAATGGTTGGGAGAATTCCCGCAGACGATACACGGTGTTTGGTGTATGGAGGCGGCGGGGATTCTCCTTTTTGATTGAAAATGGGCTTGCGGAATGATTGAATGCATGATATACTATAAATGCAAGTAATTAGTACTATAAAAACAGATAATAGCCTTCCATAAGAAGCTATCACCATATCCAGAATTCTGTTCCGTATTCACGGGTCATAGTGCCGTCCGGCATCTGGTTTTCCTGCGTCGATTCTGACGATGTTTCCTGATTTGTTATAGAGTGTTATAGAGTTTCAATAGAAAATAATATGGAAAGCAGGGTTATTGTCTGTCGGTTTTAATGCTGTTATTATGGAGATAGGTTCTTATATAGCTTGGTTTGGAGGCTATATGCAAGAAAAGAGGAAGAATGATTCAATGGCTGGCGTATCAGGCGTTGGCAATGCACCTGTTCCGCCGGAAAATCTTCCGCTGGAGGACATGATTCTAAAGTCCGCTGTCACGTATTTTGGGGAGGTGATTGCTTCCATATCTTGGGATCGACTATGAGGTTAAGGGGATTGCGCCCACGGAACTGGTATATCTGGAAGTTAAGGGAATGATCGAGGATATTACCTATATTGTTTCCGACCGTTCCTGGATCCATCTGGAATTTGAAAGTGACAAGGTCACGGAAAAGGACCTGCGCCGCTTTCGGGGATATGAGGCGGTAACCGGCTATACGTATCAGGTTTCGGTTACCACAATTGTGATCTGCTCAGCCAAAGCAGTGGAGATTCTGAGCGAGCTTCATGAGGGAATCAATACGTATCGGGTTGTTCCTGTGCGGTTAAAAGACTGGAACGCCGATCAGCTGTATGATCAGTTGAAGCAAAAGCAGCAGGCGGGAAAGAGCATTGATCGGAAAGATGTGATTCCGGTACTGCTGGCGCCGCTGATGTCCGGGAATATGCCGGAAAAAGAGCGATTTATAGAAGGAAATCGTCTGCTTCAGACCTCCGCAGAAATTACGGCTGATGAAGGGGCGAAGATGCAGGCGGTTCTCTACGCACTGGCTGTGAAGTTTTTGGACTCGAAAGATTTAGAAGAAGTAAAGGAGGAATTTTCCATGACATTATTGGGGCAGATGCTTGTAAATGATGGAATCGAAAGAGGAATCGAAAGAGGAATTGAAAAAGGCAGAAGTGAAACGCTGAGAGAACTTGCTATCGAAATGCGGAAAAACGGAGAGCCATATGAGAAAGTTTCCCGGTATACAAGGACCGCTGTCGAGACGATCCGGCTATGGGAAAAGGAAAATGAATGTGACATCGTCAGGGAATCTTGAGTCAATTTTCAGACCCGCAGTTTGAGGACCATATAGATCGTAAATATCAGGCTTGGAGCGAGGGGGGACGATGCGCTGTCTGCGGACTGCTTTTGAAATAGAAGAGACTGGTACGGCAGCAGGTATCTTTGCAGCAAAAGGTATTTGTAATTTATTTTCGTGCGTAATCCAGGATAAACTTGTAAACTTACAGAATTATTAAGAGGTGTGGTTCCTCGTGAGGCGGAACGAAAACCCCGAAATCCCAGCTTAAGTTAATGACGAAAGCAGCTTTTCATAATTCTGTAAGTTTACAAGTTTATCCTGTGAGTAAGCGCTTACACATTGACAGTATTTGGTAATAATGATAAACTAAAAATGCAGTTATTTTACTGATTTAAAATAAAGAAACAGAGATGTAAGCGATTACATAATTGGGAATGGAATATGAGCTGAGCCCTGTTATGCACCGCGGGAATGAATGATGAGGAGATGTAAAATCATGGAAGATATCTATGAGCTGTCCGGTTTGATGCAGATGTACCAGGCAACGGGCGCAGCCGGATATGGAGATCGTGTTCTGGAACGAATCAACAGGACTGGTCTGTCGGCAGGCGGAAACCTTCTCTCCGGGAGGGAAGCCGGAGCATATCTGTTTGCACTGAGGCAGACTGGGAAGCGGGAATACCGGAATGCGGCAGATATTGTTTTTAACCGGCTGGTGAGTGGGGAAGAAGTGATAAGTGAGACGGCCATGCCCTTTTATGCGGAGTATGATACTCTATTTAATAAGAAGGCCCACTATGGAGAGATCGCAGCGTATTTTGAGAGAAAAGAGGCGTGGTCAGGTCAGGCTGCTGCCGCATTGATTGATACAATTGATCAGATGTCAATGGAAATCTATGAATACTACAGGGCGTTGTGTGATTTGTTTAAGCAGGTAGTCCGCCAGGGAATGCTGGCAGAAGTTCAAAATACGGAAGTACAAAGTGCGGAAGCGCATCTGAATAACGGAAAGGCCTGGTCTGGCTACGCAGTTTTAAAGGCGTGCAACATGGGGATATTAAACCGTGAAAAATATGGAGAGGCTGGACTCCGGGTCTGGAGATGCTTCAAAGTGCAGCAGGAACAGGAAAATGGACTTGGGAATATGCTGAAGGCACAGTACCTGGTCTTTGAAAAAGACAGGGAAAAATGGTCTGTTGATATGCGAGGATGAAGAACATGAAGCTAAAGGTGATTTGTACGACCGCCCGGTCAGCGACATTGGAGACAGAGGCAGGCCGGATTTTTGAATTTGATTCCGAGGGAGAGATTTACGTAAACGGAAGCCTTTATAAGAGGACAAACCGGGTGATTTTCAGTCTGTTTGGATTAAATCCGGATACGGAGTATGAGGTATGCTTAAAGCGGGACGGGGAAGAGGCGAGAACCGTTTTCCGTACGGATTATGAATTTGTGACTCTCAATGTCAAAGAGATCGGAGCAAAGGGAGACGGGATACAGGATGATACAGGATTTATACAGGCGGCGATTCTGGCATGTCCGAAGAATGGACGCGTGCTGATACCAAAGGGAGTATACCGGATTACCAGTTTGTTTTTAAAAAGTCATATCAGACTGGAGTTGGGAGCCGGAGCTGTTTTGGCGGCGGATACCGACCGCTTCAGATATCCAAGATTTCCAGGTATGATTGAAAGCTACGATGAGACAGCGGATTATAACTTAGGGACGTGGGAGGGAAATCCTCTTCCCATGTTTGCTGGAATTATCAATGGAATTGAAGTGGAAGATGTGGTAATCTATGGAGAGGGACTGGTGGATGGCCAGGCCTCCTTTGAGAACTGGTGGAATGATGTGGGAACAATGCGGGAAGCTTTCCGGCCGCGTATGGTATTTCTGGAGAGGTGTAAGAGCATCACGCTTCAGGGATTTCATCTGAAGAACAGCCCCACCTGGGTGCTTCATCCGTATTTCAGCCAGGGACTGCGTTTTTTGGATCTGGATATTAAGAATCCCGCGGACTCGCCCAATACAGACGGACTGGATCCGGAATCGTGCAGAGATGTGGAGATTGCAGGGCTTCATTTTTCCCTCGGAGATGACTGCATTGCCATAAAGTCAGGAAAAATCTATATGGGGCGCCGCTATAAGACTCCGTCGGAGAATATTGAGATTCGCCAGTGCCTGATGGAAAATGGCCATGGTGCAGTTACGGTGGGAAGCGAGGTCGGAGCCGGTGTAAAGGCGGTGCATGTGAAGGACTGTCTGTTCCGGTGCACTGACAGAGGTCTCCGGGTGAAAACCAGGCGCGGAAGAGGAAGGGATTCGGTTCTGTCTGATATTTCTTTTCAACATATAATTATGGAGAATGTCATGACTCCATTTGTGGTCAACAGCTTCTATTTCTGTGATCCGGATGGAAGGACGGATTACGTGCAGTGCAGGGAAGCTCTGCCGGTGGACGAGCGGACACCGGAGATTAAAAACCTGTCCTTTAAAGATATTAAAGCATCGGACTGCCATGTGGCGGCTTCTTTCCTCTGCGGTCTGCCGGAGCAGAAGATCCATAAGATCGAACTGGAAAATGTGGAGATCTCCTTTGCGGAACAGGCAAGAGAAGGCGTTCCAGCCATGATGGAAGGGGGAGAGGCCTGTTCCAGACGGGGATTTACCGTCATGAATGTGGATACGCTGATCTGTAAAAACGTTACGATTACCGGACAGAAGGGCGATGCGTTTATTATGAGTAATATTGATTGTTTTGAAGAGGCATAGAGAGAACACGCAGTGTGTTCATGATAAGGAGGAGATGAAGTTGCAGATAGGAATTCGATTACACGATATTGAACCAGGAACACTGGAACAGAGAGTTATGAAAGCACATGAACAGGGATTTACCTGTGGCCATCTGGCGCTTGCAAAGACGGTGACGGAACACTCTGTTGCCAATTCAGCGCTGACACCCGGGTACGCTACATATTTAAGAAAGATGTTTGCAAAGTACGATGTGGACATCGCAGTCCTGGGCTGCTATTTGAATCTTGCCCATCCGGATCCGGAAGAATTGAGGAAGATACAGGAACGGTACTTTGCTCATATTCGGTTTGCTTCTATTTTAGGATGCAGTGTGGTGGGAACAGAGACGGGGGCTCCAAACGCGGATTACCACTTTGAACCGGCGTGCCATACGGAAGAGGCGCTTCAGACATTTATAACGAATGTTCGCCCGGTAGTAGCATGTGCGGAAAAGTTTGGCGTTATTCTTGCTATCGAACCAGTCTGGAGTCACATTGTTTACGATTCGAAACAGGCGCTTCGGGTTCTGAAGGAGATCAATTCTCCTAACCTCCAGATCATTCTGGATCCGGTCAATCTTCTTTCTGTGGAAAATAGCAGGGATTATGAGTCTGTCTTTACTCAGGCGATTCAGGATCTGGGAGAGTACACCGCGGTTCTGCACATGAAAGATTTCGTCGTAAAAGATGATAGAATCGTTTCCGGCGCTCCGGGTACCGGAATCATGAAATACGATACGATCATGGATTTTGTGCGGAAGGAAAAACCGTATATTCAAATGACGATCGAGGACAGCACACCGGAAAATGCGGTGGAATCAAGGGAATTCTTAGAGAGTTTTGAGGGGGGAAGGACGCAGGAATAACGAGTGCTGATATCATCGGACTGAGTCGAATGGAACAGAGAAAGGGACGTGTCTTAACAGGACCGTCCCTTTCTCTGCTGCTGTCTGCTGCAAAATTCTGCTGCAAAATATAGCTGCTTTACTGGAAATGCTTATTTACGCTTAACCGGAATCCAGATTTCACTTTCATAATCCGGCTGACTGCAGTCGCTCATGGAATACCATTCGATATTCATATTCATGGCAAACTCATAGTCCGGGTTGCCGGGAAGCCATTCCTTGAAAATCTTTGTGTTGACTGTCTGCAGGGAGCCGGGAAGCGGTCCGGTGCAGTGGAATTTTGCCCACTCCGCGGCGGGAATCTCGAAAACCTTCATACCTTCGGGAACAGGGCCTCCGTTGTAATGGCCGGCAATCAGATAGTGAAAGGTGCCTCCGCCGGGATTATCGTCCATGCAGATGCCGAATTCCCCGATTTTACAGATGTCAATTGCCTGCTGTACTTCGGGAGAATTTTCTCCGCGGTCGAAGTGCTCACAGAACTGATCCCAAAGTTTCGGAATTGTCTGATAGGAATCGTCATAACGAACCTCGTATTCATAGCCGATTACCGAAAATACATTCATCTTTTCTACTGCATAATCCATGTCATTTCCTCCTTGTACTGAAACTGTTATTTTTAAAGGCAAAAACGTGTGGATTTTATTGGAAGTTCTCTTCATCTGCGCCGGCGAAACTCCGTGAAAACGGCTGAATGCCTTTGTGAAGCTCTCAGGTGTGTCGTATCCGTACCGGTAAGCCAGATCAATTACCTTAGCGCTTCCGGCAATGACATCCAGTGCGGCCAGATACAGCCTGCGGTATCGGATATACTCTCCGATGGAGTAACCGGTCATGATGCTGAAGCCTTTCTGGAGATAAAACGACGAGATATGTACCTCAGTGGCCACATCGTCGGGGCTGATATCCTCCAAAAGATGGTTTTCCATAAAATTAATTGAACGTTTTAAACTTTCTGTCCATTCCATTGTTCCTGCCTCCTGGTTATGAGCACTTCGCGTCTGTCGCTTGGACGCTTTACGTGCGATCAGAGTGTACCTTTCACGAGTTTCGTGCAGTGACTATAATGATAGTAACGCATAAACGGAATAAAATCCTGTCATTCCGTGGCTTTATTTGTCCGGCTGACATGGAGTTGGAAAATCGTCGGTGATCCTGTATGTTCCCGCGTGTGGGGTGACTGATTCTGTTTTTTTCAGTTCTGATAAAAGTATAATGATCTGTTCCGCGTTCTCTCTTGCCTGCTCCAGAGAAGTAAGAAGGTGGTCACAGGCAGTCAGAATGTCGTCATCCGGCCTCGGCGTATCGATGGCATCACGGATACTGGCCTCCGGATTGAGGGACAGCGCAGACAGCATCCGCAGGATGGCGGAAAGAGAGTAGTTGGCGCAGCGAAGGGATTTGATGATAATCAGCCGTTCCAGATCGCGGGCTGTGTATATGCGGCGGCCATTCTGGTTTTTCGCTTCCTCCAGCAGTCCGTTGCGCTCCCAGTTGCGCAGTGTGTCCACGGTGATGTGCAGGTAAAGAGCGGCCTGTGTTCTCGTGAGAAGCCGGTTATCGGAAATAAGCGTATGCCCGGAAAGGATCTGATCGGCAATCTGTATGGCCGTCTCCCCATTCAGTTTTTCTTCGCTGATCTGTCTCAGATAGATATCAGTGAGGAGCAGCGCCTTATCGATGTCTCCGGATGCACACGACTTTACGATTGCAGCCGCCTGTTTCCGCAAGCCGTTCTGAAGGACTTCAACCTGAAAGGCCAGACGCGCAATCCGAAACTGGGTCAGGTGGTGATCCGTGAATACCCGGTAACCGTTGGCTTTTCGCTCCGGTCTCGTAATCAGCCCCAGGTCTTCGTAAAGCCGCACTGTATTGGGATGGATTCCGATAAGCTTTGCCATATCGGAAGTTGAGTAAGTATTTATCATGTCAGCTGCCTCCGGTTTTAATATCATAATCATATCATAACCAAGAATCCTGGTGTTATAGTGGAGGGTTTCCTAAAAAATTGAAATTCATACGCGTGTCGAATGCAGGCGTTCTGTATTTCCGTCTTTCTCCAGTTTACCACAGAAATACCATTCAGTTAAGAAACTGATAAGAATTTGACAGCAGTTTTCTAAGGACTTTTTTTCAGCGGCCATTTATAATGGTGGTATCGGAGGAAAGAGACAGAAGTTTTAAAACAGAACATTTAAGATAGAATGTTCAAATATAGAAGGGAGAAAGACGATGAAAGAAATCGTTATTCAGACAGATAAATTGTGTAAGAGCTTTTCCAGCGGCGGGAGGCAGCAGCATGTGCTTAAAAATCTGGATTTGAGTATCTATAAAGGAGACTTTACCGTGATTATGGGAGCTTCCGGCTCGGGTAAGTCCACATTGCTTTACGCGCTGTCGGGAATGGATAAGCCGACGCTGGGAGAGGTGATGTACGGAGATGTGAAGATTAACCATCTGGGAATCAGCGATATGGCTGTGTTCCGCAGGAAAAACTGCGGGTTTGTATTTCAGCAGATTCATCTTTTGGACAATATGAGCGTTCTGGACAATGTGCTGGCCTGTGGTCTTCTGGTGTCCAGGGATAAAAAGGCCGTTGCAGCCAGGGCAAAGGAGCTGCTGGGCGAAGTCGGAATTATGAAAGAGGACTGGGGAAAGTTTCCGTCCCAGCTTTCCGGCGGCGAGGCTCAGCGGGTGGGCATTGTGAGGGCACTGATTAATGAGCCGGCCGTGATATTTGCAGATGAGCCCACAGGAGCCTTAAATTCGGCGTTTGGAGAGCAGGTGTTAAATACCCTGAGCGAGGTGAATAAGAAGGGCCAGAGCATTGTTGTCGTCACTCACGATGTGAAGACTGCGAGGCGGGCAGACCGGGTGGTCTATTTGAAGGACGGTATGATCTGCGGCGAGTGCCGGCTGGGTACGTATACCAGCAATGATATGGCGCGTCATGAGAAGCTGAACGCGTTTTTGACGGAAATGGGGTGGTAAGATGCCGGTTTTTATGATTGCCATGGCAAATATCAGAAAGAAAAAGGGTGTGGCCGTTTCCATGGGCGTACTCATACTGCTGTCAGTGGCCATTTTTAATGTGGGACTCACTTTGCTGGCGGGAATTAACCATTTTTACGACATGGAAAACGACAGGCTGGGCGGAGCGCATTACATGGTCCGGTTTACGGGAAATGAGTACCGGGAAGAGTATCTCGACTTTTTCTTACAGGATCCGAGGGTGGAAACCGCAGAGACGGATGAATTTGTAATGATGGATATGGCCTCTTTCCCGGAAGGCGGCGTTATCTCCGCCAACTTCTTAAATATGGACCGCAGCAGGAAGATCGGCGGCTACTTCGTGGCGGAGCAGACCGAGGTGCCGGAGGATGAGGCGGTCTATATTCCGGTGTTTATGAAGGACATGGGATATGGACTGGGGGATGAGCTGATCCTGAATTATAATAAAAAAGATTACCATTTCCGCATAGCGGGCTTTACGCAGTCCACCTGGCTTCACTCTTCGGTCAGCAGCATGGTGAATTTCTATATGCCGGAGAAGGCGTATGAAAAACTGTACGAACAGCAGGGCGGCGGATATATGCTCCTGGTGCGGGTGAAGGATCAGGCGGATTTAAAAGGATTAATCGCGGATTTTAAGAAAAATACGGATGTAAATATTGAAGCGATTTCCATGGATGCGAAGGCCATGGAAATAACCATCGACGACATGAGAAACGGAACCACCATGGTGGTTACCATTATTTCCGTGGTACTGTTTGTATTCTCGTTTTTGATGGTGATTGTCGCTGTGATAGTGATGAAATTCAGGATTTCCAATCATATTGATTCCCAGATGCGTAATATTGGAGCGCTGGGAGCGGTGGGGTATACGGGAAGGCAGATCCGGTGGTCGGTGGTTTTGGAGTTTGTTATCATCGGAATGATCGGAACAGTGCTGGGGATCGCCCTTTCTTATGGGATCATCGCAGCCCTGGGCGGTCTGATCACAAGCTCGGTAGGCGTTACCTGGAGGAGCGGGGGACATATCGGCTTTGATATCCTGAGCGCGGCCTTTATCATGGCTGTGGTGGTGCTCGTCGCATGGCGTTCCGCCGCGGCAGCAGCCAGAATTCTTCCGGTGGAGGCGCTGCGGGGCGGCATCAAATCCCACAGCTTCAAGAAGGAGCATTTCCCGCTGGAACGGACGCGGGGCTCTCTCTCCATGGCGCTGGGATTAAAGAGCATGGCTTTTAACCGGAAAATGTACCTTATGGTCGGCATCATTTTCGCCGGCATTGCATTTGCCAGTGCGTTTTCCCTTATCACCTGGTGGAATATGGGGATCAACGACGAGCTGGTGCTTAAGATGACAGGATATGAGATCAGCGATATCATGGTCTATAAGGCACCTCACGAAAATTATGAGGAACTGACGGAAAAGATCGGCGCCATGGAGGGCGTCAGAAAAGTGAGCCTCTATGAGATGGAGTCCCTGAGCGTGGAGGGCGAACTGTTAAGCTGCTACGTGTCGGACGACTTCGGTAAACTGGAAATGGTAGAGGTCTATGAAGGGAATTTCCCGGAATACGATAATGAGATCGTGGTGACGGGACTTCTCGCCAGGAGCTGGGGAAAGAAGATTGGGGATACCATCACGGTATCTTCAAACGGAGCTTCCGCTGAATATGTGATCTGCGGGCTGACACAGACCATGAATAACTTCGGCCGCATCTGCTTTATGCATGAGACAGGACTTTTAAGAGTGAAGCCGTACTACGAAAAGAATTCCATTCAGGTGTACTTAGAGCCGGGACTGGATATTGATACGTTTATCGGAAGGATGGAGCAGAGTTTCCTTGTGCTTTCGCCTTCTGCGGCGATCGGTAATGCAGGAACAGTCACGGATAACGGCATAAATCCCAACACGGACAGCAGCACCGGCACAAGCATGGATACCAGTGCGGGAAAACAGGAAGCGCTGGCCGCGGCAAAGAGAAAGGCGGAAGAGAAGCTCGCCGCCCTGATTTCCATGTACGGCGTGGACAGCGCCCAGTATGCCCTGATGGTAGACGGCGAAGTCGTCTTAAGCGGTGATACAAACGATTATGAGATAGACAGGATTGAAAACAACAGACGGCTCTTTGTGTCCAATGTGGACAGTATTGCCGATTCCACACGCATGATGGCAGCCCTCATCATCACGGGAACCGTGCTTCTGGTGGTGCTGGTGCTTTATATGGTGATCAAGTCGATGCTCACAAGGCGGAGAGGAGAATTCGGCATCTACAAGGCTCTGGGCTATACGGACAGACAGCTGATGGAACAGATCGCCATAAGTTTTCTGCCTGCATCTGTGGGCGGAACGCTTGCCGGTTCCCTTGCGGCCTGCCTGTCGGTGAACCGCATGGCCAGTCTCTTATTTGAACAGCTGGGAATTTCGGAGATGAATTTTGTAGTGGAGCCGTGGCTGATTCTTCTTATGGCTTTCGCTCTGGTAGTATTTGCATTTGCGGTTTCTATGGTGCTGGCGGGAAAAATCAGGGGAATCACAGTATATGGATTGTTGACGGAGGAATGATGAGGATGAAGAAGAGATGGTACCATGTAACCGCAGTTCTGGCGGCTGCGGCAATATTTTCCGGAATGAACGGTTTCGGCCGGGAGGCCTGCCTGGCGAAAGAGACGGTACCGGCGGGGGCGGAAGGCGTGGGAGTGCAGGCTGCGGCTGAGCCCCTCATGTACGGGATCGGCTCCACCAGTAAAGTGGTGACCGCGGCTGCGGTCATGAGGCTGGCCGATGAGGGGAAGCTTGATCTCAGGAAACCACTCATCGCATACATTCCGGAGTTTGAGATGGTGGATGAGCGATATCGCAGAATAACGCCGGAAATGCTCCTGGATCACAGTTCCGGGCTTCCTGGCAGCACGTTAAACAACGCCATGCTGTTGGGAGACAACGATACGGAAAATCATGATATGCTGCTGGCGCGGCTGAAGAAGCAGCGTTTGAAATCCGATCCGGGCGATATCCAGGTGTACTGCAACGATGGCTTTACACTGGCGGAAATACTGGTGGAGCGGGTGACCGGACTTAGCTTTACGGAGTACATCGACCGGGAATTTTCGGAAAGTCTTGGCCTGACACAGTTCAAGACGCCTCAGAGCGGTAATCTGTCGGGCCGCCTGGCGAAGATATACGATGAGGGCAGCGGGGAGGAACTCCCGCCGGAAAATGCCAACGTGATCGGCAGCGGCGGTATTTATGCGACGGCCATGGATCTGTGCCGTTTTTCAGAAATATTTATGCATAACAGAGCGGGAAATGCCGGACTGCTGTCCGACGGAGCGCTGCTTGCCATGGAAAAGAGCCGTTACAACGAGGAGATCAATCCGAACGGCTATGATACGACCTTATCCTATGGACTTGGCTGGGACAGCGTGGATACGTATCCATTCAGCCGCTATGGGATAAAAGCCCTTGTTAAGGGCGGCGATACGAACTTCTATCACGGCAGCTTAACGGTTCTTCCGGAAGAGAATATTTCCTGTGCCGTGCTTACCAGCGGTGGCTCCAGTACGCTGAACCAGCTGGCTGTTCAGGAGATTGTGATGACGTATCTGGACGAGGTCCAAAGAATTGAGCGGGGAGATGAAGAGAGAGTAAACCACAGAGAGGAGGCGGGCTTAAATCTGGCAGAGCGGTCCGGCTGGTACGCCGGCAGCGATCTGTTAAAGCTCTCGGTCTCCGGCGAAGGGGAGATGACAGTTGCCTCCGAAGGAAGCGGAAGACGGAGAGAGCAGGTCTATCGACTTGGAGAAGACGGTGGATTCTACTCTACGGACGGCAGCTATATCAGTGCCTCGGGAGAGCTGTCGAAGGGAAGCGGCGGCCGGATCGGGCGAACCAGACTGAGTTTCCAGGAAGGAAAAAAGGGAAGAGAGTATTTGATGGCAGAAAGCATGGAGGTCTACCCTGGCCTTGGCCGTGTGGCCACATATCTTCCTGTCGGCACCCGGTATACCGGAAACGCGCCGTCGGAGACTGCGGTATCAGCCTGGAAGGCGCTGGATGGCCAGGAGTATTATCTCTTAAGCGAAAAGTATACTTCCAGTGCGTGGCTGAAACGGTTCATGGTAAAGCCTCTGCTGCTTGACGAACCGAAGGGAATTCTTTCCTTTGAGAATCTGGAGCTGCGTATGGCAGAGGTCACGGATGAGGCGCATGCGAGATTTTTTACAGAGGTTCCGGGGCAGGCGGGCCGCGATTTAAATGATTATACGCGGACAAAGGAGAAGGGGAAACATTATCTGGAATCGGGAAGCTACCGCTATATTGCAGCAGCGGACGCAGAAGCGTTTCCTGATGCAGACAGTGAGCGGACCATCGGAGCAGACGGGGAGGCGGTCTGGTTTACCACCGGAGACAGGAATCAGAAACGTCCGGTTATCATCGAAAAACCGGAGAACGGCGCATGGTACGTGTATGACCATACCGGCCGCGACATGAAATGTGTATCGAGTTCGTGGACATTGAGTGAGGACCGTCCGTTCTATCTCCCGGAGGACGGCAGAGTGGTACTGGTGGGCGAAGCGGGAGCCGCGTTTACGGTCCGTTATGCGGATTAGAGCGTGTCTGAAAATTGCTTTCTGCACAGCGTTCCCGGAACACAGAGGCCGGCCCGGTCCTGACGCACGGTCAGGTACCGGGATGGCGAAGCGGAAGATAGAGAATGACTGAAAAACCGTCACTGCGGTTCCTGCATTCGATGATGCCGCCCATACGCTCCATCAGATTTTTGGAGATATAGAGTCCAAGTCCGGAGCCATCGGCTTTTTTGTCTGAGTTGGAGCCGCGGAAGAATTTGGTAAAGAGGCTGGGGAGTTCCTCATCGGGGACTCCCTTTCCGTAATCCATAAACTCGATGCGCAGACCGTCTTCTGTTAAGTCAGACACCACGTTTATATCGCTTCCCGCGTATTTGTAGGCGTTATTTAAGATGTTGCCGATGACCTGTTCCAAGCGGAACGGATCGATGAGGAGAATGCAGCCGGGAAGCGTAAATGACGTTATTCTGCCGCAGTAATCGGCATCCCGGATCATGGTTTCGACTAAACGGCTGCTCGCCTCCGACAGATTTACGGTCAGTTCCCCCAGCTCGTCTAAAGAGGCCTGAAGCATGTTGGTGATCAGATGGTCGATCTGGTCGGATTTCTGGTAAATGGTCTGAAGGCGTTCTCTGACCGGCTCCTCTTTTTCTGTAACCAGCAGAAGCTCACTGGTTAGCTTAATGGACGCGACAGGAGTCTTAATATCGTGGCTCAGCGAAGCAACCAGCTCTTTCTTGCTCCGGTTCGCCTCTGCTTCCTTAAATCTCGCCTCCCTTAACTGATCCCGCATGATGTCAAAGCTTTCGGTAAATGCGCCGAACACGTGCTTTCTGTCCATGGGAAGGGGGAAATCCAGATCGCCCATGGCGATGTGCCGGGTGAAATCTTTCATCCGCCGAAACGGCTTTAAAACGGCATGATTTAAATAAGCGGTATAGATCAAAATAGGAATCATCGGCAGCAGCAGAAGAAGAACGGCAAAAAAGGCCAGTTCTTTTTTTGCTTTCAGAAGAGCAGCGTCGTATCCGGTGGCAATGAACACATGGCCCTTCACGGCCTGACCGATGGTGATATCCAGTACGGTATCGTGCCTGCGGACCGCCTCAGTCATGGTTTCAGGAGCGGCGGCAGAGGTCTTTAACAGAACGGCTCCCGAGAGGTCTGCGACCGTGTAATCGTAGGGACAGGAATCCGGTTTAAAAAAAGTTCCCCGTTCCCACTGGGCGGCTGTCTCTTTTTCGATGCGGTTGATGGAAACCATATCGATCGCCGGCATCTCCAGAGAGGAAAAAAGCCGGAACAAAAAGACGGCGCCGAGAAGGAGCCAGGAAACCAGAAACAGTAACGTCCATTTTTTCTTAATCATCGCATTCTCCGTTCTCCATGCGGTATCCGGTACCCCATACCGTTAAGATGAGCAGCGGGTGATTGGGATCTTTCTCAATCTTCTCCCGCAGATGGCGGATGTGGACCGATAAGGTGCCCTCGCCCACATAGGGGTCCGGCCAGACGTTCTCCAGAAGCTCTTCCTTCGTGACGACGCGTCCAAGATTCTGTGCCAGATAAACAAGCAGCCGGAATTCCATCTCCTTCAGTTTGACAGGCTTACCGCTCACACTTACCTTGTGGGCGGAGAGGTCGATCTCGACATCGGCGATCCGCAGGGGACCGGTTTCCACAGTCCGTGCACACCGCTTTAAGACGGCCTTTACCTTGGCCAGCAGAACGCTTAAGGTGTACGGCTTGGTGATGTAATCATCTCCGCCGATGTTTAACGCAGTCAGGATATCGTCGTCGCTGGTGCGTGCGCTGATGAACAAAATCGGAATATCCGTCTGTTCACGCAGCTTCTTGCAGAGTCCGAAACCGGACTGGTCCCCCAGATTGATATCCAGCAGGAGAAGGGAGACCGTATTCTCTTTTAAAAAGTTAATGCACAATTCGTAGCTGGTTACATAGGCTGATGACAGCTCAAATAAGTTAAAGTATTCCGAGGTAGAACTGGCGATTGCTGTCTCGTCGTCTACAATCAGGCAGTCGTAATGCATGGCGCTCTCCTGTTCTTGTCACGATGACCCGTGCGCAGCGCGTACGAGTCATCATTGGTTTGTTATTATTCTTCTGGATTCGTGTAGTTCCACGGTTCATCCAGCGCAGTCTGTAATTCTTCCGCAGGACGGTTATAGCGCAGGTTTAAGAAGCCCTGGAAATCTTTTCTATATAATTGCTCCAGATCCTTTTGGTAGCCGATCACCATGTGCGGCTGCTGCTGTTTGTAGATATTTAATGCGGCAGTAGCCTGCTTTTCCGATGCATTCAGGCTGTGTTCATGCTGGTTGATGTCATACAGACGCAGAGCGCTCTCGGAATGGCGTCCGGAACGGTAGTAGTAATAGCCCCAGACCAGATTCTTATTCTCAAGAAGATCTGCATAGATGCCGGCGATCCGGAAGGTCCAGCGCCTTCCAACCCAGATATTGCCGGATACCGCGGTGGCGGACGCGAAATCGGCTTCCAGATTCTCCATGGTTACGGTTGGATTGGCTTCCAAATACTTCTTTAATTTTTTCTGGCTGCTGCCCGTAAAGTATTGAACAAGGCTGTAAATCAGAAAAATAATTGCCAGGGCAATAACCGCCAGGCAGATGTAGATAGAGACATAGGTACGTTCTCCCACGTTATTCGTGTCAATATAATAGGGAAGCGCCATATCAAGGAATTCTGCGCCAAGATCATCGGTGATCTGCTCCTGATAATACTGAAGCCGTTTGCCCGTGAGTGCTGTCCATGTTCCTTTAACGGATTTGACATTGGTGAGTTCACTCACCTCTTCATTTAACCAGCTGATCGTATCATCAATATACTGGTTCATCTCTTCCTCCTGGGAAGATGGAACCTCGATTCCGAAAAAGTATCCGTCCTCCTTATAATAGACAAAATAGCTGATGTTTTTCAGTTTTTCTTTTTTGGTGTCTGTATTGCGCTCGGTCTGACGTACATATTCATCGATAATATACTGTGCATCAAAGCTTACAAAGGTGCCTTCGGCAGCGTCATAGTCCATGCCCGCCGTAATCGGTACCGGACCTTTTAAAAACATCAGGATTGATTTGCCGCTGAAAAAGAAGACGGCACCGATAATGATGGCTGATAGGACAATACGTCCAATCAGGTTTTTTGTTACGTGCTTTTTGAAAGTCTCTAACATACTTGTTCCCCTTTTCTTTTGTGATATTTGTTATTTCTTTATCATACAGGAAATTGTGTACTATTACAATGCAATTATGCATTTTTCCTTATTATTGTGCAGCAGTTCAGCCTTCGCTCCCGGCGGCGGCTGTCCGGCCCGCTGCTTTCGGGTTCCAGTTTCCTCCAGCCTTTGTGAACGGTAACTTTCTTCTTGCTCCAGGGTACAGAATATGGTTAAATAGTATCATACACAGGAGGATAAGAAAATGAGATATCAGCATATTGTATTCGACGTCGACGGTACGCTTTTGGATACGGAGGAAGCAATCCTTCAGTCATTTCAGAAAACACTGAGAGAACACGCGGGGATTGAAAAAGAATTTTCAGAACTCTCATTCTGTCTTGGAATTACGGGAGCAGCGGCTCTCAAACGGCTGGAAACCGGTCATGAGGAGGAGATGCTCCTGCGATGGAAGGAAAATCTGGCGGCTCTGAGAGATTTCGTCCGTGTGTTTGATGGAATCGAACTGCTTTTAAAACGGCTGCGGACGGATGGGTTTCATCTGGGCGTTGTGACCAGCAGATGCCGGGCGGAGTATGAACGGGATTTTAAGCGTCTGGGGCTCGACGGATACTTTGATACGGTCGTCTGCGAGGAGGACACGTTGTGCCACAAACCGGAGGCGGAGCCCCTGGAGTGCTATATGAGAAGGGCCGGAGCGAGACCGGAGGAGGTGCTTTACATCGGGGACAGCATCTACGACATGGAATGCGCCAGGTCGGCGAAGACCTCCTGTGGTCTGGCTCTGTGGGGAGCCGTCAGCGTGAGGCATATCCACGCGGATTATTATTTCCCGGATCCGGCCTCCGTGCGGTCGGTTCTGGAGCGGCTGGACGCAGAGGATGAAGGGAGAAAATGGATTTCCTGGGCCATGGAGCTTCAGTTCATCGCTCAGGCGGGCGTCACTTATTCAAAGGATCGGTTTGACTTGGAGCGGTTTGAGCGGATCCGGGAGCTGTCGGGAGAGATCATGAGCGGCTATACCGGCCTGTCAAAGGAGCGGGTGACGGATTTATTCTGCAGCGAGACGGGATTTCAGACTCCGAAGCTGGATACGAGAGCTGCCATCATCGAGGATGGAAAGATCCTTCTGGTGAAGGAGATGGACGGACGCTATTCCATGCCGGGAGGCTGGGTGGATGTGAATAAGACGGTGGGAGAAAACGCCGTCAAGGAGACGCTGGAGGAGGCCGGACTCACGGTAGTTCCGGTGCGCGTGGTGGCGCTTCACGATAAGGGACTCCATAATCCGCCGGCATATCCGTACGGTATCTGCAAGGTGTTTTTTTTATGCGAGATCGTGGATGGTGAGTTTGCGGAGAACATCGAGACGGTAGGGAGCGGGTGGTTTTCCCCGGATGAACTGCCGGTGCTGGCCGAGGATAAGAATACGAAGGAGCAGATCGAGATGTGCTTTGACGCGTATGCGGATAAGAATTGGAAGACGGTGTTTGATTGATGAGATGAATCGGACGGATAGATGGCTAATGATTGAGAACTGAAATGAATCATAAAATTCAGGTGCCATAAGTTTTAAACTTTTGACACCTGAATTTTATTTTCTCTATTCCTAATTACTTATCCAGACAACCCTTCATCACTTCATAGGCGCCCTTTTCCCAGATATCCGCCACATAACCAGCGACGGCGTCCTCGAATCCGGCGATGGCGGTTAAGTCCTCACCCCAGAATTCTTCGTTGGAGCAGACTGCGTGAACCAGAGTCCTTGCATCGTCCTCCCTGTGATCGTAGAAAAACTTAAGGATCGGGCGGTCATCTTTTACCGTGTATTCATTACCGGCCGGTCTCGCTGCAATCAGTCCGTCTTCGGTAAGCTGCTTTCCGCGGTAGAATGCGATATAGAATGCAAAGGAAGCGGTGATGCATTCCGGAAGCTTGCCGGTGTTTGCAATATAGCCCTTTAAGGAAGGCATAACGCGTGCTTTCCACTTGGAGGTGGAGTTTAAGGAGATGGAGAGCAGCGCGTGGTCGATAAATGGATTCTTAAAACGCTCCGTAACGGAAGCGGCGAAGCTCTTAAGCTCTTCCTTCGGGAGCGTCAGAGTCGGGATGATCTCATCGTAAATGGTCTTGTTCATAAAGCCGCAGATCACTTCATCTTCCATACAGTCACGGACAATATCCTGGCCGGCTAAGTATGCGCCTAAGACGAAGGAGGTGTGAGCACCGTTTAAGATACGGACCTTTCTCTGCTTGTATGGCTTGTGATCGTCGGTGATGAGGACCGGAAGACCGGCCTTCTCAAATGGAAGCTCTTCTTTTAAACTCTCAGGTCCTTCGATGACCCAGAATCCGAAGACTTCTCCGGTGTCGATGATGTTGTCCTGGTAGCCAAGCTCTTCACAGATGGAAGCGGCTTCATTTCTCGGATATCCGGTTACGATCCGATCTACCAAAGTGGAGCAGAAGATATTCTCCTGTTTGATCCAATTGACGAATTCTTCTCCTAATTTCCACTGATCCGCATACTGCAGGACGCATTTCTCCAACTCTTTTCCGTTGTTGTCGATCAGCTCGCAGGAGAGGATGACAAAGCCTTTTCCGGATTCTTTTCCGAACGTTTCAAATCTCTTATATAAGAACTGGGTCAGCTTTCCGGGATAGCTGTCCGCCGGCACATCGGTGAAGCTGCAGGCCGGATCGTAGGTGATGCCGGCTTCCGTTGTATTGCAGGCGATGAAACGTAAATCCGGATTCTCCGCACAGGCGAGAACGGCGTCGTAATCCTGATAGGGATTTAAACATCTGCTGACACAGGAGATCACGCGCTTGTCATTGACCTTCTTTCCATTTTCAAAACCGCGTAAAAACAGAGTATATAAGCCTTCCTGCTCATTGATCATATCGGCAAGTCCGGGAGCGATGGGCTGGCATAAAACGACTTTGGAATGAAATCCTGCCTTTTCGTTCATCATATCAATAAAATAGTCCACGAAAGCGCGCAGGAAATTACCTTCGCCGAACTGCAGCACACGTTCCGGTGCGTCCTTTAACAAATATCCGTCGTAGCCCTGTTTCTCCAGTGTCTCATAACATAACTTTTCCATTTGAAATACTCTCCTTTATATGATTTCTATAGTGTGACTCCCTGCTTAAAGATGGCCATATCATGGAAGCCTGCTTCTTCTGATTTCACTTTCTTTCCGGAAGCAACCTCCAGGACAAAATCAAAGAAGTCATTCTTTAATGTATCCATATCCGTGTCTTCTACCAGTCTGCCGCAGTTAAAATCGATCCAGTTGCTCTTCTTCGTGCTGAGCGCGGTGTTGGTCGATATCTTCATGGTTGGGACCGGACAGGCAAACGGCGTACCGCGTCCTGTGGTGAAGAGTACGATGTGGGCGCCGGAGGCAGCCAGCGCGGTGGAGGCGACCAGGTCATTACCAGGGGCGCTTAAAAGGTTTAAGCCCTTTGTATGAACGGGTTCTCCATACATTAAGACGTCCATGACCGGAGCGCTGCCGGATTTCTGAACGCATCCCAGCGACTTGTCCTCCAGGGTAGAGATACCACCCTTTTTGTTGCCGGGAGACGGGTTCTCGTAGATGGTCTGATTGTGGCTGGTAAAATAGTTTTTGAAGTCATTGATCAGATGAACGGTTTTTTCAAAGGTCTCTTCATTGACACAGCGGTTCATGAGCAGTGTCTCCGCCCCGAACATCTCGGGAACCTCGGTCAGTATCGTGGTTCCGCCGGCGCCCACCAGCATGTCTGAGAACGCACCGACCGTGGGGTTGGCTGTGATGCCGGAGAGTCCGTCGGATCCACCGCATTTCATGCCGATGATGAGTTCGCTGCAGCTGACTGTTTCCCGTTCGAAGCTGCCGGCATAAGCGGCCAGTTCGCGGATCAGTTCCAGAGAGTCGGCGATCTCATCGTCAGATTCCTGTGCTGCCAGGAACTTGATACGGCGTTCATCATATTCTCCGATATAGCGTTTTAATTCCGTAATGTTGCTGTTTTCGCATCCGAGGCCGAGAACGAGGACCCCCCCGGCGTTGGGATGATTGATTAAATCGGCCAGAATGGTTCTGGTATGCTCCTGGTCGTCACCCATCTGGGAACAGCCATAGGGGTGTGGGAAAGCCACCACATCTTCTACGGTTCCGCTTATGAGACTTTTTGCCTGGCGCTCGATGGCCTGGGCAACGTTATTGACACAGCCTACGGTTGGGATGATCCAGATCTCGTTGCGGACGCCGACTTTTCCGTCCGGTCGGCGATAACCGTTAAAGAAGCGTTCCTCCGCCGGCGTGGGAGCAGTTTCCTGTTTGTCGTAGGAGTAGGTGAGCAGATCGCCCAGCCCGGTCTTTAAATTGTGTGTGTGGATCCAGCTTCCTTTTAAAATCGGTTCCTTCGCGATTCCGATGGCGCAGCCGTATTTCATGACGGAAGCGCCCTCTGCGATGTCGGCTAAAGCGAACTTGTGTCCCTGAGGGATATCGGAGACGAGCGTGACCGCCTGATCATTCACAGTCACGATGGTGCCGGAGGCCAGCGGCTTTAAGGCTACAGCTACATTATCCCCGGAGTGAATTTTAATAAAGTCCTGCATAATCGTTCTTTCCTTTCTGCAATTCCATGTAACGATTCAGCAGTGCGGCAGTTTGTGCAGAAAAGTGTGTTACAAGCTCGCTTGTATAAACACTTTTTTGTATAAACTGCCATAGGGCGGAACGCCCGGGCTTCTTGTTTTCGCGCTTTTCGAAAACAAGAAGATGCACGGCGCACGGCTTCAGGGTTACAATTTAAATATTCCAGTTGATATGGAATGTAAGTACTTACATAAACCATACACCATTTTTGTCACTTCGTCAATAGGGAAAATAAAAAGAATACGGTTGCTTTTCATGAATGGATCAGATATAATGTAAGAAAAAGTGTAAGCGCTTTCGCACTGCATTCCAGAGCGTCGGTGTATCAGGATAAAGAGGGTTCAAAATGAATATTTACGATATAGCAGAGCTTGCAGGGGTGTCCATTGCCACCGTATCGCGTGTGGTGAACGACAGCCCGCGTGTCAGCGAGAAGACAAAACAGAGGGTCCGCGCCATCATGGAGGAGAACGGTTATACGCCAAACGTGTTTGCGCGGGGTCTGGGACTGGACTCCATGAAGACCATCGGGATTATCTGCCCGGATGTATCGGATTCCTATATGGCATCGGCGGCATTTCACCTGGAAGGCCGTCTGCATGAGTACGGGTATGACTGTATTCTCTGCTGCAGCGGATCCCGGCAGGAGAATAAGGAAAAGTATGTGAGTCTTCTGTTAAATAAGCGGATCGACGCGCTGATTCTGGTGGGATCGACGTATGCCGGCGAGGGCGGAGACGACCGGAAGGCGGATTACGTGCGGAATGCGGCGAAGACGGTTCCCGTATTTATGATTAACGGTTATATTAAGGGCGATCATGTGTATTGTGCCTTCAGCGACGATTACGGCGCTACCTATGACGTGGCTTCGCAGATGATTGAGGCGGGAAGAAGACGGATTCTGTTTCTGTGTGATTCCCATTCTTACAGTGCGAATCAGAAGCTGGCGGGATATGAGGCGGCCTTGAAGGACCATGGACTGCCTGTGCTGGGGGACTTAAAGCTTTATGTAAAGAACCGGATCCATTCGGTGAGAGACATTCTCTTAGAACGGAGGGATTTGAATTTCGACAGCGTACTGGCCACGGATGACGGCCTGGCTGTGGGTGCGATCAAATACGCCAACGCCAAGCTTTTAAAGATTCCAGAGGAACTCTGCATCACCGGATTTAATAATTCTGCACTTTCCATCTGCTGTGATCCCGAGCTTTCTTCCATTGACAACAAGGTAGAAGAGCTCTGCGCCATCACCACGGATCAGATGATGGCGGTTCTGCGGGGCGAGGAAAAACCGGTGGCACAGAAGAGCCAGGTCCCCTGCAGACTGGTGAAGAGGTGTACTACGGATTTTTAGGAGCTATTGTCATTCATTCTGTCTTGTGATATACTACGTTCGGATGAAATAACCATAGAAGGAACGGTGTTTTTATGATAGAGGAGAAACAGGATCGTATCGTATTATGCGGAGCCAATTCCTATGAGCAGAAATACTATTTTAATGAACAGTTTTCCAATCTTCCTGAGAATATACGGCAGGAGCTTCAGATTATGTGTGTGCTGTATACAGAGGATGTGGGCGGAATTCTGACTCTGGAATTTGAAGAGGATGGTACTCTGGAGTTTTTAGTGACGGCTGAGGAGACGGATTATTTATTTGACGAAATAGGAAGCGTGCTGAAAATCAAACAGTATCAGATGGAAAAGAGGGATCTTTTGGAGGCCCTGGAGATGTATTACCGGGTCTTTTATCTGGGAGAAGAGATTGATGAGGAAGAGGAATCGTGAAGCTTAAGATTGGTAATGTAACACTTGAGAATAATCTGATTCTGGCGCCGATGGCAGGGGTAACCGACCTGCCATTTCGCATTCTCTGCAAGGAGCAGGGCTGCGGCATGGTGGTGACAGAGATGGTGAGCGCGAAGGCGATTCTTTATAAGAACAGGAATACGAAGGCGCTCCTGGAGGTAGAAGAGAGAGAACGTCCGGTTTCGGTTCAGCTGTTTGGCTCCGATCCGGAAATTATGGCGGATATTGCGAAGCTCATCGAGCCGGGACCTTTTGATATTATCGATGTCAACATGGGATGCCCCGTGCCGAAGATCGTTAATAACGGCGAAGGCTCAGCGATGATGAAGAATCCCAAGCTGGCGGAGGCGGTTCTTGGCGCCATGGTGAAGGCTGTAAAAAAGCCTGTGACAGTGAAGTTCCGCAAGGGTTTTACGGACAGCGATGTGAACGCGGTGGAATTTGCCAGGATGGCCGAGAACTGCGGCGTGGCTGCGGTTGCGGTTCACGGCAGGACGAGGGAACAGTATTATTCCGGGATCGCAGACTGGGATATTATTCGCAGGGTAAAAGAAGCCGTGAAGATACCGGTCATCGGAAATGGAGACGTCTTTGCCCCCGAGGATGCGAAGGCGCTGCTGGACGAGACTGGCTGCGATGGAATTATGATTGCGAGAGGGGCAAAGGGCAACCCGTGGATCTTCTCGAGAACGCTCCATTACCTGGAGACGGGGGAACTTCTTCCGCCCCCATCCATGGAGGAACTGCAGAACATGGTTCTGCGCCATGCGAAGATGTCGGTGGAACACAAAGGAGAGTATCTGGGAATCCGGGAGATGCGCAAGCACATGGCCTGGTATACGGCCGGACTGCCCCATTCGGCAAAACTGCGGAATGATATCAACGCGGTGGAAACATTAGCGGATTTGGAAACACTCGTGATGGAACGGTTTGCAGGACATTTCAGATGATGAAATGTCCTGTTTTACTTTCAGGAAAAATGTTCCGTCAAAGGAAAAAACTTTGCAGACATATCCGCGCACTCTAAAATGTGATAGAATAAGTAAAAATAATGAAAATTTGAGGGAGGCGCGTCATGACCGATGTCTATGAAAATTGCCCTGTATTTGAGAATGACAGTTATATTTTGAGAATGACCAGTCAGGAGGATAAATCCGATTTGTTAAAGGTTTATTCTGACAAAGCTGCCGTATCATTTTTTAACAGTGATAATTGCGGCGGTGACGACTTTTATTATACAACGGAAAGCAGAATGGAGCAGGCGATTGCATATTGGCTCTTTGAGTACAATCGGGCAGGTTTTGTACGATGGACGATCGTATCAAAAGAAACCAATGAGGCAATAGGTACCATAGAACTTTTTCACAGAGACGCTGCGGACTGTTTTACAGACTGCGGACTGCTCAGATTGGATATCCGGAGCGATTACGAAAGAGCAGGCGAAATTACAAAAATATTGGAAATGATCATTGAACCCGCGTATACACTCTTTCATTGCGATAAAATTGCTACAAAAGCCATAGCCGCAGCAGCGGAGCGAATACGCGCGTTAGAGCGGTTGGGTTTTAAGTATACAGACGAAAAGTTAATCGGACATGATGGAACGAAATATGATTCATACTTTGTATTGAACAGAAACGAGTAATACGGATAAATGATCTGTCCAGCTAAATGAAAGGAGAGTACTGTGAAAAAAGATTTCTTATTAGATATTCACACTCATACGATAGTCAGCGGTCATGCTTACGGCACGATTCGGGAAATGGCGAAAGCAGCCAGCGAACAACATTTACAGCTGCTGGGGATAAGTGAACATGCGCCTGGCATTCCAGGAACGGTGAATCCCTTTTATTATAATAATCTTCAGGCGATACCCAGGGATTTGTACGGCGTGGAAATTTTGCATGGCTGTGAAATAAACGTCTTGAAAGGCGGGCTGCTTTCCCTCGAGCAGCAATATATAGAAAAGTTGGATTATGCAATAGCAGGAATCCATACGCAGTGTTATAAAAATGAGGGAAAAATTAAAAATACGGATAATTTAATTCAGTGTATGAAGCATCCCAAAGTGTTCTTTGTTTCCCATCCGGATGATGATCATACACCACTGGATTATGGAAGACTCGTACAAGCCGCAAAACAGTATCACGTTGCTTTAGAAATAAACAACAGTTCTTTAAGAAAAAAGGATAAGCGTTTGAACTGCGTGGAAAACTACAAGACCATGCTTGCGCTTTGCCGGCAGTTTGAAGTTCCTGTCATTGTAAATTCAGATGCCCATGATCCCAGTGATGTAGGAAATTTTGTTTTGGCTGAAAAGCTGCTTGATGAAATAGGATTTGATGAAACGTTAATTTTAAATACAGATGTAGAAGCCTTCCAGGCATTTATCGGATACAGCCGCAACCGTTGAAATTCCGGATAATCTGCTGCGGGAGGGCGTGTCAGGAATCATAAGAAGACCGGCCTTGCCGTCCCTGATGCGCCCTCCCGCTTTTCTTTCGGATCAATGATTCCAGAAATTCCGCACAACTCACCTTCGGCGTCTGTCACACCTCCGATGATGCCTGATCCGCCTCTTCCAACGCTTTCAACAGCGCAGCAGTTGATTTTTCCATGGCATCAAACTGTTCCTTCTGTTCCGTACCGCCGGCACGGTTGTTCTGGCTGTCCAGCAGATCCCAGAGATTTTCCGGAGGAGTGAAGTCGGAGGGACCGGCGGTTATATGAAATACTTCAGGAAATATCCGGCCGAGTCCGGCTGCGATGCAGGAAGCAAGCAGGCACGCCCCGTACTCATTGGTGTGGGTGTAGTCACCGGGATGGAAGTACCCGCAGGAGCGTTCCATCCCGGTCTTTTCATAGAAGCGTACTGAGAACTCATGCAGGTCGATGACCGGGGTATTCGTGGAAACGGCCACATCTTTTACCGCCTGCACGTGTTCCGCCAGCAGCTCATGGTAGGTGCTGTCCTCTTTCCAGATGTTGCGTCCGGGAGAGGTCACCAGCACGGGAATTCCGCTGAGGTCCCGGACTTCTTCTATGTATCTTCGCAGATTGACAGGATACTCCCTGTCAGCCCGCAGATGGGGAAGCTTCTGGTCGTTATGGCCGAACTGGATCAGGCAGAAGTCACCCGGACGGAGAAAACGCTTCACGATGTCCATGTGGCCTTCCTGACGGAAGGTTTCCGTCGTCAGCCCGCAGTGCGCCTGGTTTTCCACGGCTATTCTGCCGTCTAAGAACGCCGGCAGTGCCTGGCCCCAGGAGGCGTAGCAGGCACCCGGAAGATAGGGGATTTCCGCGGACTGGTCTGTGACGGTGGAATCCCCGCAGAGATAGACTGTCGTTACGCCGTCGGGCACATTAGATGCCTCGGCTGCACCGGTCGCCTCGACCACACCGGCCGCATCAACTGCCTCGACCATACCGGCCGCATCAACTGCCTCGGCCGCCTCGGCATAACAAGCCTCGATCCGGACGGCGCCGGGCTCCGGGGTACAGAGCGTAACAAAGAGGTTTTCCACCGGATAGTACGCTTCGTGGTAGCGTGGAATGATGCCGGCTATGGACTGGTAAAAGGTGCGTTCGTACCGGTCCCCTTTCTTCAGAGAGATGATATCACGCAGAAGTTTTCTTCCGGTGAAGAGAAAGAGCTGTTCCACATCCTGAACGGCGGTCAGTGTGATATGAACCGCGTAGAGCCCGCAGGGGACCCGTTCTGTGATAAAGCTGTGGGGAATCATACTCCCTTCGATGCCGTCGGCTAAAGAAAGAAGCGATGGGTCAAAGCCGTCTGACAGCTCCGGTATGTCAAGCCGGTCGGAGTCAGCCGGGAGATGGTCCGCAGCTGTATTGTGAAAAAAAGGCTGAAAATGATACTGCATCTTAAAGTTCCTCCTGAAATGAATTTTCAAACATGCTCTGGTCCCGCTGGGCCAGACGGTCCGCGTAAGCCGGTGATGTAGGCGCTGGGGGCCATGCCGGTCTTTTTCTTGAAAAGCTGGGAAAAATACTGTGGATTGTTGCCGAAGCCGACCCGCTCGGCAATATCCGAGATCCGGTCCATCTCCTCGTTTTCGATGTATTCCTTTGCCTTTTGAATCCGCTCATTGGTCAGGTAATCGGAAAAGCGTATGCCGGTCTCCTTCTGAAATTTTCTGGATACATAGTCTACATTCATATATAATTGCTGCTCCGCTATATATTTCAGCGTCAGGTTGGGATTCTCCAGATTTTCCCTGATATATGTAAATATCTGCCTGGTCATGCTGCTGACAGTTTCCGTTCTGGAGCAGCCTTCCATAAGCTCTGTGAGCTTTTGAAAGACGGATTTCTTCAGCGCGTCAAGATCACTCTCCCCCTCGGCCTGCATCAGCCACTCCGTGAGGCCGGAGCCGGATATATTCGGGTTGCCGAGCGTGATTTTCAGGAACATACTGCCGGACAGCTGTTTGAGGAAACGGATGTCCATGATATCGGAGATCAGTTCCATGAGGCTTTCCATGGCGGAGGCGCTGCCCTCGGCAATGGCGCGGCAGTAATTTTCAGTTTCCTGGGTGATTGCGGTATAATTGCAGGTGCATAAGGCGTGGTAATTGTTTACGTAGTAAAAGGTGCTGAATCTGCGGATCTTCTCGAGGACGACGCCGAACAGGCCTTTTAAGTCGGAATACGTCTCCATTTGAAGCTCCAGGCTGGTGTGCTGGCCCTCTAAGCTGACGCGGTCCAGCTTCGCCTTCAGCTGGCCGAAGTCAAAGGAGATGTCCTGACAGAAGATCAAAAAGGTATTTCGCACATAGATTCCGTAGATGCTGACCTGCGGCAGACAGTTCTGGGCAAAATCGCTTAGAAGGCCCAGAAATTCCTCCAGATTCTCCTGTTCCAGATAGTAAATGTAGAACAGACGGTAGGGCGTAAAGTAAAAATCCATGTAGGGCTCATAGGTGGGAATAATCTCATCCAGCGATTTCTCCAGATAGAGGGCGTCGTTGATGATACTGGAGACTACATTGTGGCGGATGCTGTCCGCCTGGCTGAACTGGGAGTCCAATATCCGGCGCGCCTGGCGCTTGGCGTAGCAGTCGCTGACACTTTCCTTTACGGCGTCAATGATCTGCTGCTCATTACAGGGCTTTAAAAGATAGTGGCGGACTCCGTATTTCATAGCCTGTTTGGCGTATTCAAATTCCCCGTAGCCGGAGAGCAGGATGAACTGGGTGTCCAGATCCGTCTCGGATATCCGGCCGATCAGCTCCAGCCCGTTCATGCCCGGCATGCGGATATCCGTGATGACCAGGTCCGGAGATTCATCTAAAATCATGTTGTAGGCCTCGATTCCGTTGGAACAGAGACCGGCCAGTTCAATCCCATACTGGCTCCAGTCAATAATTGTGGATATGGTCTCCCGGATGATGCGTTCATCGTCTGCAATGATCAGTTTCAGCATATGATTGGTTCTCCTTGACTTGAAATGGTATATGGATATCAGCAGTTGCGCAGTCGTCCTCATTTTTTAACTCAAGACCGCAGGCGTCGCCAAACAGCAGGCGGATGCGCTGGTCAATATTCATGAGACCGATGCCGAAGCCGTTCGGCTGCTTTTCCCGGCTCCTTAATTTTTCAAGAAGGTCTTCTTCAAAAACGGAACCGTTGTTTTTTACCCGGATCAGGACCTTATCGCCTTCGTGGCGCACCAGGAGTTCCACGTAGCAGGTCTCTGTCATCTCTTCCATGCCGTAGCGGATGGCATTTTCTATGAGCGGCTGTATGGTCAGCGGCGGCATCAGGATATGATGCAGATCATCGGCCACCAGGGAGACAAAGTCCAGACGGTCCTCGAACCGTATTTTCTGTATCGTGATGTAGGCGCGGACCAGCTCCAGCTCGTAGTCCAGTTCCACCAGGGACTCGTGATTGCTGAGGGTAGAGCGGAGCAGCGTTCCGAGAGACTCTGCCATCATGGAGATCTCCGCGTTTTTGGATGCCTTTGCCCTCCAGTTGATGGATTCCAGCGTATTATAGAGGAAATGCGGGTTGATCTGGGATTCCAGCGCCTTGATCTGGGCTTCCTTGCGCAGCAGTTCATTTTTATAATTTGTGTCCACCAGGGTCCGGATCCGGGTGGCCATCCGGTCGAAACGCTGGTGAAGCCGTCCGATCTCATCGTTTCGGACGCTGTAATCGTAGGCGGACTGCTCCAGGGTGAGCTCATTTTTACTGAATCCATCCATCTTAACGATCAGTGCGTTGAAATGGCGCAGAATGGAGTAAATCAGCCACTGCGTTAAGGCAAGGGCAATCAGAATGCCGAGCACCATGATGCCCAGAATGATTTTCGCGGAGCGTCCGATGGAGTGAATGATGGAGTCAAACGGGATCAGGCTGATGTAGCGCCAGTCGTAATACGGAATCTTGCTGCTCACTGCGAAATAGGTGTGGTTGTCCACCCGAAGGGTCTGATACGTGTCGTCCTCCAGCTGGAGCGTCTGGGTTACCAGGTCTTTGGAGAGGCCGGTCGAGGAATATATGGTGTCCGGCCCGTCTGCCAGAATGTAGTAGCCGGTATCGAAGGTCTGGAAGGAACGGTTGATCGTATTGATCAGCCTGTCGGTATCCACGTAGATCAGCAGCCTCCCGATGGTGGAGAAATCCAGCGCCTCGATTTTCCTGATATTTCTTCCGAGAAAGAGGCCGGAAGTACTGCCGCCTCCGGTGGTCCAGCTGACCGCGCCGTCGCCGGCCTCCGCATTCTCCAGGGCATTATGGATAAAAGCCGAATCGGTCCTTTCGTAGGCGGCCCAGTTGGTCGTATTGGAAAATGCATCGTTATACAGGACGATGTAGGAGACGCCGTTCTGCCGGAATGTCTCATAATAGGATGAAAGGGCGGTGTTGATGCTCCGGTTGGCATTGGAACGGACCACGGCATCATCCGACTCGTGGATCGCGGAGAGAGATGTCTGGATAGATGGCGTCGACAGGATGATGGAGGACAGGCGCTCCACATCCTTTAAATTTGCAGAGATGGTATTTGCTGAAAAACTCAAATTTCCCGCAATGGATCGGTAGAGCAGTTCATTATAGGTCTTTGACAGTATGGTAAAGCCAATGAGGGAAAACAGTAGGAGAGAGACGACGTTTAACAGTACAATAAAGAAAATCTTCCATCTCAGCGAGAGGTTTTTAAACAAGGTAAGGAGCTTTGCTTTTAAGGTTTCTGCCCGTTTTTTCATGAGAATTGACCTGCTTCTTTCTATATTTAAGATTTCGGTTGAAGTAGAAAAGCATGGTTACAAATGGTACATGGACAGTATATAATAATTGCATTGCAAACTCAAGATTTCGGAAAGGAAAGTCGGTTTTTTCTAAAAGGAAGTCGGTTTTATTTATACCGGTATCGGAGGAAACCAGTTTATAATAAACTTACAAACGAAACGGAAGAGCAACACCGTTTTCAGAAAAAGATGGAGGATATGAAAATGAAGAAGAAATTGGCAGTAGTCCTGGCCGCTTCCATGGCGGCGGTATCTCTGGCGGCATGCGGCGGCACGGCGGAAAGCGGAAGCACCACAGGAGCAGATTCTCAGACAACCGCAGGTGCAGCGGCTGAAAATACGACGGCAGCGGCTTCCGGCGACGCGTCCCTGACGGTGGCCTGGTGGGGCAACCAGACGAGAAACGAGAGGACTCAGGCGGCGCTCGATAAGTATTCGGAGCTGAACCCTGGCGTGACATTCGACGGACAGTTCTCCGAGTGGTCTGATTACTGGAATAAGCTGGCGACCGCGGCAGCAGGCCATTCGCTTCCCGATGTAATCCAGATGGATTACGCTTACCTGGATCAGTACGTTTCCAACAATCTTCTGGTGGATTTGACTCCTTATATCGAGGATGGCACCCTGAATGTGGACAACTGCAGCCAGGACATCATTAATTCCGGATCGGTTGACGGAAAGGTGTATTCCATCGCAATCGGCATCAACGCGCCGGCCATGGTCTACAACAAGACCATCACCGACCAGGCGGGAGTGGAAATCAAAGACAACATGACGCTGGACGAGTTCGTAGCAGTCAGTAAGGAAATCTACGCAAAGACCGGATGCAAGACCAACATGGCATACGGCGTCTCCCAGGAAATCTTACAGGCCATGATCCGCGGCTATGACGGCCACGTGCTCTTTGACGAAGGGAAGCTGGGCGTGGACAGCGCAGACGAATTCGTACCATTTTACAAAGTATATGAGGATGGCGTGAAGGAAGGCTGGTACATTGAACCGAGCGTATTTGCAGAGCTGACCCCGGGTTCCATTGAGCAGGATCCTCTGATCTACGGTTCCAGTCCGGAAACCATGTCATGGGTAGCGTTCTGCTGGTCAAACCAGTATGCGGCGTTTACCAACGCAGCTCCGGAGGACATAAATTTAGACTTGACCACATGGCCGTCGAAAGACCCGAAAAAGTCCAACTTCTTAAAACCGTCCCAGCTCTTCTCCGTATCGGTGGATTCCAAGGATCCGGTTACCGGTGCTAAGATTATCGACTACTGGACAAATTCCATGGACTGCAACGAGATTCTTCTGGCCGAGAGAGGCGTGCCGATCTCTTCCAAGGTTGCCGAGGAACTGGCTCCGTCTCTGACTGAGAGCGATCAGAAGGTAATCAGCTTCATCAATGATGTGGTAACACCGAATTCTTCTCAGATCAACCCTCCGTATCCGAACGGAAGCGCAGAGGTATCCGACTTAATTAACAAGCTGGGTGAAAAGGTATGCTACGGCGAACTGACTGCGGAGGAAGCGGCAGAACAGCTTTATACCGAGGGAAATAAGATCATGGCAGAAAAGGCCAAATAACAGGCTGTAAACTGAAAACATATTGAGGGTGTCCCTATTTCGGCATAATCTGACTTACGGGGCGCCCTTTTCTTGAGAATGGGAAATAATCGAGATTGAGAAATAATTGAGATTGGGAAAAGGAGCAGATCTATGAAAATGCTGAAAAAAGCAATGAATAATGAGCGCACGGCGGGAATCATCTTTACCATGCCGTTTACCATCGGGTTCCTGCTGTTCATGATAGTGCCGATGGGAATTTCACTGTACTATTCCTTCTGCAGCTATGATATTTTGTCTCCGCCTGTCTTTACGGGCCTGCAGAATTTCAAGACCATGTTTGCAGATGAAACGTTCTATAAATCCATTAAGGTTACCTTCTTCTTTGCATTTGTGTCTGTGCCGCTGCGTCTTTTATTTGCGCTGATCGTGGCGATGCTGCTGCTCAAGAGCACGAAGATGACCGGATTCTACCGGGCGGCTTACTACCTGCCATCCATCATCGGCGGCTCCGTTGCGGTCGCTATCCTGTGGAAGCGTATGTTTGCCACGGACGGCGTGATCAACAAGCTGCTTCAGGCAGTCGGCATCAACTGCACCATGTCCTGGCTGGGCAATACGAAGACGGCGATCTGGGTACTGATTATCCTGGCGGTGTGGCAGTTCGGCTCTTCCATGCTGATCTTTTTGTCCTCGTTAAAGCAGATTCCGCAGTCGTTATACGAGGCGGCCAATGTGGACGGCGCGAACGGCATCTCCAAATTCTTCCGGATTACACTGCCGCTTCTGACACCGACGATCTTCTTTAACCTGGTTATGCAGATGATTAATGGTTTCCTGGCTTTTACGCAGAGCTACATCATCACCCAGGGAAAACCGATGAATTCCACACTGTTTTACACGGTGTATATGTACCAGCAGTCCTTCGAGTTCTATAACACCGGATACGGCGCGGCTCTGGCCTGGGTTATGCTGGCCATGATCGGAATGATCACACTGTTCCTGTTTGCAACGAAGAAATTCTGGGTATACGAAGGAGGGCTTTAATCATGAAGGCAAAGAAAAGAATTCGCGATGTCGTATACCATGTCATTGTTTTCGGTATTGGCATTCTCATGATCTATCCGCTGATCTGGATGTTCATGAGTTCCTTTAAGGAGACGAAAACCATTTTCCAGACGGCAGGAAGCCTGATTCCCAATCCGTTTACACTGGATAATTACATCAATGGATTAAAGGGATTTGCAAAGGTTCCCTTTCTGGTATTCTTCAAAAATTCACTGTTTATCTCCGTAGTTGCCACGATAGGAACCGTGATTTCATCTGCGGTGGTGGCGTACGGGTTCGCACGTTTTGATTTCAAGGGAAAGAAAATACTGTTTGCGGCAATGCTGCTCTCCATGATGCTTCCGGCGCAGGTTTTAATGATCCCGCAGTACCTCTGGTATCAGAAGCTGGGCTGGGTGGGAAGCTACTTACCGCTGATTGTGCCGTATTTCTTTGCGATTCAGGGATTTTTCGTTTACCTGATGACGAACTTTATCGACGGAATACCGAAGGAACTGGACGAGGCGGCCAAGATCGACGGCTGTTCCTACCCGCAGATCTTCGGAAGAGTAATCCTGCCGCTCATCACACCGGCCCTTGTTACAGGAGGAATCTTCTCCTTTATGTGGAGATGGGATGACTTCCTCTCCGCGCTGCTATACGTCAATAAGTCCATTAAGTATCCGGTCAGCCTTGCGTTAAAGCTGTTCTGCGATCCGGGCTCTTCCTCGGATTACGGCGCAATGTTTGCCATGGCCTCCTTATCCATTCTTCCGTCAGTAATTATTTTTATTTTCTTCCAGAAATATCTGGTGGAGGGAATCAGTACCAGCGGGCTGAAGGGATAAAGAAGAAGGTACAAGGCACAAACGACGGTTGAAGATGGAGGAACAGGCAGATGGGAAAACTGGAATTTGACAGAAATTGTATGGAACGGACTATGGACCGGATCGTGGAGCGGACGATGCGGATGGATATGACCTGGGACTGGCCCTGCGGCGTCGCGTATTACGGAATCGCGGAGGCGTATGAGGCAACGGGAAAACAGGAGTATCTGGATCTTATGAAGGAGCGGGTGGATGAACTGATCAGTCTGGGGCTTCCCGACTTTACTGTTAACACCTGCGCCATGGGGCACGTGCTGCTGACTCTGTATCAGCACACCGGCCAGGAGGTCTATAAGGATATCATAGAGGCCAAACTGAATTATCTGGAACATGAGGCGCTCCGGTTCGGAGACCATGTCCTTCAGCACACGGTGTCGGCTGACAATGACTTTCCGGAACAGTGCTGGGCGGATACGCTTTTCATGGCCGCGCTCTTTCTGCTGCGGGCCGGAGTAATGCTTGAGAGACCGGAGCTGACAGCGGATGCGCTGAAACAGTGGTACTGGCACATCCAGTATTTACAGGATGAGAAGAACGGGCTGTGGTACCATGGCTATAACCATATCACAAAGGACCATATGAGCGGGTTCTACTGGGGAAGGGCCAATTGCTGGGCGGCGTATACCATGTCCCAGGTGGCACACATTCTCCCGGAGTGTTATTTATATCCGGAGTATTTAGAGATCGCGGGAAGCTTAAACGAGCAGCTGTCGGCTCTGAAGCTGTACCAGACGGACTCCGGTTTATGGCGCACGCTGCTGGATGATAACGATTCCTACGAGGAAGTGTCGGCCTCCGCCGGGATTGCCGCGGCGATGCTGGCGAAAAAGAACCCTCTCTATTTAAAATATGTCAACAAAACGGTGCAGGGCCTTCTGGCCAATGTGACAGAGGATGGCCGCGTGATGAATGTCTCCGGAGGCACCGCTGTCATGAAGGACAGGGAAGGCTACCGCAATATCTCCCGTAAATGGATTCAGGGCTGGGGACAGGGCATGGCGCTCACATTTTTTGCCGGTCTTTTGCAGTACGATTCCATGAAAGGGGACGGAGCGCTTTAATTGTGTGGCTGAGAGCGAAAAAAGACAGACCTTTTCCCGGAAAAACAGGGGAAAGGCCTGTCTTTTGAATTAGGAAGACGATATTGTTATTATTCTCGTTATGTGGTATACTACCAACTGATATTATATGGCTTTAGCGGGGGCGGATGCTTCCGACAACGATGGCAGGGAGAGAACCTGCCATTTCGTATTCTCTGTGCTGCGGTTCGCGGGGCGGTTTCGCTGTGGAGAGAGGCAGCAGGAGAGAAAAAAATGGAAGTCGCCGGGAGGAGGAGTGTTCCAAATGGGAGAGCGGATTATTGAAACATGGATCCAGGCCAAGCATCCGAACCAGGAACTGTGCGAGGATGGCCTGTATACAGGCCGTAACTATTACGCGGTCATCGATGGGGTGACCAGCAAGGGAAGCCTTGTCTGGCCAGGGGAAAAGACAGGGGGGCGATTCGCCAAAGATGTGCTTCTGGAGGCGTTGGAAACGCTTCCTGCGGATATGAATGCGGAAGGCGCTGTTTCTTATTTAAATGGCGTGCTGCGGGAGGCCTCATTTCAGGCGGCGGAAAATCCGGAGGTACTGGAACGGGTGAGGGAGGAGCGGCCTCAGGCTGTTCTCATTGTATACAGCCGTATGCGCCGGGAGGTCTGGTGCTTTGGGGATTGCCAGTGTATGGTCGGCGGCAGGCTTTACAGGAAGACGACGGTGATGGATGAACTGACCGCGGGTGTCAGATCGGCTTACAACCAGCTGGAGCTGGCGGCCGGAAAGACGCTTGAGGAGCTGGCGGAGCATGACACGGGGCGCGAGTACATCATGCCGCTTCTGGTGGGAGAGTGCCAGTTTGCCAATGGTGACGGGGAGTATTCCTACGACGTGCTGGATGGTTTTCCCATCCATGAAGAACACACCCAGGTGTATCCGGTCCGGCCAGGAGAAGAGGTGGTGCTGGTGAGCGACGGATACCCGGAACTTTTCGGGAATCTAGCGGAGAGTGAAGCCGTCATCCGGGAGGTGAAGGAGACGGATCCCATGTGCATGTTCCGGTTTAAGGGACCGAAAGGGATTGCCCCGGGATTTCACAGCTTCGATGACAGGACGTATCTGCGGTTTATCCTGGAAGAGGATTGAAAATAAAGTGTGAGTTTATAAAAAAGCAGAATAAAATACATCGGAAATGGATAAGAATAGAAAACACATTTTTTATGTTCCGGATTTTTCGGTCAAGAAGATAAGCCGTCTGAACTGTTACCTATTTGCGAGGGAAAATAGGCGGAATTCTTGACAATCCGGTACGTTTAAGATATAATACTTTGAATGCGAAAGAGCGAGAATTAAACCAGGAGGAAGTAAAACCATGGCAGATAAGAAAAATATATTAACATATGAAGGTCTTAAGAGATATGAGGATGAGCTTCAGAACTTAAAAGTAGTGAAACGAAAAGAAGTTGCTCAGAAGATTAAGGAAGCCAGGGAGCAGGGTGACTTATCTGAGAACGCAGAGTATGATGCTGCGAAAGACGAGCAGAGAGATATTGAGCTTCGTATCGAGGAGCTTGAGAAGCTGCTTAAGAACGCAGAAGTCGTTGTAGAAGATGAGATTGATTTAGATAAGATTAACATTGGCTGTAAGGTAAAGGTTTACGACGTGGATGAGGACGAGGAGATGGAATTCAAGATCGTGGGTTCCACAGAGGCGAACAGCCTTCAGAACAAGATTTCCAACGAGTCACCGGTAGGCCAGGCATTGATGGGCAAAAAAGCCGGCGATGTCGTAGATGTGGAAACCCAGGCCGGTGTGATCCAGTACAAGGTGCTGGAAATCCAGAGAGTGTCATAAGTCCAAAAGTCAAGTTCACAAAGGAGTGTATATAAGTGGCAGAACAGCAGAACCAGAACCAGGTTAAGGAAGAGGATATAAACCAGTTGCTGAAGGTGCGCCGCGATAAGCTGGCGGAGCTTCAGGAAGCGGGAAAGGATCCGTTTAAGATTACAAAGTATGATGTAACTGTACACAGCAGTGACATTAAGGAAAATTATGAGGAATGGGAAGGAAAGGAAGTTTCCGTAGCAGGACGTATGATGTCCAAGCGTGTGATGGGAAAGGCTTCTTTCTGTAACGTTCAGGATTTAAAGGGAAATATCCAGACTTATGTAGCCAGAGACAGCATTGGCGAGGAGTCCTATAAGGATTTCAAGAAGATGGATATCGGCGATATTGTTGGTATTAAGGGAACCGCATTTACCACGAAGACCGGTGAGATTTCCATCCATGCCACCAGCGTCGTTCTGCTGACCAAGAGCCTTCAGATTCTTCCTGAAAAGTTCCATGGCCTGACCAATACAGACCTTCGCTACAGACAGCGTTACGTGGATTTAGTCATGAATCCGGAGGTGCGTGACACCTTTGTGAAGCGCTCCCAGATTATCAAGGCCATCCGTGATCATTTGGACGACCAGGGCTTCATGGAAGTAGAGACGCCGATGCTGGTTGCCAACGCGGGCGGTGCGGCCGCGAGACCGTTCGAGACTCATTACAACGCGCTGGACGAGGATGTGAAGCTCAGAATTTCTCTGGAGCTGTATCTGAAGAGACTGATCGTAGGCGGCCTGGAGAGAGTCTATGAGATTGGCCGCGTATTCCGCAACGAGGGCGTGGATACCCGCCACAATCCGGAATTTACCTTAATGGAGCTGTATCAGGCATATACGGATTACCACGGTATGATGGACCTGGTTGAGAACCTGTTCCGTTCCGTAGCCTTAAAGGTTCTGGGAACCGCAGTCGTGTCGTACGACGGCGTGGAAATCGATTTATCGAAGCCATTTGAGCGCATTACCATGGTAGACGCGCTGAAGAAATATAAGGGAATTGACTTTACGGAGATCCATACGGATGAAGAAGCAAAGGCGCTGGCAGACCAGTACCATATCCAGTATGAGGCGCGCCACAAGAAGGGCGACATCTTAAGCATGCTGTTTGAAGAGTTTGTGGAAGAGAATCTGGTGCAGCCGACCTTTATCATGGACCACCCGGTGGAGATTTCTCCTCTGACCAAGAGAAAACCGGATGATCCTGACTATACGGAGCGTTTCGAGCTGTTTATCACAAAGCGTGAGATGGCCAACGCTTACTCTGAATTAAACGATCCGATTGACCAGAGAGTCCGTTTTGAGGCCCAGGAAGTGTTGAAGGCCGCAGGCGATGAAGAGGCGAACTCCATGGATGAGGACTTCTTAAATGCGCTTATGATCGGTATGCCTCCGACAGGCGGTATCGGCATTGGCATCGACCGTTTCGTTATGCTGCTGACTGATTCCTATGCAATCCGTGACGTTCTGCTGTTCCCGACGATGAAGACGCTGGGCGGTTCTGATAATAACAGAAAGGCAGAGAAGGCAGCTCCGGCCGCTGTTTCAGCTCCGGCGGCTGAGAACGTGAAAGCCGCAGTGGAGATTGATTTTTCCAATGTGAAGATTGAGCCGCTGTTTGAAGAGATGGTGGATTTTGAGACTTTCTCAAAGTCTGATTACCGTGCAGTGAAGATCAAAGACTGCGTGGCAGTGCCGAAGAGCAAGAAGCTTCTCCAGTTTACTCTGGACGATGGAAGCGGCACAGACCGCACGATTTTAAGCGGAATTCATGAGTACTACGAGCCGGAGGATCTGATTGGTAAGACAGCCATTGCCATCGTGAATCTGCCGCCAAGAAAGATGATGGGAATTGACTCCTGCGGTATGCTGATTTCAGCAGTGCATGAGGAAGACGGACATGAGGGACTGAATCTGCTGATGGTGGATGACAGGATTCCGGCGGGGGCGAAGTTGTATTAAGAAGCTGCGATAGCATAGGAATGTAAGAGATAATAATAACAGGTATCTGATGAAGAAATGCTTCTTCGTCAGATACCTGTTTTGATGTGTGAAAAAACATCTGCCTTTGCTATGGCATACCATGCCGTTTTTTCGTTGGTATGGCCAGAATGTCGATCCATTTCGTTGCAGATCAGTAAAGATTTATCCAATTACACCAGCATTTCAACAAACTCAACCGGATACATAGTCCGTTTGGACACTTCCTCAACCGCTAATCCCTGGCTGAGAAAACGCCTGATGACACACTCCATGCTTTCTGCTGCCTCGATGATATATTTATCAAAATCATAAAACCGCATACTCCGCTGGCCCCAGGGATATTCCGTCGGGTGATGGATAAATTCCACTCCTTCGATGGCCTCCAGCTTTCTCTCCCAGTCGTCGATCTGGTCTGTTTCAAAATAGAGCTGAAAGTTATTTGCTTCTGTCTTTCTGTTCAGTGATTTACCGAGCATTTCTTCGTAGTTTGCCTGCAGGCTGAGGCCATTTTCCAATGAGACATGTTCTCCTAAATCCATGAGGACTTTTTGCTCCAGGATTGTTTCGTAAAAATATTTCGATTTTTCCATATCATCAACTATAAGCAATGTGCCTCCGTATTTCATATGGATACCTCCTCTTTTTTCTCAATTATAGACTAAAACTTTGCGATCGCACTGTAAAAATCGGACATGTTGCTTCGGTATTTCTGAGGAGTAACGCCGCATACGGCCCTAAAATCCCTTATAAAGTGAGAAATATCATAAAAACCGGATTCGGCAGATATATAATCGAGGCTGTGGCTCGTATGGTGCAGCAGATAAATGGCTTTGTTGATACGCACGATTCGGGAAAAATGTTTCAGGTTAAATCCTAAATAGTGATTGGAAAGCCTGTTTAAATGCCGTTCACTGTAAAATGTTTTTTCTGTTATTTCTTTGAGACTTATGTTGCCATTGCTTTGAATGATCAGCTGCACGGCCAGACGGAATTCAGCCGGGTATTGTCCGCATTGGCTGCAATACAGCAGACTCTCGATTCTGGTCAGCAGTTCTTCCGCGGTTCCCGCGTTGCAGAATATTTCTTTTATGGAAGAATCCAGGCGGGGCGCGATCTGTTCAAAGGAAGTGATCGTATCCATCAGCTGATTCTGTTTTGTTCCGGTGAATACAAACAGCCCTGCCGGCTGAAATTCGATAATGAATATCACGCTGCATGCATTCGCATTTTTTCCAACAAAATATGGTTTGGAGGACGGTCCGAATATCTGGCTGTGCAGATTGGCCCCGTCATATGTAAGGACAAGAGTTGCACTTCCATGCGGCACGATAGTATAGTCATCGGAAATGACACCTTTGACTGGAAAGGTTATGGTATAGTTAGAGATCATTGTTTTCAACTGCTCACTGGGAGAAAAATAAGCAAAATTCTCATCGCCCATTAATTGCGTATTGGTTTTCACGGCTGAAAAATCTGCGCTGTCCTTTTTTATCATATATTTTTATTTTCACTTTCTGAGAGCTGATCTGTTTAAATAAAAAAATGCAGATAATTCTATCAGCACTTCCATGAACTGGTTCTGGAGATTCTGCAGAATTTTATCCGGCAGCGGGATGCGGCGCCTTTATTTATCGTCTGGTACTGCATTGCGCTAATACCGGAATCTCAATTCGTGTGATGTATTCGTCAATGGAATTGATGGTCATCTCGTTTACCCCTGTTTCGTAAGCGTATCCGAAAAGCGTGAGGCCGTGCTGCTTCGCATAGTCCAGGATTTCAGAATACCGCTGCGGAAGCTTGTCCCAGCTTCCCATACAGTAGGCGCGCAGATAGCTGCCGCGCGGCTTTTTATGGATTTCATTTACGGAAGCTGTGTGGGAAACCTTCATAAACAGGCCGTCATACTGGTCGAACTCGGAATGGAGCAGGTGGGAGACGGAGATCAGGGAGCCGTAAGTAGTATCGTGGAGACTCTTAAAATGGTGCTGTTTCATGGATTCAACCATCTGTTCGATCTCATCCTCCATGGACAGGGCCTGATCGGAGGCAATGATGTGCAGATACTCCTCTTCACATTCGACAACGTCGATCCGGGTCAGATCGGCGTTCAGTAAATCGGTGAAGGTATCGCACTGGTCCGTCAGCATATCACGGATCGCATTCAGCTTTTCTATTTCACGGTCCACGTCCTGAATCTTTTTATGCAGAAGCTGAACGTAGGCTTCTGCCCCACGCCTGTCTAAAAACTCTTTGATCTCAGGAATTCCCATATTCAGTTCCCGTAAAATCAGAATCGTCTCCAGCAAAGAGCTCTGATAGTAGGTGTAATAGCGGTAGCCGTTCCCCTTTACGGCCGCCGGCTTGAATAAGCCGATCTCATCGTACCACATCAGAGTTTTTTTGTTGATGTTATGAAGGGCTGCAAATTGACCGATCGTAAATAATTTTACTCTTTCCATAAAAAATCCCCTTTTCCTCTTGACCGTACAGTTACTGTATGGATTATTATACAGATGAAACAGAACAAATACAAGAAAAAAGGAGAATTGAGTCATGAATTCAGAACATATTACACTGCGCCCCATCACACGAAAGGATTATCCATTTATAGAGGATATCATACGCAAGACGTGGAAATACGATGCACTGAGCAGCAATCCGAAGGATGCAAAGCATATGGCAAGGCTGTATCTGCGTTCCTGTCTGCTGCGGGCAACATTTTCCTGTGTCGCGGCTGTGGATGGAAAGGTGCTGGGAGTTATTCTGGCCGGGAGTAAAAAATCCGTTCCGAAACTCGCCCTTCGCCGTACCCTGGCTCAGTTCTGGTCCATTGCGCTGCTGTTTACGACGAAAACCGGAAGAGGAATCGGAAAATTCTTCAGTACCTTTGACCAGACGGACGAAGAACTGCTGAAAAATGCAGGAAATGCTTTTGACGCGGAAATCTGTTTCTTTGCCGTGGATGAGAGTACAAGGGGAACCGGCATCGGAAAAATGCTTTTTGCCCAGGCCCTTGATTATCTGGAACAGGAAGGGGCGAAGACTCTGTACCTCTTCACGGATTCCAGCTGTACTTACCAGTTTTACGAGAAGCGGGGAATGCGGCGGCTGGGAGAGAAGACGGTGGAATTCAGTCCCCATACGGACTACCGCCTGAATATGTTTATCTATGGCCTGGAATTGCAGGCGGCCAGTTAAGGCCGCACTGCAATTCAGACTGCACTGCTTCGCTGCCCGCAGGCAGGCGCGTCTATGACCCGGTCATACCGGTAGGAAGAGAAGATAAATCCCAGCAGAAGCATATTTACGAGGATACTGATACTGCCCTCCGAAACCATGGGAAGATTAGTAAAGCTGCCATACTGAAAACCGAAGTTCCCAAGTATATAGAGCACGCTCTGAAACAGCAGGCACAGGCCGCAGTAAAAGGACACCGCTCCGGCGAGCGCGCCGTGTATCCTTCGGATGCAGGAGAAGAGGACTGCGTAGAAGGCTGCCATAACTGCAAGAAACAGAATTCCGGCCAGCCAGCCGAACTGTAGTATGAATACGGCCAGAAGATAGTTATTCGCGTAATGCTGGGGCAGTATGTTCCATAAAGTGACATCTGACTGATCGGAGCGGAAGATGGACCGGTGATGTTCAGAGAATGGCTTTTTCCCTTCCGCGGCAGCCTCTCTGGCATCTCCATAGCTGAAATACCATTCGCCGGTTCCATACTCCATCAGTTCCTCCGGCGTAAGCGAGAGCCTGCCGGCCAGCGGCGATTTGGAGAGCAGCTCCTGAATCAGAACCCCGTTATAGGAGTCGCTTAAGGTGTCATATGCGTTCGCCTCCGGATTTACAAATGCCTGAAAATACCAGGACTGGCCGGGAAGCATACCATAAACAAGAAGGAGTACCGCGCCCCCGGCGGCTGCCTGGATCAGGAGCCTTCTTTTATTTCCGGTGAATATCTCCCGGCAGATCATATACAACACGGTTCCGATCATGGAGAAGAGGAAAGTCACGGTCTCGGCCAGCGTAAAGCTTTTGTATGTAAAGTAATGGATAAGGACTGCACCGGCAGTGAGAAGAAAAGCGGCTGCCATGGCTTTCGATGTCTGTTTCCGCATCCGGTAGAGAAGGATGACAACAACCGGTCCGGACAGCAGAATCGCATAGTAATCAATCATATGCCATGGAATGATGTATGCCGTGTCCCAGATTGCGTCCGGTATCCAATCGAATTCGATCATGGAAAGGAATATGGCTTCCGCGGTAAATATGGCTGCCGCCAGAATGAGCAGCCGCTTCTGGTACCGGATCAGCAGAGGGTATCCTTTCAGCGCCATGACCACCAGAAGGACAGCGCCAGTCAGATAGATATGAAGCCCGCGGAACGTCAGTTCCGGAATCACGGCCGTGCAGGTTTCCGCAGCGAGACCGATGAGAAGGAGAATCACGGTTAAAACCATCAGAAGGCGGCTGGACTGGACGTGACGGACCGCGTTGATCCCGGTGCCGATCGCCACACCGTCCCCCATGGCATCCACCGCTTTCTTAACCGCATCTTCGGGACTCATCCCTTCTGAGAGATACTCTTCCGTCCTGTCATCGATATGGTCCTTTAATTCTTTTACCACTGCCGGACGCAGAGGCTTATAGGCGATCTGATCCGCCACATCCTCTAAAAATGCTTCTTCATAATCCGTATGCTGATTGTGATTCTTCTGGAAGAGTTTATCCAAACAAAACACCCCCGATCACCTGATTCACTGCCGTCTGAAAGGAATCCCATTCCTTCAGCTTATCGTGTAAAAGCTTCCGGCCGCTTTCGGTTATGATGTAATACTTACGCTCACGGCCATTTTCCGCAGTTCTCTGTTCGCAGATCACCGCCCCATCCTGTTCGAGCGCGTGCAGCAGGGGATAAAGTGTCCCCTCCTTCAGCGTGAAAACTCGTTCACTTCTTATTTCCAGCTCTTTGATGATCTGATAGCCATACATGTCCTGCTGTTCCAATAGCTTCAGGATCAGCATGGAAGAGCCTACAGCCATATATTTTTTGTCCACATTTACCTCCGTCCGGGAAATATTTCCCTAAAATAATACCTCGAGTTTCTATGTATCGTAATCCTATCATACATAGAAAATCGAGGTATGTCAAGAAGCAAATAATAATTCTTAAAATTCGCGGATTACTCTTTTCCTTCCCCGTCAAAGTATTCTTTGACCAGTTTGACTACAGTACCGGACAGCAGGAACACCGCGATCAGGTTGGGAATTGCCATCAGGCCGTTAAAGGTTTCGGCGATACTCCAGAGCATCCCTAAATCCATGGTGGCACCCAGGATTGCGACGAGAGAGTAGACGATCATGAACGCTTTGATAATGCGCGAGGAGAACAGGAACTCGATACATCTCGCACCGTATAATCCCCAGCCGATGATGGTGGAAAATGCGAAACAGCACATGGCAACGGCTGTAAAAATGGAGACCCAGCTGCCATAGGTGGAAGTAAACCCGAGAATGGTCAGTTCCGCGCCGGCCGCTTCCCCGTAAGGAACCGGAACGCCGCTGCAGAGGATGACAAATGCGGTCAGCGTACAGATGACGATGGTGTCGGCAAACACTTCGAAAATCCCGAAAAAGCCCTGCTTGACCGGTTTTTTCGTGTCGGCACAGGCGTGGGCGATGGATCCCGTTCCAAGGCCCGCTTCGTTGGAGAAGATGCCGCGGGAGACGCCTTTCTTCATGCTCATAAAGAAGGTTCCGACCACGCCGCCTGTGACGGCTGCCGGGTTAAATGCCCCGTAAACAATCGACGAAAATACGGCGGGAACCCGGTTAATATTGAGAAGAATCACGCCGAAGGCGAGCACGATATAGAACAGCGCCATAAAGGGAACCAGTTTCTCCGTCACGCTTCCGATTCTTTTGATTCCACCGAGAAGGACCAGGGCCACCAGAGCCGCCAGAATGATTCCGATGATAAGACTGGTGGTGTGCGCAGAGCCCTCTTCGATCAAATGGTAGCTCAGCAGCGCAGAGTTGATCGCTGTTGTGATGGTGTTTACCTGAGTGGCATTGCCCGTTCCGAACACAGTGAGGACGCCGAATGCCGAAAACAGAGTGGCCAGCCAGTGCCAGTTTTTTCCGAGGCCGTTCTTTATGTAGTACATGGGGCCGCCAACTAAGTCGCCCTTCTCATTCACTTCACGGAAATGCACGGCCAGAGTTACCTCAGAAAACTTCGTACACATACCCAGAAGCGCAGAAACCCACATCCAGAATACGGAGCCAGGCCCACCGATGGCGATGGCTCCGGCCACTCCAGCGATATTACCGGTGCCGACTGTGGCGGCCAGAGCGGTGCAGACCGCCTGAAACGGCGTCATGGTACCGTCGGATGCGCCGCGCTTGCGGAACATCCGGCCCAGGGTAACACGGATCGAATAGGAGAACTTGCGGATCTGCAGAAAATTGGTGCGGATACTCAGATAGAGGCCCACGCCGATGATGCAGACCATGGCTGGGACACCCCAGATAAAATTGTTCACGGCATTGTTGATGGATTCGATAGTATTTAACATATGATGGAACCTTCCTGATTGTATTTTTGCTTTTTATTACCGTGTTTTGGTAAGGGAAAAAACAGTGAAAATATATAAAATAATACCATAATATTACAGAAAAGTACATGGCAATCGATATTCTTAAGCCTGTCGGCCCATGCTCCTGCCGGCCCCGGTCTCCCGGTCTCTTCCTTCAGATAGTGAGAAACATTGTTAAATAGCGGTACTTGTATTTACGGAATCCCAATGCTATACTATTTGAAGTTAGTCAAAACTAACCCATGAATTCATATGAGACATAGGCGTATCTGTCCTTGTGCCGGTATTCGGTCCGGCCCTGGAACCGGGACGCCGTGGTTGGTAAAAAAGAAAGGAAGAGAGGATTAAATCATGAGCAAAACGGCAGTAGTGTATTGGAGCGGAACAGGCAATACGGAGGCTATGGCGGCAAAAGTGGTGGAAGGCGCGCAGGCGGCAGGAGCGGAGGTCTCTCTGTTTACGGCTGCGGAATTCGGGGCGGACAAAATGGATGAATTTGATTCGGTTGCATTCGGCTGCCCGTCTATGGGAAGTGAGCAGCTGGAGGAGGACGAATTTGAGCCGATGTTCCTGAGCTGCGAGGCGAAGCTGAGAGGGAAGAAGATTGCGCTCTTCGGCTCCTACGGATGGGGAGACGGCGAGTGGATGAGAACCTGGGAGGAGACCTGCCGGGAGGAGGGCGCTGTACTGGCCTGCGACTGCGTGATCTGTAATGACGCTCCGGACGCGGAGGCGGAAAGCGCCTGCGGGGAGCTGGGAAAGGCGCTGGCATAGGAGAGAGGAAACGCCGGCAAAGGAAGCCCCGCTAAAAGGAGGAACACATGGTGCAGGATGCAAGCCGATATTTCAACAATCTTTTTGAACAGATGCCATCGGAGCAGGTCTACGAGGTTTTGAGAAATGCGCCGGAGGAAATCGGACGGTTTTCCATTTGCCAGAAAAATACGAGACAGGGAATCGACTTTCTGGACTGGCGCATGAATTACCAGCGGGATGTCCATGTTTACAGGCGGGGAGAGAACAACAGAGATGAGGTGCAGTTTGTATTCTGCATGAATCAGGGCATGGTCTGGGAGATCGAGGGGATCCCCAGACCTGTTTCCATGGAAAAAGGAAATGCCTATATTTATCGGAACGGAGACAGGACCACACGGGGATACTATCCGGGAAAATGCGATTTTGTGTTTAAAAGCGTGCAGATTCCGGTACAGGTTTACCGCAGGCTTCAGAATGCGTATTTTGAAGGCAGGGAAGAGATATCGTTGGAGCGGTTCAGCTCTGCGGTGGAGAGCATTGAGATCACGCCCGGAATCTGCCGGATACTGGCTGAACTGGAACAGTCCGGGCGGTATGAGGACGGGATTGGCCGCCTTTATCTGGAAGGAAAGCTTCTGGAACTGCTCGCCGCCTCCTTTGAGGAACTTCTCACATGCCGGAAGGCGAAAAAGAGACTGTGCGGGCTTACCCGGACCGATCAGGAGGCGGTGAGGGAGGCAAAGCGGATCCTGGACCGGCACCTTACCGATGCGCCGGACTGTGAACAGCTGGCAAGGGCGGTAGGCGTAAGCGTCTCCAGGCTGGCCCGGTTGTTTTCGGAAATAACCGGAAACACCATACACTCCTATTTGATCGAGCGGAGACTGGAACACGCGGCGCTTCTGCTGACCGAACAGAAGAATGTGAGCCAGGCGGCCGCGCTGTCAGGATACTCTAACATGAGCCATTTTTCCGCCTCCTTTAAAAAGAAATACGGCGTGCTCCCCAAGGAGTATGCCGGAAAATGAAAAACTGTTAGAAATATACCGTTTTTTGGTAGAAATGATTCGGTTATCGCCGTAGAATATAACACGTTAAGTTAGATGAAGCTAACTCGGCGTGTTTTTTCATACCGGAGAGTCCGGCATGACAGGAGTTACTGTTGAAAGGAGTGGTATCGGATATGTTTCAAAAGATTTTAGAGTACGCGGGGCCCTACAAAAAGACGACCTTTCTGGCTTCGGCGGTCATCCTGCTGGGAGTGTTCATGAGTGTCCTTCCATTTATCTTTGCCTGCCAGATCATCGCGCCGCTGATTGAGGGAGAACCCATGGACTTGTCCTACGCGGCAGTCCGGATAGCTGGCGTACTGGTGTGCCTGGTGCTGCATGCATGCCTGTATGTGAAGGGACTGTCCCTGTCCCATGAAGCCGCCTACAACATCCTGATGAGAATCCGCATTTCTCTTCAGAACCGGATGGAGAAGCTGCCGTTGGGGATGATTCAGGAGAAAGGGACGGGGAGTATCAAGCGCCTGTTCGTAGATGATGTGGAGAGTATGGAGATGCTTCTGGCTCACGCTCTGCCGGAGGGCTTTGCCAACACGGTGATTCCGGTCGTGGTTTACACAGCTCTGTTCTTTGTGGACTGGAAGCTGGCGCTTATGTCCCTCGCATCCCTGCCCGTGGGTTTCCTGGCCATGATGGTCATGTACCGCATCGGTCAGAACGGGATGGTGAGCTACTATGAGGCCGGCAAGGTCATGAACAACACTATTATCGAGTACATAAACGGCATGGAGGTGGTGAAGGTGTTCAACAGGGATGGCGAATCCTATGAACGGTTCCAGAGAGATGTGCTGGCCTACCGGAATCTGACCCTCGACTGGTATAAGGCCTGCTGGCCGTGGATGGCGGCCTATAACAGTATTCTGCCGTGTACGCTGATTGTGACGCTGCCTCTGGGGTCCTGGTTTGTGCTGAAGGGATATTCCTCTCTGCCGGATTTTATTCTGGTGATGTGCCTGTCCTTAAGCCTGGGAATTCCGCTTCTCAGGGCCTTGAGCTTTCTTCCCTCGCTGCCTCAGATCAATTATAAGCTGAATGCACTGGAGCAAATGCTGGGGGCGGAGCCTCTAAGACAGACCGCCGATGGCTGGCACGGCACGGACAATACCGTGGTGTTCGACCACGTGACCTTCGGCTACGAGGAGAAATCCGTGATCCGCGACGTCAGCCTGACGGTGAGAGAAGGGCAGAAGACAGCCCTTGTGGGAGAATCCGGTTCGGGCAAGAGCACGCTGGCGAAGCTGCTGGTTCACTATTACGATGTGGGGGAAGGAAAGATCACCTTAGGCGGCCAGGATATCTGCGAAATGAGCCTGGAAGCCTTAAACGCCAGAATCTCTTATGTGGCTCAGGAACAGTATTTATTCAACACCTCTCTGCTTGATAATATCAGGATCGGCCGTCTTACTGCCACTGACGAAGAGGTACTTGAGGCTGCGGCAAAGGCCCAGTGCATGGAATTTATCAAAAAACTCCCCGATGGAATTCACACGATGGCCGGAGACGGAGGAAAACAGCTGTCGGGAGGCCAGAGGCAGAGAATTGCGCTGGCGAGAGCCATTTTAAAGAATGCACCCATTGTAGTCCTCGATGAGGCGACCGCATTTACGGATCCCGAAAATGAGGAGAAGATGGAGGCCGCCATCTCCGAGGTGGTAAAGGGAAAGACGCTTCTGGTCATCGCCCACCGTTTATCCTCTGTGAAAAATGCCGATCAGATCTGCGTGATGGCGGAAGGCAGAATTGCAGCCAGGGGAACCCATGACGAGCTTTTGAAAGCCAGCGAAGAGTACCGGAAACTCTGGAACGCTTCCATGGAGAGCGCAGAGTGGCGTGTATCGGGCGGAAAGGGGGAATGGTAATGGTTCCATTATTTCAGAGAATTTTAAAGCTGTCAGGAAAATACAGGGGCAGAATTGAGACCGCCTTCCTGTTTTCCGTTCTGAAGGCGATTCTGTCGAAAATGCCTCTCTGCGTGGCATTTCTCATGCTGTCCCGGTTTTATACCGGCGCGATTACCGCTGCAGATTGTGTGACCTCCGCTGCTGTGCTCTGTGTGTCCGTGCTTCTGGAAGCATTTTTTCAGCTGATGAGCGACCGGCTGCAGAGCGGGGCAGGGTACATGATGTTTGCAGAGCACCGGATGGCACTGGGCGCTCATTTGCGGAAGCTGCCTATGGGGTACTTTACGGCGGGGAATATCGGAAAGATCAGCTCGGTTCTGACTACGGACATGATCTTTGTGGAAGAGATCGCCATGAGTTCCATTGCCAATATGATGAGCTACGCCTTTTCTGCCGCTCTCATGGCGGTATTCCTTTTCTTTCTTGATGTGCGGCTGGGAATCATCGGCCTGCTCGTGACCGTGACCGCAATAGTCACGGCCGGAAAAATGAACCGGATATCCATGAAGGAAGCCGCCGGCAGACAGGAACAGAGCGAGAAGCTTACGGACGCCGTGCTCTCCTTTACGGAGGGGATAGCCATCATCAAAAGCTACAATCTGCTGGGAGAGAAATCCGCAGAGCTTTCCAATAATTTCAAGTGGTCGAGAGACAAATCGCTGGGATTTGAGGAAGCGATGACGCCGTGGCAGAGGGGGCTCAACCTGATTTATGCCTGCGGAATGGCGCTGTTGTTCGGCGTGTCCATCTATCTGCAGCAGACCGGTTCCCTGACCATTCCGTACCTTATGGGACTGCTTCTGTTTGTATTTGATTTATTCGGCCCGCTGAAGGCGCTGTACGGCGAGGCAACGCGGCTCACGGTCATGAACAGCTGTCTCGACCGGATTGAAAGTGTCTGCGCGGAGAAAGAACTGCCGGATGAGGGGATAAAGCACATTCCTGAGCGGAATCACAAGGCGGAGATAGAGTTCGATCACGTTACCTTTGCCTATCACGAGAAGGAGGTATTAAAGGACGTCTCTTTTAAGATACAGCCGAATACAATGACGGCCCTGGTTGGACCCAGCGGTGGCGGAAAATCGACGGCTGCCAACCTTCTGGCCCGTTTCTGGGACGTGAAATCCGGATGCATCCGGATGAGAGGAGAAGATATCCGCGGTGTGCCGCTGGCGGAGCTTATGGATCATATCAGCATGGTGTTCCAGAGAGTATATCTCTTTCAGGATACAGTTTACCAGAATATCAGCATGGGAAAGACGGATGCGTCGAAAGAAGAGGTGTATGAGGCGGCGAGGAAGGCCAGATGCTATGATTTTATCATGGCGCTTCCGGAGGGCTTTAATACCGTGATCGGGGAGGGCGGCGCGAGCCTTTCCGGAGGGGAAAAACAGCGAATTTCCATTGCGCGCTGCATTTTAAAGGATGCTCCTGTGGTGATTCTCGATGAGGCGACTGCAAGCGTGGATGCTGATAATGAACGCTTCATCCAGGAGGCGATTTCTGAGCTGGTAAAAGGGAAGACTCTGCTGGTAATCGCCCACCGGCTGAATACTATCAGAGCCGCCGGTCAGATCCTGGTGATCGACGATGGCCGCGTGGTGCAGAGAGGAACGCATGAAGTGCTGATGAAGGAGAAGGGAATCTACAGAGATTACGTGGATATCCGCGAAAAAGCGGCAGGCTGGAGCATCGACGGACTTTCCCGTCAAATATAAAAAGATTAAAAGTGCCTAACCCTCATTGCCATTGACTAACCGACGCCAAAATGGTTACACTAGGAGTAAGAAGAGGCGGATAGTTTCAAAGCGCATAGAACGAAAACACGCAGCGCGTGATGTGGAAACGGGGGTGCAGCTATGCAGTCACTGGCACAGGCAAAGGCGGGAGACGACTATACGATCAAATGGATGTTTGGTGCTCCCCAGATTCTGGAATTTTTAAACGAATATGGGATCAGAGAGGGAAGCGATATCCGTGTTTTCCAGCAGGGAAAAGACGGAATCATCATCGGACGGGATAACGTGCGCCTTGCGATCGGTGAAGATGTGGCGAGACGGATTCAGGTGTGAGCCGGCTTTAGCAGGAAACGGAACAGAATACAAACTGTATAAAAAGCAAAAGCAAAAGCAAAGCAAAACAAAACAAAAACAGAAAAACAGGCGGTCTGCAGAGAAATGGTTTCTCCCCGGACCGCCTGTTTTCCTATTTTTCCAATAATTCATTCCCTTTTGTCACGTGATCCTTGATAGCCTGAAAGCTTTTTGCGCTCACCACATGCTCGATCCGGCAGGCGTCTTCCGCCGCGGTTTTTTCATCAACTCCCAGATACATCAGCCAGTTGGAAAGCATCGTATGGCGCTCATACATGGTCTCAGCAACCTGTTTCCCGGAATCAGTCAGGGTGATATAGCCATCCTGATCCACCAGAATATAACCATTTTCACGGAGGTTGCGCATGGCGACGCTGACACTCGGCTTGGAGAAATCCAGTTCATTGGCGATATCGATGGAACGGACGTGGGGCTTTCTATTGCTAAGAATCAGTATGGTTTCAAGATAGTTTTCGGATGATTCGTTCATCTTCAATGTTAGTTTACCTCCCTGCGGTTAAAGTATCAGAATGCGTGATACAAATAGTTTATCATAGCCGGGGAAAAAGGTCAAAATAAGAATATGAAAAAAATTATTGACAATTCAGTTAGCAGGTACTAATCTATAGTTAGTTATAACTAATAGAAGAAATTGGAAGAAAGGAAGGAGCACATATGGCAACAGCGATAATATGCCTGGCCCTTATCATGGCAGGGGTTCTGGCGATAAGAAGCTACAGAAAGAGGCTGACCACCGGCTGCTGCGGAGGTTCGGGCGAGGCTGCGGTGAAGAAAATAAAGGTAAGTGATAAGGATCTCACCCACTATTTGCACCGCCGGGTTTTGAAGGTGGACGGGATGTCCTGCGGCAATTGCGCGATCCGGGTGGAGAATGCATTAAATTCCCTGGAGGGCGTCTATGCCCGCGTGAATTTAATGGAGGCGGAGGCGGATGTCCGCATGAAACAGGAGCTCAGCGACGCCGTGTTAAAGGAGACTGTCAAGGACGCGGGATACACTGTTTACCGGATCACACCGGTAAATGACTCAATTTCTCAATAAGGCCTGTTGGCGTTGACTAACCGGGTGAATTTCTAGTAAAACGTTTGTAAAAGGAGTGACTGAAGATGAAAAAACACAGGTTTTGGGCCTGGGCGATGCTGTTCTGCCTGGCGATGGTTTTTTACACGGGTTACAAGCATAAATAAGAAAAACAGGAGGATAAAGAAATGTTGGACTGCTTCAAAATGAAAAAAATCGGAATCTTTGCAGGAGGTGTTTTATTCGGTACAGCAGGCGTTAAAATTTTGGCGAGTAAAGATGCGAAGAAGTTTTACGTCAACTGTCTGGCCGCCGGTCTGCGCGCGAAGGACTGCGTGATGACAACTGCCACTTCAATCCAGGAGAACGCAGACGATATTCTGGCTGAGGCGAAGGAGATCAACCGCCAGAGAGCGGATGAAGCCTTTGAAGACGAGAGCGAAGAGATGGTTTCTGAGACCGCGGAAGAGGTGGAAGAGACAGCAGCAGAGTAAAAGAAGACACCGCCTGATGGAATTTTCATCAGGCGTTCCTTTTTGAAGAGCTGGATATACATAGGACAGGAGACAAAGACATGAGATTTATAGTGAAACACGAGATAAAAGGACGGCTTCGAATCCATCTCGACCGGCGTCAGCTGACATTGAGAGAGGCGGATCTGTTCTGCTGTGCCCTGAGCCTCATTCCGGGAGTGAAGGAGGTGAAGGTCTATGAGAGGACCGCGGATGCGGCGATTCTGTATGAAGACGGCCTGCGGTCAGTCATCATCGGGGAAATCAGGCGTTTTTCCTTTCAGGACGAGTCACTCTGTGAGCTGGTCCCGAAGGACAGCGGCCGGGCGCTGAACCGGGAATACAAAGAAAAACTGATCCAGCGGGTCGTTGTGAGGGCGTTTACAAAGGTATTTCTGCCTGTGCCGTTTCGGGCTGTGTATACGGCGGTGAAGTCCGCTGGCTATATCGTAAAGGGCCTTCGCTGTCTCCTGAAGGGAAAGCTGACGGTTGAGGTTCTGGATGCCACCGCCATCACAGTGTCGATCGCAAGACTGGATTTCAATACGGCCGGTTCCGTGATGTTCCTGCTGGGGATCGGGGAGCTTTTGGAGGAATGGACCCATAAGAAATCGGTAGGAGATCTGGCTCGAAGCATGTCCCTGAACATCGAGAAGGTATGGCAGAATGTGGACGGAACGGAGGTTCTGGTTCCGGTCTCCCGAATCCGCGAGGGCGACCTCGTGACAGTACATGTGGGCAGCGTGATTCCGCTGGATGGAGTTGTCGTGACCGGGGAAGCCATGGTCAATCAGGCCTCCATGACAGGCGAGTCCATACCGGTAAAGAAGGAGCCGGATACATACGTATACGCGGGAACCGCAGTGGAAGAAGGGAGCATCACCATCTGTGTGAAGAAGGCGGCCGGATCCACCAGATTCGAGCGGATCGTCAAAATGATTGAGGACTCCGAGAAGCTGAAATCCAATGTGGAAGGAAAGGCGGCCGCCATGGCCGATGCGCTGGTTCCCTGGAGTCTGGGCGGCACGGTACTCACCTGGCTGCTCACACGGAATGTGACGAAGGCGATTTCGATCCTGATGGTAGACTTCTCCTGTGCGCTGAAGCTGGCCATGCCGCTGTCCGTGCTTTCAGCCATGCGGGAGGCGGGAAGCTATCTGGTTACAGTCAAGGGCGGCGTCTATCTGGAGTCCGTGGCGGAGGCGGATACCATCGTATTCGATAAGACCGGTACTCTCACGAAGGCCAGGCCGGTGGTGGCCGGCGTCGTGACCTTCGAGGAGCGGGACGAGGATGAGATGCTTCGGATTGCAGCCTGTCTGGAGGAACATTTCCCCCATTCCATGGCGAATGCGGTCATTCAGGAGTCCGTCCGGAGAGGTTTGATCCACGAGGAAATGCACTCGAAGGTGGATTATATTGTAGCCCATGGAATCGCCTCCTATATCGGAGGGGAACGGGTGATTATCGGCAGTCACCATTTTGTCTTCGAGGACGAGGGGAGCGTGATTCCGGAAGACGGAAGAGAGCGGTACGAGAGCCTTCCGCCGGAGTATTCCCATCTCTACATGGCGGTTGGAGGACGCCTCGCCGCGGTGATCTGCATTATCGATCCTCTGAGGGAGGAGGCCGCCTCAGTGGTCAGTCAGTTGAGAGCGCTGGGACTTTCCAAGATCGTTATGATGACGGGAGACAGTGACCGGACTGCAAGGGCCATTGCGCATAAGGTGGGCGTGGATGAGTATTACTCCGAAGTACTTCCGGAGGACAAGGCCAGTTTCGTGGAGGCGGAGAGAGCCGCAGGCAGAAAAGTCATTATGGTCGGTGACGGGATTAACGATTCCCCCGCCTTATCTGCCGCCGACGTGGGAATCGCCATCAGCGAGGGGGCGGAGATCACCAGGGAAATCGCGGATATCACCATATCGGAGGACGCGCTGGATCAACTGGTGACACTGAAGCGAATCAGCAACGCGCTGATGGTCCGTGTAAACAGAAATTACCGGTTTGTGATCGGATTTAATTTGGGCCTGATCCTGCTGGGCGTCAACGGAATCCTGGCGCCGGCCACTTCCGCGCTGCTTCATAATACATCAACGCTCATGGTCAGTCTGAAGAGCATGACCAATTTACTGGAACAGAAACAATAGAAAGCGGTTCAAAAGAGTCATACCACGAAAAACGGTGTGGCTCTTTTTTGTCCATTTCCCATCTATTAAGAAATGTTCTCAAGAACGGCTGTGGACAAATGTTGTAATAGCTGGTAAAATGTAGTTAGTTATAACTAACTACATAAACCAAGGAGCCGGAGGAAACAGTAATGGTGTAAAACCCGGCAGGCTGTGAATTGCAGACAGCACGATAGAGAACTGGAGGTATCATAAATGAGCGTAGTAATTATCGGCGGCCACGACCGTATGGTGGGCCAGTACAAGAAGATATGCAGGGAATTTAAATGCAAGGCAAAGGTCTTTACTCAGATGAGCACCAACATGGATAAGAAGATCGGATGTCCGGACCTGCTGGTCCTGTTTACCAACACGGTTTCCCACAAGATGGTAAAATGTGCCCTGGACGGCATCGACGACGGCACCACCCGCGTGGTCCGCTGCCATACCAGCAGCGGGACGGCGCTTTCTAAGATTCTGGAGGATGAGACTCCGCAGGCGGTGTAAGAAGCTGCCGCGGAAGTACCGATTCAGTATTTTTTTTTCGGTATTCGCCCGGAGACATGTGGTAGGCGGCCTCGAAGCTTTTGTAAAAAAAGTTCTGATTGGACGCGCCGACTTTATGACAGATGGATTGGATCGAATCATCGGTATCGATGAGGAGTGCGGCAGCTGCCTTCAGTCTCTGATCCAACTGCGTCTCCTTAAAGGTTTTTCCGGTCTGCTTCTTTAAAAGAGCGGAAATATATTTGGGATGATAGCCGAAGGCAGCGGACAGTTGAGCGAGTGTACAGTCTGTGTAGTGTTCCTCGATATAATGAAGGATCTCGAGGGTGCAGGACATCTGTCCGGAGGAAATCTGAACAACCTGGTTGTCCTTGTCCTCCTGGTACAGACGAAGCAGCTCTACAAAGATTAAGTGTAAATATCCCTGAATCATCTCTTTGCCATAGATGCGGCTGCCGTAATATTCGGTGAACAGCTGACAGAAGAGTGTGGAGATTAACGTCTCGTGGTTGGTCCGGAAGACCAGATAATGATTATGGGTATCACTGTGGTCGGAAAGCACGTGCAGCATGAAGTTGGAGATGATACTCTGTTCGCCGATCCGGCGCAGGAAGCTGTTGTTGAAGAACTCATTGCTCATGCTGATGTTGATGACAATATCCTCTTCGCCCGCATACTGTTTACGGCGGACCACGTCTTTGTCGAAGATCACCACGTCGCCCTGGTGGAGCGTGACGGAACGGCTGTTGATCACGTAATCACATTTTCCGGAATAAATGTAATTCATATTTAAATTGGAGTGAATATAATACGGTACGTCAGTAAAGCGGGAATCCTTTCGAATGAGGATTTCCGCTTCTTTTAATGCGGGCAGCCTGAAATAAAGCACGTCCTTACCGTCGATCTGCCGGTGCTCCATGGTACGGTAGGAAGGGCTGGGAGCGCCCTGATGCTCCAGATAATACTGCTCGCGCCGTGTCCTGGTCCGAAACAGGGTATCCAGTTCCTGTAAATCCATTTCCTCACCTCACAATCTTACCTTTTGCCAGTAGCCTTCTGACTAAATATCATTGTTTTTCCGGCTGAAGACTTTTATAATGAGATCATGAACCATGATCTATATGGATTATAACAATACATGGCCGTGTATGCAAGAGTAAAGATTACATTTACAAGGAGGATATCAGTATGGATTATAAAAAAGCTGCGGCGGAGATTTTGCCACTGATCGGAGGAAAAGAGAATATCCTTTCGCTGGTACACTGTGCCACCAGACTGCGCTTTTCACTGGCGGATGGAGAGGCCTTTCAGGCGGAAGAGTTAAAGAAAGTTAAGGGTGTCATGGGCGCCATGTTCACAGGCGGACAGTATCAGGTCATCATTGGGACCGATGTAAATCACGTTTATGACAATCTGCTTCATATGACCGGGCTGGAAGGCGGAAGTGTGGAAAGCGTGGAGCAGGCAGACTTAAAGAATGGCGGGAGCGGAAACGGCAGCGGGAAAATGGCAAAAGCCATGGATATCATCTCCAGCCTGTTTACACCGGCGATTGCGGCGATCACAGGAGCCGCCATGATTAAGGTGGTGCTCGTAATTCTGACCATGACGGGGCTCATGGACGCCTCCGGACAGACGTATCAGATGTTCAGCATGGTAGGCGACGCACCGTTCTATTTTATGCCTGTGATTCTGGCTTACACGTCCTCAGTGAAATTCGGCGTGGACCCGATGGTCGGTCTCACGATCGGTTTATGTATGGTGCACCCAACGTATCTGTCCCTGATTGACGCGGGGGAGGCCGTCCGCATGTTTGGATTGCTGCCGGTCAATCTGGCGAAATATACATCCACGGTACTGCCGGTCATACTCGTCATTTATGTGGCCTCCTGGGTGCAGAAGCTGGCGGAAAAGCTGTCTCCGAAGGTTATCCGGTTCTTCTTTAAGCCGCTTTTGACCCTGATCATCATGACGCCTCTCACTTTCTGTATCGTCGGTCCTCTTGGCAATTTATGCGGAAAAGTGCTGGAAGGCGGATTATCCATCGTGCAGGTAAATGCTCCGTGGTTTCTCCCGATCTTCTTCGGCGCATTTGGTCCCATCGTCATCATGCTGGGGATGCACTATGCGGTTACCATACCCCTTGCGTTGGCTGCAATTCAGGCCTTTGGATACGATATGCTGGGACCGGGCTTCCTGGTGGCCAATATCGCCCAGGGCGCGGCCGCTCTCGCAGTAGCGGTGCTGGCAAAGGACAAAGATTTCAAATCCCTTGCGACTTCCACTGGTGTCAGCGCCATTCTCGGTACCACAGAGCCTGCGCTCTACGGCGTCAATCTTAGACTTAAGAAACCCCTTTACGCGTCTATCCTTGGCGGGCTCATCGGCGGAATCATCTGCGGCATCGCGGGAGTGAAGCGGATTGTGTTCGGCCCTACTGGCCTCACCTCGATCGCCATCTTTATAGATCCGGATAACGGAATGAATTTTGTCTTCGCGCTGATCGGAGTGGCAGCCACATTTGCGGCAACCTTTGTGATCACCTATGCGCTGGTCAGGAAAGACCGCGGTATTTTAAAGGAAATCGGACAATAAGAGGACGGCGAAAAGGAGAATGAGAACATGAGCGGATTTTACAAGGATTTTCTCTGGGGCGGTGCCATCGCGGCGTCCCAGGCGGATGGTGCCTGGAACGAGGGAGGAAAGGGCATTGATACACAGGATTTAAGATATTTTGACGCGGGCTGGGATTGGGAAAAAAGACAGGAAAACCGCAACATTAACATGACGGGAGAGCGTTTCTTTACGGCGCTCCAGACCGGGGAGACGGAACATTATCCCTTCCGGCGCGGAATTGATTTTTATCACCATTATAAAGAAGACCTGGCATTGATGGAGGAACTGGGACTTAAGCTGTTCCGCACCTCCATCAACTGGGCCAGGATTTATCCAAACGGCGACGATGAGACGCCGAATGAAGAGGGGATTCAGTTTTATATAGATTTATTCACCGAATGCCATAAACGCGGCATGAAGGTATTTGCAACCATTCTGCATTACAATATTCCGGTGAACTTAGTGACGAAGTATGGCGGATGGAAGAACCGGAAGACCATTGATTTTTATGTGAAGTACTGTAAAACTCTGTACGAACGTCTGGGAGCGCTGGTAGATTACTGGCTTCCGTTTAATGAGATTAACTGCTCCAGATTTAACCCGTGGAACGGCTGCTGTATTATTAAGGATCAGGAAGAGCATTACGAACAGACCATTTTCCAGTGCACCCACCATCAGCTGCTGGCCAATGCGCTGGCGGTTAAGGCGGCTCATGAAATACTTCCGGGATCCATGGTTGGAGGTATGATTGCCCGGTTTACCTCTTATCCGGCCACCTGCAGGCCGGAGGATGTCATGCAGACCATACTGGATGAAAATTATAAGAATTATTTCTATACAGATGTAATGGCGCGGGGGCGGTATCCGGCCTATGCGAAACGCATGCTCCGGGAAATGGGTGTTTCCATAGAGACAGAGCCTGGAGATGAGGAGATCCTGCGGAATAATACGGTAGATTTTCTATCCTTCAGCTACTATATGTCCATGATATCTTCCAACGATCCGAATTACGAAATCACCAGCGGAAATCTGCTCTCAGGCAAGAAAAATCCTTATCTGGAGACCAGTGCGTGGGGCTGGCAGATCGATCCTTTGGGAATCCGGATCTCCTTGAATGAAATGTACGACCGGTACCAGCTTCCCCTGTTTATTGCGGAAAATGGCCTGGGCGCCGTGGATATCCTGGAAGGGGAGTCAGTGCATGACAGCTACCGCATTGCCTATCTGAGGGAACACGTAAAGCAGATGGCGGAGGCGCTGGATGACGGTGTGGAGTTGCTGGGATATACGATGTGGGGAATTATCGATATTGTTTCCTGCGGAACCATCGAGATGAGCAAGCGTTACGGTGTGGTCTACGTGGATCGCGGCGACGCGGGGGAGGGGACAAACCGACGGTATAAAAAGGATTCCTTCGAGTGGTATAAGCGGTGCATTGCCACCGGCGGCCAGGCAATTGATTGAGAACACCATAAATTTTTAAAGGTTGTTATGGCATGTTCTGGAAAAGGATGGTATGATGGGGCAGGAGCGCAGTTTTTGGCGGTGCAGGCATGAAAAACCAGCTACGAAACGCGCAAACTGAGGAGAAAGGACCCCTTCATAAAATGATAAGAGATTACTTTAAGAAACTGGACCGCAGGCGGGCCGTCATCATGATCATCGGTAATGTTTTTACGGGAATGGGAATCAGCATTTTCAAACTTTCAGGACTGGGCAACGACCCCTTCAGCGGCATGGTAATGGCCCTGTCGGACTGCACCGGCATTCAGTATGCGTTTTTCCTTATCCTGGTGAATCTTGTGATTTTCATTGCTGAGATTACCATGGGCCGGGAGCTGATCGGCCTGGGCACTGCGGTGAACGCGCTGCTTTTGGGATACATAGTTACCTTCTTTTTCGGAATATGGGAGGTGACGCTGGGAATGCCTTCCGTGCTGTGGCAGAAGCTATTGACCGTATTTATCGGAGTGGTGGTCTGCAGCTTCGGGCTTTCTTTATACCAGACTTCCGATGTAGGCGTGGCGCCGTATGACAGCCTTGCGCTGATCATGTGCAGAAAGCAGAAAAAGATATCCTACTTCTGGTGCCGTATGGCCTGTGACGTGTTCTGCGCGGTGGTGTGCTTCGCGGCAGGCGGAATTGTCGGCCTGGGAACGCTGGTATCCGCTTTGGGACTGGGGCCTTTTGTGCAGTTCTTTAATAAAACAAGCAAGAATTTCCTCACCTCTACAGGTGGAGGGATGAAACGCCAAAAACAAGCTTAACGTCAGTGGTGGGCGGAGAGAAATCGGTATCCCCCACTGACATGAAGTCAGGTCGTGCATCTACAAGATGTAGTCGCACTCTGTGAAATTATCGAGCGTGGATTGAAACATTTTACGGACAGGCTGTTGAAAAAGGACGGAGTATCGAATCCTGTATAAGTGAAAATCAAATCCCCTGTGACTTTACTAAATGGTAATGGCACAGGGGATTTATGCGTCTGTAAGTAATCGTTTAGACTATGAATATCCGCATCCTCGCAAAAGAAGAAGTAAGTCTGGACTGCTTTCTGTCCGGTGAGCCGGATTATGTTTATAAACAAATAGCAGATTTAAGGTGACATACAGGATTGACATTTTCCCTGGTTTGTGCAATAATATAAATACTTTGATAAAAAGATATATAAAAGTATTTATATTATTGCACAGACCAAAATGTAGAAAGAGGGTACATGTATGATGCTGCAGCAGGTAATGACTGCTCCGGGGGAAATTGAGTTTCAGGAAGTGCCGGTTCCGGAGCCGGAAGAGAATCAGGTACTGGTTAAGATCAGAAAGATCGGAGTGTGCGGATCGGACATCCATGTCTACCATGGCGAGCATCCGTTTACCAGCTATCCGGTCACTCAGGGACACGAAGTATCGGGGGAGATTGAGAAGCTCGGAAGCGGTGTAAAAGGATGGAAGGCGGGGCAGAAGGTGACGATCCAGCCGCAGGTGGTCTGCGGAAAATGTTATCCGTGCCGTCATGGCAAATACAATCTCTGCGAAGAATTGAAGGTAATGGGATTTCAGACGACCGGTGTGGCATCCGATTACTTCGCTGTCGACGCGGCCAAGGTGACGCTGCTTCCGGAGGAGATGAGCTTTGACGAGGGCGCCATGATTGAACCATTGGCGGTGGCGGTTCACGCGGTGAAGCGTGCCGGAAATGTGGAAGGCGCTAAGATCGCAGTCCTGGGAGCGGGACCGATCGGAATCCTGGTGGCCCAGACGGCGAAGGGCCTGGGTGCGGAGAGCGTTATGATTACGGATGTCAGCGATTTGAGGCTGGAAAAGGCGAAGGAATGCGGCGCGGATTTCTGCATCAATACGAAGACGAAGAATTTCGGCGAGGCCATGGTGGAGAATTTCGGGCCGGATAAGGCTGACGTCATCTACGACTGCGCGGGCAATAATATTACCATGGGACAGGCCATTCAATATGCGCGCAAGGGAAGTACCATCATCCTGGTAGCGGTATTTGCGGGAACCGCCCAGATTGATCTGGCTGTCTTAAATGACCACGAGCTGGACTTGAATACCAGTATGATGTACCGGAATGAGGATTATCTCGATGCGATCCGTCTGGTAAAGGAGAAAAAGGTGATGCTGGCGCCGCTGATTTCCAAACATTTCGCATTCAGGGACTATCTGGAGGCATACCGGTATATCGATGAGAACCGGGAGAGCACCATGAAGGTGATTATCAATGTAGCGGAATCGTAACGCGGAGGAATAGACGGAGCTGTGGATCATGATACAGGGGAGAGGAAGATAAAATGGCAGCACAGTACATAACGGGACTCCAGCATATTGGAATTCCGACGAATGATATAAAAAAGACGACGGCATTTTACCATGAACTGGGGTTTGAGACTGCATTTGAAACGGTAAATGAAGCGGCTGGGGAGAGAGTTGCTTTTTTGAAATGCGGCAGTCTTGTGATTGAGACGTATGAGAACCATCAGGCGGCGGAGAGGAACGGAGCGGTGGATCACGTGGCTCTCGATGTGACGGATATTGAAGCGGTATTTGCAGAGATCAAAGAAGCGGGATACCCTATGCTTGATGAGGAGATCCAGTTTCTGCCCTTCTGGGCAAATGGCGTCCGCTTTTTCACCATTCTGGGACCGAACCGGGAAAAGGTAGAGTTCAGCCAGATGCTGTAAACGATGCACTGCCACTTGCCGTCTTCCCCAATCAATGATAATATGATTACAGGATTGGAGGAGACGGCTATGACAAAAGAAAATCTTGCGCTTGAAATCATCAGGCGCCTAAAAGAAGAATACCCTGACGTCGGTTGTACACTGGATTACGATGAGGCCTGGAAGCTCCTTGTGAGCGTGCGCCTGGCGGCCCAGTGTACCGACGCCAGGGTAAATGTGGTTGTACAGGATTTATATGCAGAGTATCCGGACGTGGAAGCGCTGGCAGGGGCCGAAGTGGAAGACATCGAAAAGATCGTGAAGCCCTGCGGCCTGGGGCACAGCAAAGCAAAGGATATCAGCGCGTGCATGAAGATCCTGAAGGAACAGTATGACGGCAGAGTTCCAGACGATTTCGATGCACTCTTAAAGCTGCCCGGAGTGGGGAGAAAGAGCGCGAACCTGATTATGGGCGATGTGTTCGGCAGACCGGCCATTGTCACAGATACCCACTGTATTCGTCTGGTAAACCGCATGGGGCTGGTGGAGGATTTAAAGGACCCGAAAAAGGTGGAGATGGCTTTGTGGAAGCTGATTCCGCCGGAGGAGGGCAGTGATTTCTGTCACCGCCTCGTATTCCATGGCAGAGATGTCTGTACAGCCAGGACGAAGCCATTCTGTGAAAAATGCTGCCTGAAGGATATCTGCGCCCGAAACGGGGTATAGGGAAGACGGCTCCCGGGAGAATGGTATGAATGTCAAGGATTTAAAAAGCTTTGAGGCGGTCTATGAGGAACGCGGCATCAACCAGGCGGCACAGAAGCTGTTTATCACGCCTCAGGGCCTGAGCCGCAATATTAAGATGCTGGAGAGCGAGCTGGATACGGTGCTCTTCGAACGGACGAAACAGGGTGTGAGGCCGACGGAGAGCGCAGAACTGCTCCATGAGAGGGCGGGTATCCTGATTCGGGAGTTCGAGGAAATCCGCAACGGTATCCAACAGCTGAAAAATGAAAAACGACTGCTCCGCATTGGCTGTGCCTGCGGAGTATTTAACGTACTTTCTTTCCCGGTGATTCAGAAATTTATCGATGAGAATCCTGAGATTTCCGTGGAATGGTGTGAGTACTCGAACCAGGAGGTGAAGGAGCGGCTGAAGGATTCCACCATCGAATACGGTTTCGTCGTTGGCGCGTGGAAGGAAGACGGCGTAAAAAACAGGCGTCTGGCCGGATGCAGAGTCTGTCTTCTGGTTTACGAAGGCCACCCCTTCTATGATCTGGAAGAGGTCACCATTGATATGGTCCGTGGTGAAAAGCTGATCCTGATGAACGAGTACTTTCATATGTACCACGATTTTCTGGAGGCCTGCGAGGTCAGGGGATTTAAGCCGCTTATTGCTGCCAAAACCGCAGATGCAAACTTTCAGTACCAGCTGTGCAGGCAGAAGACGGGGCTTGCGGTGGTACCTGATTTTGCCGCGGAGCATTTCCGCATGGACCATATGAGGGCAATTCCCTTCCGGGAGAGGCTGAAATGGGAAGTGTACGGCGTTTATAAGGAGAATAACGGCTGGTATTCGGTGATCCGGGCGCTGGAGGATTTTCTGCAGAGCCAGTCTGCGGATTTCCCGGAGGAATAAAAAAAGTATTGACAGCCATCAAGCAATTGTTGATAGCGCCTGTCCTGTATGGGACGGTATAATATCGTTATAAAAATAACAGGAGGGTGCCATGAAGTACAAGAATCTGTTTACACCGGTCAAAATAGGATCGGTCACATTGAAAAACCGTTTTGCCCTGGCCCCCATGGGTCCGCTGGGACTGGCTGACGCCGAGGGCGGCTTTAATCAGAGGGGAATCGACTATTACACGGAACGCGCCAAGGGCGGCACGGGGCTGATCATCACGGGAGTGACCTTTTCGGACTGTGAGGTTGAGACCCAGAGTATGCCAAACTGCCCCAATTCCACGTACAATCCGGTGCATTTTATCCGGACGTCGAAGGAGATGACGGAACGGGTACATGCATACGGAAGCAAGATATTTCTCATGATGTCGGCCGGCTTCGGAAGGGTGACAATACCGACGAATCTCGGAGAGTTTCCGCCGGTCGCTCCGTCCGCGATTCCGCACCGGTGGCTGGATAAAATCTGCAGGCCGCTTACGAAGGAGGAGATCCACAGCATTGTAAAGTCATTCGGAGACGGGGCGTATCATGCGAAAAGGGGCGGTTTTGACGGCGTGGAGATTCATGCGGTTCACGAGGGCTATCTGCTGGACCAGTTTGCCATTTCCATGTTCAACCAGAGGACGGACGAGTATGGGGGATCACTGGAAAACAGGCTGCGGTTCGCCCGGGAAGTGGTGGAAGAGATCAAGTCCCGGTGCGGACAGGATTTTCCCGTGGTGCTGCGTTTCAGCTTAAAGAGCATGATTAAGGACTGGAGGGAAGGCGCTCTGCCGGGAGAAATATTTGAGGAGAAGGGCCGCGATATCGAGGAGGGCCTGGAGACTGCGAAGCTGCTGGTACAGTACGGCTATGACGCGCTGGACACCGATGTGGGAACGTATGACGCATGGTGGTGGAACCATCCGCCGATGTATCAGAAAAAGGGGCTTTTCCGTCCGTACTGCAAGATGGTGAAAGAGGCTGTGGATGTCCCGGTGCTGTGTGCAGGCCGTATGGACAATCCGGAGATGGCCTCCGAGGCTGTGGAGGCCGGAGAGTGCGACATCGTCAGCCTTGGCCGCCCGCTTCTGGCCGATCCCGACTATGTGAATAAGCTAAGGGCCGGAAAATGGGAACAGATCCGCCCGTGTATCTCTTGTCAGGAAGGCTGTATGGGCCGTGTTCAGGAATTTTCCATGATCAACTGCGCGGTGAACCCGCAGGCTGCCAGGGAGCGGGTGACCGCCTATGAACCCATCCTAAAGAGCAGACGGGTGATGGTCGTGGGCGGCGGCGCGGCAGGCTGTGAGGCCGCCAGAGTGCTGGCGGTGAGAGGCCATAAGCCGGAGCTGTTCGAAAAGGGAGACAGGCTGGGCGGCAACCTGATTCCAGGAGGAGCTCCTGACTTCAAGGAGGACGATCTCGCACTGGCGCACTGGTATGAGGTTCAGCTTCAGAACCTCAAAGTTCCGGTACATTTCCATACCTGTGTGGACCGGGACATGGTTCTGGCGGGAAATTATGATGCGGTTATCATTGCTGCCGGCTCCAGGCCTAAGGTATTTTCCCTGGGTGATGACGAGCGGGTATATCCTGCGGCTCAGGTTCTGACCGGGGAAAAGGACTGCGGAGATACCACCGTGGTCGTAGGCGGCGGTCTGGTCGGCTGTGAAACTGCGCTCTGGCTGGCAGAACAGGGGAAGAACGTGACGATTGTGGAAGCTCTCGACCGGCTGATGGCGGTCAACGGCCCCTTGTGCCATGCCAACAAGGACATGCTGGAACGCCTGATTCCCTATCACGGGGTAAAGACCATAACCTCCGCCAGAGTGACCGGGTATCGCGGCGGAATTCTGCATGCTTCCTGCGGCGGAGAAGATCGGGAAATCGCCTGTGACAGCGTAATTCTTGCAGTGGGGTATGAGGAGGAAGACTCTCTGTACCGCCAGCTGGAATTTGACGTACCGGAACTGTATTTGTTGGGAGACGCAAGGAAAGTATCCAATATTATGTATGCGATATGGGATGCGTTTGAGGTGGCAAACCATATTGGCTGAGGAGTTAATGGATAGCGACCGTTTATTCCGGCGAGTGGCGGGCCAGCTACTATACCTGATCAAGCATATCGATCAAGCGAGGCAGGCTCTGCCTGCGGGGCGTTTAACCCTCACGGCATCGGAGCAGGACACACAGCAGAGCGTTATGATATCCTCTGCTGCTTCCTGCATCGATGCCGTTTTTTTGTATAAAATTAATTGTCAGCGGACAGCAGGGAAATGAATAAACATGACATACAGATGACGTGATTAGTGTGGTATTATAGTTACAGTTTGATTATATTCGATTTGGAAATGGAAATGGATATTAGTCCAGCTAAGAAATGTCAATAGTGAATTGAAAAACATTTGATATTTATTTTAAACTATAAAAAGGTAACTTTAATAGACCTTTTGATATTCTACCAAATGGCTGGCAAGAAAGGGGGAGGTGT
>OIES01000032.1_pt1 | contig 111521 bp, 99 predicted proteins | sample 1581811 | NCBI WGS metagenome assembly OIES01 (sample SAMN03281021, study PRJEB24777) | human gut metagenome | isolation source: fecal sample PR177 from 1 month old male Malay infant, vaginal delivered... | reverse complement strand
TAACACCTCCCCCTTTCTTGCCAGCCATTTGGTAGAATATCAAAAGGTCTATTAAAGTTACCTTTTTATAGTTTAAAATAAATATCAAATGTTTTTCAATTCACTATTGACATTTCTTAGCTGGACTAAATATAGTTTTCCCCACACGCAGCTTAAGCGCGCGATCGTTATCTTTCTATTATACAGTAGCGAAGGGGGTTTTTCAACCGGAATACCAGCGCCGCTCCACCGTCTTTTCGGGATTCGCGCCGGTATTTCCCCCTCCTTATCACAATCCGGAGCAGGGAAAAACAGAAAAAGATATCCACAGAATACATTCTGAAAGAGCCGTAAACTTCTCTCTCAGGAGATATTCTGTGGATATCTTTTACCTGCTGAAATCTCCCCAAAATGCATACGAGGGGGGCGTTTTCATTTACTCATCACCTCTGACTGTTCTTCTCAAGGCGTATCACCAGACCTTTTTTGGCCTCTGTTGATGTGGAATACTCCGTCTTTTCGCCGGTAATATAGTAGATTGCATCATTCCAGGTCTCTGTGGTATATTCCTCGGCTGGAATCTCGTCAAGAGCAGCGCGGCATTGGAACCTGCGTTTCGTTCCGCGTAAATCGGATAAATACTGGCAGCCCATTCTGGAACTTAACTGTTCCAGCAAATCAGTTCTGTCACTTCCTTCCCGTATTTTTTCCATTGTTTCACGCTCCTATTCATTCGTTATTCCGGTGCATTTTGAGAAATGTGTTCGCATCATACATTTAATACTCCATATGGTTAATAATATTGTAATCAATGCAATATGTCAAGTGAGGGATTGCATTATTTGCCACATATATTTCATTGAATGCAATACTATGAAACTGGAAGGGGGTATTTTATGTATATCGACTTCAATTTTGCAAAACGTCTTTCTGAGCTGCGGACACAAAAAGGCGTATCCGCGCGGGACATGAGTCTGTCACTGGGCCAGAACCCCACATATATCCATAAAATAGAAAATGGGACCTCTCTCCCATCCATGATGGGGTTCTTTTATATATGTGAGTATTTAAACATCGAACCCTCCGACTTTTTTGCTGTGGAGAGACCCTGTCCTGCCAAACTAAAAGATATTATGGAAGATGCACAGCACTTGAATCGTGAGCAGCTGGATCATCTACATCTCCTGATAAAGGATCTGTTGAAGGCAGGGCAAAAATAAGCCGCAAAAAGAGCTTGACTGGTATCACCCGGTCAAACTCTTTTTTCTGTCCGTACTCTTTTTTATTGTCAGCTAAATCATATGATTTCTTCTCAGCAATACCTCCGCCAGATCCATGTCCTCCGGCGTGGTCACCTTGATATTGGAATAGTCGCCGCGGATCAGCTTCACCTTCCGGTCCGTCATACTCTCCACGACCATGGCGTCGTCCGTCACTCCGGTCTGATACACTTCCGATGAAAGCAGCTTCGAGTAAGCGCTGAAGATCAGGCTGTAATCGAAAGCCTGGGGTGTCTGAATCTGCCAGAGACGGCTTCTGTCGGGTGTCATGACGGCAAATTCGTCGTCATCGGACATTTTCACCGTGTCCTTCACCGGCATTCCCACCACGCAGGCACCGTAACGGCCGGCCCCCTCTATAGCCGCGGAAATGAGTTCCCCGGTGACACAGGGCCTTGCGCCGTCGTGGATCAAGACAATATCACAGTCTGTCACCGCCTTCAGCCCCTCAAACACGGAGTGATACCGCTCTCTGCCGCCCTCCGTGATCTTACTGACCTTTTGAAAGCCGAATCTCTCCACAATCTCTGTTCTGCAGTACCCGGTCTCTCCCCGTCCGGTGACGAGAATAACCTGCTTTACCGGGCTGTCTTCAAATGCTTTTAACGCATAATAAATAAGAGGCTTTCCCCCCAATTCCAGATACTGCTTCTGAATATCGCTTTCCATGCGCGTTCCTTTTCCGGCAGCCAGAACGATAGCCGCCGTATTTTTGCATTCCCGCATCTCCACGTATCCTCCTCCTTCTTTCAGTCCCTGGTTCCGGCTCTATTTCGCCGTTTAACGTTCTCCCAGCTTCAGGTTCGGCACTGCGTTTAAATCCCAGCCCGCCCTGGCGCCGCCCATGTATTCATAATAGGCCGCAACGCCGATCATGGCGGCGTTGTCCGTACAGTAAATGGGGGATGGATAATAGAAATCAATTCCCGCCTTGCTGCACGCCTTCTTCATTCCCTCACGAAGAGCGGAGTTGGATGCCACGCCTCCGGCGATCGCCACCTTGTGAAATCCGTATTCCTTCGCCGCTGCTATCGTATGGCTCACCAGCACATCCACAACCGCGTTCTGGAACGAGGCCGCCAAATCGGGAACATTGATCTCCTCCCCCATCATCTTCGCATGGTTGATGTGATTCAACACGGCCGATTTGAGGCCGCTGAAGCTGAAATCGTAGACGTTGGCCTCCACCTTTGCCCTCGGGAAACGGATGGCCTGCGGATTGCCCTCTTTCGCTGCCTTATCGATCTTCGGACCGCCCGGGTATCCCAGTCCCACAGCCCTGGCCACCTTGTCGAAGGCCTCTCCCGCCGCGTCGTCTCTCGTTCTGCCCAGGATCTCGAACTCACCGTAATCCTTCACTACAACGAGGTGCGTATGGCCGCCTGAGACAATCAGACACATAAAGGGCGGTTCCAGCTCCGGATGTTCGATGAAATTGGCGGAAACGTGCCCCTCGATGTGATGGACTCCGACCAGCGGCTTCTTAGCCGCATAGGCGATGGCCTTTGCCTCGGCTACGCCCACCAAAAGCGCGCCTACCAGGCCTGGCCCGTAGGTCACGCCGACAGCGTCCATCTCCTCCAGTGTCATCCCCGCTTCTGAAAGGGCCGCTTCCACCACCTGGTTAATCTTTTCAATATGTTTCCTCGACGCGATCTCGGGCACCACTCCGCCATAGATGGTGTGGAGTGCGATCTGGGAGGAAATGATGTTGGACAGCACTTCCCGGCCGTTCTTCACCACCGCCGCCGCGGTCTCATCACAGGAGCTCTCAATCGCCAGTATATAGACATCTTCCTCAGTATGATTCTTTTTCATTTCATTTGCCTCATCAATCTTCATCAAATTCGTAGCGGTTCAGCCGTGCATCTTCATGTTTTCGAAAAGCATGAAAACATGAAGCCCGTACATACTGCCGCACGGCTGAATCGTTACTCAAATTCCAGTTCTACGGTCCATGCGTCCTTCGCCGCCTTTGCCCGCGGAAAGATCTCTCTTACCTTGTCCATAAACTCCTCAGGCCTCGTCAGGGAGGGACTGTAATGGGTCAGCCACAGCTGCTTCGGATTCGCTTCCTTCGCCAGCCTGGCCGCCTCGTAAAAGGTCATGTGCTTGTATTCCCTGGCCTTGGCCTCCTTGCCGTCCTCGCCGTACATGCCTTCACAGATAAAGAGATCCGCATCCTTCGCATATTCGGCAATCACCGGAACCGGTCTCGTATCGGTACAGTACGTAACCTTTAAACCTCTTCGCGTCGGGCCCAGAACCATGTCCGGTGTAAAGACCTTTCCGTCCTCTTCCATGGTCTCTCCCCGCTGCAGACGGCTCCAGAATTTCTGAGGGATCTCATACTCTTTCGCCCGTTCCACATCGAAACGGCCCGTTCTCGGAATGGAAATGGAATATCCGTAGCAGACCACATTGTGATTCACACGGTACGCGTCAATCACGTAGGGCCCCATCTTAAGCTGTTCTCTCGGCTCACTCAGCTCGATGAATTTCAGCTCAAAGGGCAGTTCCGGTGCAATCACGCGAAGCGCCGTCACCACCCGCTCCAGCCCCCTGGGGCCGATCATGGTCAGGGGTTCTGTCCGTTCCGCGTTTCCCATGGTTAAAAGAAGTCCCGGCAGACCGCTGATGTGGTCCGCGTGGTAATGAGTAAAGCAGATGACGTCAATCGGCTTGGGGCTCCATCCCTTTTCCTTCAGCGCAATCTGCGTTCCCTCGCCGCAATCGATTAAAAGGCTGCTTCCATCACAGCGCGCCATCATGGAAGTCAGCCACCGATACGGCAGAGGCATCATACCTCCCGTGCCCAGCAAACATATATCTAACATAGACAGATCCTCGTTTCTTTCATTATTTATTTCAGTCCATCTTTCGGATCACGAATCCAAAAGGACACAGCAACTGCGCTGCCGCCTAACCGAAATCATATCACAGGTTGGCATAAATAATCAAGAGGTCTTTGTCCGGCCGGACTTCACTCATTTTTCCTTCATCATGATGTATTCCGTTATTCCATCTCTGTAAAGGCCGGGAATCTCTCCCGCCTGCCGATAGCCATTTCTTTCATAAAAACGCTTTGCTTCCGGATTGAAATCTGCAATGCCAAAGAGTCCGTCAAGCCGGACTCGCGCGCCGGAGCGCGGTCGCTTCAGCGGCTATATTTCATTTCCTAAGCGCGGAGTGCGCATACCCGATAAAGCGGGGCACGCTGTCCCCGGAGGGTTTTTGTTTCATAGGACGAACTTTCCTGTGAAATAAAAATAGTTTGTGAGCATCGGCACAAACTATATTTTCCAGGTAATCTATTAACTTTCTGCCAATCCCCTCAGTTACCGGACCGCGCCGGGAAAACTTCGTTTATCCTGTTTTCCAACGCCTCCTGTATACAGCCCCATGGCTTCCGTGCAGTCCGGAGAGGGGTATGAACAGGAGCGAAGATGATTTCTTTTACCTGTCTATCCCCCGCTCTGGACTGCACGGAAGCCATGGAGCGTTACCATTCTTACCTATTCACAGAAATTCCTTCTGCTCCTCCACGTCCACTGGAAGCTTAAACTCACTGATTACTACATCATAACACGGTTCACATAAATCAAAATGGTGAATCTCCCCATCCTTTTCCGAAAAAAAATCCCACGCATGATTGATGCTTAAAACACCTTCCCTCACGATTCCATCCACTACAATCAATTTCTTGCCGCAGCAGTTGCATACAACTGCCTCCAGCTGGCCGCCGCTTGTGTACTTTCTCATCCTACTCTCACCTTTCTTTTTCGCACTTTCCGGATTTCTCCAGTTCGCCGCTGTCTGATTTTGCAGATGCGAAAAGGAGCATCCTTACCGGATACCCCTACATTATAAACGGTGCCATGGTGAAATTTTAGTGGTAAATGTTTGAAATCTCACGGTTCCACATGATCACAGCATCTTCCTTTGGGTCCCTGTAATAATCACTGCGGAGGCACTCCTCTTTAAAACCATAGGATTTATATAGGCTTCTGGCCGGTGTGTTGCCTTCTCTCACCTCCAGAGTGATGGCTGTCACCCCATTTTTTCTGGAATTTTCGACCACGCCATCCATCAGTTTCTTCCCATACCCGAGACCCCTTAAAGGCGGACGCACGCCGATCCGGAGAAGTTCCGCCTCGCCTGCAATGGTGCGGAACACACAGTATCCGGAAGCCTCATCCTCCTCTTCCAGAATCAGCCATGTATCCAGTCCCGTGCGGTGGGAATCCAGAATCATCTCCGGCGTCCACGGATCGCTGAAACACTGTGTCTCCATCTCAGCGACACAGTCCATATCCGTCTCCGGAATCATTTCTCTAAGCATACAACCGCTCTCCTTTGTCCACGCTCCAGTACTGTATCACAGGAAATTATGGGGCGCAGTACCAGCTTCCCGTTCCCGCTCAGCCTGGGGCTTTCTCAAGTAATCCGGCGCGTGTTCTTCAGCCGTCTCGATTCGCCCTTCTTCGTAATAGATACAGCCCAGAGCCGCCACAGCCGCGGCCCTCTGCCTGTTGACATGCGCCGGAGCAAATGAAAACGGGACGGTCATGCGTTCCGCGATCCGCTCTCTGTAAACGGGAACTCCGTCTCCCAGGAACACCACCCGGGTTTCCATGTTGTTTAATTCATCCACCAGATCATCGATGTCCATGGCGCACTGCTCCCTGACAGCCGTAAATCCCTCCCGGTTGTCATAGATACCGGTGTAGACCTGGTTTCTTCTGGCGTCCATGATCGGGCAGACCAGGCCGCCGTAGCCGTACATGCCGTACGCCATACCATCTACCGTCGGGATATGGATAAGCGGCTTCTTAAGCGCCAGCCCAAGCCCCTTCCCTGTGGCGGAACCGATACGGAGACCGGTAAACGATCCCGGTCCGCCGGACACGGCAATCGCATCTACGGTTTCTAAATCCAGCTCCACCATGCGGACAATCTCATCCAGCATGGGTAAAAGTGTCTGGGAATGGGTTTTCTTAAAATTCACCGTATATTCCGCTGTCACCACACCGTCCGTCACTACGGCCACCGATGCCACCAGCGACGAGCTCTCTATCCCTAATATCCTCATTCCAGTCCCTCCACAGTAATCCTTCTGTAATCAAATCCTTTTTCCAAATCCTTTTCGATCTTCACCGTGATCACATCCTCCGGCAGAATTTCCTCAATCAGGCCGCCCCATTCCACCAGGCTGACGCCGTCTCCGTAGAAACAGTCCTCATAGCCGATCTCGTCCATCTCGCTGACATCACCGATCCGGTAAACATCAAAATGGTAAAACGGCATCCTGCCGTAGTCATACTGCTTGACGATGGTAAAAGTCGGGCTGTCCACCGGTCCTTCCACACCGAGACCGTCGGCAAATCCCTGCGTAAATACAGTCTTTCCAACTCCCAAATCTCCGTTTAAACAGTATACGGAAGACGGCTTCGCCGCCTCCCCCAGCCGTCTGCCAAGGGCATACGTCTCTTCCGGTGTCCATGTCTCTGTTACCATTTATTCTTTCCTCCATACCGTTTTACCGGCCCTGCTGCCGCTTATATCTTCTTTCTCCGCTCCGCTGGCAGGCTCTCCCGGAACAGTTCCGACAGCGCCTCTCTCTTCTCCCCTGTAATGGAATCCGGGAGCAGATACGCGTGTACCTTGTCCATGTATACAATCATCATGCCCCGGATCCGCTCCACCCGTCCGATATTCTCCCAGATGAGCTCCAGACGCTCCGTTCCCTGAGTCACGACGACGCCTTCCCTGCTGAAGGAAAGGTTCATCGGATTCTGGATAACCGGACTCTTAGACTGCCTGGCCGCCTTCAGATACAGGAGAAATGGCTGCCACACAGTGAACATCAGCGCGCAGATAACAAGCAGCGCCCGGTACATCGCCGTGTTGGACCCCCAGGTGGTAACCAGCAGAAAGATGGCCGCCAGGCTGAAAATCACATTGAATATGCCCAGCATTCCTTTGTTGGAGTGGTACAGGGAAAATTTCCATAAGTCCTTAGCGCTCAGCTTCACCGTAAATGCCACCGGGTCTGTCTGTACCATTGGCTTCTGTTCCATCGGCTCCCGCTCCATTGGTTCCTGTTCCATACGCACCTCCTATAATTTCATCGTCAGCGCGATACGTTTTTTTGCCACGTCCACACTGATCACCTTGACTTCCACGATATCTCCGACACTGACCGCTTCCAGTGGATGCTTGATAAATTTTTCCGAAATCTGCGAAATGTGGACCAGTCCATCCTGATGAACTCCGATATCCACAAATGCGCCGAAATCGATGACATTTCTCACCGTGCCCTTTAACACCATGCCCGGCTGTAAATCCTTCATATCCAGCACATCCGTGCGCAGGATCGGCTTCGGCATCTCATCTCGCGGGTCACGGGCCGGTTTTTCCAGTTCTTTTACGATATCCTGAAGGGTAATCTCTCCGATTCCCAGTTCCTCAGCCAGCTTTTTATAGCCTGTAACCTTCTTGCCGATTCCCTTGATCCCGCCGTGAGCCAGCTCGGCCACGTCGTAGCCCAGCCTGTCCAGCAGCTTTCCGGCCGCCTCGTAGCTCTCCGGATGCACGCTGGTGCCGTCGAGAGGATTCCTGCCTCCCTGGATTCTCATGAAGCCCGCGCACTGCTCGTACGCCTTCGGTCCCAGTTTCGCCACCTTTAACAGCTGGTTTCTGGACGTAAAGGCCCCGTTTTCTTCCCGGTACGTCACGATATTCTTTGCAATCGTCTTCGTGATTCCGGAGATGTATTCAAGCAGCGAGGCCGAGGCGGTGTTTAAATCCACACCAACCCGGTTTACGGCGGTCTCAACGACTCCCGTCAGTGCTTCGCTCAAATGCTTTTGATTCATATCATGCTGGTACTGTCCCACCCCGATTGACTTGGGATCGATCTTCACAAGCTCCGACAGCGGATCCTGAAGCCGTCTCGCGATGGAGACCGCACTCCTCTGTCCCACGTCAAACTGCGGAAACTCCTCTGTGGCCAGCTTGCTGGCTGAGTATACGGAAGCGCCCGCCTCATTGACGATAATATACTGAACCGGCTGCTGCAGCTCTTTTAACAGTTCCACAATGATCTGTTCCGACTCCCTGGAAGCCGTTCCATTTCCCACGGAAATCAGGGAAACGTTGTATTTTTTAATCATCTTCTTTAAGATGACCTTTGCTTCCTCAACCTTGTTCTGGGGCGCAGTCGGATAGATGACCACGGTATCCAGCACCTTTCCGGTCTCGTCCACCACGGCCAGCTTGCATCCGGTACGGAACGCCGGGTCCCATCCCATGACGACGCGGCCCACGATTGGAGGCTGCATCAGAAGCTGCTCCAGGTTCTTTCCGAACACCTTGATAGCGCCGTCCTCCGCCTTCTCCGTCAAGTCGTTTCTGATCTCCCGCTCGATCGCAGGCGCGATCAGACGGTCATAGCTGTCTGCCACCACTTCCCGTAAAATGGGCGTGGTATTGGGGTTGTCCTTTGCGATCACTTTCTTTTCCAGAAAGCGGATGATCTGTTCCACAGGAGCCAGCACCTTTACAGTCAGAAACTTCTCTTTTTCCCCACGGTTCAGGGCCAGAATCCGGTGGCCCGCCGTCTTCTTGATGGTCTCCTCGTACTGATAGTACATCTCATATACCGACTCCGCCTTCTCGTCCTTTGCCACCGACTGGAGGCTGCCCTGGCTCATCGTCGTGTTTCGGATATATGTCCGGTATTCCGCATTGTCGGAGATCCGCTCCGCCAGAATATCCTTGGCTCCTTCCACGGCTTCCTCCGCCGTGGCGACACCTTTCTCCTCGGAGATATAATCCCTGGCTGCATCGATAACAGAGCCTTTTATCTGCTGAAGCAAGATTAAATCTGCCAGCGGTTCCAGCCCTTTTTCCTTGGCTATGGTCGCCCTCGTCCTGCGCTTCGGGCGGTACGGACGGTATAAATCCTCCACAGCCACCAGTGTGACCGCCGCCAGAATCTGACTTTCCAGTTCCGGAGTCAGCTTTTCCTGCTCGCGGATCGAAGAAATCACCTGTTCCTTCTTCTCTTCCAGATTGCGCAGATAGCGCAGTCTCTCATCCAGATTTCTCAAGACCTCGTCATTCAATGATCCGGTCGCTTCTTTTCTGTATCTGGCAATAAACGGGATCGTGTTGCCCTCGTCGATCAGTTTGACAGCCGCTTCCACCTGGCCGCGGCCGATTCCCAGTTCTTCCTGTAGTGCCCTGATAATGTCCATGTTTTTCCCCTTATGTCTTAATACTTGACTCAATTTAATTATTATAATTCATACAGGAAGGTTATGCAAGACGGGATTTGACAGGATCTGGGATATCCTGATTATTAATCTCTTTCTCCTGTAAAAACCGGTTTTATTTTTATGAAAAATCTGATATACTGATTTTATTCTATTTCTTTTCTGCTCAGGCAGAATCATACAGCTGTTTCTACAGTTGTCTTTCTGGAGGTTCTTCCGGATAATCCTGTTTAACCAATTAAATACTAAGGAGGCTCAACTTATGACTGTTAGAATAAGTCACCGTTATGGCGAGATGAGTATGAATGAGAATGCAATCCGTAAACTGGCGGACAGCAACGAACGGCTGAACATCCGTTTGATCAATGATTTTGCATTTAAGACTACGTTTCATAATAAGGCTGCATTGACTGGTCTGCTCAGTGCACTGCTGGATATCGATCCTGCCGATATCCGCGAATTAGAGATCAGGGATTCATTTCTTCCGGGCGAATACGCTGAAGATAAAGAAGGCATACTGGATGTCAAACTTGTATTGAACAGGGACCGAAAAATTAATATCGAAATTCAGGTTCTGCCATTTACCAACTGGGAAGAAAGAAGCCTGTTTTACCTGTCGAAGTATTTTGTTGAGGGTTTGGAAAAGGGAACTCCATACAAAATGCTGGATGCCACCATTCATATCAGCATTCTGGCCTTTCCACTGTTTGAGGATGGAACCTGGTACTCGGTTATCGAATTCCGGGACAGAAAAACGCACCGGTTATATAGTGACAAAATGAGCCTGCGCGTGTTACAATTAAGCCAGTTATCGAAGGCAACACCGGAAGAACGGAAGTCGGAAATCTATGCATGGGCACAGATGATTTCTGCTGATGATTGGGAGGTGCTTAAGAAAATGGCAGAAAGAAATGAGTATATGAAAGCAGCTGTAGATGAATTAGAAAAAATTAATGCCGAAAAGGAAAAACGTTACCACTACCTTATGCGCGAGAAACGGGAACACGATGAAGCGACCATACGTGATTATGAAAGAGGCCGGGGGCTTGCTCAGGGTAAAGCGGAATCTGTTCTGGAACTTCTGGAGGAATTTGGGGAAGTGCCGGAACAGCTGCGTGCTTCTGTTTTAGGACAGCATGACATGAATACCCTGAAGGCATGGCTTAAATATGCCGCCAAAGCGCAATCTCTGGAAGATTTTATAAACTGTATACAGCATAGATAAATACCACATGCCGGAATTGGGCTGTGACACAGATTTTATTTCGTGTCACAGCCCTGTTTCATCTGCCGGATATCATTTCCGACAGTCAAATATTACCATTAGTCCCCCATGTATGCTGCCTCAATCTGGGGCCCCTCTGCCTTCCCTCCTACTGGACATGCGGCCATTTTCGTGCTACAATCATACAATAGCATTCAGAAGAGGTACTTATACAATGGAAGATAATAACAATAAAAACAACGGCCTGCTTCCGAATATGCCGTCACCGGGAACCCTCTGGGCCTCCTGGTCGGTATTTCTGGGCGGCCTGGGCCTTATAGGCAACTGCATGTGCGGTCCCATATGGGGCCTTCCGGCAGGACTGACTCTCGGCCTTCTGGGAATTGCCTGTGCCGTGGCATCCAAAAAGGGAAAGCCGTTTACACAGCAGGCGCAGCTTGGGCTGATCCTGTCGATTCTGGCAGCGGTCTGCGGTCTGCTTATGACATTCTTTATCATTATCGTTTACGATGTTATGGGGACTGACACCATGGCCGGCAAATATTTTCGTGATTTGATGGAAGCGCTGCAGAATCCGGCTGCGCTGTTTCCAACTCAATAATCTCAGCGGATTTACAGAAGAAAGAGCTCCTGGAAATTGGAAAGATAATATCCAATTCCCAGGAGCTCCTTTTTTTATACGTACCAGTACATCTTATTTCAGCAGCGGCAGCAGATCCACTCCGCGGAACACCAGCATGTAATTCTTGTAAAACCAGTTTCCCACCACAATACCCGCGCCGATCAGGATAAAGAGATTATACCGCCTGATATGCAGCTCCGGACGGTGAAAGACGCGGGACGCGCCCCAGGATACCAGCTCCAGCAGAACGACGACAGCCCCGTAAAGCACGAGAGGATGGTACTGAAAGCTCATGCGCAGATCGCCGTAGAGAAGTTCCCTCACGGCTCTCGTCCCCCCGCATCCCGGGCAGTACAGCCCGGTCAGGGAATGGAAGGCGCAGGGCATTCCGATGCCCAGCAGTTTTTTTATAAAGCCAAAGACCTCATTAATCATTTTCGTCTCTGCCCTGATCAGTCTGCTAAATCAAACGCATCATGGACGGTTCTCATGGCACGGTTCACGTCTTCTTCCGCGATGAGCACGGTAATTCTGATCTCTGACGTTGCAATCATCTTGATATTGACATTGGCGCTGTAGAGAGACTCAAACATCTTGGCGGCCACGCCCGGATTACTGGTCATTCCCGCGCCGATGATGGAGATCTTCGCCACGCCTTCCTCACAGGCAATAGTCTGAGCCGTAAGGACTTCCCGGTTTTCATTCAGCAGCGTCATGGCCTCCTGCAGATCCGTTCTCGCCACGGTAAAGGAGATATCCTTTCTCTCTTCCCGGCCGATGGACTGGATGATGATATCCACGTTAATGTGGTGTCTCGCCAGCAGGTTGAATATTTTAAAAGCGATACCCGGTTCATTCTTCACTCCGATCACGGAGATACGGGCCACATTCTTATCCGCGGCCACACCGCTAACCAGCATTCTTTCCACTTTTGTTTCCTCCTTGATGATAGTACCTTCCGCCCTCGTAAGGCTCGATAAGACCACTAACTGAACTCCGTACCGCTTCGCCATCTCGACGGAACGGTTATGTAATACCTTGGCTCCCAGAGAGGCAAATTCCAGCATCTCGTCGTAGGATACCTCGGCAAGCTTTCTCGCATTGGGTACGATTCTCGGATCCGCTGTGTATACACCATCCACATCGGTGTAAATCTCGCAGGCGTCTGCATGGAGAGCCGCCGCAAGCGCCACCGCGGTAGTATCGGAACCGCCGCGTCCCAGAGTCGTTATGTCATCGTACTTGTTAATTCCCTGAAAACCGGTGATGATTACGATCTTTCTGGCATCCAGTTCATGGCGGATGCGCTCGGTATCGATCCGTTTTAACTTGGCCATGCCGTAGGCCGATGTGGTGTGCATGGCAACCTGTGCTGCGTTTAAGGACACAGCAGGCACCCCCAGCGCGCTCATGGCCATGGACATCAGTGCGACGCTGGTCTGTTCTCCGGTGGCCAGAAGCATATCCATCTCCCTCTTGGGGGGATTGGGATTGATCTCACGAGCCTTTGCAATTAAGCCATCCGTCGTCTTTCCCATGGCCGATAAGACGACCACGACCTCATTTCCTTTTTCATACTCCTCAATGCAGCGTCTTGCCACATTGTATATTCTGTCTTTATCCGCGACGGAACTTCCGCCAAATTTCTTTACGATTAACATGGATGCGGTCCTTTCTGAAAACTTACGATTCACGGCCAGTATCCCGCGAGGTGTTTTTTGTGAGTGAAGTGCAGCGGAAGTCACAGAAAACCCGAGGGCAGCAGCGCGAAACGGTGCTTTTTCCGTTTCTGTGCATCGCCACGCGTGTTGCTGGTCACGGAGTGAGCAGTAACAAACTTTATACTTCCGCTCTGATCCGCTGTCTGATTCCGGACAGCTCCTTCGCCTTCTTCTCATACTCCGCTTCCGTCATGACATCGGTCACCACAGCGAATTCGTCCATATGATCCAGCTCGATCACTGTGACATCGCCGAATACCTTTAAAACCTCCGCCAGGCGCTCCTCGGCAATCCCCTTGATCCGGATGAAGAACCGGCAGGAAGACGTCTCAATCGGGGCGATGGCAAGCCGGCTGTCATCCCAGCCCATCTCCACATGGCGGTTTCTGTTCTGAACGGCTTCGATGATATCGGCGATCACTGCGCTGGCCGTCGGAAGCATTCCCGCGCCGCTGCCATAGAACATGGAGGTTCCAAGCATGTTGCCCTTCACCAGAATTCCGTTGAACACATCGCTCACAGAGTAGAGTGGATGGTCCTTGCCGATCATGACCGGCGCCACCCAGGCGTGAATTTCCCCAGCCTTTATGCGGCTGGAGCCAAACAGCTTCACGGAGGTTCCCATCTTCTCGGCATACTTAAAGTCCACGTCTGAGATCGAGGTGATGCCCTCCGTATGAATGTCTTCATAATCAACCTCATGGCCGGTCGCCATGGCGGTGAGAATCGCAATCTTTCTGCAGGTGTCGTGGCCTTCCACGTCGGCTTCCGGGTTTCTCTCGGCATAGCCTAAGTCCTGAGCCTCTTTTAAAGCGGATTCAAAAGTCTCTCCCTCTTTATCCATCTTCGTTAAAATATAGTTTGTCGTACCGTTTAAAATACCGGTAATCTCCTCGATCTCCTCCCCCGCAAGAGAAGTGTACAGCGGACGGATAATCGGTATACCGCCGCCCACGCTGGCTTCGAAGAAGAAGTTGACGTTTTTCTCTCCGGCAATTCTTAAGAGCTCTGTTCCGTGCGCAGCGACCAGCGCCTTGTTGGAGGTGGCCACGTGCTTTCCCGCCTCTAAGCAGGCCTTCACGAAGGGATAGGCCGGATTCAGTCCGCCCATGGTCTCGATTACCATGGTAACCTCAGGATCATTCTCAATGACCGAAAAATCATGAACAATCTTATTCTCTACCGGTGTTCCCGGAAATTCTCTCAAATCGAGTACATATTTTACATTGACGGTATCGCCGGTCCTCTTTGTGATGGTTTCGCGATTCTTTTCCAAGATCTCTACCACACCGGAACCGATAGTACCGTAGCCCATAACTGCAACATGAATCATAATTATCACTCCCTGGCTAATATTTTTACGTAGTGAACCCCGTGTTTCTCTTCCATGTCCTCTACCATCCTGGATACATTGCCCGTGCTTTCCAGGACTTCCACGCTTAAGGTCAGCGTAGCCACCCCATTTACCGGAATACTCTGATGGATCGTCAGGATATTGGCATGGTACACTGCCACAATATGCAGCAAATCGGATAATAATCCTGGCTCATCGTCCATCTGCATCACGAGTGTGATGGTCTTTCCCTTCGCGTTATCATAGAACGGAAAAATATCATCCTTGTACTTATAAAAAGAACTGCGGCTGATTCCCACACGATCAGTCGCCTCCTGAACGGTTATGACTCGCTCTGATTCCAAAAGCTTCTTAGCCTCGACCACCTTCAGTAATACTTCCGGCACGGCCTTCTGCTTCACCACGAAATATTTGCTCTTTTCTTCCATAAAAAAATATCTTCCCTTCTGTGTCCGCAATAGAAATACATCTGTGCTCATAGGGAAGATATTATCATATTTATTCAGGGTATGCAACTATTTTTTATAAAAATTTTACATTTGTCCTGTGCTGATCCAGCGCAGGTAAGCGTAGATAAACAGATCCAGCGCCCCGTCCAGCACGCTGTTCACGTTGCCGGTCTCGGCATTGGTCCGGTGGTCCTTCACCATGGTGTACGGCTGCAGGACATAGGAACGAATCTGGTTGCCCCAGCCGATTTCCGTCACATCGCCGCGGATATCGGACAGCTTCTCCGCATTCTCCTGCTGTTTTAACAGATACAGCTTTGCCTTCAGCATCTGCATGGCCTTGTCCTTGTTCTGGAACTGGGACCGTTCATTCTGGCACTGCACCACGATTCCGGTGGGAATGTGGGTAATCCGGATAGCGGATGAGGTCTTGTTGATATGCTGGCCGCCCGCGCCGCTGGAACGGTACGTGTCGATCCTCAAGTCCTCTTCGTTGATATCCACATCTAAGTCCTCTTCGATATCCGGCATCACATCACAGGACACAAAGGAGGTCTGGCGCTTACCGGCCGCATTGAACGGGGAGATCCGGACAAGCCTGTGGACGCCCTTCTCCGACTTTAAATATCCGAAGGCATTCTCTCCGTTGACCTGGATCGTGACCGACTTGATTCCGGCCTCTTCACCGTCCAGATAATCCAGCACTTCCACGGAATATCCCTTCTTCTCAGCCCAGCGGCAGTACATGCGGTAAAGCATGCTGCACCAGTCACAGGACTCGGTGCCGCCGGCGCCGGCATTCAGCCTTAAAATGGCGTTATCGCTGTCATATTCGCCGTACAGAAGCGTGTTGATCCGCATCTCCTCCAGCTTATCCTTAAATTCCTTTAACATCTCTTCCACTTCGGGAACCACAGACGGGTCGTTCTCTTCATTGCCCATCTCGATCATCACGCCGATGTCCTCAAACTGCTGTTCCAGGTCTTTATAGCCTTTTACAGTGTCTTTTAAGTTCTTCGCCAGCTGTACGATCTTCGTGGACTTTTCCGGATCTTCCCAGAAGCCTGGTTCCTCCATGGATTTGTCAAGCTCATCAATCCTCTTTAACTTATTATCTAAGTCAAAGTGAATCCCTCACTTCCACTAATGGTTTTTCAAACGTAGATAATTCATATTTGTACTGGTCTAACTCTACCACTGTGTCACCCACTTTCTTATAATTAATTTTATTTAAAAAGGGTCCAACCTGTATCCTTTCGTCGGTTGAACCCTTTTCATTCAAAAGAATAATACAGACGCCTATATCACCTTGCGGCCGCAGCACTGTTTATATTTCTTACCGGAACCGCATGGACACGGATCGTTTGGATAAATCTTGTTTTCCGCCCGCTTGGATGGCGCCTTGGCGGCGCTGTCGTCCTTGTTGGTCCCTGTTACCTTGGCCGCAGGCTCTCTCTCCACCTTCTGCTCGACACGGATATGCATTAAGATTCTCACCGTATCTTCGCGGATAGCTGCCGTCATCTCATCGAACATCTGATAGCCGCTCATCTTATACTCTACCAGCGGATCTCTCTGGCCGTAAGCCTGTAAACCAATGCCCTGGCGCAGCTGGTCCATATCGTCGATATGGGACATCCACTTGTTGTCAATGACCTTTAATAAGATGACACGCTCGATCTCACGGATCTGCTCCGCATCCGGGAACTCCGCTTCCTTCGTCTCGTAAAGCTTGATGGCTTCCTCTTTCAGCATATGCTTCAGTTCGTTCTTCTTGATCTTCTTATCTTCCGGAAGAACAACCGGCTTGATCGGAACGATCGGAAGAAGAAGCGTGTTCAGCTCGCCTAAATCCCATTCTTCCGGCATCTGCTCGTCAGTAATGGACAAATCGACCGCGTTCTCCACGATATCGGTCACCATCTTTAAGATTACGTCACGCATGTTGTCGCCGTCCAATACTTTCCGGCGCTCCGCGTAAATGACCTCACGCTGCTCGTTCATAACCTCGTCATACTTTAACAGGTTCTCACGAATACCGTAGTTGTTGGTCTCTATCTTCATCTGAGCCTTTTCGATGGCATTAGAAAGCATTTTATGCTCGATCTGCTCGCCTTCCGGCACGCCCAGCGCAGTGAACATATTCATCAAACGCTCTGAACCAAAGAGTCTCATTAAATCATCTTCCAGGGAAATGTAGAATCTGGAAACACCCGGGTCGCCCTGACGTCCGGAACGCCCACGCAGCTGATTGTCAATACGGCGGGACTCATGACGCTCCGTACCAATGATCTTTAAACCGCCCGCAGCCTTCGCCTCGTCATCCAGCTTGATATCGGTACCACGACCGGCCATGTTGGTCGCAATGGTAACTGCCCCGTGAACACCTGCATCAGCTACAATCTCAGCCTCCAGCTCATGGTACTTGGCATTTAAAACCTTATGCGGAATGCCGCGGCGCTTCAGCATACCGCTTAACATCTCGGAAGTCTCAATGGTAATAGTACCTACCAGAACAGGCTGCCCCTTCTTATGCGCCTCTTCTACTTCTTCACACACTGCTTTAAATTTTTCTTTTTTCGTTTTATAAACCGCGTCTTCCATATCATCACGGGCGATCGGCCTGTTTGTCGGAATCTCGATCGCATCCATACCGTACGTATTACGGAATTCTTTTTCCTCCGTGAGAGCAGTACCGGTCATACCGGATTTCTTAGCATATTTATTAAAGAAGTTCTGGAACGTGATGGTCGCAAGCGTCTTGCTCTCTCTTCTGACGTTTACATGCTCCTTCGCCTCAATGGCCTGATGCAGACCGTCGGAATACCGTCTGCCCGGCATGATACGTCCGGTAAACTCATCAACGATCAGTACTTCGTCATCCTTTACCACATAATCCTTGTCACGGAACATCAGATAGTTGGCACGAAGAGCCAAAATGATGTTGTGCTGGATCTCCAAGTTCTCTGGGTCGGATAAGTTCTCCAGATGGAAGAACTGCTCCACCTTGGCTACACCCTGCTCGGTCAAGTTTACAACCTTGTCCTTCTCATCAACGACGAAATCTCCGGTCTCCTCGATCTCCTCGCCCATGATGGCCGCCATCTTGGAAAACTCTCCGGATGCCTCGCCGCGCTCTAACTGACGGGCCAGAATATCACAGACCTCGTAAAGCTTCGTGGACTTTCCGCTCTGTCCGGAAATGATAAGCGGTGTTCTTGCCTCATCGATCAATACGGAGTCCACCTCATCGATGATTGCGTAATCAAGTTCTCTCAATACCATCTGTTCTTTATAGATGGCCATGTTATCTCTCAAGTAGTCAAATCCAAGCTCGTTGTTCGTAACATAGGTAATATCACAGTTATAGGCTTCGCGTCTCTCATCCGAAGTCATGGAATTTAACACCACGCCTACCTTCAGTCCAAGGAATTCATGAACTCGTCCCATCCACTCCGCATCACGCTTTGCCAGATAGTCGTTGACCGTAACGATCTGTACGCCTTTTCCTGCCAGTGCGTTTAAGTAAGCCGGACAGGTAGACACGAGGGTCTTACCTTCACCTGTTCTCATCTCGGCAATACGTCCCTGATGGAGTACGATGCCGCCGATTAACTGTACACGGAAGTGTTCCATATCCAGGACTCGTCTTGCTGCCTCTCGAACCGTTGCATATGCCTCCGGCAAAATATCGTCGAGGGTCTCACCTGCTGCCAGCCTTTCTTTAAAAAGCCGTGTGTTGTCCCTCAGCTCCTCATCCGTCAGTGCGATCATCTTCGGACGGAGTGCCTCTATCTTATCTACAATCGGATTGATTAACTTTAATTCTCTTTCACTATGAGTTCCAAATACCTTTTGAACGAGGTTCATGATTCATTCTCCTACTCTTCTTACTAAATAAACACAGTATAATCCTGTATATTGTAGCACTAACTCATTTTTAATTCAATGAATTCATAAAAAATTAACATTCTGCTAATAGTTCGGACATTCTTCCACCCGCTTGGGGCGTCTGGCCGGCACCACAATTCGACAAAATCAATGTATATTATGGTAAACCTGGCAAGTTGCACAAAAAATCTGTTCGATTTTCTACTTATCCACATTATCCACATCTTTCTGTGCACATTTCCCCCATTTTTATCCCCACCCACAAACCCAATATTTAGGGCAAAAACGACTTATACACCGAGTTATCCACATTATCCACATCTTTTCGCCGGAAATCCCCTTTTTCCACCAGACACGATTTTCCCTTTCAATTTTTGTGTACTTGTCATAAACTTACTTATTTCGACAAAAAATACAATTTTTCCCTTGACTTTTTTGTACCCCAATATATAGTTTCTCAATATTTTGGGCATTTATAAGTAGAAACATTTTACAAAAAATTTAGATTAATTGTCTTGATATTTTCGTAACATAATTGAATTTTTCAAATAAATATGGTATACTGATAACATCTCAAGAAAAAGGAGCTGAAGACTTATGCGTTTTACAATTACAGGAAGAAATATTGAGGTAACACAGGGGTTGCGCGAAGCAGTCGAGGACAAGCTTGGTAAACTGGACCGTTTCTTTGCACCCGCGACAGAAGCTGTAGTAAGACTCAGCGTACAGAAAGATATTCAGAAAATCGAAGTAACAATTCCGGTGAAAGGACATATAATCAGAGCAGAAGAATCAAGCAGTGATATGTACGTATCCATCGATCTCGTAGAAGAGATCCTGGAACGCCAGTTGAAAAAATATAAAAACAAGCTGATTGATAAGAAACAATCCGCACCTTCCTTCTCAGAAGCCTTCTTACAGGAAGACGCTTCCGCAGAAGAAGAAATCCAGATTGTAAAATCCAAGAAATTTGCTGTAAAACCTATGGATCCTGAAGAAGCCTGCGTACAGATGGAGCTTCTCGGACACAACTTCTACGTATTCTTAAATGCGGATACCGAGGAAGTGAACGTGGTTTATAAGAGAAAAGGCGGAACATACGGTCTCATTGAACCGGAGTTCTGATCGAAGATAAGTTTTAAGTAAGAATAAGGGTTCCGGATATCCGGAACCCTTATTTTTTACGTTTTGGCCTGTGCACTGGCCCGCGCTTCTATCATTCCTCGAAGCTGGCGAAGCCGCCGTTATGGGTCTTCTTCGCCTGGTATAATGCCTCGTCGGCTGCCTTGAACAGTTCCGTGTAACGATCTCCCCGGCGGGCCGTCACCGCGCCGGCCGACAGCGTGATGGCCGGCATATTCCACTTTTCCGCCTCTTTGGCAATCGATGCATTGATGTCCTCCATAATGGTTCTGGCCACATCGTAATTATCCGTATTGGATACGAAGATGGCAAACTCATCCCCGTGCAGCCTCGACGCAAGGTCCACGGTCCTGATACGTCCGATGATCATCTGCGCGGACAGCCTGATCACCTCGTCCCCGACGCTGTGACCGTAATTGTCATTGACGCGTTTGAAGTGGTCGCCGTCAATCATGATTAGAATTCCGCTGTCCTTCTCATCCATGGTATCCAGCTGCTCTCCCACCTCTTTCTGGAATGACTTGAAATTCATCAGGCCGGTTAGGTCATCGACCGCGGCCGCCTTCTGTGCGGCCGACAGCGCCAGTTCCAGCCGTTTCTGGATCTGCCCCATCTTCACGTAAGCCGCGCGCAGCTCCCGGTTTCTCAGTTCTCTTCCCACGCTGCCCAGAACGTAAATTAAGATCAGTTCTATCACCAGAAACGGTACCAGCCAGGTGCCGACAGTGGCCTTCAGCATGGTCACTTCCGGTACGAGAACCATCAGCCCGCAGCCCGCTGTCTGATGGTTATAGAGGTAGTACCGGTTTCCATCCATGGTGACCGGCTTCGCGGACCCGCTCAAATCACCGGAGGCCCCGACCCATTCGCTGAGCCTTTGGCGAAACTCCAGAAATGCAGCGGCCGAGTCCCGTTTTTCTTCTGCTTTGGAGATTTCTTCAGACTTGGCCGTGTCCCCTGTCCAGGCAGCGTCTTCTGTCCTGTCTGTGTCCTCTGCCCCGGCCGTTTCGGCGCCGCCATCCTTTTTCAGAGCCTCCAGCTCCACCTGGGCGTCTTCCACATTCTGCGCCGCCTCCTCCAGCGAAATCAGTAAGTTTCCGCCCAGATAACCGGGTACCGTGCTGCCTACCACAGTGCCTGCGCCGTCATAGATCAGGATCTGTTCCTGCTCGAACTGCTCCATGGAGGAGACCAGATTCTGAATGTCCTCCATCTTGATGTCATAAGCGAAGACCGTTTCCCCATCGGCCTGCAGCTGCGAAATGGTCGTCAGAATATAGTGGTTGGCGTAACTCATGTAAGGCGGTGTGAAGACGATCTCCCCTTTGCCCGCCACAGCGTCCTGATACCATGGCCGTTCTGTTACCACATAACCGGAATCTTCATAGACGGAATAGGGCGTGTCCCAGCTGTATAAGTACTGCTCCTTATAATACATGTAAAGTCCGTCGTACGTCTCCCCCACGATATTGAGGAGAGAGGCATCCAGCCCTTTTAAATAGGCGCTTACGGAGTCCGGATCCGGCTCATGTTCGATTTCACGCGCCATCATGTGTGCAAAAAGCTGGAAGGAACGTTCATACGTCTCCATGATTCCTCCAAACTGTGCCTCCGTCTCGGCTGCCTGATCAAACAACTTCTGATTCACCGCCGCTTTTTCTCTCACCGCCAGAAATGCAATGGATATGAGGTTAACCACTAAAAACACCACCACAAAAACAATCTTCCGCCTCCATAACGACTGTTTTCCCCGCTGCATATGTAATATCCCCCTGTTATTTTTCCATTAAAACGCACCAGATGCGCCTGAATAGAATCAGGCGCATCTGGTAAACGTCTGTTTTAAGAATTGACCGTAAGATAGCGTTCCACACTGGTGATTGCGTTTGCTCCATCCGCCACAGCAGTGGATACCTGTCTTAACTGTTTTGTTCTCACATCTCCGGCTGCGAAGATACCGGGAACCGATGTCTCACAGTCCTCTCCCGCCTTAATGTATCCGTGATCCATCTCCACAAGACCGTCGAAAGCGCTGCTCTGCGGATGGATTCCCACCGCGATGAATACGCCGTCAACCGGAAGCTCATTGGAGGCTTCCGTCTTCACATTTCGGATTGTAATGGATTCCACCTGGTCTGCTCCGTTAATCTTCTCCACTACAGTATCCCACAGCACTTCCACATTATCCAGCGAGAACAACTGGGTCTGAAGAGTCTTGGCGCCGCGCAGTTCGTCTCTGCGGTGAATCAGATATACCTTTTTACACATTCTGGAAAGGAAGATCGCATCCTCGATGGCCACATCTCCGCCTCCGGTCACGGCTGTCACGCGGTTGCGGAAGAATGCTCCGTCGCAGGTGGCGCAGTATGACACGCCCATTCCGGTCAGTTCCTCTTCGCCCGGTACCGCCAGCTTCCTGTGGCTGGCGCCGGTCGAGATGATGACAGTCCTCGTCGTATAGCTTTCCTCTCCGCAGGTTACGGTAAAGAGGCCGTCTGCCTTCTCCACACGCACCACATCATCGGTCACGAATTCCGCGCCCAGTTTATCCGCATGCTCCCGGAACTTCATGCCCAGGTCGTATCCGTTGATTCCCGGAAGCCCCGGGTAGTTATCCACCTCGTAGGTGTTGAGCACCTGGCCGCCGCTGGCAACCTCTTTTTCAATGACAACGGTCTCCAGCTCCGCACGCTTGGCGTATATCGCCGCCGTAAGTCCTGCCGGACCTGAACCGATAATTACCACATCGTAAATCTTTCCCATTTAATTTCCATCCTTCCTGTATCATTTCTTCCGCCACGGTACGCAATCACCCGATTCCGCCGCCGGGAATATTTGTCATGAAATAATTCATAGTCTCATTATATCGCACTCTCTTCTAAGTATGCAATGTTTTCTTTTGTGACTAAGCCTCAAATCCTATTGAATTAAAAAATTACCTTTGGTAAAATAGAGGTGACGGAAGACGGGATTGATCCGGCTTACCTGGATTAAAAGAAAGGGTGATTTTCATGGCAAAAAAAACAGTGCTGGTTACGGGCGCTTCCAGAGGAATTGGAAAAGCCATTGCGGTAAAATTTGCAAAAAAAGGATATAATGTGGTAATCAACTGCCTTCACAGCGAGGAGAGACTCCTGCAGACGAAAAAAGAGCTGGAATCGTATCAGATTTCCTGCCTCGCCTACATGGGAGACATGGGCGACATGGAGCAGTGCCGGATTCTGTTCGATCAGATCCGGAAGCAGTTTGGAACGCTTGACGTCCTGGTAAACAACGCGGGGATTTCCTATATCGGCCTCTTACAGGACATGAGCACGGAATCCTGGGACCGGATCATACGGACCAATTTAACCTCGGTCTTCAACTGCTGCAAACTGGCCGTTCCCGGTATGGTGGAGAAGAAGCAGGGCAAGATCATCAACATTTCCTCCGTATGGGGCGTCTCCGGCGCTTCCTGCGAAGTCGCCTACTCAGCGACAAAGGGCGGAATCAACGCCTTCACTAAGGCGCTGGCCAAGGAACTGGCTCCCAGCAACGTCCAGGTGAACGCGGTTGCGTGCGGCGCCATCGATACGGAGATGAACCGTTTCCTGGAAGAGGACGAACTCATCGCCCTGATCGAGGAGATTCCCGCCGGACGCCTTGGACAGGCGGAGGAAGTGGCCGATCTGGTCTACCACCTGGGATATAAGAATTCTTATCTGACCGGTCAGATCATTGGGTTGGATGGAGGATGGATTTAGAGGTGTAAGGGAAAAGGAGTACGGCGGCATATTATTTGCGCGGTACTCCTTTTTTGGTAATTTTTCATGTTTTTCATGTAATTCCTGGTATAAATTCCTCTTCCTCTTGCTGCTTGACTTTTAATACTCACAACCTGCGTATGAGTATTCCTTTCATATAATTGGTTTCGTTATGCGTTTGATAAACGATGTCCTTTTCAGCTTCTGTACAACCAATCAGAATTTTTATTTCCGAATCACGTTTCATTAAATCAACAATGCACATGACTGCATCAATCTGCTTTCTTTCATCTGTTCCCACCCATACATCGATGCCTCCTCCATCCATTGAAGATGTGTTATCTAAATAACCATAATCAACTCTGTAAACAAAATCGGGAAACCTCGGATGAGCCGTTCCTTTTGGTCTATCTATAACAATTTTTGATTCACTCACGATTTTATCAATCGCTTTCCAAAAACCATCACTCGTTTCCATGGCCCCACCTCGCAGCATCTTGTTTTCTTAAATCACTACTTTTACGCTAACTCCTTCTTTAAGTAAACCATATCCACAAGCTGTATCCCATCCTCAAACATCGGATGGTCATAGTTGTCTGTAAAAAAGTTATGAATCCTGTGAGAAAGGCAAAAACCATTCTTCTCGTAAAAACGCAGAATAAAAGGGAGATCGCCGGTTCCCACAATCATGGTCTTATACTTATCTTTATAAAATTCTGATATATACTGAATGAGCCTGCTGCCATATCCCTTACCGTGCCACGCTTCATATGTAGCGATATTATTAAGTTCACATGTATCAGAGCTCTCACCCGTGACCACGCATATGCTTTTCAAGCCGTTATCGTACAGGGCAAACAGATCTCCTCGTTCCAGATATTTATCTATCATGGATTCCCTCATAAACTCATTTGCTTAAGTCTCCAAGTATCTCCTTCTCCGCAAATAACGCTGTGGCCCCGCCCGTATGCCAGAACACCACATTACTTCCTGCCGGAACCTTTCCGGTCCTGATGTAATCCAGCATGCCCGCAAAGGCTTTTCCCGTATAGACCGGGTCTGTGAGAAGCCCTTCCTTCACCGCCAGAAGCTTAATCGCCTCGGACGCCGCCTCGTTGGGAATCTCATAGCCGGGCAGATAATAGTTTAAATCGGTGCAGATATCCCGCTCCGCATCCACCGTGATTCCGGCTCCGATCAGCTTTAGGCTCTCATTGGCCAGAGCGGCCGTTCGCTTCGGATACTCCGGGTCCTTGGCGCTGACATTGATGGAAATGATCCCGGTCTCAGAACCGACCAGGTTCCGTCCTGCAGCCAGACCAGCCATCGTACCGCCGGTTCCGGTAGCATGGAAGACGTAATCGGCCTGGATATCCATGGCGGACAGCTGCTTCTCCAGCTCCACGTATCCCTCGATGAATCCCACAGACCCCACCGGACTGGCTCCGCCCATGGGTACCTCATAGCAGACGTGTCTGCCGGCTTCCTTATTTAAGCGGGCCATGTGTTCTCTCGCAAGAAAGACGGCCCGGTCTTCCGCCTCTTCCTCTGTCTCTCCCGCCTGAATCTCCACGATGTGAACCTCGGCGTCCATGATGCGGTCCAGAAGCAGGTTAGCCCTCAGATCATCCTCATCCGGCTTCACTATGGCGACCAGATACAGCACCGGTTTTAAACCGCAGCGCCGGCACGCGGCGGCCGTTTGCATGGCGTGGTTTGACTGGGTCGCCCCAAAGGTGAAGACGTACTCACAGCCGCGGCTCATGGCGTCCCCCATCAGATACTGGAGCTTGCGCACCTTATTTCCCCCGAACAGGCTCATGCCGGTAAAATCGTCACGCTTGATATAGAGGTTCACTCCCAGTTCCTTCGAAAGCCGGTCCAGCCGGTAAAACGGCGTCGGGAAAAATCCCAGTTCCGCCTTGGGAAGTTTTTCAAATAATTTCTCCGCTTCTTTTGCTGTCATACTCATTGCTTTTTTGCTCCTTCCATTTTAGCACTGCATTGCGCAATAAACTGTAAATATAGCACCCGCTATCTACGCCAGGAGCACGTCCGCAAAGCTAATCGTAGCGTCCACTACGCCGTCGCTTTGCAGACGCACACCTGACGCAGATATCAGGCACTCTATTCACATTTTATTACGCAATGCAATGCTAGCAATAATCTTTTTAAAAGATACGCTGAACATGGCCACGGTAACACAAACAGCGCAGAAATCTGCGACCGGTTCGGCTAAGAACACGCCCATAGTCTTATTCTCCATAAAACGCGGAAGAATAAAGATCAGCGGGATCAGTAAAAATACCTTGCGCAGCAGAGCCAGAAATACGGATACTTTGGCATTTCCCAGCGCAATAAAGGTCTGCTGGCAGGCCACCTGTGCACCGAACATCAGGGAAACCGCCATATAAATCCGGATCGCCCAGCGCGTATATTCCGTCAGCGCTGCATCGCTGGTAAAAATCATGATGAAAATCTGCGGGAAGAACATGGACAGCGCCCACAGAAGCGTGGAATAGCCAATACAGCAGAGGAACAGGATCTTAAACGTCTTCTTCACGCGGTCCGCGCTGCCAGCCCCGTAGTTAAAGCTGACGATGGGCTGGGAGCCCTGGGTCAGTCCCTGAAGAGGAAGCATGGAAAACTGCATGACACTGCTCAGTATCGTCATGGCGCCTACCGCCACGTCTCCGCCGTAGCGAAGCAGGGAGGAATTGAAGCAGACGGACAGGATGCTTTCCGTAAACGCCATGATAAACGGCGATGTTCCCAATGCCATACAGGGAAGAATAATGCCTGCCTCCAGCTTCAGGCTCTTCTTTTTGATACGCAGCGAGCTCTTCTCCGAAGTGAGGAAGCGCAGCACCCAGATGGAGGAGACCGCCTGGGAAAGAATTGTCGCCAGCGCGGCTCCCTTCACGCCCATATTCAGACCGAATATAAAGACAGGGTCCAGAATGATGTTGCAGACAGCTCCGATCAGCACGGTATACATGCTGGTCTTGGCATAGCCCTGGGCAGTGATAAATGCATTCAGCCCCAGCGCCAGCTGTACGAAAATGGTTCCCAGCGCATATATCTTCATGTAATCCCAGGCATACCCGATCGTATTTTCACTGGCGCCGAACAACAGCAGGATGGAACGCCCGCAGAACAGGAAGACCGCAGTCAGGATCAGGGCAAGTACCACCAGCATCGTGGTACAGTTACCCAGAATCTTCTCCGCCTTCTCCTTCTCATTTCTCCCCATCATGATGGAGGACCGCGGCGCGCCTCCCATACTGATAAAATAGGCAAATGCGGTGATCGCCATGATAACCGGCATCGTAACGCCGACTCCCGTCAGGGCTGCCGCTCCGACTCCGGGAATATGGCCGATATACATACGGTCTACCATGTTGTACATAACATTGATCACCTGTGCCGCAATAGCGGGCATAGACAGCCGGAAAAGCAGCTTTCCGACGCTCTCGGTCCCCAGTTCATTCTCTTTTCCTTTTTTTGGTTCCATTTATTTCATTCCTTTCAAGATATTGTCAAGATTCTGATTGATTACCTTAGTCGTACGCGCCATGGCCTCCATATCTTCCCGCGGTACGCCATCATACAGCTTTCCTGCAAATTCCTGGCGGCATTTTCTGAGTCTCGTCACAATGTCGTCGCTCTTCTCCGTCAGGGACAGATGAATGAGTCTCCTGTCCTTTAAGTCCTTTCCCGCCTTTAAATAGCCTCTCTCGCACAGTGTCTCCACGGATTTCGCCACAAGCCCCTTGGAAATATTGCGGAAATGAGCGATATCTGACGCGCTGTCATAACCGGGATTGTTGGCCAGAAACATCAGTACCACGATTTCGTTGGGAGTAAAACAGTATTCCGCCACTTCCAGGGCACACAATTTCCTGTATACCTTGTCTATCTTTGCATAGTAGGCAAAGTAGCCCTCATCTTTCTGCTCCATGATTTCACCTTTCTAATATTGTTCATTTTTGAACTGTTCACTTTTGAATTATATACAAGAAATTCTCTTCTGTCAAGGAAAAAGACCCCGCCTTCCCGATACGGCCCATAAGCGAGGCTTCCACCGGGAAGACAGAGTCTTCCTGTCACTGCTGTTTTATTGTATTTCGTCCATCTCCACTTCCGCGCTCGGGGCGTTTACCCTGACGCTGCGGATTCCGTTCCGGCAGCTGGCCTTCGCGGTGTATGCCTGGGATTCCAGGATCATCTGCCCGCTCTTTTCAAGGAGCCGGAAGCAGTATCCCCCCTTCTGCTCCTGGTAAATCTCAAATTTCGGATTCTTCTGTGCCAGATATCCTCTGACGGTCTGATCTTCAATCTTCGCCGCCTCTGCGCACCGAATCACACTCTCGATTCCGTCCACGCATGCATCCTTTTTCGTATAGATCTCCGATGTCCCGATCGTCTCCCCGTTGGCGGCTTTTAAATGAAAATCGTAGCCGGAGTTTTTCCTGTAGATTACAAATTTCCCCATTACTGGACCCTCTTTCGTCCTTTTTTATGGGGATTATAGCATACGTGAGCGAAGGCCAGCATCAATTTACAGAAAACAGCTTATTTTTACCATTTTGTTATCTTCCGCCCCCCGGAACAACGGTCACTCAGTGACAGGTATACCGCCTCTGTCGATTCCCCATACCTTTCGCATTTCCATCAGCCGGTCAACCTGGCTTCCGTTCAGAGTACCGCTGCTTCCCAGCATTCTCAAATACAGCTGAATTCTGGCGCACTGTTCCACGGATTCCATGAAATAAAAAGACTGGTAAACATCTTTCCCCCAACTCAGCGCCCCATGATTAGCCAGAAGCACGGCGTTGTAATCATGAATAAACGGGGCAATGGATTCCGGTACTTCTTCCGTTCCCGGAAGGGCGTACGGTGCAACCGGGACCACCCCCACTGCCATCACGGCTTCCGTTAGAATTGCCCGGTTTAAGGGAATTCCTGCCGCCGAAAACGCGGTCGCAAACGGAGGATGGAGATGCGTAACACCATGAATCTCCGGATCCTCCCGGTAGATTCTCAAATGCATCTTCATCTCTGAGGAAGGTTTCCCCTCTGTCAAAACTCTGCCGTCCAGCGATACCTTCACCATCATATTGTCCGTCATATACCCTTTGGAGACACCGGAGGGAGTAATCAGAATCGTATCCGCTGAAATCCTGCAGCTGATATTGCCGTCATTGGCCGCAACATAGGCGCGCTCATAAGAACGCCTTCCCAGGTCTGTCAGTACGCTCCTGGCTTCTTTTTCTGTCATATACCCCATACTTACTGCCCTCCCATTTCTATTACACCCTTATTTCTTCTGAATCGTCCGATCAGCTCAATGGTGAACTGGATCATATAACCATTTACCAGCATGGAGACCACCGTGGCGCCTCCCAGCTTTCCCCCCAGAAGAAAACCGGTGATGGAAAGCAGAATATCGATGGTTATTCTTGTCACATTGACATTCTTTTTAAGCTTTCCGGATAAATACATCATCATGGCATCCATTCCTGCCTCACCAAGCCCCGCCGCCACATACGTCCCGATCCCCACACCCATGAGAATCAGACCAGCCAGCAGGCACAAAAGGCGCCCCGCCGCAGTTCCTTCTCCGGTACAGATCACCGGGGAAAACCACTTGATAAATGCACCTACCAGCACGCTGTTTAAGATAGAACCGATTCCGATTCGCTTCCTGTCGATAAAGAGCAGAAGGATAATGATGGAAATCATCAGTACCTGAGATGTGGTTCCCAGAGACAGGTGCAGAACGCGTCCCAGCCCCGCCTGAAACAGTGACAGCGGGTCCAGTCCAAAGTCTGCCTGGACAAACAGATCAATGCTGGCTCCCATCATCATGGAACCAACGATGACCATCAGAATTTCTTTCCATTTTTTAATCATATCGTGTCCTCATCGCGCAATGGCTTCGCCGCAGCGCCGTCTGATGGCAGCTTCGGCGTCCGGATATCCGGCGCACAGCGTTTCCATATCACCATGTTCGTAATCCTCCGGCAGATACGCCGGGGCCATCGTCGTTCCCGCCAGACAGTATTTCCCGCCGTGAGCCACAACCGACCCCTGCCATACGCCTGCCGGGACACGAAACTGCGGGACTTCCCCATCAGACAGACGTGTCCCCAGAACTTTGATCTCCGATGTTCCATCCGGATACAGGAGAAGAAGCTCCAGCCCATCCCCCATATAGTAATGGTAGATTTCATCGGTTTTCAGCCTGTGCATATGGGAAAAGGAGTGTTCCGTCAAAAGATAGTAGATGGAGCTGTAATACTCCCTTCCTGCAGCGTCCTTCTCACCGGCATAGAGATACCGGTACATGCCGCCTTCTCCAGTGAGCGGTACGAGTTTCAGTTCCTTAATTATGGATTCTATCATTCAACCATAACCCACTTTCCATTCGAATCCGCACTCTCAAGCATCGCATTACAGAGCTTAACAATATCCCTTCCCTCAAAAAAGGTAGGATAAACCGGTGCTTCCGACACACAGCCCTGCTTTACATCATAATAAAAGCTGTCCACAAGACTTCGGAAGGTATCCATAAAACCGTTGCCAAAACCGAAGATCTCCGAGTTCACACCGCTTCCCTTGACAGCTGTGTTCAGGATATTGTTGTCCTCTGAATTCCACCACAGATTCTTCTTTTCTCCTGTCACCTCCAGGGTGATCCGGTTGATTCTGCCCTGGGACACTTCTGATAAAAGCACCGTTCCGATCGCTCCATTGTCAAATTTCAAATTAATGGCTGCCGCATCTTCGGAGCAGACCTCCATCGTCTCCGTCCGTGTTCCATCTCCGGAATCCGGATACATAATACGGTCTTCCACATACCGGTTCGGGTAAAAACGCCCGAAGTTGGCGGAAAGCGCCTTCACCTTCCGGCCGGAAATATACTGGGCAATATCCAGCCAGTGCGTCCCGATCTCCGTCACTGCGCGCATCCGGCCCGCCAGAACCGTGTTGTATCGCCAGTCCACAGGCGCAGGAAATGCATTGAACTCCTGCAAATAGTTACCGTGGATCACATTCACACGGCCGAATTCTTCCGATTCCACCAGTTTTCTTGCCTTCTGACATGCCATATGGAATCTGACGTTAAAATTAATTGCGCAGACCACTCCGCACTCTTTCGCACGCCTGGCCAGTTCCTCCGCCTGGCTGTCCTCAAAGCACAGAGGTTTTTCGCACAGCACGTTCTTCTTATGGTCCAGAAGCTTCATAACCATATCGTAATGGAGGTTCGGCGGTGTGCACACATGGACGGTTGTAATCTCATCATCGAAAAGAATGGAAGAATCCGTTCCCCACTTTTCAATGGAGAATTCTTCGGCAAATGCCTTTGCCTTCTCCTCACTGACATCGACGATAGCTCCTATTAAAATTCCGCTGGCCTTCAGCGCTTCCGCATGGGTGTGGGCAATGTTGCCGGCTCCCCAGATTCCTGTCTTCATATGATTCTGCCTCCTTATACTTCCACCTTAATAATACTTTCCAGCGCAATTGTAATCTCATCTTCCACGGCCTTCGCCATCTTCTCCGGATAGTGATCAAACTCCTCGGAGCCTACAAATTCGAAGCATGGGCCATCTGCCGCTACAATACAGCCGGATTTTATGCCTCTTACCGATGCGATAACAAAGAGGACCGATGCTTCATTTTCCATAGCCAGAACTCCGGCTTCCGAAAACAGCCGGTTATTTGTAGGCATCAGACCGGTATAGAACAGACCCGATGTCGTGATGATTCCGGTTCTCGCTTCCGGATTAATTTCCTTTGCCGCTTCCTGCATGGCCGCTACCACATCCATGGACGCTATCGCCGGATAGGAAATCGGAATAAACTGAGGAGTGATTCCGTCGTCCCGGCACGCGGCCGTGGCGATAATCAGCGCTCCCTGGGGCATATCTTTCTGTAAAGTTCCACAGGTTCCAACACGGATAATGACTTTTGCTCCGCCCAGAATCAGTCCTTCAAAGCTTACAGAGGCTCCGTTTCCCCCCACGCCATGGGATGATACCGTCACAGGCACTCCCTTGTAGGTTCCGTTAAAGGTCCAGTATTCCCGGCTCTTTGCTACTACTTCCACGTTTTCCAGCCGTTTTGATATCTTTTCCGCCCGGGCGGGATCACCGCAGGCGATGACTCTCTCTGCAATTTTGTTATAGGGAATATCTATAATTGGTACAATCTTCTCCATTTTTTATCTTCCTTTCTCATCAGGCCACTGCTGCTCTTCTCTTATCATTCATTTTTTTATAAGAGTAAATTACAAGTACAATTACTGTTACAATATACGGAATGGTGCTGACCAGCTCCGTCGGAATTCCCATATTCTGCGTTCCCGGATTGACCGCGAAGGCATCTGCAACTCCGAACAGCAGGCAGACAAGCAGTGTCGGCACCGGTTTGTTGCCTCCCAGCGAGGCGGCGGCAATCGCAATGAAGCCTCTGCCTGCCGTCATATCTTTTACAAAGTACGATACGTAACCCATGGACATGTAGGCGCCCCCCATAGCTGCCAGCATGCCGCTGATTGCCAGAGCAATATATTTCACCTGCAGCACATGCACGCCCACAGACTCCAGCGCTTCCGGATTCTCGCCGCAGCTTCTGATATGAAGCCCCAGAGAGGTCTTATATAAGAATATACTGAGTACAATGATCAGCAAGACAGCCACATATGTCAGTACATTGTGCCCGGACACCACAGTTCCCAGGACCGGAATATCCTTAATCACAGGAATATTCACCTGAGGAAGCACACCGCTTTTTAAAGACGAAGATATCCCTTTCTCCCCTACCGCCAGATACAAAAGAAATACGGTTCCTCCAGCGGCCGTCAGGTTATAGGCAATGCCTGTGATGGTCGGATCTGTTTTTAGCTTAGTAACAATAAAGCACATTAAAATTCCCAGCAATGCGCCTACGACGACGGCCGCCGTAAAGCCGAGAAATGCATTGCCTCCAAACGCAGCGCTGGCTACTACGCCAATCAGGGCGCAGGTCAGCATCATTCCCTCAATTCCAATGTTTGTAACACCTGCTAAATCCGCTACCAGATAAGACATGGACGCATACAGAATCGGTGTCGTCATGCGGATGATCGAAAACAGGAAGCTGACCGATGTAACAATCTCCAATATTTTCATTTTGCTCCTCCTTTATGCGTCAGCCGCTTCTCTCGTCATTTTCACAGTCAGTTTCTTCTTATATCCGGCAAGGAAACCGGTAGCTGCAATCAGGATAATGATCACGCCCTGTATGATGGACACCACTTCATTCTGCACATCGGTTCCACGGCTCATGATATCGGATCCGATTCTTAAATAAGCAAGAAGAAACGCTCCAACCGGAACAAACTTCGGGTTATTTCTCGCAATGATAGCGATGATCAGACCATCCCAGCCATATCCTGACCGCCACTCCCAGTTAAAACGCTGCTGTGATCCCATCATATAGGCTGCTCCGCCCAGACCGGCAATGGCTCCTCCAATAATCTGGGACAGGAGTATCGTCCCCGTCACTCCGATGCCAGAATACTTCGCAAAGTTTTTGTTCTCCCCACACATGCGGATGGCATATCCCCATTTTGTATGGTACAGGAACAGCCATGCAGCAATCACAAGGACCACCGCGATCACAAGTCCGAAATGGATACCTCTGGTAAATTCAAACAGCCTTGCCGTCTTCGCAAATTTCAGGGAAGCTACGTGTGTGCTCTTTGGGTCCTTCATATAAGTCTTTAAGAGGAAATCACCAATATAGAAGGTAATGTAGTTTAACATCAGAGAGGAAACAATTTCGTTTGCCTCAAACTTCAGTTTTAAAATCGCCGGCAGAAATGCAATCAGTGCTCCGGCGGCAAGTCCTGCAAACAGGGCTGTAAAAGCATGAATTCCAGGTCCCATCTTAAGCAGGGTCGCCGCAAGGGCAGCCGCAAGACCTCCCGCATAGAACATGCCTTCCACTGCAAGGTTGTAAACCTTCGTCTGGAGAATGAATGTAACCGCCAGTCCCGTGAACAGCAGCGGAGTCATAAGCTCAATAATATTGGCAATATAACGGAATGAAGTAAGGGGGGCCACAAAGAACTTGTAGATGGCCTCCAAAGGCTGACTGCTCACCAAAAAGATAATCACCACCGCAAATACAACGGCAATTCCGACAGCCAGAAGGGTTCTTAACAGTTCAAACCGGGACATGATTTTATTCTTATTCTTCACAGCAGGCCCTCCTTAAGTCTTCCTCCGACTGGTGCTTCACGCCGAGCATATAATATCCCAGCTCTTCTTCAGTCATTTCCTTTGCCTGGGGGAAGTATCCTGATATTTTCCCCTGGCACATGACAATAATGCTGTCCGAAAGTTCCAGAATTTCATTCAAATCCGCGGAAACCAGAAGGACCGCGCAGCCTCTGTCTCGGATTTCCACAATTTTTTTGTGAATAAACTCAATCGCGCCCACATCGACGCCGCGCGTCGGCTGATCTGCAATCAGAATCGACGGTTCTGCAGAAAACTCCCGTGCTACGATCACCTTCTGCATATTTCCGCCCGACAGCATGCCTATCTCATCAAGAGGACTTCCGCAGCGAATATCGTAATCACGAATCCCTGCCTCCACCCAGCGGTCGATCTTCTTTTTATTCAGAAACAGCCCGGAATTCACTTCTTCGGAATCACAGATACTGGAAATCATATTTTCCCGGATAGTCACGTGTCCCGCGGCCCCATAGACCATGCGGTCCTCTGGAATATAGGACATCCCCTTTCGCCTGATCTCCTTGACGGAACAGCCCGCCGTCTGGTCCGTACCGATCATCACTTCTCCGTTTCGTTTGTCCAGATGCCTCATACCGGTAATCAGTTCCACCAGTTCTTCCTGGCCGCTGCCCTCCACTCCGGCAATTCCCAGAATTTCTCCTGAGCGCACGGAGAACGAGACACAGTTAAGCACCTGTCTGCCCACCTCATTTTTACAGCTTAAATTCCGGACAGACAGCCTCGTTTCCTTCGGTTTCGCCGGCCCTTTTTCCACCTTTAAGATAATGTCACGGCCCACCATCAATTTCGAGATGTCCTCCACTGTCAGACCTGTAACATCATAAGTACCCACGCCTTTTCCATGGCGCATAATGGTGATCCTCTGGCAGATCTCTTTTATTTCATTCAGCTTATGAGAGATAAAGATAATGGTAAGGCCCGATTCCTTCAGCTTGTTTAGCTGTTCAAACAGCTCCTCCGTCTCCTGAGGTGTCAGCACCGCCGTCGGCTCATCTAAAATAAGCAGCTTAACTTCACGGTACAGCGCCTTTAAAATCTCGACCTTCTGCTTCTTTCCAACCGATAAATCACTGACGGCTGCCGTCGGGTCCACATCAAACCGGAAACGCTCCGAAAGCGCTCTGGTAATTTCAACCGCCTTTTTCCGATCCAGAAAACCGTTCTTTTTCGGTTCCTTTCCCAGCACAATGTTCTCTGCCACGGTAAGGGAAGACACCAGCTTAAAATGCTGGTGCACCATCCCGATACCGAGACGCAGGGCATCATCGGAGGAAGCGATCTTCACCGGTTTTCCGTCCAGCTCTATCGTACCTTCATCCGGTTGTTCTATTCCGAACAGGATCTTCATGAGCGTCGATTTTCCGGCTCCGTTTTCCCCCATCAGGGCGTGAATCTCTCCTCTGTTTACAGAAAAATCCACATGAGAGTTGGCCAAAACTCCGTTGCCGTATACTTTTGTGATGTTCTTCATGCTTAATATTTCTCTGGCCTGCTCCATCCGTATCACCCCTCTGCGCTTATGGCTGAACTTCGCCCTTTAATGATGCGATTTCCTCATCTGTCATATCAAATGCACTTCTGATTTCAATTTTTCCGTCAATGATATTCTGCTTCGCTTCCGCTACCTTTTCTCTCGCTTCTGCCGGTACGTTCTTCTGATACCAGCTGTTGTCCGTGATTTCAATACAACCGTCGGACAGTCCATACGTCTTTACTGTGCCGAATTCCAGTTTTCCGTCCAGATAATCGCCAACTGCCTTGTCAATGGAGATATCCACCCGTTTTAAGATAGATGCATAGATGGCATCCGCCTTCTTTTCGTCACTGGAGAACAGTTCTGACTGATCCGAATCCGTCCCGATGGCGTGATTGCCGGTCTCCTTGGCTGCATCCAGAACGCCCAGACCCGCGCCTCCTGCCGCCTGAAATACGATGTCGGCTCCTGCGTTATATAATGCGATTCCGATCTCTTTTCCCTTGGCTGCGTCCGTAAAACTGTTCATATAGCCTGTGTTAATCTTGATATCCGGGTTTACCACCTTCGCACCTTCTATGTATCCTACCAGCCAGTCATTAATGAGGGGAATGTCAAATCCGCCGGCAAATCCCAGCTGTCCTGTCTTAGAAGCGGAGGCGCCCAGCACACCCGCCAGATAACCGCCTTCATAGCACTTATATGTCATGCAGTAAATATTGGAATTAGCTCCGTCGGAGAAATCCACACTCTCATCGTATAAGATAAACTTCTGATCCGGATACTCCTCAGCCGCTTCCTGAAGCGGCTGGGAGATATTGACGCCGCCCGTGATAATGATGTCCCAGCCTTCATTAATAACGTCTTCCAGTGTGGCGGAATACTTGGTGATATCCGTTCCCATCTCCACAACCTTTGTGCTGGCACTGTAGTTCTCTTCGATCAGTGCCAGACCGGCATTGGCGGAATCAAAGAAAGACTTGTCTCCCAGAGTACCCGGAACGAGCAGAAGCACGCTTAAATCCCCGTCTTTTTTCTCATCTCCGGCAGGTGTCTCTGTCGATACGCTCTCCCCAGCCGTATCTGATGTCTTTGCACCGCCGCATCCTGCAAGCAGTCCTGCCGTTAAAGCTGCCGTTAAACAGATTGCCCATACTTTCTTCATGATTGTTCTCTCCTTCTCCTTTTGCTGTATCTTATCAGACACAGTGAATATGTTTGTTGTTCTTTCTGCATTCTTCCGTAAATTCTGTTACATACTCTTCTTCCGAAGCATCTACAATCAGCTCCGTAATCTCTTCCAGGTCACAGACCTTGTAAAAAGCTCTGCTCGCCAGCTTGTGATGATCCATCAGGAAATACACTTCCTCGCTGGCCTTAATCATCGCCTTCTTAACCTCTGCCTCATCTCTCGTGGCATCGGAAATACCATGCTTCTCATCCACCGATTTGGAGGAAAGAAATGCCTTGTCCACATAATAATTATCCAGCATACGGACCGCCTCGATCCCTACCAGCGACATGGCGCTCTTTCTCAAACTTCCTCCGATCAGGATCACGTCAATCTTCTCTTTGTCCTTCAGCTTCATGCAGATGCTGATGTTATTGGTGATCACCGTGGCGTGCACCTCTAAGTAATCCGCCATGGCATACACCGTGCTGCTGGCATCCATGAAAATGGATTCTCCTTCACCCACCAGAGATGCCGCGTATCTGGCGATCCTGTCCTTCTCCTCTGCATGAAACTTCACCCGCTTGTCCACCGGATCTTCATACGTGCCTCCCGGTATGCTTCTCGCGCCTCCCAGCACTCTCACCAGGCTGTTGTCCTCTTCCAGCTTCTTTAAATCTCTCCGGATGGTCATCTCAGATACCATCAGCGTATCCTTTAGATAAGTGATGTCCACGAACTCATTTTCCTTCACGTAATCCAGAATAAACTTTTTTCTTTCTTCTGCGGTAAATGTCTTCATACCTGCCTCCATTCATGTAAACGCCTGCATTTTGGCGTTTCCGGTAGAAATGAAAGGCAGCTTCCTTTCACCTCTTCCCTATTTTTTCATTAGTATCTCTAAGTTGTCACGGAAAGGAGGATACACAATTCCTTTCTCGGTTACAATGGCCGTAATATACTCGGCCGGTGTTACATCAAATGCCAGATTGTATGTCTTCACTTCCTTCGGGGCAATGTATTCCCCGTTAATGCGAAGGACCTCCTCCCTGCTTCGCTCTTCGATCGGGATCTCATTTCCGGTTGGACACTCCATATCAATCGTGGTTGTCGGCGCCGCGATATAGACCGGTACGTGAAACTGATTGGCCAGAACGCTGACACTGAAGGTTCCTATCTTGTTCGCCGTATCTCCATTAGCAGCTACACGGTCGCAGCCTACGATAAGAGCATTGATTTTCCCCTGTGATAAAACTACTGCGGCCATATTGTCACAGATCAGCGTCACATCCACCCCGTGTTCTACCAGTTCAAAAGCGGTTAAATTGGCTCCCTGGAGCCTTGGTCTCGTCTCATCTGCAAAGGCTTTGATATTCATTCCCTTCTCCTGAGCCATATAGAACACAGACAGTGCGGTTCCATATTCTGATGTTGCCAGACTTCCCGCGTTGCAGTGGGTGAGAACAGTGTCCCCATCCTTTAGAAGGCTGAGCAGATTCGTTCCAATGTTCCGGTTTGTCTGCTTGTCTTCTTCATGAATCGCCACAGCTTCCGCTTCCAGTCCCTTCCTTACAGCCTCAAGGGGCTGTCCTTCACCGGCAAGCGCTTCTGCTCTCTCTACCATTCTGTCTACGGCCCACATTAAGTTCACCGCGGTAGGGCGGGAAGACTTTAAGTATTCTCCCTGCTCCCTGTAAAAATCCATAAACGCAGCCGTATCCGTTCCATCAAAGGCATTGGCAGCCAACACCATACCGTATCCGGCCGATACGCCGATAGCCGGTGCGCCTCTGACTATCATGGTCTGGATCGCCTGATAGACATCCTCCAGGGTTTTACATGTTGCATATGTAACCGTATTTGGCAGGAGTGTCTGATCTAACAGAAGTAAATTCCCCTTCTCCCATTTTAATGTGATAATTTCTCTCATGTTATTTCCCAATTCCTTTCCCTTTTGTTTGTTTCTAACATCTATATCGAGATATTATCATATTAAATGTTTGAAGTCAACATATATCTTGTTATTTTTAAACATATTTTTATAATAAGGGGATGGCCTATTGGGATATTTTACCCTGTTTCAACAGAAATGGCAAGTTTTTTTGTTTGATTACCTCAAATTGGCAGGATTTGGTTGTTATTTTTTAACATTCATGTGTGAAGAGACATCAGGCCAGATATCCCGTTCCCTCAGCGCGAAAAAAGCTGGCTGCCGAGAATCAATTCTTTGATTCTCAACAGTCAGCTCTTTACACTGATTCTTCTTTTTCAATTTTATATCTTGCTTTCATTCGCGCCCGGTCATTCCATCGAGTGCGGCTGCCTCTTAAACCTCCGGCTTCTCCACCTGAACAATGGCAGCCTTCTGCATCGGAATTCTGCAGTTCTTGTTATTGCCGAACTCTACGATCACGGTATCATCAGTCATATCGATAATAACGCCATAGAAACCACTGGTAGTCAAAACGCTGTCACCAATAGCAATGCTTGAAAGCAGTTCCTGCTGTTTCTTCTTTTCCTTCTTCTGCGGTCTGATTGCAATAAAATACATAAAGCCGAAGATTACCGCGATATAAATAATCCAGAATCCCATGCCCATGCCGCCGCTGGTTGCTAATGCCATAAATCATTTCCTCCTTATATAACGATCCGCCGCCTCGCTACGGTATCATTGTCCTTACTTCTCTGCTTGTACCGCCGTCATGCCGGCAAGCTTTTCCGCTTTGTACTCTGCATAACGGTGCTGTTCGATTGCGTCGCGAATCTCTTCCATCATTGTATTATAAAAGTACAAATTATGCAAGACACATAATCTCATCCCGAGCATTTCTTTTGCTTTTAACAAATGCCGGATATAAGCTCTGCTGTAGGAACGGCAGGCCGGACACCCGCAGCCCTCTTCAATGGGGAGGTGATCCAGCTCATACTTGGAATTAAATAAGTTCCGTTTACCCTGATTGGTATAGACATGGCCATGGCGGCCGTTTCTGGACGGATAGACACAGTCGAAGAAATCCACGCCCCGGTCCACCGCCTCCAGGATATTGGCCGGCGTTCCAACGCCCATTAAATAGGTTGGCTTGTGTTCCGGAAGGTACGGCACGGTTTCATCTAAAATACGGTACATCTCCTCGTGGCTCTCGCCGACCGCCAGGCCGCCCAGCGCGTATCCGTCCAAATCCATGGCGGAAATGGTCTTCGCGTGTTCGATGCGGATATCTTCATACGTTCCGCCCTGGTTGATGCCGAACAACAGCTGTTCCCGATTGATGGTCTCCGGCAGGCTGTTAAGTCTGGCCATCTCTACCTTGCAGCGCTCCAGCCATCTGGTGGTCCGGTCAACGCTGTTCTGCATATATTCCCTGGTCGCCGGGTGGGGCGGACACTCGTCCAGCGCCATGGCGATGGTGGAACCCAGATTCGACTGGATCTGCATGCTCTCCTCCGGCCCCATGAAAATACGGTGGCCGTCGATATGAGACTGGAAGTAGACGCCTTCCTCTTTGATCTTCCTTAACCCGGTTAAGGAAAAGACCTGAAATCCGCCGGAATCCGTGAGGATCGGACGGTCCCAGTTCATGAACTTATGGAGTCCGCCGAATTCCCGGATCAACTTATCACCGGTTCTCACATGAAGGTGATACGTATTGGACAGCTCTACCTGGGTTCTGATCTCCTTTAAATCATCTGTGGAGACCGCTCCCTTGATAGCGCCAACCGTACCGACATTCATGAATACCGGAGTCTGGATGGTTCCGTGCACGGTGGAAACCTCCGCCCGTTTTGCACGGCCATCCTTAGCAATAATTTTATAATTCATTCTGTTTCCTTACTTTGATTTTTTTGAGCTCTTCGCCGCTGCCTTAGCCGCTTTTTCAGCAGCCTTTTTCTCTTCCATATGCTTATTCTTGTAGATCGTCATCACATACCATAAGGAACCTGTGATGCAGACGGAAGAATACGTACCGCATACGATACCAACCATCAGAGGAAGTGCGAACTCACGAATCGAGGACACACCGAGAATAAACAGCACGAATACCATGATGAACGTGGTCAAAGAAGTATTGATACTTCTTGTAAATGTCTGTGTGATACTTAAGTTTACGATCTCGGAAAGCTCCATCTTGCTGTTCACCTTTAAATTCTCACGGATACGGTCGAAGATAACGATGGTGGCATTGATGGAATAACCGACAATAGTCAGCATACATGCGATGAAGGTGGAGCCGACAGACCATTTTAACAGAGAATAGAAGGTCAGCACAACGAGCACGTCATGAAGCAGCGCCAGTACGGCACTTCCTGCAAACTTGATATCTTTAAAACGGAACCAGATATACAGCAGCATACAGATGGTAGCGATGATAACAGCGATAAATGCATCCTGCTTCATCTCCTTGCTGATCGCACCGGAGATGCTCTCCGCCGTGATCTTCTCGGCTTCTACGCCGAAATTATCGACCATTGCCTGGTCTAAGTTCTGTCTCTCTTCAACGGATAACGTCTTTGTCTTAATGATTACTTCGTTGGTTCCCGCAACCTTCTGCGTCTGAACCTGCGCGTCGCCGGTCACATTTTCAACCACCGGAACCACCTTGGAAGAGATATCCTCCAGTGACATATCCTCGTTAAATGTTACATTTGTAGAGGTACCGCCCTTAAACTCCATGCTGTAGTTTAAGACATCGCCGGTCTGTGTCTTGTTGACCACAAGTCCGCCAAGGCCGATTACGATTACCAGTAAAGAGACTGCAAACCAGATCTTCCTCTTTCCAAGGAAATCGATGGTCTTCTTGTCCGTCTTCGTTCCGTAGAACTTCGGATCCTGAAATCCCAAGTTAAACAGGGCATTCAGAATGAACTTGGTGATGAACAGCGCGGTGATCATGGATAACACGATACCGATGGCCAGCGTGGAAGCGAAGCCCTTAACGGTACCGGAACCTCTCCAGAACAGTACGCCGGCTGCGATTAAGGTGGTCACGTTGCCGTCGATGATGGCGGACAGCGCTTTGTTGAAGCCGGACTTGATGGCGGACTGAACCGTCTTTCCAAGGCCGATCTCCTCTTTGATACGTGTAAAGATAATAACGTTGGCATCAACCGCCATACCAATGGAAAGGATGATACCGGCCACACCCGGAAGTGTCAGGGTCACACTGAACGCGGAAAGCAGGATCAGGATCAGGCCTACGTATAAGGAAAGTGCGATCACGGCCGCAAGACCCGGCACTAAATATACAATAATCATGAATACGGCTACAATGCCGAATCCGATTGCGCCCGCCTTTAAGCTGGTGGAAATGGCTTCCTGGCCAAGCTTAGCGCCTACAACGTTGGAACGAAGTTCTTCCAGCTCCAGGGAAAGGGAACCGATACGGATGGTGGAAGCCAGCGTCTCCGCCTCTTCATAGGAAGTCATGCCGCTGATCTGGCACTGGCCCTGTGTGATTGGCTCATTAACGACCGGGTTGGAGTAGATCTTGCCGTCATAGATGATGGCGATTCTCTTGCCCACGTTCTTTGTCGTCGCATCTGCGAATACGGTCTTTCCGTCGTCGGTAAAGGTTAAATCAACCATATACTTCTTAATGCCGTTTTCGTCGGTGATAACCGGCTTCGCGGTGGCAACCTGATTGCCGTTTAAGATGGTCTGCCCAGCTTCGTCGACGAAGATCAGGGAACCTGGCTTGCCCAGCTCTTCCAGGATCGCATTGGCATCCGATACGCCTGGAATATCGACGTTGATACGGTTGCTGCCTTCCTGATAGACCTCAGCCTCTGTACTGTAGTTCTGAACCCTCTGCTGCAGTTTGTAAATGGTATCCGACATATCCTCGGCACTGGGGTTCTCTTCCTTTGCCTGGTACGTAATGCTGACACCGCCTGCCAGATCGAGGCCCAGCTTAATGTCATTCATGGTAGTATATCCGAAATATCCGAACAGTCCTACCAGAGCCAGAGCAATAATCAGCCCGATCAGGCCTTTGCCTTTGTTACTTTTCATGACTTTTCTCCTTTAATTTTAGTCTTCAGCCAAAGCCGCTTTAATCATGATGGCGCATTCGATCCTCTTCTTCTGCATTGCGCAGCCGATGTCATACGCATCGGTAATGCTCCCATGGAAATTATAAGAATTGGCCGCGCAGCCGCCGCTGCAGTAGAATCTCGCGAAACAATTCCTGCACTTGTCCTTCGCATAGACGTTGCAGAGCTTGAATTCATCGCGGATACGTTCGTTGGTCACACCTGTATCAACATTGCCGAGAAGGAATTCTTCCTGGCCGACAAACTGGTGGCAGGGATAAAGATCACCCCACGGAGTCACCGCTAAGTACTCCGTTCCGGAACCACAGCCTGAAAGCCTCTTGGCAACACATGGTCCCTGATTTAAATCGATGTTGAAATGGAAGAAGTTAAAGCCCCGTCCCTCTTTTTTCCGTTTGATGTACTCTTCGGCAAGATGGTCATACTCTTCCATAATCTGCGGGAGATCTTCCTCCCTGATGGCATACTCTTCCTCCGGCGCTGCTACCACCGGCTCAATAGACATGCTTCGGAATCCCAGATCCGCAAATTCCGTCACGTCTTTGGAGAAATCCAGATTATGACGGGTAAATGTTCCGCGGACGTAATAATCCCTGTCGCCTCTCATCTCGGCAAACTTCTGGAACTTGGGTACGATTAAATCGTAGCTTCCCTTTCCGCCCCGGAACGGGCGCATCTTATCGTTGACTTCCTTCCGGCCGTCGAGACTCAATACGACGTTGCTCATCTCACGGTTGCAGTAATCCATGATCTCGTCGTTTAACAAAACGCCGTTGGTCGTCATGGTAAAACGGAAGTTCTTATTATATTCTTTCTCTTTTGAACGGCCGTATTCAACCAACTGCTTTACGACTTCCCAGTTCATTAAAGGCTCGCCTCCGAAGAAGTCCACCTCTAAGTTTCTGCGGTTCCCGGAATTCGCAATCAGGAAATCCAGCGCCTTCTTTCCCACCTCGAAACTCATAAGCGCCCTGCGGCCGTGATACTCGCCCTCCTCCGCAAAGCAGTACTGACAGGCAAGATTGCAGTCATGGGCAATATGGAGACAGAGCGCCTTGACTACGGTCTTCCGTTTCTTGAAATCCACCACGTAATCGTGATACTGGTCCGTGGTTAAAAGCTCTTCCGCGTCGATCAGGTACTGGATCTCATCCAAAGCCTCCTGTACCTCGGCTTCTCCATATGTAGGGGATAGACGCTCCATCACTTCCCGCGCCACTTCTTCCGAAAGCTTCTCCGGTTCGGCAAGCTCCGGCACGCGCTCCGCCACAATCGCGACCGCGTCGTACATCACCGGATCGACGCTGTGAACAGAACCGCTGTTGACATCCATGATAATATGGAAGCCATTATTGATATATTGATGAATCACTGAAATGTTCTCCTTGTCTTAACGATATTTTAACGCCATAAACGAGTTTTGGGCAGACAAGCGAAGTAACCCCTACCGTCCTTACGACCGTAGGGGTCTTCTCACTCATCTGCCTCATATTCCGGCATACTATCTATTGCTGTTCTCGCAGCTCTGGTTGCCCACCGTACAGGATGTCTTGCAGGCTGACTGACAGGAAGTCTGGCACTCGCCACAACCGCCTTTTTTCATAGATTCCTTTAATGTGCTGGAATTTAATGTCTTAACGTGTTTCATTCTTACACCTCCTGTATTTACCTAATTCTTTGAGATTATACCACATGTTTTTAAGGAGTGCAAGGTAAAACGCCCCCGGGATTACGGGGATTTCTGAAAACAGGCAAGACAGATTCAGCACCAACACACTCCCCCATCACTCTTTAACCACACGAAACGCCTCGTCCAGCGCCTCGGCTCCATGAAACCCGATAAATTCCTCCGGCACGGGCATTTTCGTCATATGCCCCACAAGCTCCACCCACTTTTCCATCTGGAACACGTAGCTGCTGTCCTTCCAGATGGCCTCCGCCTCCTCTTTGGAGATATCCATATATTTCAGCAGATCCTCCGGGAAGTTCTGTTCCTTGCCGTAGATCTGAAATTCCGACTCAAGAATCCACGGCCCGTTGGCCGCGGCCCTCTCATACGCATGTTTCTGGTCCGCGTCAGAGTAGGCCACCATCAGTAAGTCTCCGTCAAACTCATCGTAAAGGATCACCTCCGACTGAAAGATGCGCGCCACCGCCTTCGCCGCCTCTCTGGTACAGTTCTGCTGGAGTGACGGACAATCAATCCCCAGCCACTTGCTTTCCGGCGTTCTGACCGCCAGGGCGTCCCCTGACGCAGGATAGGCGCCATTACGGATCTTCTTCACTTCCCTGAGCTTCTCCGCGATCTCCTCATCACTCATGGCATGATCCATCAGGACGAGACAGCTGGTCATATAGACATTGTCGCCGTAGTATCCGTGAAATATCTCCTCTTCCATGATTCTGCAGATTCCCACCGACGTATCGGCGGCCCGGAAGGAATCCCGTACTGCTCTTGCCGTCTGCAGGCTCACATCATCTTCACGCTCCGGCGTAATGCTCAGGGAATAATACCGTTTCGGTCCGTAGACATCGAGTCCGATCACGTGCCGGACGCCTTCTCCGCCTTTGTTCCGGATTTCACGGCTCACGACCGTCCAGTCCCCGGATTTTTCCAGGTTATAATCGATCACCTCCACCTCCGAATCGAAGGCCGCGGCGCCCCCGTAAGTCTTGGCGATATATTCCGCCTTTGACTTCGGCAGCATCTCCGTTACGTCATACCCTTCATATGCACTGGACAGCCCGCCTGTCACACTGACCTGTCCCCAGTCCGAACGCAGGGCATCGTAAGAATTATACTGATCCTGACTGATCTCCCAGCCGCCCCCGGGAAGGGTGATCCGGTAGAACATTGACGAAGATACAAAGGTGCCATCCTCCGTAACTGCATCAAATACCGCGTCATCCGGAATAACTACGAGCAGATCACTGCCGCTTACTTCTTCGGAATCAGCCACCCTCTCTCCGGAGCCTGTCATCGTTGCTCCAAAAACTGACGTTTTTATTCCTCCGCTCCCATTAACACCATTCAGCGCCCCTAAAATCATGGCGCCTGCTGCCACCGACGCCACACAGCATATCGCCGCCGCGGCCTTCCCCGGCATATTCCATCTCACCATAAGCGGCACAGGCTTCTTTTTCAGGCGAAACGCGGGATTGTTGAATCGGCATCGGGCGTCACAGACACGCATCAGCGCCTCGGCCCCTTCCATTCCTCCCAGCGCGGCAAGAGGCAGCAGCAGGCCGTCCCCCTCTTTTTCCGCAAGATACAGCGTCTGTTTTGTATAAAATGCACCGGTGATGTTCTCATAAGGATGAATCACAGCCGCGCGTTCCGTGATTTCTATCAGACCTCTCCGTCCTGCTGCCACCATCTGCTCCCCGATCATGCGGTACGGAAATGTGCCCAGCTTCCTTAAGTGTTCCATCTCCCTACTGCTGACGCGCAAAAGGCCATACTCTGCCTTCACTTCCTCAATCTGCCTGATATACCGGCAGGGTGCAAATCTGCTGTCCGCGCAGATATCGGCCGCCTCCTGAAAGGATATCCGCATCTTCCCCATTTCCTTAATCCGGCGTTCAAAATCCACCTGCCACGCGTTTGCCTCTTCTACTCTTCCCAGCAGGCGCTTCGGCACCGCCCAAAAGCGCATCATATCGTAAAATACGAAAAGCGTTTCCAGCTCGTAAAGCCGCTCTATGGCGCCGTACAGAATATATGCTTCACACGCCCCGCTCCTGGCATGGATTATCTCTTCCTTCACGGTCATCTCAACCGGTTCCTTCAGGCAGGAAAAATCATTTCTTCCCGGCCTTGCTTTTCGCATTTTCACATACGTTCCGTGAAACCAATGGATAAACTCTTTGTACTCTTTATCACTCAGCTCATAAGTCAATTTATCGTTCATGTAAAATCCCCCCTGGTAAATTAACTTCATTATAAGCAAAAATTTAGGCAAATACCATACTTTCTTTCAAACGCTCGCCAGAAATGCAGAATATACCCACACAAAAGGACCAGTAAGGAAGAACCGGCAGCCGAAGCTCCCGCTGATATTCTTCCAAAACTGGTCCTGTCTTCTTTTCGATTATTTCCGCACGTTTCTCAGCAAAGAGAGGATCTCCTCCCTCTCCGGCATGGATGGCGCCGTCCTGATCCGTCCACTTCCAAAAACCAATGCTTTCCTTCCCATACCGGTTCTCCTGTCACTCTTCCCTGAGAAATTTTACTTCCTGTCTCCATTTTTACATTCCTGAACCAGAATGCCCTTGATCAGTTCCGTTCCGCGTTCCTTCGGACAGCTGCATAGAATCCTGACCGCCTGCATCAGGAGTCCAAGTCTCTCTTCGGGCCGATCCGTAAACTGGTCCTTCACCCGGCAATAGGCGTACATAAAGCGGCTGCATTCCGGTTCTCCCATGCCGATATCCTCCACCGACATGATGACGATCCGTTCCCAGAGATACGCCTCCATCTCACTGCCGCTTAGGAATGCCTCGTACGCCAGCATCAGCGCTTCCCGCTCCAGCGCCCGGCGGATGCTCTTTTGAAACGCCGACTGAAGGAGCTCCAGATTGAGACCATGAGGCGATTCCATCTCATAGAAATGATTATAGGCGTCCGAACGGAACGGCCTCGGATGTTCCCCGCCGTAAATGGGCGTCAACAGCTCAATCAGCCGTTTTTTATACGGCTCCGCTCCCTCTGCCTCCGGCACCACTCTGCTCCCTCCATCGGGATACAGGAAATCCAGCGGCGTATGGCCCAGTTCCCTTCCCGCATGGTTGTGGTGATCCTTCGCAAAATCAGGAATCTCCGCGTACACGCCGGCCTGACAGGAATCCCGTACTCTTTTAATCTCCGCCTCCAGAGACGGCTCCTTCTCACATGCGCACAGATACCGGATGGCCTGGATAAAGCTCAGCGCCTGCATTCCGCCCGCGTCCGGCATATACGGCTCCGTGTGATAGCAGATGCATCTCAAATTGTATACATAAGCCAACGCTCCCGGCTCCGCCAGACCCACGGCACAGACCGCCGCCGTCTCCAGCTGCTTCCACAGTTCCTCCAGCATGACCGGACTCGTTCTGTATAAATCAAAAGCGGTGGAAACCGCCTCATCCGTATCCCCCTTCAGGATATTGTTATACAGCTTTTCAAACGCGGCGCCCACGTTCATCCCGCCTCTCGTTTTGTATTCTGTTATTTTAATCCTGTCCATCTGTATCTCCTTCATCCTTCTCCGTTTTTTCTGCTCATCACGTTCTGGTGCTCATCCCCATTTACACCTTCTGTTACTCCTTTACACCCTCTGTTACTCCTTTTACACCCTCTGTTACCCTTTTACAACGCCGCTGCAGATGCTGCTCTCCACCTTCTCCTGCGCAATCAGATAAAAGACGACTGTCGGAATAATGCTGATTACAATCGATGCAAAGCTCACGGCGTACAGTGTACCGAAATCCCCTTTCAGGTTTAACAGCGCCACCGATATGGGTTTTAACTGCGGCTTCGTTATCAGGACGTTGGCAATCGGCAGTTCGTTATAGATAAACAGAAACGATGTTATTGCACACGTGGAAAGGGCCGGCTTCGCCACCGGGACGATGACCCTCAGAAGCGTCTGAAACAGGGAAGCGCCGTCTATCATGGCTGCCTCGTCCAGCTCCTTCGGGATTCCTTCGATGTATCCCTTCAGAATAAAAAACACCATAGAGAGATTGATTCCGGCATAAATGACCATCAGCACAAACAGATTATTCCGCTGTCCGATGGCGCTGACCATCTGGACAATAGGAACAATGGCGCTCTGAATCGGTATCATCATGGCCGCAATCAGGAAAAGCGTCACCCCCTCACTTCCCGGTATCCGCTTCCTGGCCGTCACATAGGCGCCCATTATGGATACGCCCAGCATCAGGCAAATCGATCCGGCCGACAGGAGAAGCGAGTTGGCGGTGGCCCACAGTATGTGGACCATCCTCTCCGCAGATATATAGTTGTCCAGCCCAAACCGCTGCGGCAGCGCGAAGAAATCGGCAAATATGGTCTGGTCGTCCTTAAAAGAGGACAGTATCGCAAAGTAAAGCGGAAAAATCGTGGTAATCAGCCATATGCCCGCGGCGCAGGCATAGATGAGTCCGCCCGGTGTAATTTTTCTCTTTTTCACGGTTTTCCCCCTATTCTCCTGCCCGTTCAGCAAACACGCGGTTCGTCACGACCGTGATCACGAGGCAGAGCACAATCATAATCACAGCGATGGCGTTGGCATATCCGAATTTACTGTAGGTAAATGCATTCTTATACAACAGCGTATTAGGCACATCCGTGGCATACCCCGGGCCGCCGCCCGTAAGTCCCATGATAAAATCAAAGACCTTGAACGCGCCTGTCAGCACAAATACCACCACGATCTTAAAGGTCGGCTTCAGCTGAGGAAGCGTGATATAGATCAGACGCTGCCACGGAGTAACGCCATCCATGGCCGCCGCCTCATAGACGTCTTCTGAAATAGCCGCCATGCCCGAGGAAAAGATAATCATCTGAAATCCCACGTTGCTCCACATGTTCACCAGCGCCACTCCCCACATGGCGGTGTGAATGTCGTTAAACAGATTAAAATGCTCCGCGATCCCCAGCTCCTTTAACAGCACCGGGACAGGACCCTGTCCCGGCAGCATGATAAAGGTAAACATCAGGCAGATGGCGATTCTGTTGATCACGACCGGCAAAAAATAACACGTTTTAACAAATCTGATTCCAAAAAATTTTTTGCTCACCACCGTCGCCAGAAACAGCGAGACGGGAATTGTCACAAACAGGCCTGTCACACACAAGATTCCCAGATTGATAAACGCCGTCTTAGTCGTATAGTCCTGGAAAAATGTCACGTAATTTCCGATTCCCACAAACCGGTACGGATCGGTGGGAATTCCGTTCCATTCGAAAAACGATGTGAACACCATGTTGCCGAGTGGATAGATAATTACGAAGGTGTAGAGCAGGATAACCGGAGCGATCATAAAAAATGCTTCCGGCCGGTACTTTTTGCCCCGGACTTTTATTAACAAATCGATCCCCCGCCTTTCTTACTGCGGAAACAGTTTTGCGTACTCTGTGTCGAGTGTCTTTGCGATATCTTCCACCGGCCGCTCCACAAACATGGTCTGAAGCTCCGTATTCGTAATATTAATCACGCTGGCATCGTCCAAATAGGCCGCCATAATATCGGTTGTATCACTTCTCGTCGCATACCCCTCCATAAAGGTCTTCATGGGATTCGGAGACTTCGACGCGTCGTAATCGATATCCACCGGATAGACGCCTCCTCCGGCCACTTCCGCATATCCCTCAAAGGTCTCCTTGGAGAGCATGAAGCTCATCAGCTTACAGGCCGCGTCATACTCCGGCGTACCCGGTTCCGCGGAAATACAGAAGCCCTCACTGGTGGAAGCAAACCAGATGTCCTTATTCTCCGGCGCACTCTCGAGATACGGGAAATTGACGCAGTCAATCTGATCCGCAAAATCCATTCCGTTGAAACGGTCGAAGTAGTAGCTGGCCGTAAAAAGCATGGCGATCTTTCCTTCGCCGAAGGATGTGATATTATTCTCTACCTCATAGGAGATCGCATCCCTGCCGAATACGCCTGCATCGATGAATTCCTTCATTTTATTTAACACGGCCATCATCTCGGTATCACTCCACTTTACCTCATGGTTGATAAATCTGTCCCTGAATTCCAGGCCGTTCATGCGGACCGCCAGTTCGCTGAAGAAACGGCCTAAATCGGCTTTCGTCTTTGCAGCCATGGAGAACGGAACGATCGATGGATCGGCTTCTTTTAATTTCTCCGTCATCGCCAGCACGTCTTCCCATGTCTTCGGTGTCTCGATTCCATGCTCTTTTAACAGCTTCGTATTGACATAGACAGGGGAACCGATAACGGAATTCGGCACTCCGTATATGCCTTCCAGCCCTTTCCGTTCAAAGGAGAAGGATCCGAAGACACCTTCATCTGCAGGTCCGGTCCAGTCAGCCGATTCGATCATGGGCGTCAGATCCTTGATGACACCGTTTTTCGCCCAGTCGTAATGCGGGAATGCGTCGGAACAGATAAAAAGTGTTGGCGGGCTGCCTGCTGCGACAGACGCCTTTAAGCTGCTCTTATACGATTCCGCGTCGGCGATCGATACATCCTCCACCTCGATATCCGGGTTAGCCGCCCGGAATTCCTCCAGCTTCTCCATGTAATACTTGGCACGCGGCAGCTCCGGATTCGTAAAACGCGATAAATAGGAAATCTTCACCTTCTCCCCCGCAGCCTGGCTCTCCTTGCCATCCGCAGAAGTTTTCGTCCCCTCCTCCTGCTTTGCCTCGCTGGAGACGGCCGCTGCCGATGTGTCCTTCACTTCCGTGGTCTTCTGGCTGCATCCGGCCACCGCCGCTGCCATGGCCGCTGTCAGAAACAGCGCTGTCAGTCTTTTCTTCATAAGTAATCCCCCTTCTTCTTCACTTGTTTGTTTTTTGCTTATTAAAGCTTATCATAAGCGGCGCTCCGCTCCCATAGTTCTTTTTGAGTTTTTATCTGGAAATTTTTGCACATACGGCATTCCGCTGCGTTCCCCCCTGCATACCTGCTGGCCGAAACTCCGTGCCCTGCATGTAATATTTTGTCATATCTGGACTTTTTTGCTTTTCCTGTGTCCATGTTGACTTTGCAAAACCCGTGCAGTATCATTTCCTTATTAACACTGTGTACCACGGATAAGGAGGTTTTCGTGACCGGAAAAGGATATTTTTCAAGGCTGGAGTCAAAATTCACCTTTATGTACACCATCATTCTGATCGTTGTTATCACCTGCATCGCGTGTTCCATCGGACAGTACAGCAATTCCATCCTGAAAAAGAAGTCGCTGGACAGCTGTATCCAGAAGCTGGACTTTGCCGGAGAACGCTTCGAACAGATACTCGACCGAATTGAAAATGAATCGCTGCTTCTGACCCTGAACCAGGCCGCCCGCTACGAGGCGGCAAAGAAAGAGGACAATTCCCCCTATGAGGAACACATGGAGGCGGCCTCCTTTTCCTCCTATCTCGTGGAATTTCTCTCCACCCAGAGCGCGGTGGAATCCATCAGCTACTACAGCTGGGATGGCTCCTTCTTTTATCAGGACAACTACGGGGCGCAGCCCTCTGTCAAAATCGAGGTGCCCCAGGAGGTCCGGGAGGAATTCTTCCATTCTTCAAAAAAATCTTTCTGGTATATCCACGAGCCAGCGGCCCCGTATCCAGGAGGCAATTTAACCTTTACCTGTTTAAAGAAATCCTTTGCCTTCACCGGCGAACCTCTGGGATTTTTTGCGCTGACCGTGTCGCCGTCCCAGATCCGCGAGATCTACAACGGCTTCTTCTCAGAGGATGAAATCTTCATGATCACAGATAAAAACGGACTCATCTGCGCCGGTACCAAAGACGGCATGCAGGGAAATATGGTGACAGACGTCTTTGCGGACGGCGCTCTCTTAACGACAGGCAGCACCATCACACTGGATTCCACCAGGTATTTATGCACCTTCCAGCCGGAAAAGGACCTAAACCTGTTCGCCCTCACGCCGGAATCCCTGGTCTACCATGATTCCCGGTCTCTCGTGTCCGTTATCCTTGCCATCGGGATTATTTCCAGCATTTTTACGTTCTTTCTGTTCCGGTACTCCACCAGAAAGATCATGCTCCCGGTCAACCAGATTATCTCCAATGTCCGTTCCATGTCGGACGGCGATTATAGCGTGCGGATATCCACCCAGGAGGGGCGTACCGATGAAATCAGCCTGCTGGCCGGGCAGATCAACCAGATGGCCAGGAACACCCAGGACCTGCTGTCCCGCGTCCACCGTGAAAATGAACGAAAGCGGCGCTATGAGCTCTCCTATCTCCAGCTTCAGATGCAGCCTCATTTCTTATACAATACGCTGGAAACGCTCTGCGGCATGATCGAGATGAACAACAAGAGCGAGGCCATCGGCCTTGTCAGCCTTATCTCCAGCTTCTACCGGGACACGCTGGGCAAAGGCAAGGAGATCATCACGCTGGAGCAGGAATTAAAGATCACCTGCGGCTACTTAAAGATCATGCAGAAACGGTATCCGGGCTGTTTCTATTTTGAGACCAGCCTGGAGCCGGAGGTTCTCTCCTGCAGCATTCCGAAGCTCACACTCCAGCCCCTGGTGGAAAATTCCATCATTCACGGTCTGCAGCTGTTCACTTCGGACCGGGCGGGTCTGATTACAATCACCGGGTATCAGGAGGACTCCCTCATCTGCCTGCGGATCGCGGACAATGGAAGCGGAATGGACGAAGAGACCGTCGGCCGGCTGAACAGCCAGATATTTTCGGAGGAACGGAGTTCCTTCGGAATTCAGAGTATCAAGAAACGGCTGAAGCTGTACTTCGCCGTGGCAGACATCCTGGTTACTTCCCGGATTTCAGAGGGGACCGTCATCACGATACGGATCTCACAGCAGCCGGAACCTCCCCTTTAGAAAGGATTTATCATATGACCTATCAATTCTTAATCGTCGATGACGAGTACTTTGTCAGGCAGCGGATCAGGCTCTGTATTCCCTGGAAGGAGTACGGCTTCGAATGTGCCGGCGAGGCTGCCAATGTCGATCAGGCCCTTCGTTTTCTGGAGGCGACACCTGTCGATCTGGTTATCCTGGACATATCCATGCCGGGCGCCAACGGGCTGGAGCTTCTCCGCATGATGAAGGAACAGAACAGCCAGATTAAATTCATCATCCTGTCAGGCTTCGCCACCTTCGAATATGCCAGACAGGCCATCGCCTGCAATGTGACCAATTACCTGTTAAAGCCGATCGACACGGACGAGCTGATCCGGTCCATCATGGAAATCAGGGAGACTCTCGATAAGAACAACCACTTAAAGCAGGAGCGGCTGGCCTGGCAGGAGGCGAGGCTCATCGCGGAACACGCCGAAAAGAACACATTTTTCCAGAACATCTTCTCCGGCCATGCCTCCGTCTCCGAGAGCGCCCAGTTAAGAGAATTCGGAGTGCTTCAAGACGTCCCCTGCACCGTTATCGTCTCAGACGGCCGGCCCAAGGTTATTCACAGCCTTTCCTGCCAGGAGCGCGCCGCCTTTCAGACAGCACTGGGCAACCTCTCCGGCTGCCTTCTGTCCGGCAAATCCGGATGCATCCAGGTGACGGATGCTTACAGCCATCAGGTCCTTATCCTGCCGCAGGCGCAGCTGCCCGCCGGACCGGATCACTTTCTGGAACGCTTATCCTCCGCTGCCCGGGAGAATTTTTCCAGAGACATCGTGTGCGGCTACGGATATGGTAATGACGGCCTGGCGCCCTCGATCCATTCCGCCTACCAGACTGCGCTTCAGTTCTTCACCTTCCGGACCGTCTATGAGTCGGATGGCGGCACCTTTCACACCCGCCTCCCGGAAAAACAGGCCCTGGAACAGCTGAACACCGCCATACGCGGAATCTCCTGCGGCCTTTTAAAGAAGGATCACGAATTCATTGTAAGCAGTCTCCGCACCGCCTTTCAGATCATCGGACAGGAGCAGTTCTCCCTGCCCGCGCTGGAATCCGCCCTCTCCGCCCTGCTCTCTGCGGCCATCGAGTACGCGGTCCACAACGGAATCGGGCTCTTCGAGGAAGACAGCGGCTCCGCCTACACCGCGGCGGGAATCATCTACCATGGATGCAGCCTTGGAGAAATCGAGGAGAAGTTTATGAATCTCTTTCTCTCCCTGCCCGGCAGCCAGGAACTGGACGATATCCCCATGATTCAGCGAATCGTGGTCCAGGCGGCGGAACTGATCGAGCGCGAATACAGCAATGCGGACATGGGACTCCAGTATATCGCATCGGCCCTGTTAATCAGCCCTGCCTATCTAAGCCGCAATTTCAAGCGGATCCGGCAGTGTTCCGTCATGCAGTATATTACGAAATGCCGCATGGAACACGCCTGCGACTTACTTGCAGGCGGCCGCCTCTCCATCGCAGCCGTGGCCGAAAAGACAGGTTACCAGGACGCCTTTTACTTTTCCAAATGCTTTAAACGGTATTTCGGAATATCGCCTTCGCAGGTTGACCGATAATTTTCTATGAATAACCCCCCCTCCCCCAGAATATACTGAACCAGAAGACAAGATTGGGGGAGAAACAAATGGAAAAATCAAAGCTGCAGGCTACATTAAAAACCCTGCTCATCTCGTACATACTGACCGGAATTCTCCTGGTTGTTCTGGCCTTTGCCCTCTATAAATTCCGCTTAAAGGAGGGACAGATCCGCATCGGTGTCAACGCGGTCTACATCATCACCTGTTTAGTCGGCGGACTCATCATGGGAAAGAGCATACGGCAGCGCCGCTTTTTCTGGGGGCTGACGCTGGGACTCGTCTATTTCCTGGTGCTTCTAGCCGTCTCCTTCCTGTTAAACAAGGGGCTGAACGGAACGATGAACCAGATTCTCACCACCATGGCTATCTGCGCGGCCAGCGGGACCATCGGCGGGATGATCAGCTGATTATCCCCGTTTTGGAGAGATACGGGGCAGCGCATGAGCAAAACTCTCCTGTGATACTAAAAAAGAGTGCCGGAGACATCGGCTTATGGAGCTTAATCTGCTCCACGGCCCACGTCTCCGGCACTCTCTTTTTTTGTTATGGCCTGATATAGGCATACCCTTCGGCCTGCCTCGCCGCCAGTTCCACCACGCCGGCCGGAACCACGGTGATAAAATCAAAGATATCATCCTTCGTCATGGCGTTCCCCTTCAGGGCATTGCTGCAGGCGGCGAATACCACGCCTTCTCCTGCCAGGGCCTTCATGGCGTCTTCATGCTTCGGTAACACCACTGCATACCCGCTCACCGCGGCCGAGTTGGCCAGCACTTCGATGGTGTAGCTCTCCTTCTGCTCATGATAGTAAGCGGTCATGTTTCTGACATTCCCAATCACCAGGGGCCACCGGTCCATCTCATCGATATGATAAATCACCTTCATACTGCTGCCTCCCTACGCGTCAACGTTCTGCTCCTTCGGAAGATACATGTGCACCCGGTCGATCCGGTTCTTGTCCAGCCTGTCCACAACCAGGCGGATTCCGTCACAGACGACGCTCTCGCCTTCTTCCGGAAGGCGGTCCAGCTGCCCGATAATCAGGCCGCCGATCGAATCATAGTCCTCGGATTCCAGTTCCAGATCCAGCTGGTCGTTTAAATCATCCAGCTTCATGGAGCCTTCCACTACATATTCTCCAGGGCCGACTTCCACCAACTCCTGTTCTTCATCCTCGTCGTACTCATCCCGGATCTCACCGACAATCTCTTCCAGTAAGTCCTCCAGCGTGATCATACCGGCCGTAGCACCATACTCGTCCAGGACGATGATCATGTTGTTGCTGGTCTGACGCATCTCCACCATCAGCTCCGCCGTGTTCTTATACTCATATGTATAGAGCGGCTCACGGAGCAGGTCACGGACATGAAATTCTTCATTCCGATCGATGAGGAGCACATCCTTCATGTTGATGATACCGATTACGTTGTCCGTCGTCTCCTCGTATACAGGCATACGCGTATATTTTTCCTCACGGAAAATATCGATCAGCTCATCGTAGGTGGCGCCGACCTCCACCATGGCCATATCAATTCTCGGGACCATGATGTCCTTTGCCACGGAATCGCCGAAATCAAACACATTATTAATAATCTTCTTCTCTTCCGATTCGATCACGCCCTCTTCGTGACTCACTTCCACGATGGTACGCAGTTCATCCTCAGTGATGGCCTCCTGTTTCCGGTTGGGGTCCACATGGACAAGGCGCAGAAATCCGGAGGACAGCACATTCACCGCATAAATCACCGGTGTCATGACTGTCATGAACATATAGATGATCTTCGCATATTTTAATGAAATCTTCTCAGAATACAGGGTGGAAATCGTCTTCGGGGAAATCTCACCGAATACCAGAATAACCAGCGTCAGAACGCCGGTTGCAATACCAACCGCCTTATTGCTCCAGATATTCATGGCCAGTGTCGTGGACATGGAGGAAGCCGTCAGGTTCACAACGTTGTTGCCGACAAGAATCGCGCTCAGCATCTTACCCTGGTCCTCGAGAACCTTCGTCAGCGTAACGGCGCTCTTGTCGCCCGCCTCCGCCAGGTTTCTGATCCGAATCTTATTCACCGTGGTAAGCGCAGTCTCCGCGGAAGAGAAAAATGCAGACAATCCAATTAACAGAATCAAAATAAGCAACTGTATATAGTCACTTGAATCCAAAAAAATCAACTCCTATTGTTTTATATTTTACTGTTGATTCTACAATAGAAAAGCGGCCGTGTCAATAAGGCGGCCGCTTTCTCCCTTAATTTAGCGTTCTTTCCAGGCTCTTATCATCTCCAGAACCAGCATCATTCCCGCTCCAAAGAAGATAAACATATCACCTAAGTTGAATACAACCCGTTTTAATCTGCCACACTGAATACTGAAATAGTCCACCACATAGTCTCTCACCAGGCGGTCGTATAAGTTGCTGACAGCGCCGCCAAGCGTCACTGATAAGGCAATCTTATCCGCGAGGTTTCCCTTCTTAGGCAGCATCCATGCGAGACCGCCGCCGATGAACGAAGCCACGGCGAGAGGAACCATCTTCACATATTCCGGTCTCTCTTTTAAAAATCCAAAGGAAAACCCGGGATTGTGGTTCTTGTGCAGCATAATTTTGCCTCCCGTTCCGTTCAGTTCCTTTGGAAAGGAGGATTCCTCCTGCTCTTCAATCGCCTTCTTTATACAGAGATCCACTGCCGCCAGCAGCACGATGATACCGATAAATACCATGACGCACACTCCTTCCGTCTTTATTATCTCCATTTTACTATGTTTTTTATCCATAGTCCAGTAATTCCCGCCCCCGAGCCTGCATACATTACTAAAAAGAATGTGGGAGTTTTTTCATGCCAGTCTGTGATTTTAATCCCGCCTCCGAAGAGTACGGGGACTTTATAATCCGTCACAACAACAGTTCTCCGGAAGATATTCGGCTCCAGCAGCAGGCGAGCTGTATTGATTATGTCGATCAGGAATTTGCAATTGTATATAGTCCGCTGGAACCGCTCCTTCCCATCACCACAAAAAAATATACGTATTTTGCCATTCCTACGCTCTATACCCTGCTCGATACTACAAGCATGGAAGCCTCCGGCATCATCCAGAATTTTGAGCAGCCGACACTGAATCTGCGCGGCGAAGGCACCATGATCGGTTTCATCGATACCGGAATCGACTACCGTAATCCATTGTTCCGGCTTCCGGATGGCACCTCCAGAATTCTCGGTATCTGGGACCAAACGCTTCCCACACCCACGGGGACTATGGATTCTCCCTTTGGAATCCCGGCCACTCTGCCGGCCATGAGCTTCTCCTATGGACAGGAATTCCTAAAACCCCAAATCGATGAAGCGCTTCGTTCTACTGATCCGCTCTCCATTGTTTCTTCTACGGATACGTCAGGACACGGCACCTTTATGGCAGGTATAGCGGCAGGGGGCGCAACCGCTAACGAGGATTTTACAGGCGCTGCCCCAAACTGTTCCATCGGTGTCGTAAAACTGAAACCGGCCAAACAGTACCTCCGCGATTTCTACTTACTTCCCGAAGATGCCATAGCCTATCAGGAAAATGATATCATGATGGGAATCAAATATCTGGAGCTGTTAGCCCTTCGGCAGGGCCTTCCCCTCGTCATTTATATCGGCCTCGGCACGAATTACGGGAGTCACGACGGTACTTCGCCTCTCGGGCTGGTCTTAAACAACATTGGACGTATCGTGGGGGTCTCCGCTGTTCTTCCAGCCGGCAACGAATCCGGACTCCGCCACCATTATATGGGGCGGCTGCTAAGCAGCCAGGAATACGATGATGTGGAAATTCGGGTGGCCAGCGGAGAACGCGGCTTTTTCATCGAGCTGTGGGCAACGGAGCCGGAGCTCTATACGGTTGGCTTTGTCTCCCCTACAGGCGAGGCGATCCCGCGGCTTCCGATCGGCCTCGGGGAGGAGATCACCGTCCCATTTACGCTTGAACAGACTGTCATTACGGTTAATTACCGAACCTCTGACGTCGGGTCCGGCAGCCAGTTTATCCTGATGCGCTTCGATGCGCCGACCGCAGGAATCTGGCACGTCCGTGTCTACAATTCCTTATTTATCACCGGGATTTTTCATATGTGGCTCCCCATCCAGGGTTTCATCGACGAGGACACCTTTTTTTTGCGTTCCGACCCTGACACCACGATCACGGAGCCGGCCAATGCGGCGGTTCCCATCACGGTCAGCACCTATAACCACATGAATAACAGCATCTACATCCACTCCAGCAGAGGATATTCCCGGGGCGGTTTAATTAAGCCGGACCTGGCCGCCCCTGGTGTCAACGTCTACGGTCCCGGACTGTCGCCGGGAGGAGCCGGTGACACCTTTCCCATGACACGGCGCACCGGTTCCTCCGTGGCCGCGGCCCATGTGGCCGGAGCGGTGGCCGACCTCTTCACCTGGGGCATCGTCCGGGGCAACAATCCCGCCATGAGCGATGCCAGTGTACGCGCCTATTTAATCCGGGGGGCAAACAGAAATCCAGCCTATACCTATCCCAACCGAGAGTGGGGATACGGTACGCTGGATCTCTATCAGACCTTTTTACGTATCAGAGAGTAAATTAATGATAGCCTCTCATTCGGATGAGAGGACCTCCGTTTTTATCGAGATATGCTCTCGTAATGACGACGGAACCGATCTCGGGGTCCTTCGGGATTTCATACATGATATCCAGCATGAAATCCTCGATAATGGAACGAAGGGCCCTGGCTCCGGTTTCTTTTTTCATGGCCTGCTCTGCGATCCATTCCAGTGCGTCATCTTCAAATACAAGCTTTACTTCATCCAGTTCCAGCAGCTTCTCATACTGCTTTAATATCGCATTTCTCGGTTCCTTTAAGATTCTCACCAACAGCTCCTTCGTCAGCGACTGCAGGGTAACCGTAATCGGCAGACGGCCCAGGAACTCCGGAATCATGCCGAATTTTCTCAAATCCTCGTTCATCACACGGCCTAAAATATTAGGATCCTTATCAAACTTATCCTTAAGCTCTGCTGCAAATCCGATGGAAGACTTATTCGTCAAACGCTCCTTAATAATGTCCTCCAGATCCGGGAATGCTCCGCCGCAGATGAATAAGATATTATCCGTGCTGACAGTGGTCATGGGTGTGAGGGCGTTCTTCTGGTTGGAGCCGACCGGCACCTCCACATTGCTGCCCTCGAGAAGCTTTAAGAGCTCCTGTTGAACCGATTCGCCGCTCACGTCCCGGCTGTTGGTATTTTTCTTCTTCGCGATCTTATCAATCTCATCGATAAAGATGATGCCGCGCTGCGCCCGGTCCACATCGTTGTCGGCCGCGGCCAGAAGCTTGGAGACCACGCTCTCGATATCATCGCCTATGTAGCCGGCCTCCGTTAATGAGGTGGCGTCCGCGATCGCCAGCGGCACGTCCAGAAGCTTCGCCAGAGTCTTTACAAGATACGTCTTTCCGCTTCCTGTCGGCCCGATCATCAGAATATTGGATTTCTCGATCTGTACGTTTCCTTCCTCATCTCTCTTGTCGGAATCTACCAGGAAAACACGCTTATAGTGGTTGTAAACTGCAACAGAAATCACCTTCTTGGCCTGCTCCTGTCCGATCACGTACTCATCCAGTCTCTGTTTGATCACGTGGGGCGCCGGTATATCCTTTAAATCAAACTCCGGCTTCTTCGCCTCGGGAGTCCTCTTTTTGATCTTCTGCTTCTTCGGAATTTCCACATCCTGATTATTCAGATTGCCAAACTCACTTAAGTTTAAATTCATGTAAGGCATATTCTGAATCTTCGACAGGTCAAATCCCCCCTGTGTCACCGAGTCAAATGCCTTCTGCATACAGTCATGGCAGAGATTCATCCCGCCCATGGTAACCATGGGTCCGGTCTTACTCTCGGGTCTGCGGCAGACGTAGCAGATCTTCTCATACTCGTCATCGTCCTTCACAGGCGTCTTTCCCGCCTCCTCCGAAACAGCCTTGCCGCCCTCGTCTCTGTCCTTTGTCTCTTCCAGATATTCTTTATCTTCCAAAATTTAATCTCCTTTTATATGTTAAGTTATATGTGATTGTTATATGTCGCCGCTATGCGTTTTCGTTATCGTTCTGTACGCCGTATTTCACTGCCGGCGCACCTGTTTATTATAAATCATTTACTTTCATCCTACAAGAGCGCCGCCGCATTTTAGACTTTTTTAACAACTTCCTTCCATTCTTTCCCGTTACATGATAAAGTGCTGCAAAAAAACGCGCGGGGAAGACTCTTTCAGCCTTCTCCGCGCGCCTGCGCGCTGTCACTGCTCTGAATCGTCCGGTCTCTTCCTTATCAGTTCACGGAATTCTCTACCGGTTTCTTATCCAGTGTAATATCTACATTTCTCTCCACATACTGACCATTTTCCAGAGACTGTACCGTTACGGTAACGGTTGTTCCACCCTCATAGTATTTCAGCATGTTGGTTAAATCATCGTATGTCTTGATGCTCTGTCCGTCAAATTTTGTTATAATATCTTTTTCGCGGAGGTCGGACTTGGAAGCTGCGCCGCCTTCCACGATCTTATAGATGAAAACGCCCTGTGGCATGCCAAGCTGCTGGCTGGTTGCCGCATCAATGTTCTTGATCTGAACGCCTAAATATCCCTGCTCCGTATCTGCCACCTGAGTTCTGGTCTTCCTCGTCATCAGAGTATCAATAATATTCTGAGCCTTGGAGATCGGAATTGCATATCCCATGCCTTCTACTTCTGTTGAAGAATACTTGGCTGAGTTGATGCCAACGACTTCGCCCTGCATATTTAAAAGTGCGCCGCCGCTGTTGCCCGGGTTGATGGCTGCATCTGTCTGAAGAAGATCCCTGCTCACACCGTCTTCTGTCTGTACAGTACGGTCAAGTGCGCTGATATATCCGACTGTTACGGACTGACCGTAACCGAGTGCATTACCGATTGCCACAACGCCCTGGCCTACCTTGATGTTATCGGAGTTGCCGAGGCTGGCAATGGCGATCTGGCTCAGTGTATCGGACGGAATGTCCTTAAGTGCCACTGCAATCACAGCTAAATCGCTGTCTGCGTCTGTTCCTTTGATCGCGGCATCCACAGGAGTCTGGTCGATGAAGGTTACCTTCAGCTCCTCGGCGCCCTGTACCACGTGATTATTTGTAACAATCAGAAGTTCATCATCATTCTTTCCTACAATAATACCGGAACCGCTGCCTACGCCCTCTCTCTGCATCGGACCGAAGAATGTCTGGCTCTCATAGATTACCTTGCTCGTAATGGCAACTACTGACGGCATTGCCTTATCAACAATCGCGGATACGTCCATATTGGCAGCCGTTCCACTTACCTGGCCTGATGTGCTGTCCGAAGATGCGGCCGCTGAACCATCTGATGACGGCAGCGTCTCAGCCTGGCTGATTTCCACCTGATTTCTCTGATTGTAGCTGCCAGCCGCCCAGTTGATTCCAACCATAGTACTTCCGGCTACCACACCGAATACCAGGGCTGCGCCCACAACCGCTGCCGCTCTCTTTGCAAATCCTGATTTTCTCTTCGGCAGCTTCGGTCCTTCCGGAACGGGTCCCTGCGCCATTCTCTGATACTGGTGTTCCTGATAATGCGGTATTCCCTGCTGCCCGCCATAGGACTGCTGATTCTGTGACGTCTGCTGATAACCATAGGAGGAACGGTATGCGTTTTGGCTTTGACCATTCTGGCTGCTCTGATATGCGTTCTGTCCGCTCTGGCTGCTCTGGCTGCCCTGATATGCATTCTGGCCACTCTGGTATGGGTTCTGTCCCATCGGCTGCGCAGGTCTGTATGTCTGCTGATTCTGAGTCTGGTTCATTCCCTGACTCTGGTTCACGCCCTGGTTCTGATTCATTCCCTGGCTCTGGTTCACACCCTGGTTCTGACTCATTCCCTGGCTCTGGTTTTCCGTATACGGCTGCTGTCCATATACGGAACGGCTCTCCTGTCTTGTGTACTCCGACCGAGTCTCTTTACTCTCATAGCCGCTTTCGCGTGCTGCTTCTTCCGGGTCCGGATCTCTCATTGTAAAGTTCGTTGTAATAGGTTCTTCTTTATGTTCTTCAGGAGTCGTATGGCCCAGATCGTTGTTTTCATTTTCGTTATACATAAAAACTATCCCCTTTCCTGTTTCCTTTGTTTTCTTTTGATATTTGAAGTCTATCAATGAAATGTGACTATTTTGTGATAAAATTATATTGAATATGTGAAAACCGCAAAAAAAGACATCTTCCGGGCTTTTTAAGTCCTGAAAGATGTCTTTTTAAATGTCTTAAGTATTGCTTTATGCCGCATTTGGCGGTGGTACCGTGATTACATCATCGTTCCCTGAACCGCCCGGCTGTACGGTTCCTCCGCCTCCCGGCCCCACTGAACCACCCGGTCCCGGAGATGTCGTCTCCGGTGCGCTGGTAGACTCATGAGGCGCCGTCGTAGGCTTTACGCCAGGTCCCGTGCTGGAATCCGAAGATTCCGTGGTCTCATCTCCCGGTGAGGAAGGTTTAACCGCCGATGTCGTCTCTCCCGGTTTCGTCGGATTGGTTGGCTTTGTGCCATCCGCCGTGGTTTCTCCCGGTTTCGTCGAACTGGTCGGTTTCGTGCCGTCTGCCGTGGTTTCCCCTGGTTTCGTCGGCTTTGTACCGTCCGCCGTGGTCTCTCCCGGTTTCGTTGGCTTCGTGCCATCCGCCGTCGTCTCTCCCGGTTTCGTCGGCTTTATAGGATCTCCGTTCTCATCCGTCTCCTCGATCGATGTGCCCTCTGATGTGGACTCCCGCTCGTCAATCTCATCGGATTCCTTCGTCGTTTTCTTTGACTCATCCGTCTCCTTCGTCTCTTTGGGAACGTATCCCTGATCCGTGGGAACATGATCTACACTGACTCCCTTTTTATACATACCGGAATCAGCCGAGATCTTCGCACTGATCTTCTTTACCAAATCAGTCGTCTGATATCCCTCTTCTCCATACAGGAATTTATGGAGTTCCGTTACATTCGACTCCAGCGTCTGGGGAATAACACAGTCTCCCTTCTTCCCCATAATCATGGAATCCCGGGCAAATGGGAAGCCGCCGGTTTCACCGATATGGTATTTGCCGATATCGAGAATCAGGCTGGTTAAATCGCTGAATGACAGCGATGTCTCGACCTGTTCCACTTCCATCAGAAGAATTCGGTTCAAAAGGCCGAGATCGGCCTGTTTTGCTTTTTCAAACGCCTTCTGAATAACCAGACGCTGACGCTCTGTTCTCGCATAGTCCGTATCCATCAGACGGAGGCGGCCATAAGCAACCGCCTGGATTCCATCCAGATGCTGGACACCCGCCGACTTAAGCTGAGTCGATGGCACGCCTGTCTTTTGCACAGTCTCTGTAATAAAGGAATTGATGTAGCGGAATTCTGCCTTACTGATATCGATACCATCGATACCCCCCAGCATATTGATGCCATCCGCCACAGATTTCCAGTTAAAGGTCACATAGTCCTCAATATTTAAATCCAGATTCCGGTTCAGCGCCGCCAGCGCCTGCTCAGCGCCGCCGTTCGCATAGGCGGAATTGATTTTATTATAAGTTCCGCTGCTGCTGATGTTTAAATACGTATCACGGAATACGGATACCAGCTTAATCTCTCCCGTATCGCGGTTGATGTTGCAGAGCATGATCACGTCGGTATTCGTTCCCTTATGTACGTTTCCGTCTCTGCTGTCCACACCGAACACGGCGATTGTCATATATCCCTGCATATGTTCCGTCTTAGCGACAGGCAGTTCTGTATTCTTTACCTTGCTCTTGTCAAAATCGTTGGAATGAATCAAGGAACTGTTTAATCGCAGTGCATAACCATAAAACCCAATACAAATCAGTGTCAGCACTTCCGCAACCGCCATAACAATGATTCTTCTGACTTTTTTCTTCTTCGCAGCCTGTGCCGCCGAACGGCTTGCTGCTGCCCGGTTCGCTGCGTCCTGAGGCTTCCTTCCTCCCATTCCGCCTGAACCGCTTCCGCCGTCACCGATCTGAAGTGAGGTTCCCTGAAGTGTCTGACGCCTCGGCTCATAGCCAGAGGTTCCTGAGGATCTCCCGGCGCCGCCCTGAGGCTGTCCATTCCCGGAAGGTCTTCCAGTTGTTCTCGGCATTCCGCCCTGAACCGGATTTCCTCCGTCCGGTCTTCCGCCTTCCTGTCGGGCTCTGCCGTTTCCATTACCCGCCGCTCCGGCCTGTCTCATGCCGCCCTGGGTCTGTCCGTTTCCTAAACTGCCCTGCGGCGCACCGTTTCCTGCATTCCTGGCAGTTCCACCCTGGGGTACGCCATTTCCGGATTGCCTGACATTTCCGTCCTGCGTTCCGCCGTTTCCTGCGGCTCTGGAGTTTCCTCCCTGCATTCCACTATTTCCTGCGGTTCTGGAGTTTCCTCCCTGCATTCCACTATTTCCTGCGGCTCTGGAGTTTCCTCCCTGCATTCCGCCGTTTCCTGCGGTTCTGGAGCTTCCTCCCTGCATTCCGCCGTTTCCTGCGGTTCTGGAGTTTCCTCCCTGCGCGCCGGCATTTCCTGCGGCTCTGGAGTTTCCTCCCTGCGCGCCGGCATTTCCTGCTGATCTGGCGCTGCCGCCCTGCATTCCGCTGTTGCCCGGCACTCTGGTGTTCCCGCCCTGCGGTCCGCCATTTCCCGATGCTCTGCCGGTACCTGCGGAAGGCCGGCCGTTTCCCGCACTTTCAGACGGGCGGCCCATGGGTCTTCCCGTCTGCTGTCTTCCATATGTGTCACTATCCGCATCGTTATATCCTGCGGTACTTAAGTCATCATCCAGATAGTAAGCATCTTCCGAAGTTCCGTGTTCACTGTTTCTGGCCCTGCTCCGCCCATTCGGGCCGGAAGCGCGGTCTAACTCATCATCGTATTCCTTGCTCATGTAAATAACCTCATCCTCTGGTGCCTGCTGTACTGGCATTACATTGCAGACATTACTCAGTACGCATTTTTATTGATAAACCCTTTGAACACAGTAAGAAACAAAATCTTAAAATCAAATCCAAGGGTCCAGTTCTCGATGTAATATAAATCGTGCTCGATTCGTTTCGTGATGGAGGTATCTCCACGGTAGCCGTTGACCTGCGCCCAGCCGGTAATTCCCGGACGGACCTGATGCTTAATCATATACCGCGGTATCTCCTCTTTAAACTTCTCTACAAACAGCGGACGCTCAGGTCTCGGTCCTACCAGGCTCATATCGCCCATCAGAACGTTGAAAAACTGAGGCATCTCGTCAATACTGGTCTTTCTGATAAACCGGCCGACTGGTGTCACACGCGAATCGTGGGGCGTCGTCCATTTGCTCTTCTCCTCAGAAGGCGCCTGAACCACCATGGACCGGAACTTGTACATCTTAAATGGTCTGTTATGAAGTCCCACCCGTTCCTGGCTGTAGATCAGCGGTCCCGGGGAAGTCAGCTTGATAAGCACGGCCGTCACCAGCATCACCGGTGAAAACAGCACAAGCGCTGCAATGGCGCCGAAGATATCAACAATCCGCTTCATGATGGCATTGACCGGATCGGTCAGCGGCACGTGCCTGATGTTGATAACCGGCAGCCCCTGTAAATCCTCCGTATAGGGACGGGTCGGTATGATATTATTATAATCGGGAATAAATTTGGTATGGACGCCTGATTTTTCACAGGAAGCCACGATTTTTTCCAGGTTTGCATACTCATCAATGCTCAGCGTGATGGCAATCTCATCGAGAGAATTGAGCGCCAGGATCTCATCCAAATCGCTCACCGTGCCGATCACATGGATCGACTTATACTCGGTTCCCCATTCCTTATGGTCATCCAGGATGCCCTTGACCTGATAGCCCCACTCCTGATTCTGCTGCACCCGGTCAATAAAACCTTCTGCGGCGCGGCTGTAACCAATGAGCAGAATATGCTTCTGATTATAACCCTTGGAACGCATGGAATGAAGTACGTAACGGATCAGATTCCGCTCCAGCGTTTCCAGTATGATGTTAATCGCGAAGAAATAAAATACCATTCTCTTCGAGAAGTTCCAAAAGTATGGATTCTTGTTAAGAAGAAACAAGACCATGGTAACAAGCAGAAAACCGATAAGATTGGCCTTACAGATATTGGCAAACTCATATCGCCTCTGCTGCACCCGTTTCGGCGCATAGAGGTGGAATATGCCGTAAAGCAGCAGATATCCCGGTACAATTATGATGAGCGCAGCAAAATAATACTGCGGTGCCAGCAGCTTCTTTTCAGGGCTGAATAACCGGTTTCCCATAAGCAGGATAAACCACGCCAGAGCATAGGATGCGATAATAACCAGCCCATCCAGCACTACATGAAACCCGTTCAGTTTTTTCTGATTGTCCTTTATCATAGCAGCATAACCTTCCTGTCGTACGACGAAAACCTAACTTGTCCATGATAATACACAATGATTCCGCCGTGCATCTTCCTGTTTTCGAAAAACGCGAAAACAGGAAGCCCGGGCGTCCCGCCCTATGTCAGTCAGAACAGAAAGGCGCTTATACAAGCACGCTTGCAACACACCTTCCTGTTCCAACTGCCGCACGGCTGATTCGTTACGATAATTTCTCGTATATTATACATGATAATGTACCATGATGCCATTAAATAATTCTTAAATCGCCGTAAGTTTTTTTAATCTTCTCTTGAGAAATTCCCACACATAGAGAAGTGTGCCGGTAAAAAGTTCCCATTCAATCTGCAGATAATTCCCGATATGTTCTGCCCGGAACGGCACTTTTTTACATTTTCCCAGGGTCTTAATACCCTCGGAAAAGCCTTCCGCGTAATCGGCAGCAAAGCCCATTTTTTTGAAAAACAGGTATTTAATACCGGTCCCAAGCAAAAGGAACGGCAGATTAAACAGCAGCTGAAGAAACGGCATGTTCTTATAATTCAAATAGAGATTGTTTCTCGCCGCCAGTTTTACCTTAAAGGAATTGTACTTGGAACCGCTGGTTCCGCTTCCCACGTGGTAAAGCTCTGCGGCAGGGCAGTAAACATTGTCATATCCGTAGATCCGCGCCCGGTAGCCGACATCAACATCCTCCAGATAGGCAAAATGCGACTCGTCAAAGTATCCAATCTCCTCGAAGACTTTCCTCCGGTAGATCGCCGCCGCCGCACAGGCTGCAAACACCCGGCAGGGCTTTTTATATCCGGCAACCGGCTGTCCGACGCCCCTCTGGAACGCCCAGCCGAGCAGGCTGTACATGTCCCCCGCATCGTCCATCAGCTCCTTATGATGCAGCTGGATAATCCGGCTGCTCACAGAAAATATCTTCGGAGACCGCTCGATCATCCGGATCATTTCCCGGATATAATCCGGCTTCGGCTCCGTATCGTTATTTAACAGGATGACGTAGGGCGTCTCCGCTTTTTTGATGCCAATATTGACCGCACCCGGAAATCCAATATTCTCAGGAAGAAATACCGAAGGAATTCCACTCTCCTTCAGCCATTCCACGCTTCCATCCGTCGAACCGTTATCCACCACCAGCACATCAAAGTTTTTCTCACTTTGAGCCTCCAGGGCTGCAAAACACGGTTCCATAAATTTAAGGCCATTATAGTTTGGAATAACGACTGTTACTTTACCTGCCATCTCATACCTCCAGCCGATAAGGCTCCCCTATTTTCTCCTTGCGCAGGTCGCGTAAGGCAAAGTTGGATTTGCGAAGCGTCAAGTTGGGATTGTAATATGGATCTCCGTCCTTTAAAATATCCGGCCACCTGTCCGCAAACAGCTTAATCTCCCGGTTAAACCGTTCCACCTTCTCCGGCGTATCCTCCAGTCCCCGTGATTTGGACTCATAGTGGTAGAAAAGCGCATACGGCGCATATACCACAAGCTTGCCCAGGGACCGGATCTTCATACAGTAATCGATATCATTAAACGCGACGGCTAAATCCTCCGTGAAGCCGCCAGCCTTTTCAAACAGCGATTTCCTGCTCATCATGCAGGCCGCTGTCACCGCGCTGTAATCCTGGGCACACATAGCCCTGTTGAAATAGCTGCTCTCCGCCCGGTGAAGGCCGATAAAGGTATGACCGGCAATGCCGCCGAATCCCACGACCACTCCTGCATGCTGAATCGTATCGTCGGAATAGAGGAGTCTGGCTCCCACGATTCCCACGTCATCTCTCTGGCAGAAGCCCAGCAGCTCCTCAATGCTCTCGGGATTAATCAGCTCCGTATCATTGTTTAAGAACAGGAGATACTCTCCCGAGGCCGCCGTCACACCGAAATTATTGATTGCGGAATAGTTGAATTCCCGCTCCCATTTTACCACATGTATGAAATCAAACTCTTTCTGAATCCGCTCATAATATTGGAAGGTCTCCGGTTCTGTGCTGTTGTTCTCCACGATAATGAATTCCAGATTTTTATAGGTACCCTTCTCAATCAGGGAACGCATGCAGACATCGAGATCCGCGGTATGATCCTTGTTCGGAATGATGACTGAGACCAGAGGATTCCCGGTTATCTCGAATTTCGTATGGTAGATTCCGTAATCCACGCCCTTTTCCACTGACAGCGCCCGGATTCCCATGCGTTCATAATGAGCCTGAATGGCCCGCGCCCCCGCCTCGAAGGCGTAGAGCTTGCTCTCCGGATTGCTGGAGGTGGAATTCTGATGGCAGCGCCAGTGATACAGCGCCTTCGGTACATGGTAAATCTTTCTGGCCTTCTCCGTGCAACGGAAAATGAAGTCGTAATCCTGGGCTCCGTCAAACTCTTCTAAAAAGCCCCCGACTTCATCTAATAATTCCCGGTTTACCACGAATAAATGGCAGATATAGTTCACACTCGTCAGCAGATCCGGATTAAAATCAGGCTTGAAATGCGGTTCAAACAATTCCCCGCCGTCAATATCCAGCTTATCCTCATCCGTATAGACCACGTCGATCTCCGGATCACGGTTGATCGCCTTCACACACTCAAACAGCGCATCCGGCGCCAGCGTGTCGTCGTGATCGGCCAGAACGATGAAATCGCCCTTCGCCATATCGATGGCAGCATTGGTATTTCCCGCGATTCCCTTATTTTCACCCAGAACCACGTAGCGGATTCTCTCGTCCTTCATGGCATACCGCTTCAGTACGCGCTCCGCGCTCTCGCCTCTGGGGCTTCCGTCCGCAACGCAGACCTCCCAGTGCTTATAGGTCTGTGCCCTTAAGGAATCCAGCATGGCCGCCAGATACCGCTCCGGCGTCTTGTAAGCAGGAATCACCACGGACAGCTTCGGCATATAATCGAATTCCACCGATTTCTGCGCCTCCAGCTCTTCGTCGGTCGTCTTCGTCAGCTGGTACCATTCCGGATAATCGTAATCACTGTCAATTCCCTGAAGCTTGTGGCTCGATTTCAAGAGAAACGCTTTTAAGCCGTTTTCCTTCCAGAACTCGATGGCCGAATGGAGCGTCTCCTTATTCATCATACTCTTTAGCTTCGCGTGCTTCTTATGCGCGGAGCTGTTGTGTTTCTCGATGATCTCCGTGTTCAGCTTCACCCTGGAGGTCTTCCCGTCGCACCGGATCACCAGGAAACGGTCGTCATTATCATCTCTCACATAAGGAATGCGGATATCGAATCCGAAGTCCTTCTCATACACGGTCTTAAAATAGTTCTGGCTGACGTCATCGCGGCGCACCGGAACGTATTTAAACTCCACGTTCTTCTGATTCTCATCCTGGACCAGGAATTCAGCCTTCGCCTCCGGGCTGCTTCCGATCACCCAGCCATTTAATACGATTGAATTTTCGCGGATACGCGCCACATCGATCTTGTATTTCATACGTTATCTCCATCCTCTAAGGAAGCCGCGAAAAGATCCGCGTCCTCGCAGTTTTCCAGGCCGTCTTCCTCTTTTTCCGCCGCATTTCCCGCCGCAAAATTAAGTCTCTCTTCCTCAATGACAAGCGGCCGCTTCATCACCCTCGCATTGATGGACAGAATGTATTCTCCCATAAGGCCGATAAAGAAGATCTGCACGGACCCGAGGAAACACATGCCTATGAGCACCGGCGCCATACCTGCCGGAAAACGATCCCAGTACATCAGCTTCATGACCAGATAGATCACAGCCACCACCATGCTGATGAGAGAACAGATGCTTCCGAAAATAGTCGCCAGACGAAGTCCCGCCTTCGTATAGGAAGTAATGCTGAGCATTGCCGCATCATAAAGCTGGTAAAAATGATTTTTCGTCTCACCCGCCCGCCTTTTTGGCTGCTCATAGGGAATCTGTTTGATCTTGAAACCCAGCTCCGCGACGATACCTCTGAGGAACGGGGTCGGATCGTCCAGATTCCGCAGCACTTCGATAAAATCCCTGTCATACAGACCGGAACCGGTAAACTGCTCGATCTGCTCCACGTCAGACAGCTTCTTCATCATCTTATAGTAACAGCCCCGCAGCCAGTACATCAGCCGGTTTTCCTTGCTGCTGGTCTTGATTCCTATGACAATTTTATATCCCTTTTCCCACTCATGGACGTACTGCGGAATCAGCTCCACCGGGTCCTGGAAATCCGCTACCATCTCGATCACGCAGTCTCCCGTGATCTGAAGCATCCCGTAATACGGGGAGTTAAACTGCCCGAAATTCCGTGCATTGAAGATCGCCTTGATCTTCGGATTCTCATCACACAGCTGTCTGATTAAGCTCCTTGTATGATCCTGCGAGTCATTGTCGATGAAAACAAGTTCGTAATCGTACTCCGGAAGGTCCTTCTGAAGCGTCTTAATGACAGCCTCGCTGATCGGTACGACATTCTCCTCCTCATTATAACATGGAATCAATACGCTAATTTTCTTCATCCTGGTGCTCCATTTCTCTCTTTATCATTTCCGTAATACCGCGGCTAAACGTATAGCGCTCTTTAAATCCACCCGTCATGGCCTCCATGCGGCTGACATCCGGACGTATGGACAGCGCGCCTTCCTTTGCCTGAACAAAGGTGCCGAACTCCAGCGTTCCACGCTTTCCGGCAAGTTCAAAAACCTCTTCCACAAAAGATTTGAGTACCCTTGTGTCACGGCTGGCAATATTGACTGCCACGCCATTTTTGCAGGGCTTGTCCTTCACCTGCTCATACAGGCGGCCCACCGCCTCCACGGCATCATCGATGTACATAAAATTCCATTCGTGGCGGCAGGCGCTTAAACTCACCCGGCCTCCACGCGGCAGTTCCCTCACAAGCGTGGATATGATGGACCACGGATGGTCCCCGTACCCATAAACGCTGAAGAATCGCAGATGGCAGAAATTCATGCCATACCTTTCACAGACCGGCACTGCCTGCCGGAAAAATTCCAGCTTGGCCTTCCCGTATTCATTGACAGGACTGCATTCCATCTCTTCCGTCATCACACCGCGGCCATCTTCCATCACTCCGTATTCCACCCGGGAGCCCGCATCCATGAATACGCGGCATCCCAGCCGGTGCGCCGCTTCCACACAGGCCAGAGAGCCTATTATATTCCCCGCCTGAACCTCCGGCGAGTCGATCTCTTCCCGGTTCACCCCGCCCCAGGCGAAATGAAACCACGCATCCGCATGGCCGATTTCTTCCACGCAGTCCGCCGCCTCTTCCATGGTTCCGTACACGGGAATCAAATTCCTGTGCTCCGGTAAATACTGTAATTTAGCCGATCCCGGCCGCACCAGGGCATAGACCCTGTCTCCCTGCTCCAGAAACCACTGGGCCAGATGGCTCCCTAAGAATCCGGTAGCTCCGGTGATGACGATATTCTCCATAAACGTAATACGCTCCTTTGGTTATTCATAACAGTTTCTCAATATGTCTGCTCCGCAGGGTCATAATTTCCACATTGCTTCCAAATCTTTCTCTTATGATTCCCGCAATCTCCTCCGTATATCCCGGAGCTACGATCAGAATGCCATCCACAGGCTCTTCTTCAAAATGATCCGGAGCTACGATGGGAATGTGAGATGCCGGAGCAAAGCGCCCCTGTTTAAATGGTGCCGAATCGATCATGTATTTCGCACGGTCCTTAAGCCCGGTAGTCGCCGCCAGAGTAAATCCCTGATGGCTGGCTCCCCAGACAGCGAGCGTCCGGCCTGTCTCATCAAACTGATTTAAAATGCGGTCCACTTCCAGATTCAACTCCTGGCGGCTCTCCACAAAGCCTGCAATGGCAGAAGAAATACCGCAGCTTTCTGAATCTTCCCCAACGTGATCCGCGTCCCCAGTCTTTCCAGACATCCTAACTTCCGTCTCGACGCCCTCCGTCACCGGTCGTTTTCTCACAACCACCGACAGCGTATCCCGGTTCACCATCTCCTCTTCCAGCACTTCAAAGCCCGCCTCCGTAAGCACAAAACGCAGGGTGTCGAAGGTGTAATAGGCGAGATGATCACGAATCAGCTCATAATATCCGTCGTATTTCAAAATATATTCCAGACTCGGAACAGTCAGAAGTCCCAGACCGCCTTCCGTCAGATTGTTATAAAGACATTTCAGCATCCGGACCGGATGGGCCTGATGCTCCAGGAAATTAAAGGACAGAAATACATCGTAAGGCCCGTGACAGCCGTCTTCCTTATTCTCCAGAACCGTATTCTCATCTTCCGTAAACTGTCTCCAGACCTTTAAGCCCCGGCTCTTCGCCAGCTCCACCAGGTCTGCCTTATGCTCAATGCCATAAGCCTCCACCGGAAACTCCGTGAGTACGGACAAGAATTCTCCCTGACCGCATCCGGCCTCAATAAATTTCTTTCCTTCTAAATGATACGTCTCAATCAGAGCTCCGTACTGTCTTCTGCGCAGATTCACCATGGTGGTGGAAAATCCGCCGGAGCGGATAACGTCCTTATAATAGCCGACAGGCTCACAGTCAAACTGCACCAGACCGCAGAAATCGCACTGGTGCAGATGCAGGGAAATCCCTTTGTCCTCATTTCTTCCTTCCACATCAGGGATATCCTGTGCGGAGGCCGGCATGCCATCCAGAACAATCAGCGGCCGTTTCGGAAGTGCTTTCCCGCATGCAATACAAATCTTATCTCTCATACCATAAAAACTCCTGCTTGTCAAATATTTTTTCTTTGGATCAGGCGCCGAATTCCCTCCTGAAAGGGTATTTCCTGCCTCCAGTCTGTCGCTTCCATCAGCTTTTTCACATCGGGAATCAGGTTGGCCGGCCCTTCCGCATTCTGAGGCCGCATGCCGTAGCTGTAGCTTCCATGACAGCCGCACTCCTCGTACATCAGACGGACGTACTCTCTCAAAGGCCTCGTCTCCCCACTCTCTCCGGCGATGTTAAAGATTCCTTCCGCGCCGCTTAACCAGAGGGCTATGAGCGCTTCCAGCAAGTCATCCAGATACAGAAAATTCCACATCTGCGTGCATTCGCCAAGAGAAAGGTATCCCCCTGCCGGAAATGTCTTAAGACAGCTTTCCACCAGGGACCACGGATGATCTCCCGGTCCGTAGATGCTGAAGATTCTGGCATGAATGTACCGGAAATGATCACTCGCACGATCTGTGCACGAGTCACCGTGACAATCATGGCCTTCCTGTCTCCAGCGGCTAACCGCTTCCATGGCCTGCCTGCCAAAATCCACCTTCGCTTTCCCATATTCCGATACAGGATTTAGCGGAGTGTCTTCCATCATCGCTTCCCGGTGGATTCCGTACTCCGCCTGGGAGCCGCTGAACAGAAAGGTCCGGCAGCCCAGCTTTCTCGCGCCTTCCAGCGCTTTTAAGGAGTCAGCCGCGTTCTTCTGCTGCACGTCCCGGTTCATCCGGTTTTCACTGCCTGCGCCGTCCCAGCCAAAATGAAAAAATGCCTCGCACGGCATCAAAATCGCGCCGTCCAGGCGGTCGGCCTCCTCTAAATTCATCTCAATCATATGGAGGCGTTCCCTTCCCGTATCGAGCCTTGCAATATTCTTTGACGCAGGACGCACGACTGCATAGACATCATGTCCCATTCCGATCAGTTTGTCAACCATGGGCGCGCCGATAAAACTCGTCGCGCCCGTCACTACTATATTCAACGTTTAAACGTCTCCTTATTCTTCACACTTTCGCTGCTCATTTATCACTGTTTCATCATTCCCTGATCCGCGGAATCATCATATTCTCATCCATCTCCTCCTCCGGAAGGAATGGAGACAAATCTTCCAGCGGCGGAGACACCATGGTTCCGTCCGGAAGGCGTTTCGCGGCTGATTTCGGTTCAAAATTCTGATCTCGGCTCACGAAGATCTCACAGATCACAGGACCGTCCGTCCGGAGGGCTGTCTCAATGGCCGGAACCAGTTCTCCGTTATGGCATGCCCTGCAGTAAGGATATCCGTAGGCGCCCGCCAGCTTCTCCATATCCGGGAAGCTTAAGTCGTGGCTGTCCACACCGATTCCCACCAACGGCTCACCGAAGAAATTTTTCTGCGTCTGCCGGATCGAATGGTAACCGCCATTGTTGATCAAAAAGATCTTGATCGGCATCCGGTGATGAATGATCGTCTGAAGCTCCTGAAGATTCATCTGAATGCTGCCGTCGCCGGTGACCAGGATAATATCGCTGCTGGTGAGCTGCGATACGGGTTGCTGCATGTGGCCTTCCTGCGCATCCCGTTCCTGCATACGGCCTTCCTGCGCACCGTTTTCCTGCACATGGCCTTCCAGCACGGCCATACAGGCCCCGATGGCCGCCGGCAAATCGTATCCCATGGAGGCGATGGCTGAATTCGAGATAAACCGCTGCCCCTTCTTTATGATACACGCATGCCCGCCGACAACGCAGGCGGAACCGTTGCCTACAACGATCACCTGTTCTTCATTCAGACGGCTGCTCATTTCCTTCATGAACGCATAGACATTGGCATCCTCGTCTTCCCCGTGGTCAAAATGCTTCGGAAGTACAACCGGATATTTCTCCTTCCACATGCGGCAGGTCTCCGTCCATGTTCTGTCCTTAAGCCCGGTGCCGCCGGTAAACACAGGCTGTCCGGCTCCGTACTCTTCATCCAGAACCAGCTCCAGCTGTTCCAGCAAATCCTTCACATCCGCATGGACCGCCATATCGATGTGAACGGATGGCTTCTTCAGCTCTTCCGGATCAATGTCGTTGACAATGGTATAGGCAGCTCTCGCCCATGTACTGTAATTATATCCCACCTGGCGGATGCTTAAGCGGCTTCCGAGAGATAAAACCAGGTCACTGTTCTGTATGGCAAAATTGCCCGCGCGGTCTCCCATGCCGCCGCCGCGGCCCGTGTAGAGCGGGTGGTCATCCGGCATACAGTCCTCGCTGTCCCAACCGGTCACGACAGGAACGCCAAGCTTTTCCACAACTCTGGAAAAGACATCGAAGGCATGTCCGATTCGGATTCCATTTCCTGCGTTGATAACAGGCCGTTGGGAGTTTTTAATCTTTTCAATAATTTCTCTGGCCGTTTCCCGCGTTACGGATGGCGGAAGCACCTGACGCTTCTCGCCCCGCCCCGCATTGTCGGCCTCTATCTTTGGACAATCGCTCACACGCTCACCGCACGAATCACCGTGACAATCGGAAGGCACGGCCCAGCCATCGCCTCCCGCTTCATAATCTTCCGGTGAGAAACCGATCAGTTCCTCTGTCTCAATATAAGCGCCCTGAACGTTCAGCGGAATGTCAAGCCACGCCGGACCCGGGCGGCCGGAATAGGCCAGATAGATGGCCTTCTCCAGGCAGTAGCGAATTCTCATGGGGTCGATGACCATCTCGCTGTACTTTGTCATACAGTCGATCGCCTTCGTGATGTCAAACTCCTGGTCTCCCATGGCTCTGATTCCCACTCCCGACCACCTTGCCGTCGTGTCGTATCGAACCTGTCCGGATAATACCAGCATGGGTATGGAGTCCAGCCATCCCCCTACAACCCCGGTGATGGCATTGGTGCCCCCCGGGCCTGTCGTAACACAGACAGCTGCTATGCGTCCCTGAACCCGCGCATAACACTCTGCCGCGATGGCGCATGCCTGCTCGTGATGATTATAAAGGCAGGTAAGTCCCTCCTGATGCCCCAGTGCATCATTTAAGTGCATCGCTCCGCCTCCGGTCACGGTAAATACCTGTGTGATACCAAAATCCACAAGTTTTTGGGAGATGTAATTGGATACTTTCATTCGCATGATGGATTCTCCTTACATAAAAAAATAATAATTGTCTGTCTAAGTACGAAAATACCTCGCTAAGTACTCATAGTATACCACACCCCTTATAAAATGCATATTGAAGTTTTTCTTACTTTTTACCCCCTTTTCTCACCAGTCTACTACCTGGTCTACAATCTGCTGTTGTTCGGAACTCGTTCTTCTCAAGTAAATCCTCGTTGTCTCGATGCTTTCATGCCCCATTAAGTCGGCCAGAAGCGCGATGTCTGAGAATTTTTCCAGGAAATTCTTCGCGAACCGGTGGCGAAAGGAATGGGGATAGACCACCTCCACGGGGATCCCGTACCGGGCGGCAAATTTCTTCAGCTGCCCGGCAATTCCCCTCGTGGTGATACGGTCTCCCGAACGGTTTAAAAAAAGAAAACCGCTCTCGATTCCACGGTATTTAATCCACTGCATAGCCTCTTCCCGCAGGGCGCTCGGTATGTAAATACGCCGAATTTTTCCGCCCTTGGAATAGAGATCTAAGTAGCCCGTCTGCACATGCTCCGCCTTAATCTGAACCAGTTCGCTCACCCTGGCTCCTGTGGCGGCCATGAAACGGATGACAAAATACCAGAACCATTCCCCGTCCCTTCTTAAGCACTCCTTAAAATACATATAATCTGCGTCGCTGATTACATTTTCCAGATACGTCTTCTGTTGTACCTTGACAGAAGATAATGCCAGTTTTTCCTTGCCGATTGCTTCCAGATAACAGTTTACTGCCCTTATCCGCAGGTTCACGGTTTTCGGTTTGTAGTTTTCAAGCAGGAACAGTTTGTATTTTTGGAGATTACTTTTCGTCACTCTGTCATACCGGCCGCAATACTGTTTCACCGCGTATACATAGGCTTTTATCGTATTATCGGCCAGATTGCTTCTACGGAGGAACCCCTCAAATTCTACATCCATCTCCATGTTCTGTTATCTCCTTCCATATCTGCCATCAACCCACACTTTCGCTACCCACCTAGCGTACGTTATAATCGCAGAGTAATGCAACTATGGATTTTCGGCCACGACAAATCAAAGTGAGAAAAAAGGAGAGAAATTTTTTATGAAAAAGAATTTAAAAATGATGGCTGTATTATCCGCTGCGGCAGTAATGACCGTAGCAGCTCCAGAGATGGGCTTCACCGCAGGTTCTTCCATCGCATATGCGAAGACAATCGGCTGGGTAGAGGAAAACGGTTCCTTCAAATATTATGAAGAAGACGATTACTTCTTAACAGACACCTGGAAGAAGCGCGGCGAAGACTGGTATTACTTAAATGAAGAAGGCGAAATCGCCACAAATGCACAGATTGATGAATATTACGTTGATGAAACCGGCAAACGGGTTATGGACCAGTGGATCTCCATTGAAAATGAAGACGCATGGGACTCCCCTGACGCAGCCGAGTACCACTGGTACTATTACGGAAAGAACGGCAAGGCCGCGGTTTCCAAATGGCAGAAGGTCGGCGAAAGCTGGTATTACTTCAACGAAGACGGACAGATGATGACAGGAAAGGTAGAAATAGATAACGCGACATACTACCTGGGTGAGGCAAACGACGGCGTGATGAAGACCGGCTGGATTCAGCTGGAAAATGAAAGCGACGATCCTGAGATGACCCATTCCTGGTACTATTTTGACACAAACGGAAAAATGGTAGAAAATCAGGTCGATAAAAAGATCAGCGGCGACTACTATACCTTCGTAGACGGCGTAATGCAGACAGGTTGGTTTAAGCTTCCTGCAGAAGAGAATGCAGAAAATGCAACTCCTTCCGATGCTGCAGAAAATACAGCAACCACCGTGGCCGGATATCAGTACTATGAGCCGGAAAATGGAAAACGCGTAACCGGATGGAGAACCATCGAGGGCGTGGAGGGCATCAGCGCAGAAGGTGAACTTTATAACTTCTACTTCAAAAACGGTAAGCCGTACCATGCAGATAACGGACTTCAGTTATTCACTGTAGAGTCTAAGAAATATTCGTTTAATACAAAGGGTGAAATGCAGACTGGTTTAAAGGTTGTCAATCTGGAAGATGGAGAAATTGCCAACTTCTACTTCGCAGAGGACGGCGTTATGAGAACCGGCAAGCAGGTTATTTACAATGAAGATTTAGATGAGAATCAGACATGGTTCTTCTATACCGACGGCTCCAGAAAGGGCCAGGGCTTCCATGGTATCCGTGACAACACACTGTACGAGTATGGTTTAAGAAAAGACGCAGACTCTGATTTAAGACTGGCTCCGATGAATTACGACGGAAACCAGTATCTGGTGAACACAAGCGGTTCCATCCAGAAGGCGTCCTCTTCCTCCAAATCCGCTACAAAGCCGGAACTTGGAAATGGCTTCAAAGATTATAAAGATTCTAACGGCAAGACCTGGGTTGTCGACGTAAACGGCATTATCCAGTAATGCATAGAAAGTAATAAATAAAAAGCAGCAAAAGTTTCATCCGTTCAAACCGGCAGGCTGCCCCTTGGGGCAGTCTGTTTTTTTACTGCATCAGGGATGAGAATATACAGTTCTTACGTTTAAAACCCAAAAACCAAGATTGCATTTTTTGCTCCTTATTTAGAGCAATAGTGTTAAAAAAACATAAAATTTTGGAAATTTCTACAAAAAGGCGATATTTCGCGTTACAATTTCATTCATTATACGTTATATATATAGAAGAGTCCTGCCATTTTGGCAGGAAAAGCAAAAAAGGAGGACGCTATGAGAGAGCTTTCCGTGTACTATTGTTCGAAATGCGGGTATTATGGATATTACCAGCTTCCTAAAAATGCGGTATGTCCCAAATGCTCCGTGGACATGGTACCTTTGTCCATCAGTTTTCAGGACTTTATGGATTTAAGCTGTGAAGAGCGGGACGATTTACTGTCGAAACAGATTATTTCTGCTTCTTCTCCTTACGTCAAACGCCTGATGGCGCCGCACAAGGCCTATAATAACAGAGAGGTCATCGCCCGCATGAGCGATCGCATCGTCGAACTGGAAGCCGAAAATAAAAAGCTGAACGAGACCGTTGAATGGATGCATCAGACAATCTGGGATCTGGTGCGTAAAAACAAAGGAATCGAACCGGCCGGCGAATCTCCTATTCCACCATCTGGGAAAAAAGCTTCCGGCGGCACCGATAACTCCGAAAATCCGGAATAGCAATAACAGAGAGTTTTATTGGGAGTGCGGGGCACTCCCCCTCACCCTCGGTCATGCAATCCTGTCAGAACTTATGTAATGTTCGATCAGTCTGTTAAGCGTCTGATTTAATTTCGATATCACCCTGCGAAGCTTAACATTTTCTTCCATTAACCTCATATTCTCCATTTCCATGAACCTCATCTTTTCAGTATCAGTCATGTGGAAAACCCTCCTTTTTTTGCTTTTCTTGTAACCACTATAAGACGTTTCCGGCCGTTTGAAAAGCAAAACATATCGCAATATTCGACAAAACGGCGGCCTCACAAAAAGTCAATAAACACACGGTTAAGTCAAAAAAAATCAGCAGTACCATATGTATCCATCTTCTCCGAAAGGAAGTACCAGATATATGAAAAACGATGTCATTTACGATTTCGACAAAATTATTCTCATCGATCCAAACCCACCGGCAAAAAATGTGCAGCAGGCCTGCTACGGTATGGTCCCCAGAGCCTCCTACCGCCCCGGAGCCCTAAAAAACATTTTGGAAAACCGTTTTGAGAACAAACGAATCATACTCCGTGCCGCCGGAGATGAGCGGGTTATCAAAGAGGCGCTTTGGGTGCTGCGGGCATGTGGGTATTTTGATGAGATTGTGATTGAGGGGGAGGGGGAAGAACGGTAGAGAGGGAGGCGTGATGTGGTTTCTTGTGGGTTGGCTGATGTAAGTGGTGATATGGTTTCTGGTAGATTTTTGATACATTTTTTATTGATTTCCTGATTGATTTTCTGATTGATTTTCTGATTAATCCTCTGATTGATTTCCTAATATCGTTTCCGATGCATTTCCTAATAGAATCCCTGATAATATTTTTGACGCATTTTCAATTGCATTTTTTTATAATTTTTATATTTCCAAATTAATTCACTTGATTGCTTAATGTTTTGAGTGCCGCTAAATCTATCCCAACCATTTGTCCTCCAACAGAGGACACCTCTGTGAATCATAAAAGGAGACTTTCTAATTCGGCCGCCCCCTCTGTTCCGTAACTGACTCAAACCATATCGTCAAATTTCCCTGTTTATAGAAGGAAGCTGTTTATAGAAGCTAAACAAGTCGTTTAAGTCTTCCTTCCAGATCTGTAATTAATATCTGTTTTATAGGTCTGTCCGGTAATAGAACACAATAAACATTCCTTCTACAACATTATCTAAAAAATACTCATATACATTTTATAAACCAGTTGCTGTCTATTATTGTAACAATGATTATCCGTCAGATATGACCAGTCTGTTAATCAGAAAAGTACCTGAACTGCCGATTATTTTCATTATCCTTCGCTCACATTTCTTTACTTCATACCGCATATAATTGTTTGTATTTTCCATTCAATTTTGTCCGCCTATAGCATACATATGAGTGTCCGTCAGTTCCTCACAATCTGCTTCTGCAAAAATTCTTGTCAACGCTTCTGCAGCTGCGAAAACCAGCCACTACCATTCCTTCTTCTTAAAATCTTCACTGTGCAGATGCGGTATACTGAGTAATCCTGAATATTATAAACTCAGCTGGCTTCACAGGAGCCGCGCCAATGATACAAATCAGGTGTCCATTATCAATCTCTTCCTGTGTCATGGTGTCACGCCCAATATTTACATAAAATGCCTCTTCCGGAGATGATCCGGCCAGGCCGCCGCTTCTCCATACCTCCTTCAGAAACACTTCTATTATTCCTTGTACCCGCCTCCATAGCTCCTCATTATTTTCTTCAAATACTACCCAGTCTATATTTTTCTTTATGGATTCCTCTAAAAATATAAAAAGTCTGCGCACGTTGACATATTTCCACGTTCCATCGCTGCCTGCAGTTCTTGCTCCCCATACCCGAATTCCCTGACCAGGGAACAGCCGGATCAAATTTACCCCCTTGGGATTCAAAATGTCCTGCTCACCTTTGTCAAACTGCACCTCCAGTCCCACACAGGCCCGAACCACTTCATTGGCGGGCGCTTTATAGACGCCGCGGGAATTGTCACTGCGGGCATAGATTCCCATCACAGAACCTGAAGGAGGAATTGCTATATTTTTCTTATCGAGGGGGGCAAACACCATCACCCATGGATGCATAGAAAGCCGCATAGGATGTATCAAGATTTTCCCTGTGCCTGATGATGTCCTGTACCGCCTTTGCCTCCCGTGGAATATCGAGAACCGCAAATCTGTTCTTTCGTTCACAATGAGCAATCATAGAAAGCTGGACCTTTTGATCTGTGACACCAGGTACGGCGATAACGGAAACCATATCATTGTCCAGAAATGCCTGTATTCCGGTTCGATTTCCGGTCCCATTGTCATTTCCAATAAAATCGGAAGCCTCCATGTCCAGAATATTACCATTCGTGCCGCCTGAAAGCTTAACAGTCACGGTATCCTGAGCGGAAGACGCAAGACATTCAAATGGCGGCCAGAGTTCTTCCTTCCCTTTACCAACATATTCCACACAAATCAGATCTGATTTTGAAACCTGTGCTTCCACAAACTGTGGAATATTACGATTAAATGAAAGATTCTCGTAGATCTCTGCGAAATCGCCGGACCTGACCTCCAGCCTGAACTCACAGGTGGATATAATTTTATTCGGCAATAGATTCTTTTCCGTTACATCCACTTCAAATTCATGTTCAAAAGAAATAACATTGTCTTTACTCTCCACCACCCGATTATAAACCGTAGTATTTCCATCTGAAAACGCTACAATATCACCATCATAAAATCCGGCACTATTTTTGACCGAGTACCGCTTGCCTTCTGCCGCCTCCAGCACGTCAAAGACCTGAGTCCTTGCCTTGCTCGAAGGAGATATAACTATATTCAGCCCATTCCCCCACGCCCCCGGATTACTGGCTGTAAACTTCAGAACAGACTCTCCAGTATTTGGCACAGCTCCCTTCGCACAGGATGCGTCCGCCGGCACAACCCTGGTCACAAAACAGCGGGACCCTCCATTGATAAAAAAATGCTCTACCGCATAATCTAGAAAACGATAATTACAGGCTTCCCTTTCGGAAAGATAAGTTCCATAAATCTGTTTGAAATCCGAAAAATTAGTCGCCATCCGCGGTACGCCTCCGACCGGTCCTTTCTCCGCCACCCCAATAAAACCGGCGATACTGGTGCTGACCCCTTCCACAGGTACCACCCCTGAATCAAATTCCTCCACGTATACTCCAGGTGATAAATACTCCGCCATAGTCTTCTCCCTTCTTAATATTTTACTGTTTTTGCTTTTCCCGCCTGGTTATCAGGTGTTTATTTCTTCTACATATTAATCAATTTTTTATAAGTGTAATTCTATTATAAATTTTTCCATTGTAATTAATAATGTATTTTTTGAAATGTGGTATTGTTCCTATAGATCATGAATGTTTTCATCCGCCTTTCAAATTAGTTTATATTCTGGTTTAGTTTTTTTATTCTGGTATTGACATAATCTAAAAAATTTGATATTTTAGGATCAGAACATATGTTCGATTCCAAAGGAGGGAGACTTATGAATCATATAATCTATTGTCCGGTATGCCATCATCGCCTGTTTGACATTAAACCGCCGACCGCCGGAACCATTGAGATCAAGTGCCCACGCTGTAAAAAAGTACAGCACATCCATATAATCGAACCGGATACTCAGAAAACAACTACAGAAAAAACTACCTAGCAAAGGAATGATTCATTACCAAATAGCAGGAGAAAACGAAAAGGACACAGCGCCGCACTCGTTTTCTCCTGTTTTATTTGCACAACCAGGAAAGAAGGGGATCACTATAAATTATTACATTAAAATCCAACAGCAAAATATTCCTGTCAGCGAGGAAATCTATAAGATTTGGCAGCATGGGGAACGAAAGGACCGTTATTTCAGGGAAGGGGATATTCGGAATGGCGTCTTCTCCTACGATGCTCTGGATGGAGAAGGCTTAAACGGAAGTGAATTATTTGCAGAAAAAGACCGAAATCCTGTAGAACATCAGGCTGAACGCGACCTCCTGATAAACGCGTTAAAACAGGCATTAAACACACTGAATAATGAAGACAAAGAACTTCTGGCACACATTTACTGCCAGGATAAATCGCTGCGCAGCATAGCACAGAGTACAGGAGTTCCGTTTACTACGCTGCATTATCGCCATAAAAAAGTTATAAAGAAATTAAGGGTATTCTTCGAACAGAAATTCTTATTATTGGATTAATACTGTAAGACAGATTCCTGCATACATTTTTTAACAGACCTGTTTGCTGCCACTTTAAAAAAATCCGGAAAATTTTCATTCCAGTTTATTCAAAAAAGCCGTGGAGACAAAATTCTTCTCTTCTGTCTCCACGGCTTTTATCAGCATCTACATATTTCTAACATCCAGGAGTTCATCACAGGACATTCCCATAACTTCTGCCAGCTTCACTACCTCCACATCGATAATTGTTCTGCGTCCCTGTTCTGCCCGGTTTACCGCATTCTTATCCCAATCGAGCCCCATCTTCTGCAGCAGTTCCGCCATGTCTCTCAGAGACATATTATTGCTCAGCCTGTATTCTTTAATGCTTTTACCAGCTACATTTGATAACCCCGATTCCGATTTCATCTTATGCATTACTATGACCTCTCCGGGATTTAATAAAAATAGGACTCATACTGCCTTGAATCATATTCGTCTTCTACATCATCAATAAACGCTCTGATTTCTTCATCTGAAATCAGGCCGGTAAGCTGTTCCCATGCGGCTTTTTCAAACGCCGTTTCTGAGCGGTATTTATAATGCAGGTAATCATACCTTAGCGTATCCATCTGCATATCTGCAAGTTCATCAACACTTGGCATATATTCCCACTGCTTTGTTTCCTCATTATAAACCTCAACGCTTCCATCGTCGTTATAACGCATATTTCTGGAGCCGGAATTTTTCCCTCCCTTTTTGATTTCTCCGGTTACGGCATCCGCTGTATACCAGATACCGTTGTCTTCAAAATCACCCAGACGCAGGGTTCCGTCTTCATTCAGATAATACGTCTTATTTCCGAGATAGAGCCAATAAGTATGCATCCGCCCATCCTCATCTAGATAGTACCAGTTGTCCCCTACATACTGCCAGCCAGTGCACATTTTTCCTGAAGGATCCAGATAATACCAGTACCAGTTGTACACCTGCCAGCCGGTCAGCATATATCCGTTGCTATCAAAAATATAGTAATTTCCGTCTATAAAGCTCATACTGTTGGCCGGATATCTGCCGTCGTCATATTCATACCACCAACCGTTATCATCACTTTTCCATCCTGCAAACGATGTCATGGAAGCGCTTATAGTCATTGCAAGGATCAGCCCTGCCATCAGAATCCGTTTTTTCATGTTCATACCCCTTTTCCTTATTGATTACGCTTAAAAATATCATACGCTTTATTTAAGTCCATACCGCCATTATCCTGAGGGGCCTGCGTGGGAGGAGCCTCTGTCGGAGGGGGAGCCGGGGCCTCTGTGACTGGCGGCTGAGTCGGAGCTTCTGTGGCCGGCTCTGCGGCCGCCTGTGTGGCAGACGGCTGATCCTGCTGCGGCGCCCTGGCTGCACCCGTTGTTTCACGGGGCCTGTTGTCCGCCTTTGTCTCCTGCGGCTTCGTCTCCACTGGCTTCGGCCCCAGGCTTACCGCAACCTTCACTTCTGTTCCCTTTTCCACCAGTTCGCCTCTCTCGATACTCTGGCTTATAGTATTTCCCTTTGGCACAACATCGCTGTATTCCTCTGTCACTGACACTTCAAGTAAAGCGGCTTCCAGATTCGTCTTTGCTTCCTCCAGGGTAAGATAGGTGGCGTTGGGAACCTCTACCTTCTCCTTACCCAGACTGACGCACACACGAATATTGGACTGCTGGCTGACCATCGTTCCCGGAGCCGGTTCCTGGCTGATAATTTTGCCTTCCTCAACCGTATCGCTGTATTCACTGTCCGTCTTAATCAGGTATAAGTAATCCTGGTACAGAAAATCGGAGGCCGCGTCGTAGTCCATCCCCGCCACATTTTTAACGGAAACCGTAACCTCCCTGCTTCCTCCGCCTTTACCCAGGGAAACCGTCAGGATAATCCTGCTTCCGACCTTTACCTGTTCATTGGCAGGGAGGCTTTGCATGGCTATGGTATCGGGCGCCGCCTGATACTCCATTTCCTTATATTCTGCCGAAAGGCTGGCAGCCTGTATAGCCTTCTCCGCTTCTTCCCGCGACATGCCAATGAGGTCCGGAATTCTGGTCATGGCGCCTCCCGCGCTGACCTCCACTTCAACAATTGAATCCTCCTCCACTTCCTGCCCTCCCGGAAGATTCTGTGTCAGAATCTTCCCTTTTTCGATTTCTTCAGAATCGTTATACCCCAGAATCTGCATACCAAGCCGGGAGGCTTTTACCGATTCCCCGGCCGCGTCAACTTCCAGATTAATAACATTGGGAACAGTCGTCATCCCCTCCGCAGTCACCGCTTTCGTCAGTCCGGGGATCGAAAAATGGATGACGCCTCCGGCCAGAAGTGCGAATCCCACTGTCAGGGTTAACGCCGCGGCAGCTGAAGCCGCCTTTACCCATGTCGGCAGACTTCCGACATCCACCTTATCCTTCGTCGCCTGCCGTTCTTTCACCTCCGCGGCCAGAAGCTCTGCTTCAAAATCAGACGCAGTCTGCGTTCTGTCCTGGATCTTTATATTTAAAGCATTCATGATGGCCGTTTCCGTGTTCCTGTTAATTTTAACTCCCAGCTTTGACGGCCTCTTTAATTCATCCCTGACGCTCCGCTCCATCGCGTCCTCCGGAGTGATCCCGGTAATCAGCTTGTAAAAAGTAGCTGCAAGGGCATAAATATCGGTCCATGGCCCCTGATCTCCCCGGCTCCGGTACTGTTCTTCCGGCGCATAGCCCGGTTTTATGATAACGGACAGACTCTTGCTGTGCTTCGTGGTGGCGTATCTGGCCGCCCCGAAGTCCAGCAGTTTTACTTCTCCATTTTTTAAGAGATAAATGTTGTCGGGAGCAATGTCCCGATGGATAATTCCGGCTTCGTGAACCTTTTTAAGCGCTGATAAAACCGACAGAATAATTGGTTCGGCCTCCTCCACCGTCATTTTTCCATCTCTGGTTATTTTTTCCTTAAGAGATTCCCCCTCCAGATACTCCATAACAATATACGCGGTATTATTCGCCTCAAAACAGTCATAGATATGAACAATTCCGGGCTCCGAAGCAAACTTGGCCAGACGTCTGGCCTCTTCCAATATCTTAACCAGACCTTCCTTAAACTGTTCTTCCCGGTCCCCCGAATATACAGTCACCATCTGCTGGTTGGGCATTCTGGTCGAAAATTCGCTGGGCATGTATTCTTTAACCGCGACTTTTTTCTGGAGCATCTCATCAAAACCGATATACGTTATGCCAAAACCACCGAATCCCAGCACACGGCCTATGGTATAACGCCCCGCGAGCATTGAACCCGGAGTAATGTGATAAGCCTGTTGAGGCGCTGTCCCCTCCTGATAACCGCACCAGGGACAAATATCATACCGGGCGTCATATTCCTCCATACAGCCCATACAGCGTCTGTTCATAGCTGGTCTCCTTTCCGATATTTCACTTCTCCCTTCCCGCTTATTCGCTGTCCTGCTGCTTCGCCGCCCATGTAAATTCCGGTCCACAGCAAGGAATAAACATAAGCGTGGTATTGCCGACAGACAGATTGTCATAAGCCTTTAACACTATATTTTCCAGGACCACCTTATCATTTAAGTAAAAGAGTTCCCGGGATTCTCCCGGCTGGGCAAAGAAGATTCTCCCACGCGGCTCATATGTGATAATCGCATGGCATTCACGTGAGACTCCCTTGTCCCCCTCCAGTACTATATCCATGGACGAAGCCCGCCCAATAAAATTACGGCCGGATTTCAGGTTAAAGCTCTGACCAAAGAATTTCCCTTCTGTGCAGACAAGCCAGCCTACTACAGGTTCCACTCCCACGGATTTTTTATAAAAGCTTATGGTTTTATTGTCATCATCATCGACCTGGGAAATATCATTTTCTCCCATAGTGATTGCATCGTCGATCGAAATACTCCCCAAAGGCGCAGTTATCGGTTCCTGATTCTGGCCGTAATTAGCCACGGTAACCGGATCGTCACCCGGAGTCATGGCAATCGTAACATTATCACCGCCTCCCGATGATTCCGCACAGTGGGGACAGGCTGAGTACTTGTCCGCATCATAGAAATGGCCTCTGCTGCATTTTTTTAAATTCATTTTAACTTCCTCCTGTCTGAATATATGGTATATGGCAAACGTCAGCTTTCCGGATTCATTGGCGGATTTGCAGCCGCCGGTCCTCCTGGCGTCGGCGGCCCTAACGTTGGCGCTTCCTGGCTTACCTTATCTTTTCCGGGCGGTTCCTGTGCCGCTCCCCCCTGGCTCGGAGCGGGCTCGCTTTGACACGGAGACTCCCGGACTGTCTCTGTCTGATCCGGTACTTTCTGATCCCGGTTATCAGGAACTGTCTCTGTCCTGGCAGGCGTCTTCCCATTCTGGAAGTTTTTATCCTGCCTCTTCACTGGGGCCTTCGTTGGTTTATCGCCATTTTCCTTCGTCTCCTTCGTTTCCTGCGGCCGATTTCCCAAGCTGACGGTTATAATGACCTTATCGCCCTTTCTACCTTCTCCAGCTTCTGGCTCCTGTCTGATCACAACTCCTTTTTTTACGGCGTCATCATACTCATTGCGGCGTTCGAGCGCAAGCCCTGCCGCCTTCAGTTCCTTTTCTGCTTCCTCTGCCGTCTTCTTTACCAGTTCAGGGATCGCAACAGGTTCCCTTCCTTTACTTACCGTAACGACTACATTTGTCTTTCCCTTAATAACATTACTCCCTGCCTGAAGGCTTTGAGTTGTCACCACATTTTCAGCGTAATCGTCACTATATACCTCCTGGCCTTTTATCATATAGAGGCCGCTGTCTTTTAAAATTTTTTCCGCCTCCTCATAATTTTGGCCAGTCAGCTCCGGAACCTTCACCAACTCCTCTTTGTCCGGAAGTGTCTCTCCAACTGCCGCCGTCAGCAGGATTTCCGACCCAAGGTGGACGGCCTCACCATCTTCCGAAGACCATTCCACAATACTTCCAGGGACAGCCTCATACTGTTTTTCAGACACCCTGGTTCTCAGCCCGGCCTCAAACAGCAGCCTCCTCGCTTCCCCGACCTGAATACCCGTGATTTCAGGGACAGTCACAGGAATCTTATCGGAATCCACAATAACCTTAATGGTGCTGACATTATCGCCTTTCTCTCCTGCCCCTGGCACCTGTTCCACAATAATTCCCTCTACATTCTCTGACTCGGGAACCCCCATTACTTCTACCTTAATCCTCTGATCAGCAATATCATGGGATTTTAAGACTTTTTCGTACTTTTGGTTAATCAAGTTCTCAATCACGATGCTTCCATCTTCCCTACTTTCCACAATACCAATTTTACGGCCATCCCCCAGCTTGTAAAACACTGCCGTTGCCGCTATAAGGACGATAAGAAGGAGGCCGCCGCAGGCATAGAGCTTCCATGAAATCTTCTCTAAAAATGACTTGTTCTGCTTATTCCGCCTGTTCCTGGCCTTTTTTTTTCCGTATATTTGAAGTCTCAGTTCTTCAACACTCCCAGTCCGCCGGGATGGACTTTCCTCCAGGGCATTCATAACCGCTCTTGACAGATTCGGCCTTTTTCCTATTCCCGAATCTGCTATTACCCTCTCCACCCGGACGGCCGGAGTGACAGCGGTTCCTGTAACCATCTGGCAGAACATGGAAACCAGTCCGTAAACGTCTGTCCATGGCCCGCCATTTTGATAATCCAGCCCGCCCGGTTCTCCGCAAACATACAGCCAGGAGCCGAAATCCTTCAGAACCAGCCGCTTATCCTCCGTAATCCAAAAACTCTCCGCACTGATCTGTCCGTGATATACGCCTATACCATGAACCTTTTCCACTGCTGTTATAGCTTCTGAAAGCAGCGTAAGCGCGGTATGTACAGATACGGCAGCTCCATTGGAAGTATTTCGGTACAAATATTCTTCCACTGTCGGTAGATCGCAGTACTGTGTAATCAGGTATGCCGTATCATTCTCCTCAAAGCAACTGTATACTGCGGCGATATCTTCTTCCCGGTACAGCCACAGAAGCTTCTTTCCGTAAGTCAGAAACTGGCGTTTTCCCTTTTCAAACAGTTCTCCTTTTGAACTGAAAACACTGACCGCTTCCCTGTCGCCCCTCACTGGACAGCAATAAGCCGGATAGAATTCAAGTATCTGTACCTTCCTTTGGAACAGTTCATCCCAACCGATATAAATGATGTCTGATTTCCGGACCTCACGGCATACTCCCACAATATAGCGCCCCTGCAGAATGCTCCCAGGTTCCAGCGCAGGCTCCGGCCCGGTATCCATATCCCCGCTGTATCCGCATACAGGACACTGCGTCAGATTTTCCGCATATTCTTCCATACAATTCAGGCAACGTTTCATACTCTACCTCTCTTACTGATCCTGCTGCAAACCACTCTCTGACGCCTCTTTTGGCCGGCAGTTTTTCAACTCCTGCAGTTCTGTGTTCACCTCAAAATACTGTTCCTGCATATTCTTATTCACCGGCAGCCCGCGGAGTCCACGCACATTATAGGCGCTCTGGGCATTTTCAGACAGCAGGTAATAGACGGCCCTGATTGCGGCGGCCTTTTCATTCCTGGAAGAATCCTCCCACACACTGAACTGATTTGAAAAATACCACTCTGCTTCCTTGTCTACCGGTATGACTCTGTAAATCCCCGCCATGTCCCTTTGAACCATCCGGTAATCTCCTGTATCTCCTAAATATATAGCCGTTCCCCTGTCACAAAACGCTTCATACCCCATGGTATCCTTAATTTCCATATCAAACAGCCTGGAAAAGACCGCCTGGTCCCTGGGATTGCAGGAATAGCTTTCCCTGCCTGTAAATACGACTTCATCAGAATCAGGACTGCCTTCATACAGCCTGGTATTCGCATAAATCACCGGCATCTGCAAGCTTAACGGCATCTTTTTCAGCTCCGGGTCCTGTTCTGAATACTCTCTTAAAGAGTAATATTCATCGAGGATCTCATTTTCTTCCAACAGTTCATACACTTCTTTTAACGAGGCAAAGGATGCCTCGTATGGTTCTCCGAGAACAGTACTGTCAAACAGATCCGGCATATTTTTACTGTCATATGCCTCTCTGATTCTCGTCTCATATTCTCCTGCATCGATAAGCTCAACATCGACCCGTATCTGTGGATATGCCGTCTCAAAATCCTTCAGCGCATCCTGAAAGCTGTCTTCAGCCTCTTTCCGCTGCTTCTCCTTTTTCCCGGTATCCGTGTCCGTTCCCGTGTCTACGGGAATCCAGACCACAATTTCCGCTTCTTTTAAGTTTGCTTCCTGTATTCTGGACTGATACATCCGGAAGCAGGCTACGGAAGCAACAGCAATAACCCCACAGGCCGCCGCTACACCCATGCCCCGTACTGCTTTCCTCTTTTTTAATTCAGATTGGACATCCCGAACCACGGTCTTACTCTGAAGCGCCTCCTCAAACTGATTCACATTCTGGAACCGCAGCTCCTGGTTAAGGGCCATAGCCCTCATAATGCATTTATCAATATTCTCAGGAATTTCCGGCGCCAATTCCCTGGGGGACTTCATCGTATCTTCCACCATACGGTTAACGCTCTCCTCCGGCATCACTCCGGTGATTGCGCGATAGAGGACGGCTCCTACCGCATAGATATCCGTCCACGGCCCCTGACGGCTCTTGCTCCTGTACTGCTCCGGTGGAGCGTAGCCCGGTTTTAAGATAATGGACATTGTTTTTTCCTCATCACCGGCAGAAAAACGGGCCGCACCAAAGTCGATTACCTTAATAACTCCTCCCTCACAGATAAAGATATTATCGGGACTGATATCGCGGTGAATGATTTTCGCCCTGTGGATTTCCTTCAGCGCGTCCAGAACGGAAAGAGCCACTTCCACCGCCACCTTCACTTCAACGCGGCCGCCCTGGTCTTTAATGTACTGTTTAAACGAAATGCCGTCTAAGTATTCCATCACGATGTATGCCGTTTGATTCGCTTCAAAAAAGGCATACACATTTACTATATTTGGATGTGTGCTGAATCTGGCCATATTCCTCGCCTCTGCAAGGAATCGTTCCTTTCCTTTCCTGAACTCATCAGCCCGTTCTCCGCTGTAAATGATGACTTCGCTTTTACCCGGAATTCTGTTGACAATACCATTGGGATAATACTCCTTAATTGCCACCATCTTCTCCAAAATCCGGTCCCAGGCACGATATGTAATTCCAAATCCTCCGAAGCCCAGCACCGTCCCTATCATGTACCGGTCTTCCAGAAGCATTCCCGGATGGAGATGGTATGCCTCTTTAGGAGGCGTACCGGGAATAAATCCGCAGCGGGGGCAGACCCCGAACTTCTCATCATACATCTCCATACAATTCAGGCAACGAACCATCTCAAATGTCCTCCTATCCTTTTGTCTTTCGGAATTCTTTTCTCCGGCATATCACTCTCCGCGGCAGGCGATTAATACGGCGGTCGTGTTGTCCTGTCCGCCCCGGCTCATGGAAAAAGCCGTATCCAGAAGCCGCCTCGACGCAAGCTCCATCGAAATATCATTATCTCTTACCATGGCATGAATCTGGCTGTCGTCCAGGCTCTTATAGACTCCATCGCTGCACAGTAAGAGAATATCGCCGTTCTCCAGTTTTAGAGGTCCTCTGGCATCCACCAGTTCAAGACCGTCCATTCCAAGGTAGCTGATCAGGGCCTCCGCTTGACGGCTTCGTGTCTCCCTCTCAAACTCTTCCTTTGATATTGTCCCGCTTTTAAACTGTTCGTTCAGCGTCAATCGATAATTATGATCCCTGGTCAGGGGCATAATCTGTCTGCCGCGGATCAAATAGATCCTGCTGTCGCCCACAGAAAGCCAGTAAAACCGTTTTTCCCGCACAACTGCCGCAACCACCGTAGTTCCCGCCTTCAGCGGCCTGCCTCTTTCATTTCGCAAGTCTGCCACTGCACGATCCATAGCCACAGCTTCTTTCATCAGAAAACCGTTCAGCTCCGAATCCGGTTTCCGCCTTAAGTAATCCCGAATAAATAAATCCGCAGCGGCCCTGCTCGCCTTTTCCCCGCCGCTCAAGCCGCCCATCCCATCACAGATAATACCGAACACTTCATTACGGTCAGAATACATACCTGCATAATCCTGCTGATACTGCCTCGTTCCGATAATACTGAATCCCGCAATCTCCATATATGGATTATTTTCTTTTCTTATATCAACCAAATTTTCAACCTGATTCATGCTTTACTCCAACCCTTATCACACACGCCGCAGTCGCCAGACAAACCCGGCTTTCATTTTTAAGCTGATAAGTTTTTCCTTTCACCAGTCTTACCCCGTTAATGAAAGTCCCATTACGCGACATATCACGGATATAGAAATTCCCTTTGGAGGCTTCATAAAGGATGATACAGTGAATCTTGCTGATCTCTGGATGCCCCTGTATCAGAATGTTGCATTCCGCCCTGCCCCGTCCAAGCTTCAGCTCCGTATTTACCGGTAGAAACCATCTCTTTCCTTTTTCCGTACCGAGTTCCACCTCAATATACGGCATGGATTTAAAGGAAACCGGCGGTGGGACAGGTATAATCCTCTTACCCGGACTCATAATACCTTCTGCCAGCTCCTGCATAGTCTGAATCCGTTCCCTACAGTTTAACTTAAGCGCCCTGTCTACCGTATCTGAAATCCGCTCATTGATGGAAATGTTCATCTGCTTCAGCGGAACGTAATTTGCGCCGCCTAAACGGTCCATGGCGGTGGGAAGCGTAATCCCGGTCAATGCATAATAATAGGTGCTGGCCAGGGCATAAACGTCTGTATACGTCCCCTGTTTCATCTTATCGGAAAACTGTTCCGGAGGCGCGAATTTAAGCTTCAGTACAATTGAATACTCCTGCTCCCCTCCCGAGCTGTACTGCTTTGCACTGCCAAAATCAATTATCTTCACCTGACGGTCTTTTGTAATATAGATGTTTTCCGGACTCAGGTCGCGATGGAGGATATGCGCTTTTTTATGGATAATGTCCATAGCCAGCGCCGCCTGAAGGATCACATTCGTAATTTCCGACGCAGGAAGACGGTTTTTCGACGCTTTCACGATCTGTTTTAAATTCGCCCCGTCCAGAAATTCCATGGTAAAATACGCCGTATCATTCTCTTTAAAGCACTTTGTTATATTTACAACAGAAGGGATGTTCCCCAACTGATTTAAAATCTGGGCCTCTTCCAGAAAACGTTCCAGCTTGGCCTGGTAGAAATCCCGTTTTTCTTCGGACTCTACAATGCTCTGGATATGATTCTCTCCCCGAAATGCCACTCCCGACGGAAAGTATTCCTTAATTGCGCAAATCTTATCTGCGGCCGTGTCATATGCTTTATACGTAATGCCGAATCCGCCTTCCCCAAGAACCTTTCCTACCACAAAGCGCTTATCCAGCAGCGTCCCTTCCGGCAGCGCCCTCTGGCTTCGAATAGAAAATTTTTCCTGATAGCCGCAGACCGTACATTCCCCGTTATAATACTCCCGGGAAAAACAGTTGGGACATAAATTACCGATTATTGAAGGCATCGGTTTCCCCCTCTTTCTTTACCACCTGATGATTATTTCCACAGAACCGGCTCTTACGGTGTTTCCCGGTTTAAGCTCCGTCTTGACATTGATGCGTTTTCCATCTGCAAAGGTTCCATTCCTGGAATTTAAATCATTGACGTATAATGCTGCGCCATTCCATTCCAGCACACAGTGCTGCCTCGACATCTTTGGATCGTCAAAAATAACGTCACACGTATCCGCTCTTCCAATGATCAGACTCCTGTCTATCTCCCACCGGGCCTTTCTGGGAAGTTCCCCATCCATGCGAATCACCAGATCGAGAAATCTTTTTAAATTTACTCTTTCAGGTTCCTCTTTTTTAACTTCTTCTTTTCGGTTCTCTTCCTGCTTCCCCGTCTGTTTCAGCTTAACGGCAACCACAATAATCAGGACCACTAACGCCATAAAAATCAGGAACCAGACTCCGGCAGTATCGCCGTCGCCCTCTGCTATAACCCTGCTGAATATGCTGCGTGATACCTCATCTGAAACCGTATTCTTATCAGCAGCGTTTTCCGTCTCTGCTATATGTAGCGAAGCCGTACCGGTTAAAGGATTCTTCTCCATGGACCGGTCTGTCATATTTTTACAGGAAACCGTATATGTGCCCGGTGTCAGGTCCGATTCCATGGTAAGGACCACATTCTGATTGTTTCCGCCCTCTAAGGCCGCTCCCACCGCAGTCCGGGGAGTATCTCCCTGTATAATCAGATAATTAGATATTTCCCCCAGTCCGTTTACAGGCTCGCTGAAGCTTATACGGATCTGACGTTCACCTGTTTGCGCGGCATTTGTAATTACCGGGGGGGTCCTGTCCGGGATCCATCGGGAATTCAGTACCTGTCTCGTAATCGTATCCCGCCCGTCATTTGTTTTCAGGGCAAACATTTCGAACTCATTCGAAACACGGTTTGACATGCTGCTGAACCGCAGCTCCGTACAGTCATAAAGTCTGTCGTATAAATCAGTCAGAACGGTGCTGCCCTCCTTCGCTCCAAAGGTAATAATGCCGCCTCCCGACATCCTGGAGAATTCGCCGAAACTGTTGATATTGTCCCTGCCTGTATCGCGGATGCACATGCCATAAAGGGGAAGGCCATACTCCTTTAATGTCTCCTGCGCCTCCTGCGCCATCTTTTTGCCAACCGCAATATCCTCGCCATCTGAAATTACCACCAGAACCCGGCGCCTGCATTCTTCCGGCCCGGTTTTAGCCGCAATTGCGCCAACCCGGTCTACAGCTTCGAAAAGCAGTGTCTTCTGGTCATGGTTTTCCACCGTATCAAGTATTGCACGCATTTCCTCAGTCTTTTGGCTCCCATCCGCCAGAAGTCTGACTTCTTCTCCAAAAGTACACAACACCAGGCGGTCATTTTCTCCAAGCCGCTCCTGAAGATTTAAAATTCCGTTTTTAATCTCTTTAAAATACGATTTTGGCATCGATCCGGAGATATCCAGCAGAACATAGAGATAGATTCCCTCCCCGCTGTCCCTGAAGGAACAGGCCCCTTGCCATGTCAGCTCCTCCGTCCCCAGATAAGCCGCTGTGTTTTGGCCCTTTACAGTATCCAGACCATAGCCATAAACCATAATCTCCGGCAAATTTGTATAGACCTGTTCAATACGCTGCGTGCTCTCCTCTACCATGGTTCCTTCCGCCGCCAGAACCATCCGGGCCGGCAAAGCCGCCGTTAAAAACGCTGCCAGAAGTATTCCGGGAACTGCTCTCATCGCAGCCTTCCAGGCCGTCATTTTTTTCACTCTTCCTCCCATACTCTTCCTTTCCGGCAGAAAGCAACGAATTCATAGATGCATTCCCCTGTCTGTATTTGATCTCCTGTTATAATTTTTACCGGAGTCTCCAAATGTTTCCCATTTAAATAGGTAAGAGTTCCTTTACCGGGAATGGCTGTAAATTCATTTTCCCTGTCATCGTAAACAACCGCCCAGTGTTTCTTTCCATCAATCCAGTTAAAACCATGGTGCAGACGGTAATCGGCTCCTTTTTTTTCGCCTGCCACACAGACGAGCCAGCCGGTCACATAGTCATTGCCCTTCTCCGGTGAAAAGCGCCCGATGGTTTTTGCATCATCATACGCCTCGCTCTCTATATTCACTTCGTCATATGCCTGCGTCACACCGTCTTCAGAAACCCATTCCTCTTCAGACCCCTGTACCTTTTCCCTTTTACGTCCGGAAACCGCCCCGAAAAGGAGTCTCTTTTTTTTCACCGGAGTTTCCATGGCAGCTTCTGCCTGATCTGCGGCATTATTAAATATTCCGCAGTGCGGACACCTGGAAAACTTTTCATCATCATAATAATGGCCTCTGCCGCATCTGATTACCGCCACTTTCAGCCCTCCTGCCCAGCCCAGACTGCCACCGCCGAATAATTATCCATTTCTTTCTTTCTGCCGTTTTTCAAAATGACTTCTTCCATCATATCAATCCACTGCTGGGGGGAACCTGCCTTTTTCAGACAGGAAGTCATCTTTTTTTCTTCAATCAATTCCCAGAATCCGTCGCTGCACAGCAGAAACTGCTGATTTCCGTTCCTTTCAATGGGATCGTGAAGTTCATAACGGTTCTGTTCCCATTCTATGCCCATAACACGAAGCAGACGGTTGCGGTCTGGATGGTTTCGTATTTTTTTTTCTTTCAGCTTTCCGGCAGCCACAAGCATTTGAGGCACACTGTGGTCGTAAGTGCGTTCCATCAGGCATTTTTCCTGAAAATAATACAGTCTGGAATCACCAATGTGGCCCCACTGAATCAGTTCCTCTCCCACCTGAAGCAGAACCAGCGTAGTTTTCATATCACTGGCCATCCGGTCAGCCTTCTGGTATTCAATGATGTTTTGCTGGCTTATATCAAAAGCCTTGCGAAGGCTGTCCTCCGAATACGCCGGTTCTTCCGACAAAATTTCCATGGAAGTCTCTACGGCAATCCTGGAGGCCACCTCGCCTTTTCCATGACCGCCCAGCCCGTCCGCAAGCGCAAAATACAAAGCTTCCCTTCCTTCGAACATCCCGGTACAGTCTTCATTATTTTGACGGCCGCCTTCTTTGCAAAGTAAACTGTATGTTATCATAGTCTCTCCTTCTGCCGCCTGCTCCGGTAACAGTATCAGTGATTAATCGAGGCGGAACATATTTTTCTTATTTCCAAGATAAATCGAACTTCCCCTTGGAACCATCTTTCCCTGTCCCTTTTCCAGACGTGTACCGTCTTCTAAATACGTTCCGTTACTGGAATAGTCGGTCACAATATAATTCCCGTTGCCCACATCAAAACGCACGGAACAGTGTCTTCTGCTGACATCTGTGTCATACTGGTCAAAGATAATATTACAATTCGAAGCGGTTCTGCCAAAGGTAATCTCCTTGCCGTCCGTCACATCAAAGACTGCTCCCTGGTATTTTCCGGTTACTCCGGTTATAACAGCTTTTTTTACATTTGAACGGACTGGCGGAATAACCGGTGTTTTATCTTCCTGAGGTCCTTCAAACCCCCGATAATGAATCGCATCCGAAAAAGCAATCAGAACCAGCAGAACCGTGCCCACGAAGCCTAATGACGGAACCACCTCGACCCATGCCGTATTTGGATTAAATCCATAGAAATAGTAGAACTTACGGAAATATAAAAAGGTAAACACATAATTTGCAATTACGTACATAACCAGCAGGACAAACCAGATCACGGGCTTTTTCGTAAGTATCTGCAGGAGCAGGCATACCAGCCCGCTGCTGGCCACAGTCACGGTAGACGTGCCAAAGAAGAAAATATACCACCACGGGCATTCGCCAATCTGCATCTGGTATAACTGGCGCGCGATCGGAACAAGCGGCATCCAGTCAGATTGAAGACCCTTTTTACGTCCTACGCACATAAGCATGTATCCTCTGGCAAAATACGGTATCAGAATTCCCGCAATCAGGATAATAATATAAAATACCCCCAACCCATTCATAATTGCCATAAAATCCCGGTATAAGCTGTATAAATCATTTGCATTATTAAAAATATCCATGTTTCATATCCTCCCTGTTATTTATTATTTTTACTGCCTTCCCACTGAAATACATCGTCACAGCAGGGAACAAACATCAGCGTTACATCCCCCACCTGCAGAACACTGTTCTTTCTTATTTCCTTAGCTGAGAGCACCACCTCATCGTCTAAATAGAACAATTCCTTTGACTCTCCGGGCTGAACCAGGAAAATATTCTGCCTTGGCTCATAGATTACGGCGGCATGGCGTTCTCTCGAAACCGACAGTTCCCCTTCCAGGCAGATATCCATATTTCTTCCCCGGCCGATAAAGTTTCTCCCGCTCTTGAGTTTGAAGTCCTGGCCAAAAAATCTTCCGCCGGTACACACGAGCCAGCCTACAACAGGCTCTTTGCTCTCGTTTTCCACTCTTTCATCCATAAAGATACCCATGGTCTGATTATCGTCCTCCACGATCATATGACCGCCCGGGCTTTCATTAACCGGCTTTCCATCTGCCCCAATCGCAATCGTAGCCCCATCCGAATCCTCCTCCGGCATCACCAACGCGACTGTTTTGTTAGGTTCTGCGCCCTGGCCGGCACAATGGGGGCAGGAGGAATACATATCCCCATCGTAGAAGTGGCCGTTTTTACATTTCTGCAGATTCATACTCTTGTCTCCTTATCCTGTATTTTTATAAAATTAAAGGGCCAACCTTCCGGTCAGCCCATTTTAGCTCTCGTTTGTAACTGGCTGCCATTTTACAGGCCCTTTAGTTTTGCGTCAACGGCTTTCGCCGAATTTGCCATATTACATGAATTTTAGAATAATTTACAATTGTTTTAAGTATTGTATAATAATTATAGTAGGAAATGGGCTAAAAACAATATGTGCTCGATAATGTTCTCCATGATCTTGCACGATTCGACATTATTTTTGCACTTCTATTTTTAATTTCTCGATATAGAACTGGATTGCAGACAGGGTATCCATTTTAGAACAGACATATTTCGATTGTGCTGCGTATTTTATAAAATCATAAAATGCATGAACCAATGTATATTCTTCGATTTCAATACAGTGATACCGGGCTTCGTCTTCATCAAATAAATAGAGCGACAGCTCCTTCATGCTATGTACCGACACAGAAATATGCCTGGATATCGGAAACAGCCTCGTATTAATCATACGCAGAACCTCTCCTTCTCCCCCGGCCACCTCCTCATAAAGATTTTCAAGTAAACATAAACGTTCTTCACTCGTAAACGGCCTGGCATATCCAACTGGTATATCCTTCAAAACCCCGGTTGAGGCAAATTCCGCAAGTCCCTCTTCAGTAAAAAGACCGATCTTATTCTTAATATCATAGAACTGACGTGACCGCTTATCGACTAATTCCACCGCCTGTTCTCTATAAGGAAGCCCTTCCATCAGCACCTTTCTAACCAGTTCCTCTCTGCACATGGGAATAAAGCATGGCTGTTCTTCAATCCAAAAAAGCGAGTTTCCAGCCTCATCACACCTCATAAAATGCTCTCCCATAGCAATCACATCCACCGAATGCTTAAAAAGATTCACAGCCTGCTCTGCCTGATGTTCAAAGCTGTCCCTGTAAAACTTTACAACCTCCATATTCTCTTCCAAATAAACCGTCTTAAAATCTGCCGAAAGCAAAAAAACGTAATCAGAAAATAAAATAGAATTGGGAAATCCAATTCTACAGCCATCATCCTCTAATATATTTACGTAACGCTGATAAACACGATAGCCCTCTCCCCGAATTAGAAGATACGGAACAATCTTTGTCAGAACTCTGAGATTCTGATTATCCCGTTCCATACTGACCGGAGTTTTCACAAAATCAATGATCTGCCGAATCTCCAGTTCCCTAAAATCCATCTCTCCAATCAGACTCATAAACCGGTCATAAAATCCATGCGCAAATGTTATTGACAGGCAGATCCCTCTATGTTCCCTGCCGTAAGCCTCCCGCTTTAAAAAAGTTTCCAGCAGACAGCCTATCGTATATTCCCCAGTAAAAACCTTCCGCTTTGGTCTGATCAACTGCACTTCCACCGACTGTCTAACGCATACCGCCATTTTAGCCCTATCATAAAAAAGTGCCATGGATTCAATCAGATATTTCACATACTTCCTCTGAATATACAGATTTCTTCCACAGCATTCCATTTCATACGCTTCCATAAGCGTCTCACACTCTGCCGCCGTTAAATTAAGTTTGGATGCCAAAACCTTCACTGATTCTATCTGCGGTAGCCGTTCCCCCTTAATCGCCTTCTGTATTGAAGTCCGATTAACCCCTGAAATTTTAGCCAGCTGATATACGGTAACACCGCTGGCCTGGATATATTGCTTCAACAGTTCAGAAAATGGTGGTAACATCAACATAAACTTTTTCTTCCTCCCATGCCGCTTTTTCTTTTATGGCATAAAATAGCCATAAAATCCCATTTTCTACCAATTATACTATTTATATCGAAAAATCCGTCGGCTTGTGAGGGACAAGATTTATTTTGCATAGTTCTTTTACCTTAAAATCGCCTGCTCTTTATCTTACCAAAATGAATTATTATATATTTTTTACTGCTGATTTTTTTACTGTACATAATACCGATTGTAAGAAGTATGCCGACGCTGCATAAATTTGTGCAAAGGAATATTATGCAAAACAAAGCCAAATTAGTCACTATTATGACTCTAAATTATAACAATCCCTTTATATGGGATTCCATTAATTCTGTATTAGAACAAACGTATCATCTTATCCAATATGTTATCGTTGATGATTGCTCTGATCACTTTGATCCTGTTGAAATATCCTCTTATATTGACCAACATCAAAAAGGAAATATTGTAGACAAGATCATTATTAAAAACCCGAAAAACATGGGGATTCCTAAATCAGCAAATATTGCTCTGGACAATGCAAAAGGGGATTATCTCATAAATTTAGCAGGAGATGATGTTTTTTATGATAACAAAATTATTACTGAGTGGGTAAAACAATTTGAAGATTCAGATGCCAATATCATCACCGCCTATCGTATTGCATATGACGAAAAATTGCAGAAAAAGCTTGATATTTTACCTTGTCCCAAGCAAGTTTCATTATTAAAAAAATCATCGTCAGAAGAACTTTTTGAATTATTGACAAAGGAAAATTTTATATTTGGATGTACAACAGCGCGAACAAAAAGGTGCATTGAAACATGGGGAAAATATGATGAAAGATATCAGTATATAGAAGACTATCCTTGGAATCTGAAAGTCTTACGCCAAGGAGAGAAAATTTTGTTTTGGGATCGAGTAGTAATCAAATATAGAACCGGAGGAATAAGCTCACCACTACAATTTAATACTCGTTATGCCAAAGATACAAAATTAATCTATGAAAATGAAATCAAACCATATACAAAACATCCTATTGTAGCATTTTACTATAGTAGACATTGGCTAATTAAACGATACATCGATAAATTATGGCTTCCTCTTCGACATAAAGTAAAACTAACAATTTTTAAAATTATAAAGAAAGCTGGTATAAAAAATGATAAATACTAAGATTATTCAACTCCCCATACATAGAGATAATTATGGCTCATTAGTTCCTGTTGAGACAGAGCAAAACATTCCATTTGCTGTAAAACGCATTTATTATATTTTTGATGTAGAAAAAGGAATGAGAAGGGGATATCATTCTCATCGAGATTTAGAACAAGCCTTAATCTGTGTCCATGGAACTGTGAAAATAATGATAAAGACTCCTCTTAGCCAAGAAGATATCCTCTTAGATGACCCTACAAAAGCGCTTTATATAGGACCGATGATATGGCGTGAAATGTATGATTTCTCAGAAGATGCTGTATTATTGGTTTTAGCAAGTGAGCACTATTTACCAAGTGATTATATCAGAGATTATGATACTTATGAAAAAGAAGCCTTAGCCTGGTTTCAAAAATAACAGCCCTAACAAGATGAAAGGAACTCATTATATGAATATCCCGTTTTCTACTTTTACACAGATTCATGCTGAAATACAGCAAGAAATGACAGAAAAATTTACGCAAATTTATAATCGAGGCTGGTTTATTCAAGGAGAGGAATATGAAGCCTTTAATAGCGAATTTGCAGAATGGAACGGTGCCAAATATGCTGTCGGATTAGCAACAGGATTAGATGCTATTTATCTTTCATTAAAAGCACTGCAAATAGGACCTGGAGATGAAGTCATCATCCCATCAAATACATTTATTGCCACTGCCTTAGCAGTCAGTTATACCGGTGCAAAAATCGTTTTGACAGACCCAGATCAGCAAACCTACAATATGTGTAAAAATGGATTAGAAGAGGCCATTACACCCTCAACAAAAGCCATTATCGCAGTTCATTTATATGGTCAGGCGGCCGATCTGGATCCTATTATTGAAATTACGCAAAAATATCATCTGCATTTAATTGAAGACTGTGCTCAGGCACATGGGGCAACCTACAAAGGTATAAAAGTAGGTACATTTGGAGATGTTGGTTGTTTTTCTTTTTATCCAGGAAAAAATCTGGGGGCTTTGGGTGATGCTGGTGCCATCATTACAAATAATGAGGAACTTGCTGATAAAATCAGAGCGCTAGGCAATTACGGAAGTACTGAAAAATATCATCACGTATATAAAGGTACAAACAGCCGACTTGACGAATTACAAGCCGGATTTTTGCGGATAAAATTAAAACACCTGGACTATTATAACAAAAAGAGAAATGAAATTGCATCAAAATACTTATCCGGAATAAAAAATCCTAAAATAGTTTTGCCTGAAGTTGGTGAAAACAGAACCCATATCTGGCATATTTTTGCCATAATGTGCGATCAAAGAGATACTTTAAAAGAATATCTCGAAGCAAAAGGAATCAGCTGCGTATGTCATTACCCCATTAGCATAGCTCGTCAAGAGGCTTACCGCGCTGAACACCTTCCACTGCTTCCAGTTGCAGAATATATTGCTTCCAACGAACTCAGTCTTCCAATGTATGTAGGTATGACAGAGGAGGAAATTAATTATGTAATAGACACGCTAAATAATTACAAATAATAAGGAGAATCCATTTATATGAAAATTTCACCCAACGCGATTATAGGTAAAAATGTAACTATAAAAGATGGAGTCATAATCGAAGACAATGTAACCATCGGTAATAATTGCTATATTGATTACAATACGGTTATACGCGAAAATGTAATTCTGTCTGACAATTGCTTTATAGGCGCCAACTGCATACTTGGAGAATTACTGTTAGACTTTTTTCCGGATCATGTTAACAAAACCCATCCTCTTATCATTGGTGATTGTTCTATTATAAGAAGTGGAAGTATCTTATATGGGGGAAGTACAATAGGCAACCACTTTATAACCGGCCATCGAGTAACGATTCGTGAACATTCATCTATCGGTGATCATGTGAATATTGGAACCTTATCTGATATTCAAGGAGATTGTTCTATAGGAAACTATGTTCATATGCATTCGAATGTTCATATAGGAATGAAAACTGTTATTAAAAATTATGTCTGGATATTTCCCTATGTTATTTTTACAAATGATCCAACACCTCCATCTGAAGTGTTACTCGGTGCAATGGTAGAAGAATTTGCTGTTGTTTGTACGGGTACTATCGTATTGCCGGGTATTCGGATAGGTAAAGATGCCTTAATAGGTGCTGGCACAAATTTGACCAAGGATGCTCCTGAATGTTCTATAGTTGTTGGGAATCCCGGAAAAATAATTGGTGAAATAACTAAAATTAAAGATTCTTCCGGACATTCGGTTTATCCTTGGAGATATAGTTTTAATAGAAGTATGCCATGGCAGGGCAGTACCTATGATGAATGGAAAAAAACTAAAAAGGATATTGAACAACTTTACAAGAATGAGAGGAGGTAAAACAGATGCAAATTAATACCGTTACAGTAATAGGTGCAAATGGAACTATGGGACGTAATATTTCTGGAATATTCGCATCTTTCGGCAATTGTAAAGTGCATATGGTATGCCGAACCTTAGAGAAAGCAATCGCCGCTAAAAATAAGGCTGCTTTATCAGTAAAGGCCGAAGCCATAGAGCGAAATCTAATTCCATGTGATTATTCCAGTTTTGAAAAACTTGTATCAGAAAGCGATTTGGTCTTTGATAGTATAGTTGAAGATATGGAAAAAAAAATCGAATTAAATATGCGTATTGCTAAGGCAGCAAAATCAAATACAATTATTTGCACGGGTACCTCTGGACTCTCTATCCAGACATTATCAGAGGTCTTAATGCCCGAGCAGCGTAAACAATATATTGGTTTGCATATGTTTAATCCGCCATATAATTTAACTTTGTGTGAAATAATACCAACAAAAAACACATCTCCAGACGTATTAAAAGCTTTAAAAGAATACGTTTCCATAGTACTGCACCGCACTGTTGTTGAGGTAAAAGATTATCCGGCATTTCTCGGGAACCGAATTGGGTTTCAGTTTATCAATGAAGCCATGTTATATGCTGAGAAATATAAAGATAATGGAGGGATTGATTACATCGATGCCATTTTAGGCCAATATACCGGACGGAATATGGCGCCATTAAATACTTCTGATTTTGTAGGTCTAGATGTGCATAAAGCTATAGTAGATAACATTTACTGCAATTCAAATGATTATGCGCATGAAACCTTTCGTTTTCCTCAATTTGTTTCCCAATTAATAGATACTGGAAACTTAGGGAGAAAAACTGGATCCGGATTGTATAAAATATCCAGAAAAGATACAGGGGAGAAACAATATGAGGTATACGATATTGCAGAACAGCATTTTAGAAAATGTGTAGATTACAAATTTCCCTATAAAATTAACATGATAAATGCTTTAAAAGTAGGAAATTATGAAAAAGCAATGTCAATACTTATCACTAACTCATCTTTTGAAGCTAAACTATGCCTTGAATTCTTGTTGAAATATATTTCATATTCCATTTACTCTGCAAAATTACTAGCTGGAGATCTTCACGCTGCAGATGATGTAATGGCAACCGGATTTGGCTGGATCCCTCCTTTAAGTCTAATTGACGCTTTAGGTGGAACTGAAATCGTTATAAATTTAATAAAAAAGAGGTTAGGAATAGATTTTTGGAATTCAATAAACGGGGATGTTCTATATATAGAAATTCCTCAATCTAAATATGATTATCGCAAATATCTAAAAGCAAAATCATAAGAAAGGTAGATTGCACATGAAAGATGTATATATCCTTGGAGGATCACAAACTGATTTTGAAAGAAATTGGAGTAAAGAAGGAAAAAATGAAATCGCACTTTTACGTGAGGTCGTTTATGATGCACTGGCAGAAACCGGTATTTCATTAGAAGATATAAAAAAATTAAATGATGAAAACAGAGTTGCTTTTTTTGTTGGTAATTTCATAGCTGAAAAGTATTGTGAACAAGGTCATCTTGGCGCATTATTAACATTAGTTGATGAAGCCTTTTATGGAATTCCTTCTGCCAGATATGAGGCAGCCTGCGCATCTTCCAGTGTTGCAATTGATGCTGCTTCAACTAAAATCATTGCTGGAGAATATGATGTTGCTATCGTAATAGGTTGGGAACTTATGAAAACAGTTGATTCAAAAACTGGTGGAGATTTTCTAGGGAGGGCTGCATATTATGAGGATGAAGCCAAAGATATAGATTTTCCATTTCCTAAATTATTTGGTCAGTTAGCAGACACTATCTTGGAGAAATATACGTTAGATGAAACACGTTTTTTAAACGCGCTCGCTACAATATCTGACATTAATTACAGTAATGCCAAACATAATCCCAATGCACAGACACGAAAATGGTTTATGAATAAAACGCAGGCTTTAGCACGAGGAAGCAAAACCAATGGCTATGTAGGAGGAAAGCTGGCTGTATCAGATTGTTCACAAGTCACTGACGGCGCTGCTGTCATAGTTCTGGCAAGTCCTCAATATGTAGAAGAGAGAAAACTTAATAAAGATAATATACCCAAAATACTTGGTTGGGGTCATAGGGTAGCGCCAATGCTTTTCAAGGATAAAATCCAGGAAAGTAAAACTTCAGATTATATTTTGCCCTGGACCCGACAAGCTGTACTTGATGCTTATAGAAGAGCACAAATAACTGTAGATGAAGTCGATGTTTTTGAAACACATGATTGTTTTACTTCCAGTGAATATGCCGCCATTTCTGCGTTCGGTATTACAGAGCCAGGGAAAGAATATGAAGCAATAGAAAATGGTGTAATATCTTTTAATGGTTTGAAACCAATAAATCCATCTGGAGGATTAATAGGCTGCGGCCATCCTGTTGGAGCAACCGGAGTACGAATGTTTTTAGACTTATATAAACAAATAGGAGGAAAGGCAGGTGCCTATCAAATAAATAATGCCAAAGTCGGCGCAATGCTTAATATTGGTGGATCTGCCACTACCAACTATGTCTTTATAATTGGAAAATAAAAGAGAACATACCAGGAGATAATATGGAAACAATAAATCCGCTTTTTTCAATTGCTATTGTAACTTTTCAGCAACGCCATTTGCTTGAAGATTGTTTGTATTCAATATTTAAACAAACTTATTCAAATATCGAACTTATCATATGTGACGATGAAAGTTGTGATTTTAATGTTACAGACGTAAACAATTTTATCAGAAAACATAAAAGAGAAAATATAAAAAATGTTATTGTATATAAGCAAAAAAGTAATGTTGGCACCACTGCCAATTGCCAAAAAGCATTTGAATTGGCAAATGGTGAATTTTTTAAGCTTCAAGCAGGCGATGATATGTTGATGGATAAAAGAGTTCTAGAAAAAATTGCTAAATACTTCGAGACCTCATCTATCAATATTATTGCCACTATAGCTCAAGCCTGCACTCATGATGGCAGACTTATATCAGATTTCTATCCGCCTATTCCTAATTTTGTAAAGGCTCGGGAAGCAACACCGAAACAGCTTTTTAAGTATATTGGAACAGAACCCTGGGGTGCTTATGTATGCGCTCCAGCTGTATTCTGGCGCAGAAGTTTTTTATCTGAAATGGGCGGTTTTGACCTGAGCTATAAATTTACTGAAGACTGGCCAATGTGGTTAAGAATATGCCAGCAAAATATACCGATAAAATATATAGACGAAGTTACTACCATATACAGATACGGAGGAATATCAAATGATCAAAGCGAATTAAACAAAACACTGGGCCGGGCTCATTATAATGAGTGTATTCGGCTTTTAAAGGAAATTGCTATGCCGCAATTTTCAAAAGAAAATTCTTGGTTTCCACGTATTAGATGCTGGCATTCAATTAAAAGTATTGAAGCCCGTATTGTAAATGAAATGGATTGGAACAACTTTGGACTATGGGAGAAACTTTCCTGGAAAATAAGATCATTTCCATTTTTAATCTGTTCAGAATTATTTCATGTACGTAATACTGGTATTAATATGCCAATTAGACCTGCTCTTTTATCTTTATTAATCTGCATGGTATTCTTTTATTTCAATATTAATTTATATCCTACATGGCCATCTAAGTATATATGGAGTATATTGTTTTTACTTGATACCGCCTATATTTGCTGTTTTTCTTTGCTCAAGATCTTCAGCCTTATATTGTCATCACTGTTAAACCTTCGAATCATGCTTCATCAGAACTAGAAAAGGAATGTATACTTATATGGAAAATTTAAATAATACCATGGTCTCTATCATTATTTTATGCTATCGTCATTTTAATTTTATTTTTGATGCAATCAGTTCTGTGCTGTGTCAAAATTATGAATCCATTGAATTAATTATCAGCGATGATGGCTCCGATGATTTTCCTCAAGAGGCAATCAGTAATTATATTTTACAAAACAAAAGGGCTAATATAAAACATTTTTTTATCAATCACGAGAATCAGAACTGCGGTACTGTCAAACACTTAAATAAAGCAATAAAAATGGCTAATGGGCAATATATTATTGCACTTGCAGGTGATGACCGCTTATACAATAAGACAGTCGTACAGCAGTATATCGACGGATTTAAAAAGGCGAATGAAAATGTTTATATCGAAATGGCACAGACGGCAATGTATGATCGAAATTTGTCTGAACTTATAAGTTATTATTTAAAACCTTCAGTCAAATCTGCGCTTCAAAAAGAACAGAATGAGTATGAGTTATTTAATCTATTAGCCTACTCCCCCTGTTTGCCTTCAACCAGCACTTGTTTTAAACGCACTTTTTTCGAAAAATTTGGTTTCTTTGATGAACAGTATATTCTTATAGAAGATTGGCCTATGCACTTGCGCTTGGCTCGTGAAGGATGGAAAATACACTATGAAAATTTTATTGCTATTAAGCATAGAGATGGTGGTATAAGTCATGGTGGAATTGAAGCATTTTCAAAAACGAAATTCCAATATTACTGTGATCTTCTAAAAATAAGGGAAAATGAAATTCGTCCATACCTAGATTTATTGAGTGACGATGTTAAACAAGCTGTAGAAAAACAACATAAACGTGAAAAACTATGGATAGAATCACAATTTTATAAATATACAGGTGAAAAAAAATATTTAGCAAACTTTATTTTTTCTCATCCTTTCTATATATGTAAAAAAGGACTTATTTTTATGCATCATCATCTATACAGTCCTTCAAGCAAATTATTAGCGATCAGTTTGTCTTTAATGATAGCTACCCCAATGACAATGTCGATATTTGATTATCTAGGTTTATTAGGTACTATAATCAATACTAACACTATGTATTCATTAGCTTTATGTACCTTTATTGCAAGTTTGTTACTTCTGATTCCGTGTTTAATTGGGAAAGCAATTGAAAAAATCGAGAATTTTCCCAACAGTTGCCTGTATATCGGATAAAATATAAATAATTATATATTGCAAATGGTATTATTCTGTGGTAAATTACATTATTAAAGACAAAATAAATTCAGAAAGGGATAATATCGATGAACTTTTTACAACTATGTATTTTACTTATACCTGGTTTATTAGCTGCTGAGTCATATGAAAAGCTGCAAAAGCAGACATTTAATTTACATCTATTTATTATTGATACAGCCAGGTTTACTTTTTTTATTTTATTTCTTAATGTTATAGTAGAATATATTCGAGGTTGGTATGATTTCGATTATCAACGAATCAGCATCCAATTTTTAATAAAGTATATTCCGCTCAACATTATATTTATCTATCTGGCACCATATCTCTATAAGTTTATAGATTATGTTATTGGCCGCTTTATAACAGGAAAGTATAAATCAAAATTTTAATATTGTAGGACCGTCTGTATAATGATGATATAGACGGTCCTTCCACTGTCAAGAACTTTTAATATTTTTCCGCAGAAGTTTTCTGTAAACTTTTTCTCTGACTGCGTTTGGTAATAGGCTATTTACAGTACGTATTACTATATTTATATAATAGTCTATTCTATTAATAAACCCAAGATTTAAAAACGTTCGTTGAATATAAATAATCTTTCTAGCATATTCTATACCGCCTCGTCGTTGATACATACCATTTCCAATTCTGGCCTTAACTAAGATTTTATCCAAGTTCACCATTTTCTTCTTGGCTAATAACATTCTAACCCATAGATAATAATCTTCCCCTAGATCCATTCTTTTATATCCCCCCGCTGAGATAACACAGCTCTTTTTAAACATGACAGTCATATGATTCATTGGATTTCTTCTTTTTGCCCATTTAAAAATCGCGTTATGTGTACATGGAACTTTTCTGATAGATACTATTCTATCCGCATCATCTTCAAATTCTGCAATATAACCACCACAAATAGATAAATCATTATCTTGGGTAAAACAGGCCATTTGAAGTTCAATGCGGTTAGGTACTGAGATATCATCACTATCCATACGGGCGACCAGTTCATTTTTACAAATCTTAAGGCCCTCATTTAAGGCAATTCCCAACCCCATATTTTCATTTAAATTAAGTATACAGAATATATCTGGATATTTATTTTTATAGCTATCCAATACATTGTTCAGTTTATCATTTAATGGGCCATCACAAACAATAACAAAATTATCGGTTTTTACAGTTTGACCTAAGATACTGTCAATAGCCTTTACTAAAAATTCTGGCCGTTCTTTTTCATAAACAGACATTAATACAGAATATTGCATCTGCTTCTCTCCTTTTAAATTTCTTTACGATACTAAAATAATAGCACATGACGAAATTCAAAACAAGCGATAGTATTCTAAATGATAGCGTCACTTTACTTTCGGAAACAAAGGATAGAATTCACCCATATGGCAGAATTAAGATTTGTTCCTTCTAGGTTATCATATTTTGTCTGTTTTTTCTACCGCCTCTTTTCTGCTTTCAGATTT
>OIES01000031.1_pt1 | contig 112740 bp, 83 predicted proteins | sample 1581811 | NCBI WGS metagenome assembly OIES01 (sample SAMN03281021, study PRJEB24777) | human gut metagenome | isolation source: fecal sample PR177 from 1 month old male Malay infant, vaginal delivered... | reverse complement strand
TCAAAAGAACTACTTAAAAGCGAAATGCAACATTGCTGCTTAATATAACACCTCCCCCTTTCTTGCCAGCCATTTGGTAGAATATCAAAAGGTCTATTAAAGTTACCTTTTTATAGTTTAAAATAAAAACCATGATTGTCTCGCCAACCCCTTGATTTATCGGCATGTTCACAGGATTTCAAGCTGAATTTACTACCAATTTACTACAAACGGAATGAGCCTTGATATGCTACCACAATTCCTGTGAACCCAAGCAAACCGAAAACTAAATATCCATTAGCCAGGACGTTCATTGTTGAGCGTCCTTTTTTTCGTCCCAAGGAGGTGAACGAACATGAGTGACACAACTACCAGTGCCCCCAAAAAGAGGGGGAAGAAGCAAGCACAGGAAACGCCTGCCGCGCCACCCCAGGACGAACAGGTGGTGCGGCTGCCTCTATCCGAGCTACATTCTTTCAAAGGCTATCCAGCCCTGCGCGGCGTCATGCCGGGGAATCAGCCCTATCAGGTAAGGGACGACGACCCTTCCATGCAGCAGATCGCGGCGCGGATAAAGGAGCGCGGTGTGCGCCAGCCAGCCATTGTCCGGCCTGACCCGGAGGGCGGCTATGAAATTATCGCGGGCCACCGCCGCCACCGTGGGAGCGAGCTGGCAGAGCTGCCGGATATGCCCGCCATTATCCGGGAGATGAGCGACGAGGAAGCCGTCATTGAAATGGTGGACAGTAATGTTCAGCGGGAAGATGTCCTTCCCAGTGAACGGGCCTGGGCCTACCGTATGCGCCTGGAAGTCGAAAAACACCAGGGCGCACGGACGGATTTAACTTCGCCGAAAATTTCGGCGAAGTTCCGCAGCGACGATGAGATAGGAAAATCCCTGGGTATCAGCGGGGACACGCTGCGCAATTATGCCTCTCTGACCGAGCTGCTCCCACAACTGTTAAAGCTGGTCGATGAGAAACAGATTGCCCTTTCCCCGGCCTATCAGTTGGCCTATCTCACCAAAGACGAGCAGATGCTGGTCCTGGACGCGCTGGACTACTCGCAGAACATGCCTTCTCTTTCCCAGGCCCAGCGGCTGAAAAAGGCCAGCCAGCAAGGTGCGCTTACCGTGGAATTGTCACGGTCCATCATGTCGGAGGAAAAGAAGTCCGAACAGGACAAGGTGGTACTGACCGGCGACAAGCTCAAGAAGTATTTTCCCAAGAGCTACACCCCGCAGAAGATGGAGGAAACCATCATCAAGCTGCTGGAAGCGTGGCAGAAGAAACGCCAGCGCAGCCAGGAGCGTTAAAATCAAATATAAGAAACGGACACGGACCGGACGGAGGTATGCTCTGCCCGGCTTTTTCATGTCCGCAGACAGGAGGAAATCCATGTATATCAACACATTCCGATACAAACCGGAGGACGTGGACTGCAAGCTCTGTACGGAATACCGCAAAAGACTGGGCTGCACCGTGAAGGGCTGTCCCTTCCTCGCGGAACGCATTGAGGCCGGAGTGGTCGGCTACGGAGACGCGGTTCAGAATACCCTCTCCCATCATACGGCCCTGGCTCCACGCCTCACCGCCCTGATCCGGCTCTTTCCGGGGACCATGTGGGCAGATGCCAGGCATAAGCCCCGCATGGAGGCATTCAAGGCCCGTCAGGGCTACCGCCGCCACCGGGACACCCCTTCGTACTACGCCGCCATGTATCTGCTAACGGCCAATGAGGATCTGTATAGGCGGACCGCCAACTGTTTCTGTAATCGCGGCCTGGAGTTTGCCTATGCACTCCTGCGGGGTATTGCACCCCATGACTACACGCTGTTCGTGGCAGCCAGGGACTTGTTCACCGGCGCGGACGGCCTGACCTTTACCGACCTTTCTGACCCCGGCGTGGTGGACGCGGAGGCGTTCCGGCTTGTGGTGAATGCCCTGCTTGTGGTCCGCTACGGGCCGGTCATTCTGGATATTCGGGAAAGGGGGCATGGTGCATGACAATCCCTGACCGCCCCGGCGTTAAGGGGCATGACCTGATGGCCCTGGAACGCTTCATGGACGACACACGGCACATGATTGAGTTTGATGTGCTTTCCTGGCAGGCCCCTGTGGGCGACAAGGGCGACTATATCCGTGCCTTTGTCACAGAGGAAGCATATGCCAAGGCCCTGGCTGCCCAAAAGCGCGGACATATCAAAATCCGCCGCCATGCCACTGTCATTGAGGGCCATATCCTGCCCGACAAGCCGAAAAAACGGCGTCGCGGGAGGTGACGGACAATGGCAGTTTTCCGAGTAGAACGGACGCGGGACTACACGGTTATGAGCAACTATCACCTGAAAGACAAGCGGCTGTCACTCAAAAGCAAAGGGCTGTTGTCACAGATGCTGTCCCTGCCGGACGACTGGGACTATACCCTGTCCGGCCTGTCTGTTATCAATCGGGAGAGCAAGGACGCGATCCGCTCCGCCCTCAACGAGCTGGAGGCTGCCGGGTATATCCGCCGCAGGCAGACCACCGATGCCAGCGGGAAGTTTTCTTCCAACGAATACATCATCTATGAGCGTCCAGAGGAACCAGAACCGTCGTTGGAAAAACCGTCATCGGAAAACCCGACAACGGAAAAACCGATGACGGAAAAACCGTCGTCGGGAAATCCAACGCAATTAAATACTAAGAAATCAATTACTAAAAAATCAATTACTGATTTATCAATTACCGATTCATTTCCTTTCCCTTCCGGGGAAACGGCGGCAGGACCGCCGGAAGCGAACCGAAGGGAAACGGATACAGACCAGATGGAATTATACCGGGATTTGATAAAAGAGAACATCAGCTATGAGATTCTACGTCAGGATATGCCTTACGACTGTGACCGGCTGGACGAGATCGTGGAGCTGATGGTAGAGACGGTCTGTTCCACACGAAAGCAGATCCGCGTTTCCGGCAGCGACTACCCCGCCCAGGTGGTGAAGTCCAGGCTCCTAAAGCTGGACAGTGAGCATATCCGGTTTGTGTTTGATTGTATGAGGCAGAACACCACCAAGGTCCGCAACATCAGGCAATACCTGCTGGCGGTCCTGTTCAATGCTCCCACCACCATAGGAAACTATTACTCCACTCTGGTAAATCACGATATGCACGGCGGCTGACAGGCCGCTATTTTTCATGCCCGGACACCGGGAGAAAGGACAAAGCCATGAAACGACCTTTAGCATACATCACCGCCCCCTGGGGCGATAACGAGTTTGAGAACACCGAGAACGCCGCTCGGTACTGCCGTGCCGTCTACGATGCGGGCTTCTCGCCGGTCTGCCCCCTGCTGTTCCTGCCCCTGTTTTTGAAGGACAAAATCCCCCAGGAGCATAAGGACGGTATCGACATGGCGCGGGACTATCTGCGGCGCTCCCATGTGCTGGTGGTCTGCGGGGACACCGTGGACGAGACAGTAAAGAACGACATCGCCACGGCGGAGCGGCTGCGGATCACGGCCACCACGCTGGACGGTATCCTGACCGTGAAGGGCCAGGGGCGCAGCGATGGCGATTAAGTGTCTGCTGCGCCGTCTGGTGGTGCCGCCTTAGCGGACGCCGCCCCTGCAATCCAAGGAAAGGAGTGTGATGAGAGGTGCAGGAGGACATAGAGAACCGAACCATGACGCTGGTTATCAGCGGCAGCAAGTTCACGGGCCGCCTGCTGAAAGCGGCCCTTACCAAGTACCTGGCCCACCGCAAGGAAAAGAAGGTGCAGAAGGTACAGAAAAAGCAGGCCAAAAGCCGGGATAAGCCGGAAGTACAGCACTACGGAAGAATCAGCAAGGACGAGCTGGAACGGCAGCACGGCGATATGCGGGAGCTGGACATTCACGACAAGAGCCTGCGCCAGTTTGACCGCATCGCCCGGAAGTATCATGTGCAGTACGCTGTCTTTGGAAACGACAAGGGGAAATTTGAAGTGTTCTTCAAGGCTCCCCGCGAGGCCAACATGCAGAAGGCGTTTGAGACGTTCACCGTCACGAAGCTGAAAAAGGCCCAGAGGCGGGAATCTGTGTTAGGCAAGCTGGCGAAGTTCAAGGAGATGGTGAAAAAGCCCATCGCAGACCGGCAGAAACGGAAGGAGCTGGAGCTATGAAGCAGATCAATCTAAAAAAGCTCGTCCTTCTCAATCTTCCATATCTGTTCGCGGCCCTGTTTGCCAGCAAGCTGGGTGAGGCATGGCGCATGACGCCGGGGGCGGATTTCTCCGCCAAGGTGCTGCATTTGACGGACGGATTTGCCACCGCGTTCCAGTCCTTTCTTCCCAGCTTTAACCCGGTAGACCTTTGCCTGGGCGTGGCTCTGGCCGCCGCTTTGCGGCTGGCAGTTTACCTAAAGGGCAAGAACGCCAAGAAATATCGCAAGAACATGGAATATGGCAGCGCCCGCTGGGGTACGGCGGAGGACATACGCCCTTACATCGATCCTGTGTTTGAGAACAACATCATTCTCACCCAGACGGAGCAGCTTACGATGAACAGCCGTCCCAAGGACCCGAAAACGGCGAGGAATAAGAACGTCCTCATTGTCGGCGGTTCCGGCAGCGGAAAAACCCGCTTCTGGCTCAAGCCGAACCTCATGCAGTGTACGTCAAAGACCTATCCGACCAGTTTTGTAGTCACCGATCCCAAGGGTTCTATTGTAATTGAGTGCGGAAAGCTCCTGCAACGGAACGGCTACCGCATCAAAATTATGAACACAATCAATTTCAAAAAGTCCATGCATTACAACCCCTTTTCGTATATCCATTCAGAAAAGGACATCTTGAAGCTGGTCAACTGTCTGATTGCCAACACCAAGGGTGAGGGAAAAGGCGGGGACGATTTCTGGGTGAAGGCGGAAACGCTGCTCTACACAGCCTTAATCGGCTATATTCATTTCGAGGCCCCCGTCGAGGAGCAAAACTTCACCACCCTCATCGAGATGATAAACAGCATGGAGGTACGGGAGGACGATGAGGAATTTGAGAATGCCGTGGACCTGATGTTCAAGGAGCTGAAGGAGCGCGAACCGGATCACTTCGCGGTGCGCCAATATGCCAAGTACAAGTTAAGTGCCGGAAAAACAGCAAAATCCATACTTGTGAGCTGCGGCGCGAGGCTGGCCCCCTTCGACATTCAGGAGCTGCGGGAACTGACCGCCTATGACGAGCTGGAGCTGGATACCCTGGGGGACCGCAAGACGGCATTGTTCTTTATCATGAGCGATACCGACGACACCTTTAACTTTTTAATTAGCATGGCCTACACGCAGCTTTTTAACTTGCTATGCGAAAAAGCTGATGACGTGTATGGGGGCCGCCTGCCGGTGCATGTGCGCTGTCTGATTGATGAGTGCGCCAACATCGGCCAGATACCCAAGCTGGAAAAATTGGTCGCAGTGCGACACGTTTTCGGCTGAAAAGGCCGGACACCTGCCAAGGGCAGGGAGAACTTTATCTGCAACAGCCAGAATGACGGGGTAACGACCTGAAATGGCTGCCTTGAGCTACGGCTGGCGGCACCTGTTTACGCGCAGGTGCGGTCAGAAGCCCGTTAAAGTCGGCAGAATGGTATCTACCGGATATGCCGGAGGTCAGAAAACCGCTCATGGTTAGTATGCTTTTATGCGGACGAACCGTCGAATAACCGCCGTCCCCTGTGTGGCCGAGTACCGTTGCGGCTGAGAAAGGCCATCGTGTTTTACAGGAACATGCCAGCAGGCACGGCGCTGACGGAACCTAAAAGTGGATATGAATTGATAGCAGATAAGGAACGTGATAAGCCTGTCACGGTGAGGGAGCGTATTCCCAGGGACCCGGAACCGGATATAAGCTGGCTGCCGCCAGAGTAAACCGGCGTGGGCAGGTGAAAGCGCAATCACAGTACCGTTGAAGGCATGGAAACATGCCGGAGGGATAGATTGCAGTCACAGCATTTTTGCTGTGATGGAACGCCGTGTGCGGTGAAAGCCGCGCGCACGGTGTGGGCCGGGGGAAAATCCCGCGAGGATTACCTATCGGCATACCATACGAAGCCGCGAAATATCGGCCTGCCTGGTCCTCCAGGCACAGTCCCAGTTAAAGGCCATCTACAAAGATAACGCTGACACCATCGTGGGAAATATGGACTGCTCCATCTTCCTGGGGGGAAAAGAACCCACCACCTTAAAGGAGCTGTCCGCCGCCTTGGGAAAAGAGACGATAGACACCTACAACACCGGTGAGAGCCGGGGCCGCGAGACTTCCCACTCGCTGAACTACCAGAAGCTGGGCAAGGAGCTTTTAAGCATTGACGAGCTGGCCGTCCTGGACGGCGGCAAATGTATTTTACAGTTACGCGGTGTGAGGCCGTTCCTCTCTGACAAGTACGACATCACCCGCCACCCCAATTACAAGTATCTGGCCGACGCAGACAAGAAAAACGCCTTTGACATAGAGCGGTTTTTGTCCACCCGGCTGCAACCGAAGCCCGATGAAGTCTACGACGTGTACGAAGTGGACGTTTCCGGGGAGGACGCCGCCACCTCATAAACGGCGGCCCGATAGATAACGGGAAAGCATGTGCCTTCAAAAATAAAAAACTTTGGAGGTACATTATGGAATTTTTTAACTCTGCTGTTGACGTATTACAGACACTCGTGGTTGCTCTGGGCGCTGGCCTTGGAATCTGGGGCGCAATCAATTTGCTGGAAGGATATGGTAACGACAATCCGGGTGCAAATGCTCATGTACGGTAAGGAAGCAAGCAACCGAAAACAAGAGATAGACCGCCAGCACTACACTATTCCGAACCAAAGACCAAAAGATAAGCATTGTGGGAAAATCTAAACTTTTGGATTTTCCTACAATGCCGACTACGGCGGAATCCTTCCCACTCCTTATATCTTTATTTCCGTATACATTGAATTTGTATTTAGTAAATGCTATAATGTCCCTATTCAAATTATAAATGTGTTGAATTAGTTACATGTACATATTTTTTGTGCCGCATAAATACCCTGTTGAGGTTGTCGTTCTTTGTCCAGATGTGGAAACAATAAAAGGAAGGGAACGATACAGGGAGAAAACAGGCTATTCCGGCTTTACGGTTGAAACCTTATACGATACATTTATGCAGACAACACCACGGATCGGCTTTTGGCTGGACAATTCCAACCAAACACCACAGCAGACAGCAGAAACCATTCTGAACGCCAGAAAGTCGGTATGATTGTTACATATAAGGGGAAGAAAAATTTCTTTTAGGTACTTTCTTTCCTAAAACTAATGTGATATAATAGCATCATTCCAAAAAAGGAGTAAAAAATATGCGGCAAGGTATTCTTAAATAAAACTATAATCAAATAGTGGGAACAAAGGATTATGATAGTCCCTTTTGTGGGGGCTTGGTTTTTTGTACCCAATTTAAGAATACTTTTGCCTTATCAATTTTGACATATCCGAAAAACAGCAATCACAAACAGGTGTATGCTGTATATGTGTATGTCCGCAAATTATAATCCCCAGTGGTAAAAGTATTTTACTGCTGGGGATTTTTATGCCCTTTTGGGGCTGTAAAAGGAGGACAATCACATGAAAATAATCAATATTGGAATTCTCGCCCATGTAGACGCAGGAAAAACAACATTGACGGAAAGCCTGCTGTACACCAGTGGAGCGATTGCGGAACAAGGAAACGTGGATAAAGGAACTACAAGAACAGACACTATGATTTTGGAACGGCAGCGCGGAATTACCATTCAGACAGCGGTTACTTCTTTTTGCTGGAATGATTATAAAATCAATATCGTGGACACTCCCGGTCATATGGATTTTTTAACCGAAGCATACCGCTCTTTATCTGTCCTTGACGGAGCTGTTTTAGTCATTTCGGCAAAAGACGGCGTACAGGCACAAACCCGTATATTATTCCATGCGCTTCAGAAAATGGACATTCCGACAATTATCTTTATAAATAAGATAGACCAAAATGGGATCGACCTGCGGCGTGTTTACCAAAGCATTAAAGATAAACTTACCAGTGATATGATTGTCATGCAGGAGGTTTCCCTGTCGCCAAAGATAACCATGACCGATATTTCTGATTTGGACAAATGGGATATGATTATTTCCGGAAGCGATGAACTATTAGAACGATATGTTGCAGAGGATTCTTTGGATATACAGGAATTACAATATGAAAAGTGCAAAAGAACCAGATGCTGCTCTTTGTTTCCTGTTTATCATGGGAGTGCAAAAGACAATTTAGGAACAGAAAAACTGATTGAAGCGATTACAGAAACTTTCATTACAGAAACAGACGATATTCAGTCTGAATTATGTGGATATGTTTTTAAGGTTGAGTATACAGAGCGGAAAAAACGGCTTTCTTATTTACGCCTGTATCATGGGACGCTCCATTTACGGGATACCCTGCTGCTGTCAAAAAAGGAAAAAATAAAGATTACAGAAATGTGTATTCCGTCAAATGGTGAAATCGTCCCGGTTGACCATGCCTGTCCGGGAGAAATTGTTATTTTAGCTGATGATACTTTGAAACTGAACGACATTCTGGGAAATGAAAAACTCCTGCCTCACAAAACACGGATTGATAATCCCATGCCATTACTTCGGACAACGGTAGAGCCGCAAAAGCCGGAGCAAAGGGAAGCCCTGTTAAATGCCCTCACAGAGATTGCTGATACAGACCCTCTTTTGCATTTTGACATTGATACTGTTACACATGAGATTATATTATCTTTTTTGGGAAAAGTACAGTTAGAAGTTATTTGTTCGCTATTAGAAGAAAAATATCATGTGGGCGTGGCTATGAAAGAGCCTTCGGTTATTTATCTGGAAAGACCGCAAAAAAAAGCGAGCTACACGATTCATATTGAAGTGCCGCCGAATCCGTTTTGGGCATCTATTGGTTTGACTGTAACACCGCTTCCTGTTGGAAGCGGAACACAATATAAAAGCGAGGTATCTCTCGGCTATTTAAACCAAAGTTTTCAAAATGCCGTCATGGAGGGTGTGCGTTATGGAATGGAGCAGGGCTTATATGGCTGGGGAGTGACAGACTGCCAAATTTGTTTTGATTATGGAGTTTATTACAGCCCGGTCAGCACCCCCGCTGATTTTCGTTTTCTTGCGCCTGTCGTGTTGGAGCAGGCATTGAAAAAAGCAGGAACACAACTGTTGGAACCATACCTTTCCTTTACCCTTTTTGCACCGCAGGAATATCTTTCACGGGCTTATAATGACGCACCAAAGTATTGCGCAATCATTGAATCAACCAGACTTGAAAAAGATGAAGTTATTTTTAAGGGGGAAATCCCTGCCCGTTGTATTGGTGAATATAGAAATGATTTGAATTTTTATACAAATGGAAGAAGTGTCTGCATTACAGAATTAAAAGGGTATCAGGAAACTTCCGGCGAGCCTGTGTTTCAGCCACGCCGCCCGAACAGCCGTTTAGACAAGATCCGGCATATGTTTCAGAAGATAATGTAACATCTTGCGCAATGCAAACGTTCATTGCTGGCTATTGCGAAATATCATTGATAAAATCAGCATCAGAGAGGAGGAACCATTTTGAACCAGAAACAGACGGATATTACAACAGGAAAGCAAATACGTCATCTGCGAACACAATCGGGAATGACACAGGAAGAACTGGCTGGGAAATTGAATGTTACCCGGCAGGCGCTATCGAATTGGGAGAGAGATGTTAATGAACCCGATTTAAATACGTTGAAAAAAATTTGTTTTCTTTTTGGAGTCCACATGGACGATTTTGCGAAGGAGGTAATAACAAAAATGGAAACATGTGAAAAAAAGAGAAACGACAATTTAATAAGTATGATATGGCAATTGGACTTTTTTATGGTGTCGGGATATTTCTTGGCATTGGTATTTTCTTTGTTGGCGGTTTTATGACAATGTCGGGTGCAGGGTGGGGAGCATCACTATTTGGCGGTGGCTGTTTTTCTCTTGTATTTGGCTTGATATGCCATGCAGTTATTACATTGAGAAGAAATGACAAATGATGACATATCCTGCTTTCTAGTCTTTTCGGTCATATCGCGTAAAAAAGCCGCTGCTTTTGGCTTTCCAATAGCGGCGGCAAAGGGAAATATCCTTTGAATACCTTACAGAAGAAAAGTTTTGCAGCATTATAAAAATAAAAGCCTATACCATTTTGGAAAGAAAAGATACATAATAGTCAAGACGGCAACAATCAGAAGTTATGGAGGGTAACAATGGAATATAGTAAGGAAGATTTAATGGAAGCAAAAAGGCAAATTTTGGGAGTGGGAGAGAACATGGGAACAGAGGAAAGCAAAAAGATCTGGGAGAAAAACGCACAATTTTGGGATGATGCAATGGGTGACGAATCCAATGAATTTCACAGAGAGGTAGTACGTCCCAAAGTAACGGAACTTCTCTCTCCTGATCCTTCGGATTACATTTTGGATATTGCGTGCGGCAATGGAAATTATTCTTCGTATCTTGCACAGAGAGGCGCTTCGGTCGTCGCTTTTGATTACAGCAAAAAAATGATAGAATTGGCTAAAAGACGGCGATCACAATATGCAAAACAAATTGAGTTTTGCGTAGCGGATGCGACCAATAGAGAAAGCTTATTAGGATTAAAAAGAAATCGAGCCTTTACGAAAGCAGTTTCTAATATGGCAATTATGGATATTACGGATATTGAACCGCTTTTTATGGCTGTTTATGAACTATTGGAGGAAAACGGGATTTTTGTCTTTGCAACGCAGCACCCTTGTTTTATCACATTGACTGAAAAATATATGACACCGCACAGTTACTATGATATAGCGATCGAAGGGCAGCCGGAGGAGCAGATTTATTATCATCGTTCCATACAAGATATTTTTAACCTTTGTTTCAGAGCTGGATTTGTCATTGATGGATTTTATGAAGAATGTTTCAAAAACAATAAAGAAATTCCTATGGTAATGATAGTAAGGCTTAAAAAGGTAAAACGTGATAGCTTAAAATAAATTCAAGTTTGCCGGATAAATAGCAAACCCGGCCGAGCCAGTCAACGGTCAAGATGAACGGGCTTCGCCCGCCGTTGACAGCCCCGCCCGGTTTTGCAGTTAGGCAGTCAAGGAGCGACAGCCTAAAGTGCTGCCGCCCCTTACTATCATAAAAAGCAACTACTAACCAGCCACAGCCCTTTTGGGAGGAAAGGGGGATTTTCCATGACCTGTACAGAAGAATATCGGGAACATATCGAGTACACTTTCCATGCCTTTTGCAAAGTCGTTATCCGAAATGCAACGATCAACGCAGCGAGGACACGGAGCAGGAAGCACAAAAGAGAAATATCCCTTGAATACCTCACAGACGAAAAGCACTACCCTTTAGGCACGACAGATGAATATTTCCAAGCCCCGGAGCCGGACGAGGAATACATACTTACCCTTTGCGGCGATACGGTCATTTTCAGCAGCGGTTTACTTGCGGAAGCCCTGTCACGGCTGGACGAACGGGAGCGGGAAATGATTTACCTGTCCTTTTTCAAGCGTATTCCACAGCACGAAATTGGCAGACAGTACGGGCGCAGCCGCAGCACAGCGGGCTACCATATCCGAAAAGCCCTACGGCAGCTCCAAGCGGAAATGGAGGGAATGGCATATGAGAAATAATAGGCTTCTCCCCTATGAAACAATCGTCCAAGCCGCCAGCGGGGAGCCGGAAGCGGTGGGAACTGTATTGCAGTATTACCGCCGCCGCATACAATGTGCCGCCCGTGTGAATGGACGGGTAGACCAAGATACAGAGGACTACATCACCCAGACGCTTCTCACAGCTATTTTCAAGTTCCGCTTTGGGAGATAGCCCTACCGCCTACAACTGAATAACCGCCGCTTCGCCGGCAACCAGAAAGCAGTAAATCTATTCAACAGATTTGCTGCTTTTTTTCGTTCCTGTTTGGCATTTTTGAAAATCCCCAGTATGAAAAAACAAAAGGGAAAATAGCCGCCGCAGTTGGCAAAATCCCTTACTTATCCGTAGAGGGTATCAAAGAAAAAAATACTGCCATTGTCCGCCTATTCCGGCTTGCGTGGTGTTGTAGGGAATAGAGGGGAAATTCTAAAAATCTCCGTCCATTTTGCTTTGCGTGGTGTTGTAGGTAGTGAAAGGAAAATTTTCAAGATAAGCCGGAATAGCGGGTAGCAAAGCCCTTTTGAAACGTTTTGTTAGCGGAAAGGACGGGAGCCGGGGAACGCCGGAGTTTTTCAGAGCAAGATTCTACCGAGGTGCCAAAATTCGCTCTCCGCTTATTTTTGCCCCTGCGGGAATCTTGTTGGGGAGTGCCTTCCCCAAACCCTGCTATGCGCCCTGTCGGGCGAGAAAGGAGGTCACAGACCATGCGAAAGAAATACAATACGCCCCACCGCCGTCATGTGGTAAAGACCCGCATGACCGATGAAGAATACGCCGACTTCACCGGGCGGCTGGCGGCTTATGAAATCAGCCAGTCCGAGTTTATCCGGCAAGCCATACGGAAAGCGACCATACGCCCCATTGTCACCGTTTCCCCGGTCAATGACGGGCTGCTTGCCGCCCTCTCCAAGCTCACGGCAGAGTACGGGAAAATCGGCGGCAACTTAAACCAGATTGCCCGGAGCCTGAACGAATACGGAAGCCCCTACCGGGGGCTGGAAAAGGAAGTGCGGGGAGCCGCCGCCGACCTTGCCGCCTTGAAGTTTGAAGTCTTGCAGAAAGTAGGTGAAGCCGTTGGCGATACTCAAACATATCAGCTCTAAAAATGCCAACTACGGGGACGCTGAAAAATACCTCACATTCGAGCATGACGAGTTTACCATGAAGCCCACCCTTGACGCAGACGGGCGGCTCATACCGAGGGTAGACTACCGCATATCCTCTCTGAATTGTGGCGGGGAGGATTTTGCCGTTGCCTGTATGCGCTCCAATCTCCGCTACGGCAAGAACCAGAAACGGGAGGACGTAAAGAGCCACCACTACATCATCAGCTTTGACCCACGGGACGGCCCGGACAACGGCTTGACCGTTGATCGGGCGCAGGAGCTGGGCGAGAAGTTCTGCGCCGAGCATTTCCCCGGACACCAGGCCCTTGTCTGCACCCACCCGGACGGACACAGCCACACCGAAAATATCCATGTGCATATCGTCATTAACAGTCTGCGGATTGCGGAGGTTCCCATGCTGCCCCACATGGACAGGCCAGCGGACAGGAAAGCAGGCTGCAAGCACCGCTGTACGGACGCAGCTATGAACTATCTGAAAGCCGAAGTCATGGAGATGTGCCACAGCGAGGGGCTTTACCAGATAGACCTTTTGAACGGCAGCAAAGAACGCATTACCGAGCGTGAGTATTGGGCGCAGAAGAAAGGACAGGCTGCCCTTGACAGAGCCAACGCCCCTATTGCTGCGGACGGTATCGCGCCCCGGCAGACCAAGTTTGAAACGGATAAGGCGAAGCTGCGCCGGACTATCCGGGAAGCCCTTGCCGCTGCTTCCGGCTTTGATGAGTTTGCCGCCCTGCTTCTCCGGCATGGTGTGACCGTCAAGGAGAGCCGGGGGCGGCTAAGTTACCTCACGCCGGACAGGACGAAGCCAATTACCGCCCGGAAGCTGGGGGACGATTTTGACCGGGCTGCTGTCCTCTCCGTTTTGGAGCAGAACGCCGCCAGAGCCGCCGAAAAACCCGCAGCCATAGCGGAATACCCCGGCAGTATCAAAGACCGCTTACGGACGAAAAAAGAAGCGAAAAACGCCCCGAACAATGACGCTGTACAGCGCATGGTAGACATAGCCGCCAAGCGAGCCGAGGGGAAAGGACGGGGCTATGAGAAGTGGGCGACCATGCACAACCTCAAACAGATGTCGGCTACCCTCATGCTCTACCAGCAGTATGGCTTTTCTTCCCCGGACGAGCTGGACGCTGCCATTTCCGCAGCCAACACCGCCACGCAGGAGAGCCTTGCCGGACTGAAAGGGCTGGAAGCCGCTATCCGGGAGAAAAAGGAATTGCAGCGCAACCTTTTGGGCTATATCGGCACGAAGCCCGCCCGTGACGGTCTGAAAGCGCAGAAATCGGAGAAAGCCCGGAGAGCCTACCGGGAACAGCACGAAAGCGATTTTATCATAGCGGACACAGCCGCCCGTTATTTCCGGGAGCATGGAATAACCAAGCTGCCAGCCAGCAAAGCCCTGCAAAGGGAGATTGAGCAGCTTACCGTCCAGAAGAACGCCGGATATAACGACTACCGGGAGAAACGCCAGCGGGCGCAGGAGCTTCAGACAGTCAGACGCAATATCGACCAGATTTTAAGGGGCGCACCGAGCCAGCAGAAAAAGCGTGAACAGGAGCGTTAAAGACCGCCCCGAAATGATACCGAAACCCTACAAAAATACAGGTATGATATGAACCCTTACCGCAATACTCCCCGACTTCCAAACGGGGCTTACAGGGCAGAAAAAGCCCGAAAATGATACCGAGAACATACAGAAAATGCCCCCTATCCCGCTACACCGATAGGAACGGCAGAAAGGAGCTTACCATTGCCGAGAATGAGCAAGAAGCGGCGGCTGGAATGGTCTTTCTTCCTCAACCACCGCAACCGTATCACTTACAACGACCTATGCCGGGGCTGCACCCGTGACTGCAAACAGAGCTTCCGGGCGGTTATCATACTATGCCCTCGCTATTATTCCAAACGCTGGAAAAAGGAGGACGCAGCCTATGGCAGATAACCGCAAATATTACTACCTCAAGCTGAAAGAGAGCTATTTTGACGATGATGCAATCGTTCTGCTGGAAAGTATGCAGGACGGCGTTATCTATTCCAACATTCTCTTGAAGCTGTACTTGAAATCGCTGAAAAACGGCGGGAAATTGCAGCTTGACGAGAATATCCCCTACACCGCCCAGATGATTGCGACCATTACCCGCCAGCAGGTAGGTACCGTAGAGAGAGCTTTGAAAATCTTTATGAAGCTGGGGCTTGTGGAGCCTTTGCCAAGCGGCGCACTCTACATGAGCAACATTGAGCTTTTAATCGGCCAGTCCTCTACCGAGGGGGAGCGCAAGCGCAGGGCGCGGCTGGCTTTGCAGGAACAAAAAGCCCTGCCGCAGACAGGGGCGGACAAATGTCCACCATATCGAGCGGACATTTGTCCACCAGAGATAGAGATAGAGAAAGAGATAGATATAGAAATAGAAAAAGAGAGAGAGTTAGAAACGGGACACCCCGCCCCCGCCGCCTATGGCAGATACCACAATGTCATTCTTTCCGATACGGAGCTTGACGGGCTGAAAACAGAGCTTCCCGGCAAGTGGGAGTATTACATTGACCGCCTATCCTGCCATATCGCTTCCAGCGGGAGGAAATACAAGAGCCATGCAGCCACGATTTTCAAGTGGGCGCAGGAGGACGCAGCCAAGAAAGCCCCGAAAAAGGGCATACCCGATTATACCTGTAAGGAGGGCGAGAGCTTATGACGAATGGATTTGATGAAATGATTTTGAATATGACCGACACCACGCCGGAGCCGGAGGACTACACCGGCGAGGACGGGCTTTTATACTGCGGGAAGTGCCACAAGCCCAAAGAGGGCTATTTCCCCAAAGAAACCGCCGCATGGCTGGGGCGTGACCGCCACCCGGCAGAATGTGACTGCCAGCGGGCAGAGCGTGAGGAACGGGAAGCCGCAGAGAAACAGCGCAGTCACCTTGAAACTGTCGAGCGGTTGAAGCGGCGGGGCTTTACAGACCCGGCTATGCAGGGCTGGACGTTTGAGAACGACAACGGCAAGTGCCCGCAAATGGAACACGCCCATTTCTATGTGGAGAACTGGGAAACCATGAAAGAGCGCAACATTGGCTATCTGCTATGGGGCGGCGTTGGCACAGGCAAGAGCTATTTTGCGGGCTGTATCGCAAATGCCCTTATGGAGCGTGAAATCCCCGTGTGCATGACAAACTTTGCATTGATATTGGGTGACCTTGCCGCCAGCTTTGAGGGCAGGAATGAATATATCTCCCGACTTTGCAGCTTCCCGCTGCTTATCCTTGACGATTTTGGAATGGAACGGGGAACGGAATACGGCTTAGAGCAGGTCTACAACGTGATTGACAGCCGTTACCGCAGCGGCAGGCCGCTGATCGTCACGACTAATCTCACGCTGGAGGACTTGCAGCACCCGGAGGACACCGCCCACGCCCGCATTTATGACCGTCTGATTGAAATGTGTTCTCCTGTCCGCTTTACCGGGAGCAACTTCCGAAAAGCCACGGCGCAGGAGAAAATGGGACAACTGAAAAAGCTGATGAACAGAAAGGAGAGCCGCCTATGACCAACACCCCAAAGAATGACCGCAGCACCCGCCGCCCGGATTGCGTGACGGAAATCCGCATAGGTAATTCTGTCCTTGTCGTTTCCGGCTATTTCAAGCAGGACACCACCGCCACCGCCGCCGATAAAATGCTGAAAGTGCTGGAAGCGGAAGCTGCTACACAAAAATCGGCAATTTGACGGGACGTAAAGAAGCAGAAAGGACTGTACAGCCAGCCCCGGCGTGTGGTATGATAGTCATACGGAATAGTGGGGCTGGCTGTCGGAAATGGAGGACACTATGTTAAGACAGACCACCCGAAACCTTATTACCGCCCTTTATCCGAGATTATCCCACGAGGACGAGCTGCAAGGTGAGAGCAATTCTATTTCAAACCAGAAGCGTATTCTTGAAACCTATGCGAAGCAGAACGGCTTTTCCAATCTGCAATGGTACACAGATGACGGTTATTCTGGGGCGAACTTCCAAAGACCCGGTTTTCAAGCCATGCTTGCGGACATTGAAGCCGGAAAAGTCGGCACCGTTATCGTCAAGGATATGTCACGGTTAGGGCGAAACTATCTGCAAGTGGGAATGTATACGGAAATGATTTTCCCACAGAAAGGCGTCCGCTTTATCGCTATCAATGACGGAGTGGACAGCGCACAGGGCGACAATGATTTTGCCCCTCTGCGGAACATTTTTAACGAATGGCTGGTGAGAGATACGAGCAAGAAAATCAAAGCAGTAAAACGGTCTAAGGGTATGAGCGGGAAGCCCGTCACGAGCAAACCCGTATACGGCTACTTTATGGACGAGGACGAAAATTTTATCATTGACGGGGAAGCCGCCCCTGTTGTGCGGCAGATTTACAGCTTGTGCCTTGCCGGGAACGGGCCGACCAAGATAGCCCGTATGCTCACAGAGCAGGAGATCCCCACGCCGGGAACGCTGGAATACCGTCGGACGGGAAGCACCCGCCGCTACCACCCCGGCTATGAGTGCAAGTGGGCGACCAATACCGTGGTACATATCCTTGAAAACAGGGAGTACACGGGCTGTCTGGTAAACTTCAAGACGGAGAAGCCGTCCTACAAGACCAAGCACAGCGTAGAGAACCCCATTGAGAAACAGGCGATTTTCGAGAACCACCATGAGCCTATCATTGACACCCAGATGTGGGAGCGTGTGCAGGAGTTACGCAAGCAGCGCAAACGCCCGAACCGCTATGATGAAGTGGGCTTATTCTCCGGCATACTCTTTTGTGCCGACTGCGGCAGCGTCCTTTACCAGCAGCGTTACCAGAACGCCACCCGCAAGCAGGATTGTTATATCTGCGGGAGCTACAAGAAGCGTACCCGTGACTGTACGGCGCACTTTATCCGCACCGACCTGTTGACCGCCGGAGTGACCGACAATCTGCGGAAAGTCACCAGCTATGCAGCGAAGCACGAAGCCCGGTTTATGAAGCTGCTGATCGAGCAGAACGAGGACGGGGGCAAGCGCAGGAACGCCGCAAGGAAAAAGGAGCTGGAAGCCGCCGAGAAGCGTATCAGCGAGTTATCCGCTATCTTCAAGCGGCTGTATGAGGACAGCGTGACCGGGCGCATTTCAGACGAGCGTTTCACGGAGCTGTCGGCAGACTATGAAGCCGAGCAGAAAGAACTGAAAGAGAGAGCCGCCGCTATCCGGGCAGAGCTTTCCAAAGCGCAGGAAGCCACGGTAAACGCAGAAAAGTTTATGAATGTTGTCCGCAAGTACACCAGCTTTGAAGAACTTACCCCTACCCTTTTGCGTGAGTTTGTGGAGAAAATCGTTGTGCATGAGTGCAGCTATGACGAGAACGGCACACGCAGACAGGACATTGATATTTATTACTCTTTCGTTGGCAAGGTAGACCTGCCCGAATGACCGCCCGACCTATCCGGCGCAATGCGCAAACGCCGGATAGGAACGGCAAAATTTTTTACACTTCTACTACTTCTTTATCACACATCAGCAAAATCCCAGGGTATGAAGCAGCTCATGGCGGGCGGCGGTGTTGCTCTTGTGGGCCTCACCCTGGTTCCCCTGCTGGCCGGTCTGTTCGGCTAATTCACGAAAATCCTAAATCCCCGTCCCCTCCCGTTCCACGCGGGAGGGGACAGAAAGGAGGACCGACCTTATGGATTTTCTGTGGACTTCCATTCAGGAGTGGCTCAAAGAAATCTTAGTCAGCGGCATTATGAGCAACTTATCCGGCCTGTTCGATTCCGTCAATGAAAAGGTGGCGGACATCTCCGGTCAGGTCGGCACGTCGCCCCAGGCGTGGAACTCCGGCATTTTTAACATGATTGAAAACCTGTCCGAGACGGTTATCCTTCCCATCGCCGGTGTGATCCTCGCCTTTGTCATGACGCTGGAACTGGTCCAGATCATCATGGACAAGAACAACTTTAACGACATAGAAACCGCCGTTTTTTTTCGGTGGATATTTAAGACCGCCTGCGCGATTCTGATTGTGACGAATACATGGAACATCGTCATGGGCGTGTTTGATGTGGCCCAGCAGGTAGTCGGGCAGGCGTCCGGCGTCATCATCGGGGACACCAGCATTGACCTCGCCAGCGTCCTGCCGGATTTGGAGGCCCGGCTCACGGAAATGGACATCGGGCCGCTGTTCGGCCTGTGGTTTCAGAGCCTGTTCGTGGGCATTACCATGTGGGCGCTTACCATCTGTATTTTCCTTATCTGCTACGGGCGCATGATTGAGATTTACCTTGTAACCTCGATTGCCCCGATCCCGATGGCCACCATGCTGGGCAAGGAATGGGGCGGCATGGGCCAGAACTACTTGCGGTCCCTGTTCGCCCTGGGCTTCCAGGCGTTTCTCATCATCGTCTGTGTGGCGATTTACGCCGTCCTGGTCCAGAACATCGCCGTGGATACCGACATCAGCGCAGCCATCTGGACCTGCATGGGCTATACCGTGCTTCTATGCTTCACGCTCTTTAAGACGGGCAGCCTGGCGAAAAGTCTGTTCGCCGCCCATTAACCCGGAAGGAGGGAATCAAAATGGCTTATGTGCCAGTCCCCAAGGACCTCACAAAAGTAAAGACAAAGGTCATGTTCAATCTCACCAAAAGGCAGCTCATTTGTTTTGGAGGCGGCGCGCTTCTCGGCGTTCCGCTTTTCTTTCTGCTCAAAGGGCCTGCCGGAACCAGTACGGCGGCCATGTGCATGGTCGTCATCATGCTGCCGTTTTTCCTTTTAGCGATGTACGAAAAGAACGGCCAGCCCTTAGAAATCATCATCGGCAATATCCTCCGGGTGTGTTTTCTCCGCCCGAAGGTGCGCCCTTATCAGACAGACAACTTTTATGCCGTCCTCGCACGGCAGGACCAATTAGACAGGGAGGTGTACCGCATTGTCAACCCCAAGACGCAAACTGACCCGCGCCGAGCGAAAACAGATCGAAGCCGCCATCGCAAGGGCGAACCGGACTGATAAAAAACAGCAGTCGGCCCAGGCCAGTATCCCCTATGAACGCATGTGGCCGGACGGCATCTGCCGCGTCACGGACACGTTCTATACCAAGACCATCGAATACCAGGACATCAACTACCAGCTTTCGCAGAATGAGGATAAAACGGCCATCTTTGAGGGCTGGTGCGATTTTCTGAACTACTTTGACAGCTCCATTCAGTTCCAGCTTTCCTTCTTAAACCTGGCGGCCTCCCGGAACAGCTTTTCCAAGAGTATCGCCATACCTCCCCAGGGAGACGGTTTCGACCATATCCGGGCGGAGTACACCGAGATGCTGCAAAACCAGCTTGCCAAGGGGAACAACGGCCTTGTCAAAACCAAGTACCTGACCTTCGGCATTGAGGCGGAAAACGTCCGGGCGGCAAAGCCCCGGCTGGAACGGATTGAAACGGACGTAATCAACAACTTCAAACGCCTGGGCGTGGCCTGTGAGCCGATGGACGGCAAGGGCCGCCTGCGGCTTATGCACGACATTTTCCGTATGGACGAACAGGAGCCGTTTTACTTTTCCTGGGACTGGCTGGCCCCCTCCGGGCTGTCTACCAAGGACTTCATCGCGCCTTCCTCTTTTGAGTTCAAGACCGGCAAAGCATTCTGCATGGGCCGGACCTTCGGCGCGGTGAGCTTCGTCCAGATTTTAGCGCCGGAGCTGAACGACCGTATGCTGGCGGACTTTCTGGACATGGAAAGCTCCCTGGTGGTGAACCTGCATATCCAGTCCGTGGACCAGGTGCGGGCCATCAAGACGGTAAAGCGCAAGATCACCGACTTAGACCGGGCCAAGATTGAGGAACAGAAAAAAGCGGTCCGCGCCGGGTACGACATGGACATTATCCCCTCCGATTTGGCTACCTACGGGACGGAGGCCAAGAAGCTGCTCCAGGACCTCCAGAGCCGGAATGAGCGCATGTTCCTTGTGACCTTCCTGGTCCTCAACACGGCAGAGAGCAGGCGGCAGCTTGACAATAACGTGTTTCAGGCCAGTTCCATCGCCCAGAAGCACAACTGCCAGCTCACCCGGCTGGACTTCCAGCAGGAGGAAGGGCTGATGAGCAGCCTACCCCTGGGCCGGAACTTAATACCCATTCAGCGGAGCCTTACCACCTCCAGTGTCGCTATCTTCGTTCCGTTTACCACCCAGGAATTGTTCCAGGACGGGCCGGAGGCGCTGTATTATGGCCTGAACGCCCTCTCCAACAACTTAATCATGGTGGACCGAAAGCTCCTAAAGAATCCCAACGGGCTGATACTCGGCACACCGGGCTGCTTTGCCGGTGACACCCATATCCGGCTTGCCGATGGGACGGCCCCCTCCTTTGCGGAGCTGGTGGAGCGCGGCGTGACGGAGTGCGCCGTCAAAGCCTACAACGAGGACACCGGCCAGATCGTTGATGCCAGGGCCAAGGAGATACGCATTGAAAAGTATGTGGATACCTTGGCGGTACTGGAGCTGGAGGACGGCACCTCCCTTTCCTGTACTCATACGCACCTCATCATGGATGCGGGCGGGGAATATGTCCGGGCAGGGGAGATACAGAAGGGCCAGCATTTGAGCGGCGGCCATACCGTTGTCCGGGTGTCTGTCAAGAAATGCACGGAGAAAGTCCCCGTGTACGATATGACCGTCCCGCAGCACTTAAATTTCCTGCTGGGAAACGGCCTCATCGTTCACAACAGCGGCAAGTCCTTTTCCGCCAAGCGTGAAATCTCCAACGTCATGCTTGTAACCCATGATGATATTCTGATCTGCGACCCGGAGGACGAATATACCTCCCTGGTGGAGCATTTTGGCCGCGAGGGGCAGGTGGTGAAAATCTCCCCCACCAGCACCCAGTACGTCAATCCAATGGACATCAATCTGAATTATTCGGACGATGACAACCCCCTGGCCTTAAAAGCCGACTTCCTGCTGTCTCTCTGCGACATTGTGGTGGGCAACAAGGACGGCTTGCAGCCCATTGAAAAAACTGTCATTGACCGCTCGGTGCGCAACGTCTACCGGCCTTACCTGGCGAACCCCGACCCGGAGAAAATGCCAATCCTGCAAGACCTCTATGACGAGCTGTTAAAGCAGCCGGAGCCGGAGGCAAAACGCATCGCGGCGGCGCTGGAACTGTATGTTTCCGGTTCCCTTAACGTCTTTAACCACCGCACCAACGTGGTGCTGGAAAAACGGCTGGTCTGCTTCAACATCAAGGAGCTGGGGAAACAGCTCAAGCAGCTCGGCATGTTAATCATTCAGGACCAGGTGTGGAACCGTGTCACGGTCAACCGCGCCCGCAAACGCACGACCCGGTACTATGTTGATGAGTTCCATCTGCTTCTCAAGGGTGAGCTGGCGGCGTGGAGCGTGGAAATTTGGAAACGATTTAGAAAATGGGGAGGTATCCCCACGGGTGGATTGGCCTGCCCCTGTATAGCCGCTTGAAGGGCAGGCCCGCCGTTCTAACCGAAGTCGGCAGGTAGGTTAGAAGGATAAACGCGGAAGAAACCGGGAAGGGGGCAGCGCCCTGATCCGAGTGGAAGGCTGCTGGTAAAAGGGCAGTCACACGCAACGCATAGAAGCTGAACCTCCCCTGGGGAGAATATAACGCTTCCAAGAGGCCGCGTTGCCAGCCGACACGGGAAACCGTGGCAAAAAGATATGCTATGCTGGGTGCGAATGGACGTACCGATGAAAATGAGCGAAAGCTCCAGAGACGCGGATAAAAAGCCGCGTGGTAAGAACAGTCAGATTACCCAAAACATCAAGGATTTGCTGGCTTCCAGAGAGATTGAAAATATCTTCGAGAACTCCGATTTTCTCTACATGCTCAACCAGGCCAGCGGGGATCGGCAGATACTGGCGAAACAGTTAAACATCAGCCCCCATCAGCTTTCCTACGTCACCCATTCCGGCGAGGGTGAGGGGCTTCTGTTCTACGGCAACGTGATCCTGCCTTTCCTGGACCGTTTCCCCAAAGACAGTGAGCTGTACCGCGTCATGACGACTAAGCCCCAGGAGGTGGCGGAGGCATGAGAGACAATCCCCGGTTACAGTTTACCGACGCCGATCGCGCCGACCCGGAGTTAGAAAAGCCCATACGCAAGGCGGAAAAGGCGGCGGATCGGGCTGACCGGGCCGATGCAAAGATACCAAAGAAAACCGTTAAGAAAAAGGAGCGCGTTGTGGACCCCGGCACGGGGAAAGTCACGACGCGCTTAAAATTTGAAGAAATTGACAAGAAAAAGCCGCCGTCCAAGCTGGCCCATGCGGTCCGGGACGCGCCGGGAAACACGGTCCTGGCGGCGGCCCACCGGGAGATTGGAAAGGACGAGGACGACAACGTGGGCGTTCAGAGCGCCCACAAGCTGGAGGAAACCGCCGAGACGGGCGGGCGCATGGCCCAGTCCGCCTACCGCTCCCATAAGCTGAAACCCTACCGGAAGGCTGCGGTTGCAGAACACCGGCTGGAAAAGGCCAACGTGAACGCCCTGTACCATAAGAGCCTGAGCGAAAATCCCCAGCTTGCCAGCAATCCCCTGTCCCGGCTGCGGCAGAAGCAGGCCATTAAGAAACAGTATGCTGCCGCCAAACGTGCCGGGCAGACGGCTGGAACTGCCGGAAAGACCGCAGGAAATACAGCCAAGGCCACGAAAACGGCAGCCCAGAAGGGCGGGCAGGCGGCAGGCTTTCTCTGGCGGCACAAGAAAGGTTCCCTCATCGTGATTGCCCTGTTCCTCATTGTCTGCCTCCTGCTTAACAGCCTTTCCTCCTGTTCCGTACTGCTCCAGGGAGGGCTTTCCGGCCTGGCCGGTTCCACCTATCCCGCAAAGGACAGTGACATGCTGGGGGCGGAGGACGCTTATGCAGAGATGGAGGCCGACCTTCAGTATGAGCTGGACCACTATGAGAGCCTGCACTCCGGCTATGACGAGTACCACTATGATTTAGACGAGATTAAGCACGACCCCTATGTACTGGTGTCCATTCTGACCGCCTATCATCAGGGGGAATGGACACTGGACGAGGTGCAGGGAACCCTCGCCATGCTGTTTGAAAAACAGTATATCCTCACCGAGCGCGTGGAAGTGGAAACCCGATACCGGACGGAAACGGATACCTGGACCGATGAGGAAGGCAACAGCCACACCGACACCTACGAAGTCCCCTATGACTATTACGTCTGCTATGTCACCCTGGAAAATTTTGATTTATCCCATGTGCCGGTCTACATCATGAGCGAGGAACAGCTTTCCCTCTATGCCGTGTATATGTCCACCCTGGGCAACCGGCCTGACTTATTCGCCGGACACCCCAACGCCGCAGGGCGGGAGGACTATCTGGACTATGACGTACCCCCGGAGGCATTGGAGGACGAGACGTTTGCCGCCATGCTTGCGGAGGCGGAGAAATACCTGGGCTTCCCCTATGTCTGGGGCGGGTCCTCTCCCTCCACCTCCTTTGACTGTTCCGGCTTCGTCTCCTGGGTCATCAACCATTCCGGCTGGGACGTGGGGCGGCTGGGGGCGCAGGGCCTGTGCAATATCACCACGCCCGTTTCCGCCTCCAATGCCCGGCCCGGCGACCTCGTTTTCTTTAAGGGGACCTATGACACCCCCGGCGTTTCCCACTGCGGCATTTATGTGGGCAACTCCATGATGATCCACTGTGGGTCCCCGATTTCCTATGCCAACATCAATTCAAGCTACTGGCAGAGCCATTTTTACACCTTTGGCCGTCTGCCCTAAATAGAAAGGAGCGATACAACATGAACGCGAAAATCAAGAAAATCGACACGGAATATGAAAAGAACGCGGCCAAGATTGCCGAGCTTCAGGCCCGGCAGAAAGAGCTGGAAAAACAGCGCACAGAGTATGAGAACCTGGACATCATCGGTCTTGTGCGCAGCATGGGCGTGACGCCCGAAGAACTGGCCGCCATCATGCAGGCCGCCCGGCAGAATCCGGCAGCGCCCGCCACCACGGAAAAGGAGGAACCTGACTATGCAGAAACTGAAAACGACTAAGCGGGCTGTGGCCCTGCTGCTGTGCGCCGTGCTGTTGTGCTTTCCGCTCCTGGGGCTGGCGGCCCCGACTGCACAGGCCGGAGAAGCGGCTCCCCAGGACGATGGCTGCGTCATTACCTGCTACTGCACCGTGCATTGTGCGGAGAACATGAGGAACCCCGACTGTCCCGGCTGTCAAACGGATATTTCCGTCTGTATCGGAAAAAAGTTTAGCTGTATCTGCTCCGAAAAATGTACGTCGGAGCAGATCAATGAATCCTGTCCGGCCTGTGTTCTTGCCATCTGGCCCTGCGTGGGCAGGGAGCCGGAACCCGCGCCGGTCTGCTCCTGTGAGGCAAAATGTACGGCGGAGGCCGTCAAGGAGGATTGTCCAGTCTGCAAAACAGACCCTTCCGGCTGCATTGGAAAAGAGCCGGAACCGGCTCCGGCCTGCTCCTGCACAGTAAAGTGCAGGGAGGGAGCTGTCAAAGAGGATTGTCCGGTCTGCAAGGCGGACTTATCCGGCTGCAACGGCAAGGAACCGGAACCCACGCCGGTCTGTTCGTGTCAGGTAAAGTGTGCGGCAGGGGCCGTCAATGAGGACTGCCCCATCTGCAAGACCGACCTCACGGGCTGTAAAGGAAAAACACCGGAGCCTGCCCCGAAACCGTCCTACACCATCACGATTGTAGCCCCTGACCGCTGGCACACCAGAACCGCCCAGGCGGAGATCCGGCTGGCTGATAACAACGGCACCGGCTGGCAGAAGGTGGAGGCCAAAATCGAACGCGGCGGGAGCTGGCAGGATTTGACCGACGATTTCGCGGACCGGAACCGCTGTACGGTGGAGATTTCGGAAAACTGCACCGTCTATGTCACTGTCACGGATAAGGAGGGAAAGGCCCACACCAAAAGCCGGTATATCGAGTGCTTTGACCGGACCGCCCCTACCGTCAAGGCCGGTATTGATGGAAAGCTGCTGCGGGTGGAGGCTGATGATGACCTCTCCGGCATTGACGCCATTTTCATTGACGGGGAGCGTTATGACGACTTAACCAATGGAACGCTGGACGTGCGGCTGCGCGACCTGGACGATGATTACAAGCAGATTTCCGTTCAGGCCGTGGATAACGCCGGGAACAAGTCAAAAACCGTCCAGCTCTCCAACCCCAACTATGAGGACCCGAAAAAGGATAAAGACGATGAGAAAAAGCCATCGTCAAGCAGGCCGGAAACGTCCAAGCCGGGGACTATCACCCCGGAAACCACCACTCCAGCCCCGACACCCACCACGCCGCCAGCCTCCACCACGCCAGGAGGCACGTCGAAGCCTTCCACCGGCACCACGGGCGGCAGCTCTGCCTCCTCCGGCAAGCAGACCTCCGGGACTTCCGGCGGTAAAGAGGAAGCCCCTGCCGAAAAGGAGCCGGGGGAACCGTTCACGGAGGGCAGCGGCATTGTGACCCGCGACCTGCTCTATGACAAGGCCACCAACAAACAGTTTATTACCATACAGGGACGTGGCGGCAGCACCTTCTATATTGTCATTGACTATGACGCGCCGGTGAATGAGGAGGAAGAACAGTACACCACCTATTTCCTGAACCAAGTGGACGAGGCGGACCTTGCCGCGCTTTTGGAGGAATCGGAACCGGCCTCCTGTGACTGTAAGGAGAAGTGCGCGGCTGGGGCCGTCAACACCGCCTGCCCGGTCTGTGCTTCCAATATGACCGAGTGCGCCGGGAAAGCGCCGGAACCGGAAAAGCCCCAGGAGACGGAACTGCCGGAGCCAAAGCCGGAAGAACCGGAGAAGAAAAACGGGGCCGGAGGCGCGCTTGTCCTCCTGATGGTACTGGCCCTGGCGGGCGGAGGCGCGTTCTATTACATCAAGTTCGTGAAGAATAAGCCCAAAACCAAGGGGAACACCTCCCTGGAGGATTACGACTACGGGGACGAGGATTTAGACTTTGAGGACGAGGACCCGGAAGGCAGCGGTGAGGAAACGGACGACCCGGAGACGACGGAAGAAGGCGGAGAACTGGCTGACGGGGAGGACGAGGACCTATGAGATATTTCACCGATAACCCACTGGAACGGCTGATGATGCAGAAGCCGTCACCGGGGCGGGAGGCCAAACCTCCCGCCGCCCCCAAGGGGCATCCCTGTCACGGCTGCGGACGTTTCGGAGAGGGTTGCGTCTTTCCCTGCTATCGCGGCGTGACCGCACAGACCATCGAAAGGAGTGGAAACCATGCGTCTTGTAATTGCTGAAAAACCGTCCGTTGCGTTGAGCATTGCCGCCGTGCTGGGCGCGTCAAAGAAAAAGGACGGCTATGTGGAAGGAAACGGCTGGCTGGTGAGCTGGTGCTTCGGACATCTGGCGGAGCTGGCCGACGCGGGCAGTTATGACCCTAAATACGCCAAGTGGCGCTATGAGGATTTACCGATTCTGCCGGGGGCCTGGCAGTTTGCCGTTGGCAGGGATAAGCAGGGACAGTTTGATACCCTAAAGGGCCTGATGTGCCGGGAGGACGTAACGGAGGTGGTGAACGCCTGCGACGCCGGGCGCGAGGGGGAATTGATCTTCCGCACCGCCTATGACCTTTCCGGCTGCGCCAAACCCATGCGGCGGCTGTGGATTTCCAGCATGGAGGACGAGGCCATCAAGGAGGGCTTTGCCGTCTTAAAAGACGGCAGCGACTATGACGGCCTGCACCAGTCCGCCCTCTGTCGGGCCAAGGCCGACTGGCTGGTGGGCATCAACGCCACCCGCCTGTTCTCCCTGCTCTACAACCATACGCTGAATGTGGGCCGCGTCCTCTCCCCGACACTGGCCCTCATCGTGGAACGGGAGGCGGAAATCAGCGCGTTCCAGCCGGTGCCATTCTATACCGTGTCTCTTGACTGCGGCTTCACCGCCACCGGGGAACGGATTGCAGAAAAAACGGAAGCGGAGGCCGTGGCCGCCGCCTGCAAAGGACAGAAAGCCACCCTCCAGGCCGTGGAGCAAAAGGAGCGGACGGAAAAGCCTCCGGCCCTCTATGACCTCACCACCCTCCAGCGGGACGCCAACCGCACCCTGGGCTACACCGCCCAGCAGACCCTGGACTATCTACAAAGCCTGTATGAAAAAAAGCTCTGCACTTACCCCAGAACGGACAGCCGGTTCCTTACGGGTGACATGGAGGCGGGCGTTCCGGCCCTGGCCTCCGTCGCCGCCCTCGTCTGCGGAGCCAAGCCCCCGGACGCCTGCAACGCGGCCCAGGTGTGCGACAGCTCCAAAGTCAGCGACCACCACGCCATCGTCCCCACCTCTATGGCGGGAAATGCGGACCTGGCTGCCCTGCCTGCTGGGGAGCGGGAAGTCCTGCGGCTGGTGTCGTATGGCCTGTTAAAGTCCGTCAGTCCGGCCCACCGGTTTGCGGAAACGTCTGTCACGGTGGAGTGCGGCAAAAAACGCTTCACCGCCAAGGGCAGAACGGTTCTGGCGGCTGGCTGGAAAGCCTACACCCAGGAACAGGCCGACAAACCGGAGGGCGGCAGGCTGCCGGACAGCTTACAGGAGGGGCAGGACCTTCCCGTGGCGGGCGTGTCCATCAAGGAAGGAAAGACCACGCCCCCGAAACACTTTACCGAGGATTCTCTGCTGGCGGCGATGGAGACAGCCGGGGCCAAAGATATGCCGGAGGACGCGGAGCGCCGGGGCCTGGGAACGCCCGCCACCCGCGCCTCTATCCTGGAAAAGCTGGTGTCCACCGGCTTTGTGGAACGAAAGAAAGCGAAAAAGACCGTGAACCTCCTGCCGACGCAGATCGGCGTCTCCCTTGTCACCGTCCTGCCGGAACAGCTCCAGTCCCCCCAGCTCACCGCCGAGTGGGAACACCGGCTCAAGGAGATTGAGCGCGGGACCCTGGACCCTGGGGTGTTCATGGACGGCATTGCTGCCATGCTGGGGGAGCTGGTAGGAACCTATCAGGCCGTGGAAGGGGCCGGTGTGCTGTTCCCTTCTGACCGGGAAACCATCGGCAAGTGTCCCCGCTGCGGCGGGGCCGTCACCGAGGGCAAGAAAGGCTTTTTCTGTGAAAACCGGAACTGCCGGTTCGCGCTCTGGAAGGACAGCCGGTTTTTTACTGCCAAGAAAAAGACGCTTACCAAGGCCGTGGCCACCGCACTCTTAAAGGACGGGCGGGTAAAGCTCACCGGCTGTCACAGCGAAAAGACCGGAAAAACCTATGACGCCACCGTGATCCTGGACGATGACGGCGGCAAGTTTGTCAACTTCCGTCTGGAATTTGCCCCAGGCGGTAAAAAATGAGCGCCCCCAGGGAAATCCGCCGCATGAACGAGGCACAGTTCAGGCGGGCCAGGAAGCTCATTTCCCACCTGTGCGCCAACTGTGACGGCGGCAACTGCCTGCTGTTAGACGACGGCGAGGAACACGTCTGTCCCCAGCGCATTTCCTATTCGGTGCTGTGCCGGTATTTTGTGGCCGCCGTCCTTCCGGCGGACCGGGAGCTTTTCGCCGACATCATGGAAAAGGACAGCCGGAAACGCTGCGCCGACTGCGGCGCGCCTTTCGTCCCCACCGGGAGCCGGGCGGTTTACTGCCCGGACTGCTCTGCCAAAAGGGAGCGGCGGCGCAAGGCGGCCTGGGCGCGAAAAAAACGGGGTGGACGGTAGACGTTTAGGCCCTCCAAAAGCCTTGTGTCATGCGGCTTTGCAAAGGGCAAACCGGGGCCGCCCGGCCTCTAATACCAAAACCCCCAAAACGGCGGTTTAGCCGTCTACATCATACCCCCGTGCGGGACGGAATCTCCCGTCTTGCGCGGGGGCTTTTTTATCTTTCGGAAAGGAGAAATTTATATGGCGGAAACCAAGAAACCGACCAACAAGGAACGGCTGCAAGAAATCACGGCGGGCATTGAGCAGGGTATCAAGGAACTGTTCGAGAGTGACCGTTTTATGTCATACTTACGCACCATGTCCCGCTTTCACACCTATTCGGTGAACAATCAGATGCTGATTCACATGCAGATGCCGGGAGCCACCCGCGTGGCGGGCTTTAACAAATGGAAAAATCAGTTTGAGCGGCATGTCAAGAAGGGCGAGAAGGGCCTCAAAATCATAGCCCCCACGCCCTTCAAGAAGAAAATCGAGGAAATGAAGCTGGACCCGGACACCAGGCTGCCAGTGCTGGACCGGGAGGGCAGGACGGTCATGGAGGAAAAGGAAGTGGAAATCCCCATGTTCCGGCCCGTAACGGTGTTTGATGTCAGCCAGACCGAGGGCAAGCCCCTCCCGCAGCTCGCCGCCGAACTCCACGGGAATGTGCAGCATTATGAGGTATTCATAGAGGCCCTGCGCCGGTCCAGCCCGGTGCCGATGGGATTTGAAAAAATGCAGGGTATGGACGGCTATTTCAGCGAAGAACAGCAGCGTGTCGCCATCTGTGAAGGCATGAGCGAGGTGCAGACCGTATGTGCCGCCGTCCATGAGATCACCCATGCCAAACTCCACAATTATGAGAAGGCACGGCTGGAAGCGGCCAGAGGTGATGAAACAAAAGAACCTCCCAAACCCAAGGACCAGCGCACGGAGGAAGTGGAGGCCGAAAGCGTCTCCTATGCGGTCTGCCAGTATTACGGTATCGAAACCGGCGAGAACAGCTTTGGCTACATCGCCTCCTGGAGTAACGGGAAGGAACTGCCGGAGCTGCGGGCCAGCCTGGAAACCATCGGCAGGACCGCCAGCTCCCTCATTACCGACATTGACCGGCATTTCCGGGATATTTGTAAGGAACGCGGCATTGACTTAACCGCCCCGGAGCAGGCAACGGCCCCTGTACTGACTGCCGCCTCGCTTGCGGTGGAGATAGACGAGTTTTCCTATCACTTCGATCCATACCATTATCAGGACAGCGTTGAGGACCGGGAGCAGGCGGTGAATACACTGACTGCGGATATAGAACAGAATAATGTCCAGTATCTGCGGGACTATTTACAGTCTGTGCTGGAGGACCAGGACGGTCCTTATGCCCAGGAGGTAAAAAACATTCTGGATAAGCTCAACACTCTGGCCCCCGTACAGGAGGCGGACACCCCGGAGCGGTTTGCCGCCGACCTCTACGACTACATGGACAGCCTCTACCGCGCGGGCATGGCCGACCACCCCTTCCCCTCTGAACCCAGGGAGCAGGCCCTGTTGGACATTGTTTCCGACTTGCAGCGCGGAGACTTCCAGGACTATCACTATCTGCTTTCCAACGTGGGGCTGCCTTCCGCGTCAGACCTTCAGGAACGGCTTGACCGGCTTTCGGAGGCGCGGGACGCCGCCCTGGTGTTCCAGATGGAGGTCAACCCCCACACCACCGGCGTCGGGGACCGTCACTTTATCCAGGCATTTGAGCGTTCGGGGGAAAACGCCCAGCTCATTCCCCGTGAAGTGATCTATGTCGGCTCCCCGGAGGAATGTCAGGGGCTGCTGGCCCGGCTGGAGAGCCGCGCTATAACCGTGGACGATGTGCGGGCTTATGAGCGGGAAAAGGCCGGGCTTCCTCCCCGCCGCTACGGAATCGGGGCGGACGGACAGCCGGAGCGCCTGTTTAACGGCAAGACCCCGGAAGAATTTACCGAGCAGGACGCCCTCCTGTTCCTGGCTGACACGGATATGCGCCTGTTCGGGCAGGTGACGGCGGGGACCCTGGAAACGATGGAAAAAGCCGGTTTCCTGTATGAGAATGGAACGCTGGCCCCTCTCCCGGACAATGAAGCCGTCTTTCTGGTGGATAATCTCATGTACCTCTATATCCAGACCTGCGACACCGGCTATGACTACACCCTGTACAAAAAGCAGGGCCTCCGGGAGTACGACGGCGGGCGGCTTGAGCGGCCTGACCTCTCCATTGATGAGGCCCGTGTTGAGATTGTGGCCCTCCATGAGCTGACCCTGGAACATGCCGAGCGCGTCCCCGCCGCCATCATGGACGTGATTGACCCGCCGCCGGTAATGCCTGGGACTGAACCGCCCCAGGGACCGCCTTATGATGTGTCGGCCTATACGGACCGCCAGTGGGAGGAAATCAAGGAGGGCTGGGCCTCCAAGGTGGACACCAGCCTCTATTCCAACCCGGCCTTCAACGCCATGCAGATGCACGTAATCCGTGAAGGGCTGGAAAAGGGCTGGCCTGCCAAGCTCTACGCCAAACCGGAACTGTCCTGGGAGCAGATGGAGCTTGTGGGAACGCTCATGGACCAGGGGTATGACGTGACCGCCGTGATGGTAGGCGGAAGTCCGGTGGATTTTACCGACCCGGCCCTCTCTCTTGCGGATACGAAGTGGCTGCTGCGCCAGATGGAATATGACGCAATTCCCAAGATGCTCTATACCCCGGAACAATGGGCGGAGATCCGCCAGGGTATGGAGGGCGGCCTGGACGTAAAGCAGTATGCCGACCCCAGGCTCCCGGCGCAGGACATGGCAAGGCTGCGGGACGCTCTGGAACGTGGCCTCATCATTCAGCCCGCCACGGAACCGGAAGCCCCTGCCGAGGGGCAGGCTGAACCGATGCAGGCAAAAACCGTCGCTATGCTGCCGGACGCGCCGGAACAGACCCTGGACGAGTACCCCATGCCGGACCCAACCCTTACCCATGCCGATTTAACCGCCTGCGACTACATGGACGGCGACATGCTCCCTCTTTCCAAAGACCGGGCGCTGGAACTTTTTGAGCAGGATTTGACGATTTACACCATTTCCAGCACCGGCGAGGCAAGCATGGCTTTTGAACGGGAGGACATCGTGGATCACGGCGGCATGTTCGCCGTCCCCGAAGAAGAATGGGAGGAAAGCCGGGACTTTTATGACGCCATTGAGGACCGGAAAAACCATCAGGAAGAACGGGAAAAAGCCTTTTTGCAGACTTCTGAAAGCGCCTATGCCCTATACCGGCTCAAAGGGATAGATGAACAGGGGGACAACCGGCTTGAGATACTGAACAGACAGCAGGAAGCCGGGGCGATGGGGCGTGAAGCCTATGATCTCATCTACACCGCACCGTTACCGGGGACATACCGCCCGGAGGAAATGCTGGAGGTTCTTTCAAATGAGTTTGGCTATAACCCGCCCGCCGATTACCGCGGCCCCAGCCTCTCCGATGGCGACATCGTTGCCCTCAAGCAGCCTGGTGTGGTAACGTATCATTACTGCGACGGTTCCGGTTTTCGGGAACTGTCCGGCTTTCTTCCCCCAGACAATCCGTTAAAAAACGCGGAGATGGCCCTGGAGGACGATTATGGCATGATCGACGGCATCATCAACAACGGCCCGAAGCAGCCCACGGTGGAGGAACTGGAGGCCCAGGTGAAGGCCGGGGAACAGATTTCCCTCCTTGACCTGGCAAACGCCGTCCAGAGGGAACGGGGAGACAAGAAAAAGTCCGTGGTGGAACGGTTAAAACAGCAGCCGCCCCAGCAGGACCGGAAAAAGACAGCGCCGAAAAAGAGCGCGGAAAGGGAGTTATGATATGGAGAACGTAACCTTTGAAGAAATGAGCCTGATGTGCATTTACAACAGCGCCGGGACCAGGGAGGGCTTAATCGACGCCCTTACCGAGATGCGGGGCTACTTAGGGCCGGACGAGACGGAGCTTCTGGCGCTCACGGACAGCTCCATCGAAAAGCTCACCGCCATGAGCGATGACGACTACGCGGCCCTCGACCTGTACCCGGACTTTGACGGGGAGGACGCTGCCTATGGGGTATGAAAAAGTCAAGATTTACGCGGCAATCGCCGATGAAACGGCGGAGCAGATCACCAACAGCTATGTGAAATGGACGGAGTTCTTAACCACCGCCTCCCGGCTTTATAAATACCCCTATCAGGAACAGCTCATGATTTACGCCCAGCGCCCGGACGCTACGGCCTGTGCGGACTATGATTTGTGGAACCAGAAAATGCGCCGGTACGTCCGGCGAGGTTCCAAGGGAATCGCACTCCTTGACACCTCACGGGGGCGGCCCAGGTTAAAGTATGTCTTTGACATTTCCGACACCGGCGAGGGGACAAACGCCCGTCGCCCCTTCCTCTGGGAGTACCGCCCGGAGGAACACCAGGAAGTAGTGATGGAGGCACTGGAACACCGCTTTGAGGTTTCCGGCGAACAGGGCCTTGTCCATCAGTTGGAAGGGATTGCCTCCCAGCTTGCCGCAGAATACTGGGAGGAACACCAGAGGGACATTCTCGACATCGTTGACGGTTCCTTTCTGGAAGGGTATGATGAGTTCAACGTCGGGGTGCAGTTCAGAAACGCCGCCGCCGTCAGTATCACCTATTCCCTTCTGTCCCGCTGCGGGCTGGAACCGGACGAATACTTTGAGCATGAAGATTTTTTAGACATTTTCGATTTCAATACCCCGGAGGCCGTGGCTGCCCTGGGAACGGCAGTAAGCCAGAGTAACCAGACGGTGCTGCGGCAGATCGGCATTGTCTTACAAAACTATGAGCGCGAGAAATTCGCGGAAAGGAGCGTCACACATGGAGAACAACCTGACCTACTCACAGAACGGGGATTATCTCATTCCCAACCTGACCCTGAGCGAACCGCCGGAGGCGAAGCCCCTGGGCAAGTACGGGCGGATGCGCCGGAACTACCTGGAGGAACACCGTCCCGTGTTATTCAGTTCCCTGCTTCTGAAAGAGAAGCTGTTTCCCCACCTGCGGGAGATCGACGAGACAGCGAACCGCCGTCTCGCGCAGATGATGCCGGAGCTGATGAAGTCGGCGGGCGTAACGGAGGAGCTGAAGGCCAGCGCCCCCATGAAATGGGTGGGGCTGATGAACACCCTGAAAGCGCAGGCGGAGGAAATCCTCCTGACGGAACTTATCTACAACTGACACTCAACCTGTTCCCATCGGAACAGGAGCAGGTTCAGCGGATTGAGGAAGCGGAGAGCGTGAAAACGCCCTCCGCTTTCTCTATGCCCCAGGCAGATGCCAGACCGGACCGCGCCGCCCTTATCACCCAGGCAGATGTTGACGCCCTTCTGATACAGGACTGGGGTGTACCCGGACGGAAACAGCAGATACAAAAATGGTATCAGGACGGACTTACCAATCAGGAGCTGGAGGAACCGCTCCGCTCCGTTTACAATCTTTCCCCGGACATTGTTCCACCAAGAACCGGTGGGAACTTTACCCTGGCTGACGGCACAAAAGGGTATGCCTACTATGTGGCTGCCGGTGTGCGTATTGAGAATCACAAAAACGGCGGCTGGCGGGAAATAAGCTACGAAGAAATGGCCCGTCATATCCGGGCGCTGATTGACACAGACCGCTATCTGACCCCAGCGGAACGGGAGGCGGCAGAAAAAGAGGAATCACCGGCACAGGAGGCGGAACCCGCCTCCCCTGCCGCTTCCCGGTCCTCCGTTCCGACTGACCCCCAGGCCGCTATTGACGAGGCCCTCCGGGAGTGGAACGGCGACCCGGAAAGTAAGCGCCGCGTTGCCGCCCATATGGAAACTCACGCCCGCGACAAGGGGACGGCGGCTTTCCTGCGGGCCGAGTACGGTGACGACCTGCCTGCCTTTCCTGTTACCGGCGCGGCCACGGATTTGCCCTGGCCCAAGGTGCAGCGCCGCCTTGCCCAGCTCATGGAGCAGGGTGCCTTCCTGGAAGAAACGGAACCACCGGCGCGGGAGGTGCCTGACCTCACCGGCCAACCCATCACCCGTCAGGGGGACACCATCACCATCGGGTCAGGCGGAACCGCCCATGAAATTGACGTGACGGTGACGGACGAACAGTGGCAGGCCATACAAGAGGCAATCCCGGAGGCTGGGCCGGAACCGCGTTTAGGGCCTTCCCCCAGCGTCCGGGAAATTTTTGAGCATTACCTGCCCATTGTGAAAGACCACGTTTTATCAGACACCGCGTATCAAAACGCCTGCAAAAATTCCGACAAGGAAAATGCCTATTTAGAGGGCGCGGAGGCCGTCAAACGAGCTGTTGCCTCCATAGAGGACGCCAATTTCCTCCGGCTTTACTATGACCTCACCGGCTTTCACAACAGCCTGCATGAGCAGGTCCTTGACGAAACCTATCCCGTGCTGGTCCAGGCGTCCGGTATGGCAGAGCAGACCCAGGCCGCCCCGGACCGTGATCCTGACGCGCCGCCTTACCAGGTGGGCGATACGGTGTATTTAGACGGCACAGCCTTTGAAATCAAGGAAATCCGGGACCGGGAGGTGCAGCTTTTAGACCCGGCGTTATCCTATCCCATTTTCCGGGCAGAGAGCCGGGAGAACTTCGAGCGGCTTCTGCGGCAGGATTCCCGAAATGGGGCCATCACGGAGTTTCTGGCGGCGGATTTGGAACGCATCAACGACGACCTGCGGGACGTGCTGGCCTCCGGCCTCCTAACCCTGCGGGACAAGGAATACATCTGCGGCTGGCTGCGCTCCGGCGAGGGTAATACACAGATTGCACAACGCCTTTCCCATACCTTTGCGGGCCGGGCCGAGACAATGGAGCTGGAAACCGGCGAGACGGCGGACTATTTCACCTCCACCATCAACATGGAGGTGGAGATACAGGACAAATACGCCTCCAGGCTGTCTATCTCCTGGCAGGACGCCGCGCCCATGCTGCGGACCCTGTACCAGCAGGAGCTTGACGGTTTTTCCAGGGACCCGGAGGCGTTCCATCGCTTTTCGGTGGAGGAAACCTCCGATGCCTTTGAAGAACCTTTCATTATCCGGGACAGTCAGACCGGGGAATATTACGACGTGGACGGCATTTATCAGACGTTCCCCACCCTGGAAGAAGCGCGCCAGTATGCGGAAGGCTTAAACCACCCCGTCCTGGAAGGAGTACCTGCCTATGAGGTGGGCGACAAGGTAACGCTGCCTTACGGCGACCATGAGCTGTCCGGCACTGTGGGCTATGTGGGGGAAACCGATGTCCGCATCGACGGCACCGGCCCCTATTCCTGGGACAATCAGGTGGTGAACCGGGAGTATTTTGAGGACGGCCTGCGGCAAGACGCCCGGAACGCGGCGCTGTTTACACCAGAGGAGGCGGTACCGGCCACGGAAAATTTCCGCATCACCGATGACGCCCTGGGCGTGGGCGGCCCGAAAACCAAGTACCGCAGGAATTTGGAGGCAATCCGCACCTTAAAGCAGATTGAGGACGAGGGCCGCGCCGCCACCCCCGCCGAACAGGAAACCCTTTCCCAATACGTCGGCTGGGGCGGCCTGCCGGACGCCTTCGACCCGGACAAAGAGGAATGGACGGCGGAGTATGCGGAGTTAAAAAGCCTGCTGGCCCCGGACGAATATACCTCGGCGCGGGCCTCCACCCTGACCGCGCACTACACCAGCCCCACCATCATCAAGGCCATCTATGAAGCGATGGGGAACCTGGGCTTTCGGGAGGGCAACCTGCTGGAGCCGTCCTGCGGCGTGGGGAACTTCTTCGGCCTCCTACCGGAAAACATGGGTAAAAGTAAAATGTACGGCGTGGAGCTGGACAGCATAAGCGGACGCATCGCCAGGCAACTCTATCCCCAGGCCAACATCACGATCCGGGGCTTTGAGAAAACCAACTTCCCGGATGACTTCTTTGACGCCGCCATCGGCAACGTCCCCTTCGGCGGCTACAAGCTGGTGGACAGCCGGTACGACAAGCAGAACCTGTTAATCCATGAGTATTTCCTCGCCAAGTCCATCGACAAGGTGAGGCCGGGCGGCGTCCTGGCCTTCATCACCTCCAACGGCATCAGCGGCGGCACGATGGATAAGAAAGACCGCCATGTGCGGGAATACCTGGCGGAACGCTGCGACCTCTTAGGGGCGGTCCGCCTCCCCAACAACGCCTTTTTAGCCAATGCCGGGACAGATACCACCACCGACATTCTGTTTTTGCAGAAGCTGGATACTCCAAGACAGCTCGGCGTGGACCCTCCCCTGTGGGTGCAGACCGACACACTGTTAGAGCAGGACCACACCAATGATAAGGGCGAGACGCGCCACAACTTTGTCACCGTCAACCGCTATTTCCAGGAACACCCGGAAATGGTCTTAGGGGAGCTGAAAATCGTATCCGGCCCCTTCGGTCCCCAACTCACCTGTGAGCCGGTTCCCGACGCCAGCCTTGCAGGGCAGCTCCATGAGGCGGTCAGCCACATCAAAGGCCGGATCACCGAGACGGAGCTGCCGGACATAGGCGAGGGCGAGGAAATCGCCGACTCCATTCCCGCCGACCCCAATGTGAAGAACTACTCCTATACCATCGTGGAGGGCGAGGTGTACTACCGGGAAAATTCCCGCATGGTAAAGCCGGACTTAAACGCCACCGCCAGGGAGCGCGTGAAAGGCATGGTAGAGCTGCGGGAATGTGTGCAGGACCTGATTTTCTACCAGATGGACAATTACCCCGATGAGGCCATTATCCGCCAGCAGGCCAAGCTGAACGGACTGTACGATGCGTTCACTTCCAAATACGGCCTGATAAACAGCAAGGGCAACGCCCTGGCCTTCGCCGATGATTCTTCGTACTACCTTCTCTGCTCTTTGGAGGTTTTGGACGAGGACGGCAGGCTGGAGCGCAAGGCCGACATGTTCAGCAAACGCACCATCAGGCCCCACCAGGCCGTCACCAGCGTGGACACCGCTTCCGAGGCCCTGGCCGTCTCCATTTCGGAAAAAGCCAGGGTGGATATGCCCTACATGGCAAAGCTGTCCGGAAAGACAGAGGAAGAACTGGCCGGGGAACTTCAGGGCGTGATCTTCCGCCTGCCGGAACCGGTGGACAGCGATGGGAACCCCCGCTATGCCACCGCCGACGAATACCTCTCCGGCAATATCCGTGAAAAGCTCCTGCGGGCAAGGCAGGCGGCGGACAAAATACCGGAATATTTCCGGGCCAATGTGGAGGCGCTGGAACAGGCCCTGCCCAAAGACCTGGAGGCTTCGGAGATTGACGTGCGCCTGGGCGCGACGTGGGTAGACAAGAACTATATCCAGCAATTCATGTATGAGACATTCCAGACACCTGGGTATCTGAAAAACCGGATACATGTCAATTTCACGGATTTTACCGCCGAATGGAACATCACAGAAAAGAACTCCATTCCCTGGAGCGACGTAGCGGCCTTTACCACCTACGGTACAGAGCGGGCCAGCGCCTATCGGATTTTGGAGGACAGCTTAAACCTGCGCGATGTCCGTATCTACGATACCGTCCAGGACCCGGACGGCAAGGAAAAACGGGTCTTAAACAAGGACGCCACCACTCTGGCCCAGCAAAAACAGCAGGCCATCAAGGACGCCTTCCGGGACTGGATATGGAAAGACCCGGACCGGAGGCAGGCCCTGGTCCGCAAATACAACGACCTTTATAATTCCACCCGCCCCCGTGAGTATGACGGGCAGCACATCATTTTCGGCGGTATCAACCCGGAGATTAAGCTGCGGGAACACCAGCTTAACGCCATCGCCCATATCCTTTACGGGGACAACGTACTCCTGGCCCATGAGGTGGGCGCGGGCAAGACCTTTGAGATGGTGGCAGCCGCCATGGAATCGAAGCGGTTGGGCCTGTGCCAGAAGTCCCTCTTTGCCGTGCCGAACCACCTGATTGAACAATGGGCCTCGGAGTTTTTACGGCTCTATCCTTCGGCGAACATTCTCGTCACCAGGAAAAAGGACTTTGAAGGCCCCAACCGTAAGAAGTTCTGCGCCAAGATCGCCACCGGCGACTATGACGCGGTGATTATGGGACACTCCCAGTTTGAACGCCTCCCCATGTCCTTTGAGCGCCGGGAACGGCTGTTGCAGGAACAGATATGGGAAATCGAGGAAGGGCTGGAGGAACTGAAAAACAGCCACGCGGAGAAGTTTTCCGTCAAACAGCTTGAACGGACAAAACGCTCCCTGGAGGCCCGGCTGGAAAAACTCCACGACGGGACGCGCAAGGACGATGTTGTGACCTTTGAACAGCTCGGCGTGGACCGGCTCTTTATTGACGAGGCGCACAGCTACAAAAACCTCTTTTTGTATACGAAGATGCGCAACGTGGCGGGCCTCTCCACCTCCGACGCGCAGAAGTCCAGCGACATGCTGCTGAAATGCCGCTACATGGATGAGGTGACAGGCGGGAAAGGCGTGGTGTTTGCCACCGGCACCCCTGTCTCCAACTCCATGACGGAGCTTTACACCATGCAGCGTTATCTTCAGCATGATTTAATCAGCAGGCAGGGCCTGGCCCATTTTGATAACTGGGCCTCGACCTTCGGAGAGACGGTGACGGCCATTGAGCTGGCCCCGGAAGGGAAATACCGGGCGAGGACCCGTTTCGCCCGTTTCTTTAACCTGCCGGAGCTGATGAACATGTTTAAGGAGACAGCGGACATCAAGACCGCCGACCAGTTAAACCTTCCGGTCCCGGAGGTGGAGTTTCACAACGAGGTGGCCCAGCCCACCGAACACCAGCAGATGCTGGTACAGGAGCTGTCCGAGCGCGCCGCCGAAGTACACGCGGGCCATGTGGACCCCCGGACCGACAATATGCTTAAAATCACCAGTGACGGGCGGAAGCTGGGCTTAGACCAGCGGCTCATCAATCCCATGCTCCCTGACGAACCGCAGAGTAAAGTCAACCTGTGCGTGGACAACATCGTGCGTATCTGGCAGGAGGGGCAGCCTGAAAAGCTCACCCAGCTTTTATTCTGTGACCTGTCCACCCCCAAAGGAAAAACCGCCGCAAAACAGGAAAAGGCGGCGAGGACTGCCGGGGACAAGACTGCGGGCGGCACGGAGCTTCATGCCCTGGACAATCTCCTGGACGTAAAGCCGGACCCGCCCTTTTCCATCTACGAGGACATTCGGGATAAGCTCATCGCACGGGGGATTCCGGCCAGCCAGATCGCTTTCATTCACGACGCCGACACCGACGCAAGAAAAAAAGAGCTGTTTTCCAAAGTCCGCTCCGGCCAGGTGCGCGTCCTCATGGGCAGCACGTTCAAAATGGGCGCGGGCATGAACGTCCAGGACCGGCTCGTTGCCCTGCATGACTTAGACTGCCCCTGGCGGCCCGGTGACTTGGAACAGCGCAAGGGCCGTATTGTCCGTCAGGGGAACAAGAATAAGAAAGTACACATCTACCGTTATGTCACGGAGGGGACCTTTGACAGCTATCTGTGGCAGACCGTGGAGAACAAGCAGAAATTCATCAGCCAGATCATGACAAGCAAATCGCCGGTTCGCTCCTGTGAGGACGTGGACGAGACGGCCCTCTCTTATGCGGAGATTAAGGCCCTGTGCGCGGGCAACCCGCTTATCAAGGAGAAAATGGACTTAGATGTGGACGTTTCCCGCCTGCGTCTCTTAAAGGCCAACCATCAGAGCCAGCAATACCGGCTGGAGGACGACCTGCTGAAACACTTTCCAGAACAGATAGAACAGAATAAGGGCTATGTCACCGGCTTTACGGCAGACATGGCGACGCTGGCGGCCCACCCCCACCCCAAGGACGGCTTTGCCGGAATGGTGGTTCGGGGCGACACCCTCACCGAAAAGGACAACGCGGGCGCTGCAATCCTGGCGGCCTGCAAGGAAATCAAGGGGACCCAGCCGCTTTCCATCGGCACCTACCGGGGCTTTGACATGTCCCTGACGGTGGAGAACTTCGGCCACGATTTTGTCCTTACCTTAAAGGGGCAGATGACCCACCGCGTCACGCTGGGCCAGGACGCCAGAGGCAACCTAACCCGTATCGACAACGCCCTGGCCGGAATGCCGGAGCGCCTGGCTGCCGTGCAGGACCGGCTTGCCAACCTGGATAAACAGGTGGAGGCCGCGAAAGCGGAATTAGGCAAACCCTTCCCCCAGGAGCTGGAACTTGCAGAAAAGAGCGCCCGCCTTGCAGAGCTGAATGCCCGGCTGGATCTGGACACCGGCACACCCGGCCAGCAGGCGGCGCGGACCCCGGCCAAGAAGGAACGGTCCTCTGTGCTGGAGGGCCTAAAGAGGCCGCTGCCGCCAAGGACCGCTGACCGGAAACCCAAACAACACGAACAGGAGGTACGATAATGAGCAACGAAGAAATGAATACCGCGTTATATGAAAAGATGTCCGCCGAACAGGGGAAGTTCCGGGACTGGCTGCTTACGCAGCCCCCGGAGGAAATCCTGAACCATGCCTATGAATACACCGTCCGGGAGGACATGGTGATGGCGATGGAGAACCTGAATTTAAGCCACGGCCAGGCGGCGGTACTTCTGGATTCCCCGTCCCCGCTGGGCGATCTGTATCAGGAGTATGTAAAAGTGGAAACGGACTATATGGACACGATCCGCGACTGCCTGGAAAACCGGGCCGACCATATGTTAAAGGCCCAGCGGGAATTACCAATCTATCAGCACCCGGTTACTTATGCGCAGGCTCATGACGAGCTGGAAGCATACCGCGCCTCCCACAAGGCCAATGTCGCCTGCAAGGAGGCGATTGAGGCCGCGATTGCGGAGCATTACGGAGACAACCGGCTGGGCGAGGCGTCCGTGGCGCAGGTGGTGGAACAGTTCGGCTATGACCGGACATTTTACGTTCTCGCCGCCACGGTCCGGGATAAGGAATCGGACGGGCGTATTTCCCGCTCCAATAAGGAATGGGCCAGGACGGTCCCCGTTGTGGAGGATATAGACGACTGGAACCAGAACCGCAGCCGTTATTTTGTGGTGGACCAATGCAACCCCGGCATGACAGACCTATTCCTCAAAATGGCCCGGCATGACTTCCTTCTCACCCAGCCGCTGACGAAAGAGGACATCATGCAGGAGGCCGGGCGCGTCCTGCGCAGCTTTCAGGGACAGCGGGAACCAAACAGCCCGGAAGGGACCCAGTTCATGGTGCAGCTCTCGGCGGATTTTCTTGCCCGTGCTGGGTCCAAAGACCAGGGACGGCTGATGAAGATGCTGCCGTTCCCGTCGCTGTCCCTCTCCACACTCAAGGACCGCCCTGGCGTATTTGCGTTTATTGCCAAGGACGAAAACCGGGACCAGCCTCTCCGCCCCGGCAGGGCCTCCGTCCGGGATAAGCTCCAGAAAAAGCCTGAAGCCCCGAAGCCAGCGGCCCCCGGCAAAAAGAAAGTGCAGGAGCGGTGACGATGGCAAAACGAAAACGCGATGTTCCCCTCCTGTTCTGGGTATCGAAACAGGAAAAGGAGCTGATTGAGGAAAAGATGGCCCAGCTCGGAACCGACAACCTGAGCGCGTATCTGCGCAAGATGGCGATAGACGGCCTGGTGGTGAAGCTGGAACTGCCGGAGCTGCGGGAGATGATTTCTCTCTTACGCTATTCCAGCAACAACTTAAACCAGCTTACCCGCCACGCCCATGAGACGGGCCGCCTCTATGACACCGATTTAGAGGATATGCGCCAGAGCTATGAACGGCTGTGGGAGGCGGCCAACCAGATACTCACCTCGCTGGCGGCAATCAAGTGAACCCTGCGGGGGACGGCGCGCCATGACCGACCTTCCGTCCTCCGCTTTTTTACTGTCTCTGGAACTTAGCCGAAATTTTCGGCGAAGTTCCAGGCTGGCGGTATCGTTGTGTTTTCCGGCCTGATACAGTATTCTAAAGATAGAAAAAAAGACGGCAAACCGCCGTGACAGAAGGAGGCAACAACATGAAGCTGATACTTAAAATTTTAGCCGCTCCCGTGGTGGCGGCCCTGGCCCTGTTCATTTGGATTTGCGCGGGCCTGCTTTACTGCTCCGCATTTCTTTTCGGCCTTGCCGGAACCATCGTGGCAATCCTGGGCGTGGCGGTGCTTGTCACCTATTCCCCGCAAAACGGGATCATTCTTCTGGTGATTGCCTTCCTTATCAGTCCGATGGGCCTCCCGATGGCGGCGGCGTGGCTGTTAGGCAAGATTCAGGATTTACGGTATGCCATTCAGGACAGGATATATGGATAAGGCAACAGTTCGGAGCGTGAGGGAAACTTCACGCTCCTATTCTTTTTGGAAGGGAGGTTTTACCGATGGCGACCACACGGCTCATGCCCCTGCATACCGGCAAGGGACGGACAGTGGGAACGGCAATCGCCGACATTCTGGACTATGTAAAGAACCCGCAAAAGACGGACAACGGCAGGCTCATTACCGGCTGGCAGTGTGACAGCCGTGTGGCTGACGCGGAGTTCCTGCTCTCCAAGCGGCAGTATGCCGCGCTCACCGGCAGGACGCGGGGCGAGGACGATGTGATCGCTTACCATGTCCGCCAGTCCTTTGTCCCCGGTGAGATTACCCCGGAGGAAGCCAACCGCATCGGCGTGGAGTTTGCCAAGCGGTTCACGAAGAACAATCATGCCTTCATTGTCTGCACTCACATCGACAAGGCGCATATCCATAATCACATCATCTGGAACTCCACCGCCCTGGACTGTAAGCGGAAGTTCCGCAATTTCTGGGGCAGCACCAGGGCCGTGCGTCGGCTCTCTGACACCCTCTGTGTTGAGAACGGCCTCTCCATTGTGGAAAACCCGAAGCGTCATGGAAAGACCTACAACAAGTGGCTGGGTGATGCCGCCAAGCCCTGCCAGCGGGAGCTTTTACGCACGGCCATTGACGAGGCCCTGGCAAAAAAGCCTGCCGACTTTGAGGCCCTCTTAAAGCTCTTGCAGGAGGCAGGCGTGGAGGTATCCCGCCGTGGGAAAGCTCTTCGTCTCAAAGCTCCGGGCTGGAAGAACGTGGCCCGCATGGACAGTCTGGGCGATGGTTATGATGAGCCGGAGCTGCGGGCCGTCCTCACCGGGGAGAAGGAACACACGCCCAGGAAGAAAGCGGAACGGCCTGTACCGGAACCGCCCCGTGTCAATCTGCTGGTGGATATTCAGGCCAAGCTAAAGGCAGGCAAGGGAGCCGGGTATGAGCGGTGGGCCAGGTCCTTCAATCTAAAGCAGATGGCGCAGACGTTAAACTTCCTCACCGAGCATGGCCTGCTGGAATATGGGAAGCTGAAGGAGAAAACGGCGGCGGCCACGGCCCGGTATAACGAGTTGTCCGGCCAGATCAAGACGGCGGAACAGCGCCTTGCGGAGATTGCCGTCCTAAAAACCCACATCATCAATTACTCCAAGACCCGTGAAGTCTATGCCGCATACAGGAAGGCCGGTTACTCCAAGAAGTTCCTTGCCGAGCATGAATCCGAGATTTTGCTGCACAAGGCGGCGAAGAAAGCCTTTGATGATCTGGGCGTGAAAAAGCTCCCCACGGTGAGGAGCTTGCAGACAGAATATGCCGCACTGCTGTCAGAGAAGAAGGCGGCCTATGGGGACTACCGGAAGGCCCGCGACGAAATGAAGGAACTGCTGACGGTCAAGGCCAATGTAGATCGGCTTATGGGCTATGAGGACCAGGAGAAGGAACAGGAAATGCAGAAGAAACAGGAACAGTCCCAGGGCCGGTGACTTTCTCCCGCCGTGGCTTTACCTGGGGGGAAAGCCTGATAAGGTTTTCCCCCTTGATTGCCGCACTTGCGCGGAGCGGGGGCCGGGTCAAGAGTGCGAAGCACCGCCGCAGGCGGCCTGCTCTTGACGCGGTTTCCGCTCTGTGCTACTCCATCGGGCCGCGCCCGATTAAGCGTCCGCAGGACGCGCAGCCAGCTCCGGCACGGAGCTGTTCAAGGGGGCTTGGGGGCGCTGCCCTCAACAAGCAGCCAGGGCGGTGATAACCGCGCTGGGGCCTGTGTGTATTAACACAGGCATTGCTTGCCCGTTTTTTCTTCGCAGATGCTATATTTCCAGGGACGCAATCTAAAATTAGTTTATATCCCTGTGATTTTCTGGTATAATCAATCCAAAACGATAGCAAAGGGGCGGTGAAATGTCAGAGAAAAAAGAAAGATGGATACTTGTCGCTGTTTTACCGCTGATTGTGCTTCTGATGCTGGCAGTATGGGGCGTCAAGCCCCGTACCGACGAAATTATGACCGTGTACTCGACAGACGGTATATGGGATTTATCTGAGGTCGGCCTTACACAGAAGGCCGTGAGGCTCACCGGCGATGTAGAGTATGTGCCGGACGCCCTCCTGTCACCACAGGATTTTTCAGAGCGCACGGACATTCATCTGGGACAGCCGGGAAGCGAAATCCAATACGCAACCAGCCGAATGCGCCTTACCGTTCCCCAGGGCAGTTATCTCATCTGCGGGTACAGTGTGGACTTCGCCAGCCGCATGTATGGGAACGGCGAACTGCTGTTTGAAGCAGGTGTCCCAGGCGACAGCCGGGAAACCACCACGCCGGGCGTGAAATTCTATGTGCTTCCGGTGTCCCCTGACGCAGACGGCGAGATTGTCCTTGTACAGCAGGTGTCCAACTTCACCCATAAGGACGGCGGCACCCACGGCACCCTCCACATAGGCCCGCCGGAACAGATTAACCAATACGTTTTACGGAATCTATGGCCGGAAGTTGCGCTCATGGGCGGCTACCTGGTGCTGTTTCTGGTCCATCTGATCCTCTATCTGATGATGCGGGGCTACAAGCCGAACCTGCTGTTTGCCCTGTTCTGTCTGAACTGGTTTGTCCGCACCGGGGCCACCGGCCAGCGAATGCTGGACGTGATGCTGCCGGACCTGCCGTGGACGGTAATCTTCCGTCTGGAATACTTAACAATGCCGCTCAGCGGTATCCTGCTGGTGTGGCTTTTGTACCTGCTTTTTCCCGGTGTCCTGCCAAGATGGTTCCCGCCTGCCGCCAGTTTCCTGTGCGGGGGATTTGCCGCCGTGGACTTATTCGGCCCCACCCTGCTGATGTCCCACACAATGGTATGGCGTATTGTGATCTTAGGGCTGATTGGCCTGTTCTTCTTTGCCCGGCTTCTCCTCCGCTGGCAAAGGCCGGATACCGGACAGCTTGCCATACTTTCTGGTTTTGCCTTTCTGCTGTTCGCGGCCCTGTGGGATATGCTGTACCATCAGGACATCTATCTGCTTCCTGCCCTCCGCTTTGCCATATCAGAGATGGCAATGGCGGTGTTCGTCCTGTTTTCCATGACGGCCCTGTTCTTCGGCACCATGCGGGAGGTACGCCGGGCCAGGGAGGGTGAGACGCGCATGGCTGCGGAAAAAGAGATGCTGGCGGAGATGAACCGCATGAAAAACCAGTTCTACACCGATATGTCCCATGAGATGAAAACCCCTCTGACGGTCATCTCGGTCAATGCCCAGTTTGCCGCCCAGAACATCGGGGCCGGTGCGGTAGATGAGGAAACCGTGACGGACTTGACCGCCATCTCCACCGAGGCCAGACGGCTGGCCCAGATGGTGACAAGCCTTGTGGGGCTTGGCCGAATGCAGGGGGCTGATTCCGGGAACCGGACCCTGGCCCTGGATTCCCTGGTGGTGGAGACGGTGCGCATTTATCAGTCCATGTTTGCCCGTCAGGGAAATACCCTGACAGCGGATACGGAGCCGGGCCTGCCTCCTGTGGAGGGCAGCGCCGACCGGCTTGCGCAGGTGCTGATTAACCTGCTCAGTAACGCGAACCGGCACACCAGGAACGGCTCGGTCCTGGTCCGGGCAAAGGCCATAGATAACCAGGTGCGGGTGAGCGTCACCGATAGCGGAGACGGCATCAGTCCGGAGCTGCTGCCCCATGTATTCGAACGGTTCCAGCGGGGAGAAGCTGGGGGCTCCGGTCTGGGGCTTACCATCTGCAAGGCAATCATTGAGGAACACGGTGGTATCATCGGTATTGAAAGCGAGGAAGGCAAAGGGACCGAGGTCTGGTTTACTTTGCCGGTAAAGGAGATGGAGCATGAACGAAACGGGCACAATCCTTCTGGTGGAGGACGATAAAAATATCCAGCGGATTAACCGCCGTATCCTGGAACGGGAAGGTTTCCAGGTCTTGTGCGCCGGGACACTTTCCGAGACGCGGGAGCTGCTTCGGATATACACGCCGGATGTGCTGGTATTGGACATCATGCTGCCGGACGGAAGCGGCCTTGCTTTCTGCGAAGCAATACGCCCCACCACCTTGGCTCCGGTGCTGTTCCTGACTGCACTGGACGAAAAGAGCGAGATCATCGAGGGGCTGGTGGCTGGCGGCAGCGATTACATCACAAAGCCTTACGACGTGGACGAATTTGTGGCCCGCGTCAAGGCACAGCTCCGTTTTTTGGAGATAACCAGGAAAGGCATGGAGCAGAAAGCAAAGATATTGAAACGGGAACCGCTGGTACTGGACACCGTGGCTTTAAGGGCGTTTTTAAGCGGACAGGATATGCTGCTTACCGCCCGGGAGTTCAGCGTCCTGCTGTACCTGCTGAACCATGAAGGCAGGACCCTCCCAGCGGCGGAAATCTATGAGGAAATATGGAAACAGCCCATGTCCGGGAATGCCAGCGCCCTCTGGAAGTGCATGTCGAGGCTGAAGAATAAGCTGGCTGCTTCAGGCGGGAAGGTATCCCTGATGAATTTCCGGAATGAGGGCTATCTGCTGGAGATTGTGGAGGATAACACAGCGAAATAACAGAAAACATATGGACGGTAAAAACGCGAACCTGACAATTTAGTCAGGTTCGCGTTTTTACCGTTTTTTTCTGCTATCCTACAAGAAAGGAGGAACCGGCACATGGAGAAGCATCAACCAGTAATATTTGAGGTGCGCATCAAGGAATACAACCACTTTACATGGCAGGGAAACGTGAGAAGCAATAGGCAGACCATTGCTTTCAGAAACGAGTTTGATCTGCTGCTTATAAACAGGCTGGTGCGTGAACCTCAAGCACCTTGCCGGAACACCTTTGTGTAAATGAGGAGGGAGGGAAAGTAAATGGAACGCAGTACAGGGATTACCGAAAATCCCCTGCATCAGTACCATCAGGGAAGCGCCGCGCGAAACGAGCGGTTTGTCGGGGAATGCCTAAAGAAGATCCGGGCGGCCCCGGACGCGGAGGAAGGGCTGCGCCAGCTCCTGCGTTATTTAGGGGAGCAGTTGGAATGCGACCGGGTCTATGTGTTTGAGGAAATGGACCGGCAGCATATCCGCAACACCTACGAATGGTGCAGCCCCGGTGTCTTGTCCGGTATCGAGGAACTGCCCTATGTGGCGAAGAAGGACCTGCTCCCCTGGTATGGGCAGCTGACGACGGGCGGGAACATCATCGAGCCGGAGGTGGAACTGCTGCGGCAGAAGGACCCGCTGATTTACGGGTTCTTACAGCCCCAAAAAATCCACTCCATCATTTTAAGTCCCCTGCTGGCCCAGGGAAGGATGTACGGCTTTTTAGGCGCGGACAACCCCCCGCCGGAGAAAATGGGGCATATCTCGGTGGTGTTCGATGTGCTGGCCTATTTCGTCTGTTCACTGGTCAGCCAGCGGGAACTGACGAGGCTCAGGGAAAAACATGCCCCCCTGCAAAAGCCAAAGGCCGCCGCACGGCACACGGGAAAGACCGTCCTCCTGGTGGACGACAGCCCGGAGCTGCTGCGCTTAAACGAGCGTGTCCTGCGCCCGGAGGGGTACTCCCTTTTAAGCGCGGGGACACTGAGGGAGGCCAGGGCGGTCTTTGATCAGGCCACACCGGACGCCATTGTCCTGGATATCGACCTGCCGGACGGAAACGGCCTGGACTTCTGCCGGGAGCTGCGCGCTGCGGCCAATATCCCGGTGGTGTTCCTGACCGCCCATTCCGATGCGCAGACCGTGCAGAAGGGCGCGGAGGCCGGGGGCTGCGCCTTTCTGACAAAGCCCTACCAGATGGAGGAATTTCAGAAGGCCGTGGCTGACGCGGTGGACAGCATAACCAGATAGGAAAAGAGATGGAAAACGAGGCAGCTTTGAAAAGCTGCGCTGACTAAAGGAGGAATAAAGATGAAACAGAAAAGGAAGCGGCTATGGGCAGTGCTTCTGTCTGCCGCGCTGGTGGTGACTCAGCTTCCAGCGGTGGCAATGGCGGAAACCGCCGCGCCGGAGGACGGGGCAATCCGGTCTTTCGCAAAGCTGGACAGCCATGTAAAAACACAGAGCGTCCCGGTGGGGACGTTGGAATCGGAGCTGGACCTGCCGGACGAACTGACGGCAGAGGTGTACCATGTGACGGAAGATATGGTTACCCCTGATGAGGATGTGGAAGATGACGACGCTACCACAGCCAGCCCCAGCGACGCCGAAAGCACTGTGTCAGACAACAACGCAGAGGGCAAAGAAGAAACAACCACCACCGTCACGATATCAACGGAACAGATCCCCGTGACCTGGGAGAGCAGTCCGGCCTATGACGGGGACACAGAAGGCCGTTATGTGTTTACGGCAGATGTGGAGGGCTACGTCCTTTCCGATGGCGTGGAGCCGCCTCAGATTACCGTGACGGTGACAGGGGCAGACGTGGAAAATCCGGCGGAAACCCAGCCGGAGAAACCGGACCCCTGTACCAGGACGGAGGGCTGCACCCTACCGGACGGACATGGGGGCGACTGTGAGACGGAACAGCTGGATCATGCGCTGCTTCTCACCATTACGAACTGGACCTTTGTGGACGATGAGAATCTGAATGAGGGCAAACTGCCTCTTATTACTGTCAGCAAGAACAACCAGGCGGACTATGAAACCGTGGTTTCCATGCTGCCTACACAAATTAGGGCGGAGCTGCAAGGGGAAGAAGAACAGGCTGTCATTGACATCGTTGACTGGCTCTGCCCGGAATACCAGAAAAGCGAGAACGGCGACTGGCCTCTCACCGGGGAATATCTCTTTACGGCAGTTATGCCGGAGGGATATGTGCTGGATGAGGGCGTACAGGAGACAGTGGTCCCGGTGCTTCTGGGCGGCGGCGCGACCCTGGCGGGTGATACCGGCGATTTTACCGTGTCGGGCGGAACACTGAACACCGATTACAGTTATGCGGACAATATTCTTACTATAAAGAATGGAGCCAACTTGACCATTTCTGGTACGACGACGAAAGACAAAATCGTAGTAGAGAATGGGGGCACGGCCTATCTCACCCTGGACGGCGTACATATCAAACGGACCAACGCGGATACCGGCGGCTCCGCGCTCGACGCGGCGGGAGCCACACTGTATCTGACACTGAGGGGCAACAACAGCCTGGAAACGGCGGACTATTATGCTGCCGCCCTGCATGTGCCAGAGAGGGCGACGCTGGAGATCACCGGGAGAGAAAATGACAAGCTCACCGTCAACAGCAACGGCAACTACGGCACGGCCATCGGCGGCAGCGGTAAAAACGTAAATGAAGGCAATGGTGAGAACAGCGGCGATATTGTCATCAGCGGCGGTGACATTACTGCCAATAGCAGTGGCACGGGCATCGGCGGCGGATGTGCCCACGGCGGCGGCAACGGCGGCAACGGCGGCACCATCACCATTACCAACAGTACTGTCAACGTAAACAACAATGGCTATGGCGCGGGCATCGGTGGCGGTGGCGGTGGCGGCAGCGGCGGCAGCGGCGGAACCATCACCATCATAAATAGCGAAGTCAACGCTACCAGTACGAATGGCGCGGGCATCGGCGGCGGCATCGGCAACACTGGTGGCATCGGCGGCAGCGTCATCATTGAGGGTGGAACTGTCACGGCCAAGAGTAACACCGGCAAAGACATTGGTAGCGGCAAAAGCTTCAATGGCACGGCCATCGGCGGCGGTAGCCTCTCGGTTTCGGACGGCGCGACGATCAAGCTGAACGGCACCGGCACTAACGCCACGACGGAGTATAAAAACTGCACTGTTACCAACAAGGACGGAAACAGCACGAAATACAACAATGAAGGAAAACAGATAGTATCCCCCACGCTGTCGCTGACTGCGGACCCGGCGAGTTCTCTGACTTTGCCGGGCAGCGTCACATTGACGGCCACCCTGTCGGGTGCGGACCCGAGTATTTCGGGCAAACCGATTGTCTTTGCCGTGAATGGAAAAAATCACAAGACTGTCAATACAGATACCAACGGCAAGGCAGTCTGCGGGATTGACAACCTCATTTCGGGCACGTACACCTTCGGCGCGTCTTTCGCAGGCGATGCAACGAACGAACCGGCAGCGGCGACGGGAATAAGCAGTTATAAAGTCGGCCTTGGTACGCAGACGGCGTTGACGCTCAAGGGATTGGGGAACGCCTATACCTACGGCGACGGGCAGTTCAACCTTTCCATCTCTGGCGGTTCTGGCGGCGGCGCGGTGAGCTACTCTTCCAGCGCTCCATCTGTCGCCAGCGTGGCGGGCAATACCGTGACCATTCTCAAGGCCGGGACATTTACCATCACCGCCACCAAAGCGGCGGATTCCAACTATGCCGAGGCGAAGGTTATTTCAAGTCCCGTTGAGGTGGCTGAGGCCACCCCCCGCATCGAACTGAGCGCCACCGGCGGTGCGAACACCACAGACCCTATTATTCTGACCGCCACGGTATCAAAGACCGGAACAGGCACGACACCTGCAGGTAAGGTGACATTCAGTGAGGGCAGCGCAGTTCTGGCAGAGGTGGCGCTGGACGGTTCAGGCTCGGCATCTTACACCGTCAGTAACCCCACAGCGGGCAGCCACCCCTATACGGCGGTCTATTCCGGGCAAACAGGTTATTACAAAGAGAACAGCGCATCCCATACCGTCGGTGTGGGGCTCACCGAGCAGACAAACTTTGTCATCACCGATCCCGGCGTAAAAACCTACGGCGACAGGGAATTTACGCTGGCTGCTACCGGGGGAGAGAGCACGGGCGGCGTGAGCTTTTCCGTTCCGGCGGACAACGGCATACTGGCCGTAAAAGCGGACGGCACGGCGACGATCACCGGGGCGGGCCGCGTGACGGTCACGGCCCAAAAAGCGGCGGACAGCACCTATAACCAGGCCACGGCCACGCGGGAAATCACCGTGAAGCCCCGCGATATTTCCAATGTGACGGTAAACGTCACGGGCAGCCGCGTCTATGCGGGCAGCCAGCTGCAGCCCGGTTTTGAGGTGACGGACGGCGCGATCAACATAACTGCGGGCGATTACACCAACAGTTACGACGCCAACCTGGATGCGGGGACGGACGCTGGCGGCATCACGCTGACCGGACAAGGCAACTATACCGGCACAAAAACAGTGCGGTTTGACATTGAAAAGCGTCCGCTGACCGGCGCGGCCATTACCCTGGAGGCAGGGCCTTATACCGCATCGGGTAATGGAGCCAGACCTGCTGTGACAGGTGTGGAGGTGGACGGCATTGCTGTCCCGTCTACGGCGTATGACGTGGAATATACAGACAATACAAAGGTTGGAACAGCCAAAGTCACCATTACAGCCAAAGCAGACGGCAATTTCAGCGGCACGGCTGAGACTACATTTGAGATTACAAGCTCCGGCGGCAGTTCCTCTGGTGGCGATTCGTCCTCCAGCGGCAGCAGCTCGTCCACACCCGCCGCACCAAAAGACAGCTACAAGATTACAGGGGACAGGATCAATCAGACCGTCTCCCGCTCCGACTTACAGCGGTTGGTGGATTCCAGCAAGAACCTGACACTCGTCTGCGATAAGGCCAGCATGACCTTTGGCCCTGCGGCCCTGAAAGCTATTTTAGCAGCGGCTCCGGCCACAGCAGGCAGCATCACCTTCACAGCAGCCCCAGCAGATCTGCGGGCATTCCCGGACGCGGCGGCCCTGCTTGGTTCCCACCCGGCCTACGACTTTGCCATCAGCTATAAGGATAACAAGGGGAACACCGTCCCGGTAAAGGTGGATTTCCCCGCAGGTTCAGCCTCCATCGCCCTGAACAGTATGCCAGCAGCAAGTGAAGTGGCAGGAAGCCTGTTCATGGTTTATGTGGACGGCTCCGGAGCAGTGACATGGCTGGATAAATCCAGCTATAACAGCGGCAGGGTCCTGGCGGACGTTCCCCACTTCTCGGTCTACGGTGTGGCCTACAAAGCGCCCGCACCAGTGTTTACCGACATCACAGGCCATTGGGCCAAAGCAGACATTGAGTTTGTGGCAGCGCGCGGTCTGCTCTCCGGTACAGGCAATGGCACGTTCTCCCCAGATGTCACTATGACACGGGGGATGTTCGTCACCGCCCTTGGGCGGCTGGCTGGTGTCAAACCGGAAGCCTACACAGCACGCAGCTTTACCGACGTGAAAGCGGACGCCTACTATGCTCCGTACATCGAATGGGCGGCACAGAAAAACCTTGTAAAAGGAACGGGCGAAGGGCTGTTTAGTCCGGACACACCGGTAACGCGGGAACAGATGGCTGTCATTATGGCCAACTACGCCGGACAGATGGGTTATTCCATTCCAGCCCCGCTTGCTGAGGAAGCATTCACAGACAGCAGCCAGATCAGCCCATGGGCCGTTAAGGAAGTGACGGCCATGCAGCGGGCCGGTATCATAAAAGGCAAGGCAGGCAACCAGTTCGACCCACAGGCAGGCGCTACCCGTGCCGAGGTATCGGCGGTGCTGCGCCGGTTCGTGGAGCTGGTCATCGACCCGACCACGGCCCAGGGCTGGACACAGAACGATTCCGGCCAATGGCTCTACAATGAGAACGGCAAGCCCGTCACCGGCTGGAAACAGCTTGGCGGCCAGTGGTATTACTTTGACCCAACCGGCCTGATGCAGCATGGTGGCTGGAAACAGATCAATGGTAAATGGTACTATTTCCATACAGACGGCTCGATGGCTGCCAATACCAAAATTGATGATTACGAGGTAGGAGCAGACGGAGCCAGAATCTCTTAATCAAACAACACCACAATAAGCTGGAAAACCGCCGTCCACCATCAGGTAACGGCGGCTTTCTGGCCTCTGCCATGGAAAGGAGGAAATCATATCATGGAAAAATGGATACTGGCTGTGGGCTGTGACCGGGAGAAGTTCAATGAGACGCAAAAAGAATGTCTGAACTATGGTGTTTTTATCCGTATGGCCGCTTCCCCTTCCGAAGCAATCGGGGAACTGGCAAAATGTAATGAATATCTGCTGGTGGCGGTTTTTTCAGACACCCCGGATTTCCTTGCCTCCTTAAAAATCCTGCGGAGCCTTACGACAGCGCCAATCCTGGTAATGAGTCACCAATATGACGGGGCGGAAAAAATAGCCGCTATCGAGGCGGGTGCGGACGAATATATCCAATGGCCCGATACCATACCGGAAGGAGTGGCAAGCTGCCGAGCGCTGATTCGGCGCTATACGGAGTTAAACCAGTTAGAAAACCGTCCGCTCAATATCCTGTCACGGGGCGGCATTTTCATCAGCGTGGATTACCACAAGGTTTTCATCAATACCCAGGAGGTGGACTTCCCCCGGCGGGAGTTTGACCTGTTCTATCTGCTGGCCTCCAATCCGGGCCGGGTGTTTACCCAGGAACAGCTTTATGAACTAATCTGGAACGGTGATTATGTACCCACCGAGAACAGCCTGCACTCCTGCCTGCGCAGGATCAGGCGGAAGCTGGAGGCCATACACGCTCCCTGCGCCATACAGAATGTGCGCGGTGTGGGCTACTGTTTCCTGCAAGATGATACATGAACCGGCAATAAGCGGCTTAATCTATATGATTGAGCCGCTTTTGCGTCGCAACTTGCGTTATTTGCTTATCTGCTGACAGGTTGTGGTCAGGCTGTTGACAGATTTTTCCTTTATACTGCCCTCAAGAATGGGGGTGTGTAGAAAAGCCACGGCTGAACGCTATATCCCCGGTATAGGGGAACGACGTTGCAGCGCACAGGCAAAGCAGGAACATTTCCAAAACAAAATAAAAAAGACCGATTAAGCGCCACAACCCTTGCGGGGATTGTGACAATTTTTTGTTCTGCACAAAGCCGTCCCTATCGTTCCCTATCCCCAGCAAGATGCAAACTTCTTCCAGCCGCGCCCACATTTAGAGGGGCGCGGCTTTTTCTTTGTCATTTTCTGGCGACCTGCGTCGCTTTCCCTCGTTGCCGTTCCCCACCCTCCGTTTCGATTTCGCAAACCACCCAAAAATCGAAACGGAGGAAAGGAAAATGTTTGATAAAAAAAGTGATTATGCACAGAACAAGCGCGAGAAAGATGCCATCGTCTACATAGGAGTGACAGGGCCGGTCTTGCTGACCCGCGCCGCGTTTACCAGCGAGGACGAGTTTATGAAATGGAAGCTCTGGTCGGACAGTGACTATCATACCACCGAAAAGACAGGACGCAGCTACTATGACAACGGCCTCCCCCTGGCGGACGAGTACCTTGACTTCATCGCGGCTGTGCCGTCAGTGGAGGACGAGCTGTTTTACAAGCTGGCTGAATCCGAAGCGGAGGCGGAACGCGCCCGGACCTGTGCCGTCCTGATGGTACAGATCCGGGGCTGTCTGACCCACAAACAGTTCCGCCGCCTGTGGCTGCTCTGTGTGGAGGGAATGAGCGTGGAGGCCATCGCCGTGGCCGAGGGCGTTTCCCATCAGAATGTCTCAAAGTCCATTCTCAAGGCCAGAAAAAAACTTCAAAAAAATTTCGGCATATAAGGTAAAACAGGGTGCGAAACCGCCTGCAAAAATGTGAAGGGTGAAGGACATGCTTTCCCAGTTCTTCCCTGAACCATGACAACTGAATATACGGTATTGCAGGTACGAAACCCGCGTGATAGCGACATAAGGCGCGACGCCATGACGACAGCTTCAAGGAGGTGAAAGAGGGGCTGTAAGAGCGGTTAACGCAAGCCTTAGACCCGGTGACGGCACACCGGGCGCGAGGACAGCGTGGGGGATAATGATACTTTCTCACGACCTCCCACAGACTTGAGGGGGAACCCTGCGGCGCACGTTGCGAACGACGCCATGGAGTTATGACAGTCCCGCCAGGGACGGCCTGCAATATCCCCAGCGCCAGAATTGGCGCATCGCCGGGGCTGCGTGGCAAATACGGCGGGATAAATTTTGAATATGGAATGGCAACAGTCGCACCGATCTGCGCCGTTATGTTATGATGGCCCTGACCCTATCGGTGCGGCTGTTTCCTTTTTCAGAAGGAGGCTGCATTATGAATTATACTGATGTGCCTATCTGGGAAAAATATACGCTGACCATCGAGGAAGCATCAAAATATTTCCGTATAGGTGAAAATAAATTACGCAGACTTGCTGAGGAAAATCCAAGTGCTGGCTGGATCATCATGAATGGAAACCGCATTCAGATTAAGCGGAAGCACTTTGAAAAAATAATAGATACTCTGGAAGTGATATAAATGCAGACGGGCTTTGAATATGCTATAATCTTTTCAAGGCATATCAAGGCTCTATCCGTCATGAAAGGAGCATGACGAATGTCAGAAGTAAGACGAGACAGCAAAAACCGTAAATTGCAGACTGGAGAGAGCCAGCGACCAGATGGAAGATACCAATACAAATATACCGATGCCTTTGGAGAACCCAAGTTCGCTTATTCGTGGAAGTTGGTCCCTACGGACAGAATCCCCGCCGGGAAACGCCCTGATATCTCACTTCGGGAAAAAATAAAGCAGATACAGAAGGACCTTGATGATGGGATAAACACCATCGGCAAGAAAATGACAGTCTGCCAGCTTTACGCCAAGTACATCAGGCAGCGCGGCAATGTGAAGCGGGGAACAATAAAAGGCCGCAAACAGTTAATGAACCTTCTTTCAGAGGATAAGCTGGGAGCGGCTGCCATTGAGAACATAAAATTGTCCGACGCCAAGGAATGGGCCTTACGTATGCAGGAAAAAGGGATTGCCTATACCTCTATATGCAATTACAAGCGTTCCCTGAAAGCTGCCTTTTACATGGCTGTTCAGGACGACTGCCTCCGCAAGAATCCCTTTGACTTCCAGATAAGCGAGGTATTGAATGACGATACCGTGCCAAAGGAACCATTATCCCCGGAACAGGAGAAAGAACTCCTTAGCTTCATGCAGGAGGATACCGTCTACCAGAAGTATTATGACGAGGTGGTTATCCTGCTGGAAACCGGGCTTCGTATCTCTGAGCTTAGTGGACTGACCGATACCGATTTAGATTTTGAAAACCGGTGTATCAATGTGGACCACCAGCTCTTGCGGAGTGCAGAAGATGGCTACTACATCGAAACTCCAAAGACAGACAGTGGTATCAGACAATTACCAATGACCATAGCAGCATGTGAAGCGTTCAAACGTGTGTTGAAGAACCGCAAAGGCGCGAAGCCCATCATTATTGATGGATATGCGCATTTCCTGTTCCTGAACCGGGACGGCCTCCCGAAAGTGGCAGCCAATTATGACGCCATGTTCCAGGGCCTTGTGAAGAAGTACAACAAGAGCCACAAGGAGCCGCTGCCGAAGGTGACGACACCGCACACCATGAGACATACCTTCTGCACACGGAAGGCTGATAAAGGCATGAACCCAAAAGCCCTACAATACATCATGGGCCATGCCAACATCGTCATGACGCTGAACTACTACGCCCACGCCAATTTCTACTCTGCCAAGGCAGAAATGGACCGGCTGGACGGTGGACTGGACACGGCGGCTTAACAGGAGTAACACGGTATTTACTACTCGTCTTACTACTTTTGAAAGCAAAGACGTGGGCGGTTATGAGGGGATACGTGAGGTTCTTCCATGATAGAGAAAGCCGGGAAAGCCCGAAGTTACGGGCTATACCGGCATATGAGAACTTATAAAGAGATAATCAAAAATCTATTAAGTTATTAACAAAAATATCAAATGTTTTTCAATTCACTATTGACATTTCTTAGCTGGACTTACATCATCATTCCAAAATCATATATTTTATAATTCTTATCCAAAGCTTTTTTGCCCACCAGGAAATTCCTGCCGCATTCTCCGGAGTTCCACTGCGGTGCATGCGACTCTGCCTTATTATTCCATTTCTGATAGAATTCCACATGAATGACTGCATAATCCTTCAGGTTCTCCTGCCGCGCCCGTGTTTCGGCGTTGGGATAGGAAAACGCCTCGTTGTCTCCGGCGTACTGTTCACGGTCCAGGGTTGTGATGGAACGTATAATATAGGTTTCCATGGATTCGCCCTTTAAGAACGCTTCCTTCTCATTCTCCAGCGTGATCCTGTCAAGTTCCGTATTGGGAAGAAGTTTCTTCATTTCTTTAAAATCTCCCGTTATCTGGTTAAGGAAGTAACGGGCTACGGTGATCTCAGCGGCGGTCTTGGGCCGGTCTTCGTACCGGATGCTGCGGGTTCCGATGGTCGTATCCGCGGGAACCGGATAGCGGCGCGGCACCAGCAGACAGAACGCCGCCAGAAATGCCGCGGCTCCCAGGACAGATGCAGTCCATACTGCTTTCTTTTTCATAGACTCTCCTCCTTATAATGGTTGATTCTACCATTGAAGGGGAAAAAAGACTTTAAGGATTTATGAAAATTCTGTTACGATTCCCATAGGAACTACAAAAATGTCCGGCTGTTTTTTGGAGATGACGGCCGATGGAAGCTGATATAATAAAATTATGCAAATGAAACGGAAAACGGCAATATGAAAGGAGGATTGATTTCCTAATGGTACAGAATTACGTTATGGCAAAGGAGGCCAAAGAGGTGCTGAGCCTGCTGGCCGGATATGAGGGGCGCGGAAGGATCATAGCGGGCGGAACCGATCTGGTGCTGGATTTGCAGAGCGGGAAGTATCAGGCGGACTGTCTCGTGGATATCACGGGAATTCCGGGGCTGTCTGAGATGAAGCTGTGCGGCGGGGGGCTGGAAATCGGCGCGGCAGTCACCCATAATCAGGCGGCAGAGAGTCCCCTGATCAGACGGTACGCGCACGCGCTGGCAAAGGCGTCTCATTCGGTCGGCTCCAATCAGATCCGAAACTGCAGCACCATCGGCGGCAACATCGTGAACGGCCAGCCGGCGGCGGACAGCGCGGTGGCTCTGGCAGCCCTGGGGGCATCGGTGGAGGTGATGTGCCAGGACGGAACAGAGCTGCTGTCCATGGACCGCCTTTACGCCGGATTTGGAAAAAGCACGATTGACAGCACGAAGAGTCTTGTCACAAAGATTCTCATTCCGGCAGCGGAGCCCGGCGAGGGAAGCGGCTACGCCAGACTGGAACAGAGGAAGGCTCTGGCGCTTCCCATGGTCTGTGTGGCGGCATTTCTCGGAATCAGGGACGGCATGGTGGAACGGTGCCGCATAGCCATGGCCCCGGTCGGCGTGGGGCCGGTGCGGGCGATAGAGGCGGAACGCTTTTTAATTGGAAAAGCGGCGGCAAAGGAAGTATTTTCAGAGGCAGGAAGGCTTGCGCTAAAGAATGCGAATCCCAGGGACAGCCTGATCCGCGGTTCGAAGCACTACAGGGAGGAGGTACTTCCGGTGATGGTGGAACGGGCCTTATCGGAGGCGCTCACCGATGCTGAAGGCAGGGAAAAGGAGGTGGAGCAGTGATGAAACTGTCCTTTATATTAAATGAAGTTCCGGTCCGCGTGGAGATCGAGCCGCCTGAGCTGCTGGCGGATGTGCTGCGGGATCGGCTGGGACTCACCGGAACGAAGAAAGGATGCGGGCAGGGCGAATGCGGGGCCTGCACCGTGATACTGGACGGAAAAGCGGTCAATTCCTGTATGGTTCCGGCGGCGCGTGTGGAAGGCCGCCGCGTTGTTACCATAGAAGGTTTGAAGACAGCAGGAAAACCACACCCCATCCAGCAGGCATTTATCGATGCGGGAGCCATTCAGTGCGGCTTCTGCACGCCGGGGATGATCTTGTCAGCCAAGGCATTGCTCGATGAGAAGCCCCATCCGACGAGAGAGGAGATCCGGACAGCTCTGGCGGGCAACCTGTGCCGCTGCACCGGGTACGTGAAAATAGAACAGGCCGTGGAGCTGGCGGCCCATGCACTGTCCCTGATAGAAGGAGGTGAAACGGATGAAGACGGAAGGTGAAATAGGAAAACCATTGCCAAGAATTGACGCCCTGGAAAAGGCGACCGGAGTGGCTTCCTTTACCACGGATTTAAAGCTTCCCGGTATGCTGCACGCAAAGGTGCTCCGAAGCCCGTATCCACACGCCAGGATCGTGTCCATCGATACGGCGGAGGCGGAAAAACTGCCTGGAGTACGCGCTGTGGCTACATATGAAAATACGACGGAATGTTGTTTTAACAGCTCCTGCAGCGAGGCGAACCCGCCCGCAGTTCCGGTAGAAGATGAACAGATCTTTAATCGGGAGCTGCGCTATGTGGGTGACGAGGTGGCTGCCGTTGCGGCGGACACGGAGGAGACGGCAAAACGGGCGCTGGAACTGATCAGGGTGGAATACGAGGAGCTGCCCGCAGTCTTCGATCCGCTGGAGGCCTTGAAGCCGGATGCACCGGCCGTTCATCCCTGCTTTATCGGAAATAATATTGCCGGCATGGCAAAGCTTCCCATGGGGGATTTAGAGAAGGGCTTTGCGGAGAGTGATATCATACTGGAGGAACAGTTTAAACTTCCGGTGGTGAAGCACTGTCAGCTGGAGACCCAGGCCGCGGTAGCCGATTACTCTGCGTCAGGGCATCTGACGGTGTGGTCCACGACCCAGAGCCCCCATCCGCTAAAAAATCTGCTGGCAAAGCTGTTCGGAATGCCGGCCAGCCGGGTTCGTGTGCTGAATCCTCCGTATATTGGAGGCGCATTCGGCTCCCATGTGGGGATGAGCGGCAAGGCGGAACCTATCGCTGCAGCGCTGGCGATGCTTGCGGGGAAGCCGGTGCGTTTTGTCTATGACAGAAAAGAGGATTTTATCGCTTCGACCACCAGGCATTCCGGCTATATTACGGTGAAGCTGGGAGCGAAGCGGGACGGAAGCTTCCAGGCTCTGTATCTGAATGCCGTTTTAAACACAGGCGGCTACGCCAACGCGGGACCCGACGTGACAGCGGTTCTGGGCGTGACCAACATAAGTATTTATCAGATACCCAACGTATTTTATGACGGTCTCTGCGTCTATACAAACACCACCACCGCGGGCGCCATGAGAGGATTTGGCAACCCGCAGGGAAACTTCGCGGTGGAGTCTACGGTCGATATGATGGCCGAACGGCTGGGCATGGACCCAATGGAGCTTCGGCTTAAAAATACCATGACTCCTTACGCGCCATGGCTTCCGCCGTATCCCTGTGCCACCTGCGGCCTTGCAGAGTGTATGGAAAAGGGGGCGCAGAAGATCGGATGGGCGGACCGGGACAGCCTTTTAAAGAACCCGGGACACGGGAAAGTGCGGGGAATCGGAATGGCGGCAGGAACCCATGTAAGCAACTCCTGGCCTTTTGCAGTGGAATTTGACAACGCCTATCTGGCGGTAATGGAGGACGGCTCCGCCAATTTAGCGGTGGGCGTCCCCGATATGGGACAGGGAATCGCCACCACGCTGTCGCAGGTAGCGGCATCCTCGCTGGGGATACCCATGGATCAGGTGAGCATCGTCTTCGGCGATACGGCCAGTACCCCTTATGACATCGGAAGTCATGCCAGCAGAACGCTCTATTCGGCGGGAACCGCGGTGGAGGCGGCAGGACGGGATGCGAAGCAGAAGATTCTGGAATTTGCCGCAGAACAGCTGAAGACAGAGCCGGAAACACTGACTCTGGAAAACGGGATAATTCTTGCGGATGGGGAACCCCGTATGACCATGGGGGAAGCGGCCCATCTGATTCACAGAGCGAACCGGCAGATTATCGGGATCGGCCAGACCGTGCCGTTTAACGCGCCTCCGTGGCACGCTCATTTTGCTGAGGTGGAGGTGGATATGGAGACCGGGCAGATCGAGGTCCTTCATCTGGCGGCGGCTCACGATGTGGGCCGGGCCATCAATCCGGACATCGTGGAAGGGCAGATTCACGGTTCGGTGCTGCAGGGAATCGGCTACGCCTTAAGCGAGCAGATTGTCTATGACAAGAAGGGCAGGCAGGCCCAGGACAGCTTCCACAAGTATTACCTTCCAACCATGCTGGAGACGCCGGATATCGACGTGATTCTCGTGGAGACCAACGAGCCAAGCGGTCCCTTCGGAGCGAAGGGCGTCGGAGAATGCGGCCTGGTGCCGACGGCGGCGGCCATCGCCAATGCGGTTTACCATGCGACGGGAATCCGTTTCCATGAGATTCCCATAACAGAGGAAAAGATGTTAGATGCGATAAAAAAGAAAGAAAAGGAGTGAATTACAATGAAGAAAATGTTTCCAAAGCTGTTTGAACCAGGGCAGATCGGAACCCTGAGAGTGAAGAACCGTCTGGTAAAGGCGCCTCAGACGACGGGACTCAGCAACAAGGATGGTACGGTGACCCAGAGACTGGTGGATCACTACACCCATCTGGCCGACGGCGGCGCCGGTCTGGTAATTGTAGAGTACGCCTATATTGACGACATTGCCAGCAAGTCCTGCCACTGTCAGGTCGGAATCAGCAGCCATGAGCACATCGCCGGTCTGGGATGGCTGGCGGACAGCATCAAGAACCATGGCGCGAAAGCGGGAATCCAGATTGAACACTGCGGCCGCCAGCGGTTCCTGGGACCGCCAATGAAATCAGCTTCCCCAATTCCGTGGCCCATGCTCTATGACCAGTTCCATACGATCCCGGAAGAATTGACCATCGATGAAATTCAGGTTTTGATCGAGGCATTTGGAGACGCGGCGAAGCGCGCCGTGGATGCAGGCTTTGACCTGGTGGAAATCCACGCGGCTCATGGCTATTTAATCACGAATTTCCTTTCTCCTTTTACAAATAAAAGAGGCGACTGGTATGGTGGATCAAGAGAAAACCGGTTCCGTTTCCTGAGACAGATCGTGGAAAACTGCCGTAAGAAGGTGGGGCCTGATTTCCCGCTGACGGTCCGTCTGTCCGGTACGGATTATGAGCCGGATGGGATGACCATCGAAGATACCATTTACTATGCAAAAGAACTGGAGAGGCTGGGAATCGACGCCTTCCATATTTCGGGCGGAGATCACCATACCATGATCCATCAGGTAAGCCCCATGGCCATGCCTGTCTGTTACAATGTATGGGCGGCCGAGGCCGTGAAGAAAGAGGTGCACGTTCCCGTTATGGCTTCTGGTTCCATCACACTTCCCCAGTATGCGGAAGATATTCTGGAGCAGGGAAAGGCCGACTTCATCACGCTGGGACGTCCGATGTGGGCGGACAACGAGTGGGTGAAGAAGGCGATGGAAGACCGTCCGGAGGATATCAGGCCGTGTATCCGCTGTAACGAGGGCTGTCTGCAGAGAAGCTCCTTCCTGGGCCGCACCGTCATGTGCGCGGTAAATCCGGTGCTGGGCTTTGAAGAAGACCTTGCCATAAAACCTGCGGAGACGAAGAAGAGAGTCGTCATTGCCGGAGGAGGCCCCGCGGGAATGGAGGCGGCCCGCGTCTTAAAGCTGAAAGGCCATGACGTGACCATCTATGAGAAGAGAAAACTGGGCGGTTATCTCCATGAGGCGTCCGCTCCGGAATTTAAGGAAGATATCCGGCATCTGATCGATTATCAGATTCATCAGATCGAGAAGCTGGAGATTCCGGTTATCTGCGAGGAACTGACGCCGGAGATGGTGAAGGCCGGAGGATACGATGCGGTGATCTCGGCGGTCGGAGCCGAACCCGTGATTCCGCCGGTTCCGGGAATCAATGGGGAAAATGTGATCAATGCCCTTACCATCCTGGACAGCCATCCTGCGATTGGCAGAAAGGTGGTGGTCGTGGGCGGCGGAATGATCGGTACGGAGACTGCCATCGATCTGGCCGAAAAGGGCCACGAAGTGACCATTGTGGAGATGAAAGACGCGATCATGGCCGACTGTGCCGTGACCGATATTATCGCCTATTATGAAAAGATCGGAAGAAACCGGATCGCGGTCATTCCGGGACTGCGGGTGACGGAGGTCACAGATCAGGGCGTGCGCGGAGTGAATGACCGGACCGGCCGCAGAACTGAGCTTCCGGCGGACAGCGTGGTGATCGCGGTAGGATTGAAACCACGCCATGCGTTCTACGATACACTTGCGGGAGAACCGGATCTGGAGGTCTATGAAATCGGAGACTGTGTGAAGGCAGGCAAGATTCTGGACGCGTTCCATACTGCGTATAAAACGGCAGTGCGCATCTGATAAAACAGGAAGTGATTACAGGAAGCGGCAGTTGACTCTTTGCCCCCGGGGCGCTATGCTTAAGATAGTACGATTGCGCAATGGAGCGCGATGGGATATCTGTGATAGTAAAAGGGGGACTGCTTGTGGAAATGGAGTCGATTACCTGTTTTCAGTACAGACTGCGTAACCTGGCGTGTGATGGGGACATATTGGAGCTTCTGAAGGCGCTGAATGAGCGCTGCGGCGGCCAGTGGGTCTACAGTGTTCGCCAGGATTATGAGGTCTATCCGGACACGCCTGAGCTGAGCGAAGCGTTTTTCTATCCGGAGTGGTGGAAGCGCGGGCCGGTGAAGGCGGCTTTTCCGGGGATTCAGGAATTCAGTTGGGAGGGAGGAAGCAGTTTTCGTTTTATTCACAGCTCCATAACTCTTGGCGGAGAGGTGCGCCATCTGCTTCAGATACGGGGCGAGGAGGCGTTTACGGAGGAAGACCATGTGCTGCTCGACTACGCCTGTCTTCTGTCATGGTATACGCGGGATCTGCCGGCGGCGTCGGAGGGCATCAGCGCCATTATGAGGCAGTCCTATGAAGGAATACGGCCGGCGGCAGTTCCCGCCGGGGTATTTCCGGAAGAAGGATACGGAATCGTGCTGCTGGAACGGGGAGACAAGGGCATCTTAAAGCAGCAGGGGTATCTGGGATACCGGCTTCACCGCAGCTTTCGAAAGAGTCTGCGTTACTGTTTTCTGGACGAGACCCATCTGCTGCTGTTTGTCTCCACGGACAATGTCATGAAGGTGACGGAGCAGCTGGAAGGGATAATCGGGATTGGCGATGACGATATTATTATGGGGATCAGCGGCCGGTATCGTGCGTCTGAGATGGATCAGGCCCTCGGGGAGGCTCGCCACGCCGCGGAAGTGGGGAATCTGACCAATACGGACAGGCGCGTGTTCTTTCACAGTGAACTGGGGATATTCCGAATATTGGAATATCCGAAGCCGGGCAGTGCGGTAAACCGGATCCTGGAACAGATGACTGACAAGCTGATGGAATACCCGAAAGAGAAGCGGGATGCGCTGTCGGATACCATGTGCTGCTTTGTGCAGAACCATTTTAACTACCAGAAGACGGCGGACGCCATGTACGCCCACGTCAACACCATCCGTTACCGGATCAGCCTGATGGAGAATTTGTGGGGCTGTGACCTGCAGAGAGAGGAGGACCGCCTGCTGTTCGAGGTGGTAAGCCGCCTGCTTCCTCTCTGGATGAAGGAAACGGGATATGAGTGACCGGGGAGCCGGGAATACCGCTGCAAAAGTATTGTTCTGATTTTGCAGCGGTATTTTTGATGTCTATCGAATGAAATATAAAGTTCCTGTTATGAAAGAAAATGTAAGAAGAGGAAAGAAATCTCTTATTTTTGTGAATAGTAATGAATATTTTTCGCGAAATATAGGAAAAAGTAATAAAATGGAAAAAATACAATAGTCGGAATGTTGAAAAAATAAGGAACCAGCTTGCTGCAAATTGACGAAATGGTCAAAAATGAGAACGTTTGCATTGAAATTGAAAATGAATAAGTCTATAATAAAACTATCTTTAAAAAAGGTGGATTTATTTCACAGACAGGAGGGAACATGAATATGAACGCAAAAACAAAGCGGATGAAAAAGGGGACGGCCATGTTGTTGTCAGTGCTCATGACTTTTTCATCTGCAAACTTGCAAACGTTTGCATGGGGGGGGGGGTACGAGTCAACCTGACTTGTCAGAATCGGAACCCGCAAGCATGAGCAATGCATCCAGGCCGCAGAAAGACCATGATTCTTCGGACAGCTTAGCCAGTGGAAGCAATGCAAAGAAGGAAAAAACGGTTTTTTTTGATTTCGACGGCGAAGAAAAGCGCTTCGACCGATCAGAGGGAAGCAGCGATGTCATGGATGTCCGGGTACCGACGCTTGCCTATGATGACACTTCGATCACGCTGGTCTGGGATAAGCCGGAGAAGTATGACGATGTGGCAAATTATTACGTATATCAGGATGGCGAGAAGATTGGCGACGCGAGAAGCAATTTTGCGGAGAATGCCGACTGGGCGGCCGCCTATATGGAGTCATTCTACGACTACTATGAGACAGAAAAAAGTTCCGTTGACATGGTAAATGTCGATATCCACTCCTTTAAGGCGACCGGGCTGGAACCGGATACGGAATATGAATTCGAGGTAGTAGCCGTCGATGACAGCGGTGCCGCGCTGGGAGGCGCCGGCAGTATCTCGTGGTCCACGACCGGGAAGCCGGAGGAATTCAACATCAAAGACTATGGCGCAAAAACCGTGGAGACAGGGTATACCACCTACGACGAGGAAAAGAACGCGTTTATTCTTGCCAACACGAGGGCGATCCAGGCCGCGATTGACGACTGCAGCGAGGGCGGCAGGGTTGTGATTCCGAAAGGAATCTGGATGAGCGGCGCGATCTATTTAAAGAGCAACATGACACTGGAGCTGAAAGAGGGCGCTGTGCTGTTCGGATCGCCGAATGTGGATCACTATGATCAGAACTATCTTCTCTATCCGTATTCCACAGACACCCGCTCCTGGGCACTGGTGAACGGCTACAGCTCCGATGAGAATGGAATGCTGGAGAATATCCGCATCGTCGGAAAAGGCACCATCTACGGAAACGGCTGGAAGTACGGGGAAAAAGACACGATCTCGGGAGACGGCACCAGCCCGTACTATCAGTCCAGACAGAGCGGCGATCCTGACTGGACCAGCGATGCGTTAAAGGGATATGCGCTGAAACGCTGGGTAGCCGGCAGCAACTCCAAGGTATACGACAAGAGCAACCCTGATAAATCCTATGGAATCCTGGCGGCGGATGCATCGAAGAAGGGCCAGGAGAGAGGGCTCAGCGCAAGTCTGGCATACTCTACACGGCCGAATCTGGTGGTTCTCAGAGGCACGAAGGGCGTCTATCTGGAGGGCTTCATGGCCGAGAACCCGGCGTTCCACACGGTGGCGATCTTAGACAGCGAGGACGTGACGTGCAGCAACGTGAAGTTCTCCACCTATGACGTCAACAACGCCGATGGAATCGAGATTGGAAATACGCAGAACGTTGTGATCTTCAATAACTTTATCGATACGGGAGACGATGGAATCAACTTTGCAACCGGTATGGGGAAAGGCGTTCAGGATTCCGGACAGCAGGCGTCGGCCAATATCTGGACCTTCAATAATTTCCTGCGGGAGTGCCATGGCGGAGCCATTGCGGCGGGAAGCCATACGGGAGCCGGAATCAGCGACATGCTGGTGGAAGACAATGTCATGAACCACAGCGATATGCCGTTCCGATTTAAGAGCGCTCCGGTCAACGGCGGCGGTGTGTCCGATATTCTGATCCGGGACTGTGCTGTTTCCGATGCACAGCAGGTGTTCGTTCTCAGCACTACCTACAGTGATGCGAATCAGACCGTTTCAGTGGAACCGGCGGACAAACCGGCTGAATTTGCGAATATTCAGGCTTATAACATTACGGCGGACGTGATTACAAAGAACACCATGTCCATGGTGGCAGATATTGATAACACGATGCCCTACAAGACTTACCATACGCACCATGACTTATATTTCCAGGATATTGCATTTACCAATATAGCAAAGTCGCTGTCTAAGAAATCTGAGGAACTTAAGGGAATCAGCGATACCACGTTCTATGACGTGACCATGGACTGGACCGGCATTGCGAAGGAAGAGGACGACGCGGCCGCCGGAGCCTATAAGGCATGGGCATCGATCAGCAACAGCACAGAATTGCGGTTTATGGGCAGCACCACGCTGTCAACCAGCGCATACAACGCCATGGCGGTTCCGGTCTGGGGCGATGATGCCGAACTAAAGGCCAGCCCATCCAACGCGGCGAAAGCGGACGATACAGCGGTGAATGTAACACTGACATGGTCTGACGCGAAAGATGGAGAGCAGCCGGCCGGAAGCGGTTCCATAGCCGGTTACGTGGTGGAGACGTATCTGGATGATGTGATGATTGACCAGCAGCCGCTGATCAATGCAAACACGTACACTGCCGGGGGCCTTTCCTCTGCGCTCACCTATACATTCAAAGTCTATGCAGTGGATTCGACCGGCAACCGGAGTGAACCTCTGACGGAAACTGTAACTACCGAAGGAGACGAGGATACGGCAACAGTCAAAGGTCCGGAAAACGGCAGGCTGACCTTCTCGGGAATCGGTTATACGTGGGGAACCGCGTCATTCCAGTCAGCAAAGAAGACAGATGCCCGCGTGAGAGGCTACCGCGCCTATGCAGGCGGCGAGCTGGCAGCGACTTTCTATAACTATCAGTTAAAGGACGGAGCGACGGCGGCTTCCTTAAGCGCTACCATCGGCAGAATGATGGAGCAGGAGAATGAGGTAAGGCTTGAAGCGTTTACGGACGCGGGTCTGACCTTTGAATACGATACGGCCAAAGTCACAACCACGAAGAATTACGATCATCTGGCACCGGTATGGACCAATGATACGCTGGAAGTGACGGTAAACGGCAGTGATATAGTTTTAACGTGGACAGCGCCGGAGGATGAATCCGGAATTTACGGTTACCGTGTCTATGTAGATGAAAATGGTGTCTATACCAGTGACGGCGATTATTTTAACCATGTAAACGGCGCTTTTACGACAAAGAACACCACCTATACCGTGAGTGGGCTGGATGTGACAGAATATCACACCTTCCGGGTAGAGGCGGCTGACGCGTGGTGGAAGGCGCTGGATGGAAGCGGACCGTTCCACTGGACCTTCAGCGGGCCGACAGCGAGCATCGGGACGAAGCCGGACGATAAGGACAGCGGTCTTTGGAAGGCAGCAGCCTTTGGCCAGTCCACCGACATGAATTTCAGCTCCAACGTGCTCCCGGAAAAGGTGGGAACCAACTACGTATGGCCGGTCGGCTCCGACACTCCGCTTACGGAAAAGGGTGAGAAAGTCCAGGACGTGATCATCGAGTCCAGAGGCGGAAAGATTCAGTCAGGCCACGACGGACTGACCTTCTATTACACGGAAGTACCGACCGACAAGAATTTCGTGCTGTCCGCCGATGTGACGGTAGAGCACATGGGACCGGAAAACGGCAAAGCGCCGAACCTTCAGGAGGGCGCGGGACTGATGGTGCGTGACGTCAACGGACCTGCCAGAAAAGATCCCCTGGAAGAGGGCTACGAGGAGTATCCGGCCGCTTCCAATATGGTAATGCTGGAGGTTCTGTCCGCAGGCAAGAAGGTGGATGCGGGACTCAGCATCAAGGCCATGGCCAGATACGGCGTCAACAGCCCTGCAGGCAACTTGAATACCCCGACACCAGGCAGCACCTTTGCCACAAATGTGGCTTCGGCTGACAACAGCCAGGCTCCGGAGAGCGCGCCGTACAAGACGAATTTCTATCATGCGAAGATGAAGCTGACTCTGGAGAGAACGGATGAAGGATTCAGCGAAAGCTACACCGGCGAAGACGGAGTTACAAAGACCTACCGTTTTACCGATCAGAACGTGACGCCAAACATTGTGGCACATCTGGATAAGGATACTATGAACGTAGGATTCTTCGCATCGAGAAACGCCAGAATCCGGGTGGAAAACATCTCGCTCGCCTTATCTGACGTGCAGAATGCGGATGAGACACCGGCTTACGTGGCGCCGAATGTGGAAGGTTCCTCCCTTTACATCGCCTCCTCCGATTATACAAACAGCAGCAGCTACACCCTTCAGGGGATGGTTAATCTGGATGGTACTGTGAGCGTTACGCAGGATGGCAGAACGATTGCGGACCGCATGTCCGTAACCGGCGGAGAACAGTTTACCGTGCCGGCGGTGATCGAAGGCTCCTCCTCGGCGTTTGCTGTTGCCTATACCGCATTGGAAGGTCATGATGAAGGTGTGGAAAAGACGGCGTCCGTAACTGTGAAGAGAGAGACCTATGGGGAAGAACTCTACGCATCACCCGACGGGACCGATGACGGGGACGGAACGAGAGAAAATCCGATGAGTGTTACCGCGGCAGTCCGGAAAGTCATACCGGGGGGAACCGTATATATGCTGGAAGGGACCTACAGTCCATTTACCATTCCATATACCGCCTCCGGAAATGAAGAAGCCAGAAAGTCTCTGACGGCGGAGGGAAGCGTGGTTATCACCGGAGGTTCCGGAAAGCTGTTTGTACTGGACAGTGACTACTGGAATATAACGGGACTCGATGTCGATGGTAAAAATGTGGCCGGCTCCAGAGGCTTTATGATTCACGGAAGCCACAACATCATTGAACGGTGTCTGATCCACGACACTTCCAGTGACGCGGGCCTGACCATCACGAAGAACAGGGGAAGCCGGACCTTATGGCCGTCTTATAACCTGATACAGAACTGTGAATCCTACCGAAACAGAGACGAGACCGGCATCAACGCCGACGGCTTTGCATCGAAATCCTGTTCCGGTGACGATAACCGTTTTGTGAACTGTGTTTCCCATGACAACGCAGATGACGGCTGGGATTTATATAACACGCTTCAGGACGGTCCCAACGGAAGGACCATCATCGAGAACTGTGTGGCTTACGGCAACGGCAACAACGGCTTTAAGTTAGGTGGCGAAGGACGCGAAGTGGCCCACGTGCTGAAAAACAGTGTGGCATTTCATAATAAGCTGGATGGAATCACGGACAACTTCAATCCGGGTGCCCTGAACATACAGAACAACACGAGCTTTGACAACTACAGATTCAATATAATACTGAGACCGAGTCCCTATAAGACGGATGCGGATGGGAATCTGACGGCGGACGGAACGGTGAAGAACAACGCTTCCTACCGCACGGCTGCATTCTCCGCAGGGCTTGACAAGGTCTATGACGACAAGATATCCGCAGTGATCAAGATGAATAACTTCCTGTATGCGGACGGAGAAAACAGCGTCAGCGCTGATAGCTTCGTATCCCTGGACGAGGCGGACTGCTTCTCCTGGAAGGATGGCAGAATAGTCTTCGGCGATTTCTTAAAGATCGCAAAAGGAAGCGGGCTGGATCAGGCGGGCGCCGGCGCAAGGCTGTCAGAGGATATGGAAGACGTGACTCTGGAAGAACTGGTAGCCAATATGGCGGCCGATCCGGATTCCTACACAGCGGATCAGATATTCAACGCAGTGACGGATTACGACGCGGAAACGATCTGTCAGGCAATAAAGAACGACAAAGCCTTTGCTGAAAATCTCTCCATCCTGGAAGAGTCCTACATGGAAAAGAAGGGCATTGAGGTCGTGATTGAAGCAGATGATGCTATTGCGGAGGCGATAGATGCCGGTCTCATGCGAGTGATCGGCGCGGCCTATAATTCCAACGGCGGCAATGTGACCGTCAGGCTTTCAACGCCTGAAAAGGAAGCTGCGGTCGATGGGGACAAATACGACACCGTCCTTCAGGTGGAGATCACCTTACAGGGCGTGACGGGAGCCCTGTCCGTTCCGGTGACACTCGTTATGCCGGTACCGGAGGGAACCGAAGGAAAAGCGTTCCGCGTGCTGCATTACCATGGCGGAATCCTGAAAGAAACGATTACGCCGGTGCTTCTGGGCGGCGGCCTGTTCCAGATGACTGTGAAGGAATTCAGCACCTTCGCATTTGTAACGGCAAAATCCGATCCGACGCCGGATCCCGATCCGACACCCGATCCAAATCCCGATCCGGCCCCGGACCCAACTCCGGACACCGGTTCCGGCCACAAGTCCTCCGGAGGAGGCCAGAGCCAATCTGTAACCAGCGGATTACAGGGGACATGGAAACAGGATGCCCGCGGCTGGTGGTTCCAGAAGAAGAGCGGCGGCTACCCGGCGGCCGAGTGGTGTGATATCGCCGGACAGTGGTATTACTTCAACGGAGACGGCTATATGGTGACCGGATGGCAGCAGGTAAACGGCGTCTGGTATTACTTAAAGCCGGACGGAGCAATGCTCACGGGCTGGTTATTCACCGGAGACAAGTGGTATTACTTAAATGCAGACGGTTCCATGGCCGCAGGCTGGATCAGGCTGGACGGAAAATGGTACTATCTGAATCAGAATGGGGATATGGAGACGGCTTCCAAAGAGATTGGAGGAAAGGTTTACTCCTTCGATGAAAAAGGGGCCTGCACGAATCCATAAAAGACTTCTGTGAGATATTTATAAGATATAGTTTGAAACACCGGTTAGTCTGTGATTAACCGGTGTTTTTTTGCTGTAAAAGCCATTTTTTTATCCCTTCTCCTTTGCCTGCCCCCAAAAAAGGTATTTAACACCATAAAACCGCGCATAATGTGACCAGATAGAAAATGGAGGTCTGGCATGAAAAAAATGTACAAGGAATTGTTTTTGTTTAAATGGGCACTTTTGCTGCTGATCCTGACCGTGATTGGTTCTGTGGCCGCGAATCTCGCGCTGCCCATGTATCTTTCCGAGGTAATCAACACTGCAATTCCGGCGGGAGATAAAGTCCGGATCGTGTCCATCGGGGGAACCATGCTGCTGTTTGTATTGCTGGGAGTCCTGTGCAGCGTGGGAACCGGTTTTTTTGCGGCCCTGGCATCGGTTGGATTTGGAAGAAATGTGCGGAGCCGGATATTCCGAAAGGTGCAGTATTATTCCCAGACGGAATTTGACGGATTCTCCACCTCATCCCTGATTACCAGAACGAATAATGATGTCGTCCAGGTTCAGACCTTTATGAATATGCTTCTGAAGGTCTGTCTGATGGCGCCTATTATGTGTATCGGCGGAGTGGTGCTGGCCCTGGCCAAGAGTGTGACCATGTCGATGATCCTGATCGTGTCCCTTCCTGTCATGATCGCATTTGTCCTGATCATTGCCCGGCTGGCCTCCCCGCTGTCCAAAAAAATGCAGGAAAAGCTGGATGAGATCAATCTGGTCACCAGGGAGAAGCTGACGGGAATCCGTGTGGCCAGAGCCTTTGGAACAGAGCAGTTTGAGGAGGAGCGGTTTCGCCGGGTCAATGACGAATTCATGGTCAATACCGTCCGCATGAACAGCGTCATGGGGATCATGATTCCCGGACTGAGCCTGATTCTGTATGCAACCATGGTTGCCTTAATTGCCTTCGGCGGCTACCAGATCATAAATATTCATACGGCGATCCCTATTGGCGATATCATTGCCGTCATCCAGTACGTGATGCAGATTATGATGTCGGTGATGATGCTGTCCATGATATTTGTCATGTATCCCAGGGCGGCCGTATCCGCGGGAAGAATCAATGAAGTACTGGACACGGTACCTGTCGTTGCAGACTGTGATGGAGCGGTGACAGAGACGGGGATAAAGGGATACGTTTCCTTCCGGGATGTGACATTTACCTTTCCCAACGCGGAGGCGCCGGCGCTGGAGCACATATCCTTTGATTCTTCTCCGGGGGAAGTTACGGCCGTCATCGGCTCCACGGGAAGCGGCAAATCCACCCTGGTCAACTTAATTCCCAGGTTTTACGACGTACAGGAGGGAGAGATTCTGGTAGACGGGGTAAATGTGAAGGAGATGAGCCTGGAAACTCTCCGGGGAAAGATCGGACTGGTGCCCCAAAAGGCGTTTCTCTTCCGGGGAACCATTGCTGAAAATGTGGGATATGGTCAGGAAGTGCCGAATCAGGCAAATGTGGAGCACGCCGTGATGACTGCGCAGTCTTATGATTTTGTGATTGCCAAGGAGGGCGGCTTTGAAGCGCCCATATCCCAGGGCGGAGCCAATGTGTCGGGAGGCCAGCGTCAGCGTCTCGCCATCGCAAGGGCGATTGCCAGAAAACCGGAAATCTATATCTTTGACGACAGCTTTTCTGCGCTGGATTATAAGACAGACGCGGCGCTGAGAAAGGCCCTGCTGTCAGAAGCGAAGGAGGCCACCGTGATTCTGGTGGCGCAGAGAGTCAGCACCATTAAAAATGCGGACAGAATCCTGGTGCTGGAAGATGGCCGCTGTGTTGGCCAGGGCAGGCACGAGGAACTGATGAAGAGCTGCGAGGTATACCGGGAGATCGTGTATTCCCAGCTTACCCAGGAGGAGGCAGAGAAAGATGAAGTCTAGTACCCACAATCAAAAAGCGGATTCCGATGCCGTTTTCCGGCGTCTGCTCCGGTTTATGGGCCCCTATCGCAAAGGCCTGACCATCTCCGTAATCTGCATCATACTCTCCTCCCTTTTTAACAGCTTCGGGCCGTTCGTGCTGGGGCGGGCGACGGATGCGCTGGCAGGGCTTGTGACAGGCGGGGAGCCGGTTTACAGCGAAATACGCAGATTCATCACCATACTGATTCTGCTGGCCTCCATTTATCTTTTGTATGCGATTTTCAAGTATATCAGCACGGTCATCCTTGTCCGGGTCTCCCAGAAAACAATCCGTGACCTGAGAAATGATATCGACCGGAAGTTTCAGAAGCTTCCCCTGAATTATTTTGATACGAACACCTACGGGGATGTGCTCAGCCGTATTACCAACGATGTGGACACCATATCCAACAGCCTCCAGCAGAGTCTGGAGCAGATTGTGACGGCGGTGACCTCCGTCATCTTCATTCTTGCCATGATGCTCTATATCAGTCCCATGCTGACGCTGATCGGCATCGTGACAGTCCCCCTCGCGCTTGTGTTTTCCATGAAGATAGCAGGGGCCTCGCAGAAATACTTTAAGACCCAGCAGGAGACGCTGGGGGAGATGAATGGATACGTGGAGGAAATGTATACGGGCCATACCATTGTCAGTGCCTATGGTACGGAGGAAGAGACCATCGATGAGTTTTCAGAAACCAATAAAACCCTGTATGACAGCGGATGGAAATCCCAGTTTATGTCCAGCACCATGATGCCGGTTACCCAGGGAATGGCGAATCTGGGGTACGTGTTCGTCGTAATTGTGGGAGGCGCCTTCGTCATCGACAACCGGATGACCATCGGTATGATTCAGTCCTTTATCCAGTATTTAAGACAGTTTTCACAGCCTATTAACCAGACGGTGCAGATCGCCAATATCCTTCAGTCCACTGCGGCCGCAGCGGCCAGGGTTTTCGAATTCATCGATGAGAGGGAAGAGAGCCCGGATCCGGAACACCCGGTGATCCCTGAGCCTGTGGATGGATCTGTGGAATTCATACACGTAAAATTTGGGTATCTGCCGTACCACACCCTGATGCACGATGTGAGCCTGGAAGTGAAGCCAGGAAGCAAGGTGGCTATCGTCGGTCCCACCGGTGCAGGAAAAACCACGCTGATCAATCTGCTGCTGCGCTTCTATGATGTGAACGACGGTGAAATCCGCGTGAGCGGCATAAATATCAGGGAGATGACGCGGAAAGACCTCCGGGCTGTATTCGGCCTGGTTCTTCAGGATACGTGGCTGTTTACCGGCAGCATCATGGAAAATATCCGTTACGGACGACTGGGGGCAGGAGATGAAGAGGTGATGGAAGCGGCCAGGGCGGCCAGAGCAGACTCCTTTATCCACACCTTGCCGGGCGGGTATCATTTCAGGCTGCAGGAGGGGGCGACGAATCTGGCCCAGGGAGAGCGGCAGCTTCTGACCATTGCCAGGGCCATCCTCTCGGACAGCCCGATCATGATTCTCGATGAGGCGACCAGCTCCGTCGATACGCGTACAGAGGTCCTGATTCAGGAGGCCATGGCGGTTCTCATGAGGGGCCGCACCAGCTTCGTGATTGCCCACAGACTCTCCACCATCAAGGACGCGGACATGATACTGTATATGGAGGGCGGGGATATCAGGGAGGTGGGAAACCACAGGGAGCTGATGGTCCGGGATGGGCTTTATGCAAAGCTGTATAACAGCCAGTTTGCCAAGGAAAACGGCTAAGGAAAATCGGCTGAGGAGAATCGGGTAAGGAAGCATGACTGCTTCCTTATATCCGAGTGGAAAAGATATGGTTATTCTCCTCGATCCAGTCCGACGCCTTTTCAAACTGGATCACGCCTTCATAGTGTTCTCCATAAATCGGTTTTTCCATTGTGCTGGAGCCGTAGCACGGTACTTCTAAATCCAGCTTCAGCGCATTGATGACTGTATTGCCGCGGACGATGACATTCCGGCAGGAGGACAGGAACATGGCCTGTCTCGGACAGTCGATAAAGGAATTCTGCTCGATCAGGATATTCTGGAAGACGGGTTCCTCCGTCCGGCCTCCCGGGAGATAGACTCCCATATAAAGCACGGCCATCTGCCAGGCGTTTAAGTCACAGCGGCGGATGACATTGCCGCGGATAATCAGGTTTCTGACGCCATGGCCCTCGCTCCACCGGGATTCACATCCGGTTTCGATCTGGATGGCGGCGCCCTGAATATTTTCAAAGACGTTGTTGACCAGCATGCCGTTCGATCCCTGAAGCAGGACGCCCCGCGCCCGGTTGTTGGTGAAGCGGCAGCCGCGTATGATATAGTTCTGCGTGGAGAAGCGTTTGTTCCATAGGACGGTATCCGTGGAAAGCCCATCGGGAAGGGCATCCACAAAGGTAAGGCGGCAGGTCTTCGTCCCGGGCGAGTACTGCACGGCGGTGAGCAGGGAGGAAAAGCCGGTGGGGGACAGATCCGGATTCCGAAGCTCTACCGGATAGCCGGTCTCAAACAGAACCGATTCCTTTGTGACCCTCCTGGCCAGCAGGGTATGGGAATCGAGAAGCTGGATTCCCATGGAGGAATTATCGTGGATGTTGATGCAGTCGTCTCCGGCATAGCCGAAATCACAGTCTTCAATGATGAAGCTTCCCTGCGAGTTGCAGACATGGAGGCAGTCTGTAGCCGTCGATACACTGCGGGAGGTGCCCGGACGGACCGTGACGCGGCAGCCCTTTAAATGGAGCCCGTGAATATCGCCGTTGCCTACGAAGCCGCTTCCCGGCGAGGAGTAGATCACGACGTTGTCCAGCGTGCAGTCCCGGGTATCCTGGATGGGGATGGTCAGGATGTCATACTCATAATGGCGGAAGTTAAAGCAGTTTCCAACGTGGAAATGCCTCCTCGTAAAGTCTGGGTCTGAGGTATAAAAACGCAGCCTGTTGGCGGCAGTCTTTTCCTGCCTGGGAAGGAAGACATTGGACAGCTCACGAACCAGCTCCTGCATCTGCGCATCGGTCTTCTCATCGCCGCTTTTCTTCACATGGTCATTCTGATAGGGCCGGAATTCCATGCCGCCCGGACAGCCAGGCGTATAGCGGCATGGATCGAAGGGGCCGACGATGGAAAATGCCACATCCTCTGCGATCTCCCCGTAAGCCGGAAAGACACATTCGATATAACTGCCGTCCTCCGCCACTTCAGAGACGACGCCCACGCTGGAGAGCGGGGCCGTCTCCCAGTTCCAGTCCAGGATCAGATCGCGAACCAGTATGCGGCTGGAGCGGCAGATGGATAAGTAGGAGCTCAGTGATTCGAAGATCAGCTCACTGCCCTGGCCCTCCAGCGTGAAGTTTTCCATGTCGTCAAGGATGAGATGCGCGTTCTGACTGCACTCTTTAAAGCGGTAAACGCCTTTTGGAATAATCAGCTTCTCTGCCTTTTCCCTCCGGCAGTACGTAAGCGCCTGGTTAAAGGCCTCCGTGTTGCAGAAATCGCTGTCCGCCCTCGCGCCAAAGTCGGTGACCGTGACACTGCGGCCTTCGGACGGCAGTTCAATCCGAAGAGCCGCCAGTTCCTGTTCCAATTGTTCAAATACAGAGATATCTGTCTGATTCATATGCCTTGTTCCTTTCAAATTGCCGTTATTGTTTATCCTTTTACACCGGATGCCATAATACTTTGTTTTAACTGCTTGGAGAAGAGAATCGACAGCAGGATGACAGGGGTGATTGTGACCACCGCCAGCCCCATCAGGGCATTCTGCTTCGTCCCGGAATTGTTGGATATATTATACAGGGCCACATTCAGCGTCCACAGCTTCTGATCCTCCGTGACCAGCCAGGCCCAGAAGAAGTCATTCCAGTTGCCGATAAAGGTCTGCAGGGCAATCAGGGAGATAATGGGCTTGGACAGCGGCATGCAGATGGCCTTATAGAGGTAAAACGGGCTGGCGCCGTCTAAGGAAGCCGCCTCGAAGTAGCTGCCTGGAATCTGGTCAAAGAAGCCCTTGTATAGATAGACGTAGAAACCGAAGGGATACAAAAATGGCAGCAGAAGCGCGGCATAATTGTTGTAGGCCCCCATTTTCTGATACATAATTAACTGCGGAAGCATGATGCTGGCAAAGGGAATCATCATGCCGCCCATGAAGAACAGGAGTACCAGGCTTCCAGCCTTCCTGGAAAGCATACGGCTGATGACGAAGGCCGATACCGAACATAGAATGACCTGGGACACCATTGCGAAGCCGATGACAAGGATGCTGTTCATGACAAAGGTCAGGAAACCAAACCTGGCGATGACCTCATTCTTCGGGTAGATGTATGCGGGCATTTGTAAGTAATATTTGAAACTTTCCAGATTAAGCAGATGATTCGTTTTATTTCCCACGGTGGTGAGACTGCCGCTTAAGGGGTACTTCTCAGCCAGGACTTCCGTGACTTTTGTCTGAAATGCATGGGCCATACCGGAGCCGGCTGGCGCTGTCCGGGATAAGCCGTTTACGTCAAATTCATAGCCGAAGGAATCGCAGGCCCTGGTATAGCGGTCTCCATGGATCAGCACTTCTTTTTTCACCGCGGAATGGGCGTAGATGCCATAGTCCTTTTCCAGCTGCAGCTTCATCTGATGCGCCCTGGAGTAAAACAGCGTCTTGCCGTCTCTGACCCCGTATACAGAGATCTCCATGATGGAATCATCGGAAAGCTTGTAGTTGATGCCGAACATTGCCAGAACATTGTCCTGCATCATGGTGTCCTTCATCTGTTCTTCGTCTGCAAACTCCATGCCGGAGTAGTCGATGACGAGGGCGAGGCTGTTGGCCTTCTCCGGAAGCAGCTTCGGAGGAACTTCATAGATCTTTGCATTGTCCTTCATGGCGCTGGATACGGCGAAAATCAGCGGATAAAGCATCAAAGCGGCAAAGAGGAGGGATACCGCGACGGCGCAGATTTTCAGCCTGCGCTCGGCGGCCCCGTATTTGATTTTCGTCTTTTTCGTCGTTGTGTTCTTTTTCATTCTGTCTGGCTCCTCCTATTCCTTCTCTGATTTTTCAAAATGCATCTGCATGATGGTCAGGGCGGCGATGACGAGCAGAAGAATCACCGATGCGGCCGAACCGCGCCCGTAGTTCAAGTCCTGGTTAAACGCATTATAGATGAATATGCCCTGTGTGGTGGAAGCGCCGCTCGGCCCTCCGGAAGCATACATGTAAGGTGCGTCCAGCAGCTGCATGGTGGTGATGACGCTCATAATCAGCTGAATAAAGATCATAAAAGAGATGTTCGGCAGTATAATATGGATGATTCGGCCAAATCCGGTACAGCCATCGAGAGAAGCCGATTCCATAATATCGGTGGAAATCCCCTGAATGGCCGAGAGATACAGGAGCACCGTCAGCCCGCCCCCTAAGATTCCGGGGAAAATGATACAGAACTTTACGAGATTGGGATCGCTTAACCATGTCTGGGGCTGGCCGCCGAAGAATTTGAGAATCTGGTTGGCGACGCCGTAATCCGGATGCCAGATCCATCTCCAGATAATGACATTTACTGACGTGGGAATCAGCGCCGGAAGTATGTACAGGGTGGTCAGGCTTTTCTGAAGCTTTGTCAGTTCATTGAGGAAGAGCGCCTGGATCAGGGGGATAAAAAAGCACATGGCCAGCTGCAGCAGCAGGAAGATAAACGTATTTTTCCACGCTTCCCAATAATAAGGCATCTTAAACATGCTGACGTAGTTGGACAAGCCCACAAAAGTACCCGGCGATTGGATAGGATCGTATTGAAACAGGGAAATATAAAAGGCGCTGAGGATCGGGTAATATTTTAACCAGACCGTAAAAATCATGGGCAGCGCCAGGATACACCAGGGTGTTATCTTTTTTCTGAAAGAGTAGCTGCCGAAACTTGCTGAAAATAGATGTCTCTTCATAAAAACCTCCGATTTCTTTCTATATAGATGCTGAACTGTTACGCTGGTTCTATTATAAAAGCAACCGTTTTTATTTATAATGGATTCAATAAACATTGAGGTCACTATTCTTAAAGTATTTTGCTTCCGGGCGGAAACAGGTTAAGAATAATGACATATTTCTGTGTATCCGTTAATTTTCTATTCTTTTCATGAATCCGTTCATCTGTTATGATTAATTCATCTAAAAAATAATCACTTCAGCGATGAGGTGTGACAGGCAAGAAGGAGGATCATTCATGAAAAAAACATTGGCAATCGCATTAAGTCTGTCCATGGCAGCAGGTTTGATGACTGGCTGCGGAAGCAAGCCCGCAGAGACCAACGCTACGACAGCGGCCCCAAAGGCGGCCGAGACGGGGAAGAGTGAAGCTGCGGAGACGACAGAAGCGCAGAATACCGCTGAGAAAGAACCTGTGGAGCTTACAATCTGGCTTACCAGCCGCAACAAGGACGACTGGTACGTACAGATGGAAGATCAGTTTCTGGAGGAGCATCCATGGATTACATTAAATAAAGTAGTAAAAGAGGGGGATCCCGGCAACGAATTCTATCAGGCCGTAGCCGCAGGCAACGCACCGGATCTGGTAGATTCCTCCTTTACCATGATGAATACATACATTGCGGCTGGAATCCTGGAGCCTCTGAACAAATATACGGACAACTGGGATGAATGGGGCAAATTTACAAGTGAATACATCGATATGTTCAAAAAGGACGGCAGCTACTACGGTCTGCCTTATCAGGTAGCGCCCATGCTGTTCGGATATAATAAAGCGCTGTTTAAAGAAGCCGGAATCGCAGAGCCGCCGGCAACCTGGGATGAGGCAGTCGAGGCTGCAAAGAAGATTAACAATCCGGATAAGCAGATTACCGGATATGCGACGCTGGCCGCCGAATGGACCGAGTGGTTCTTCCAGTATTACGTATGGCAGGCTGGAGGGGATCTGACGAAAGAGAATGCAGACGGAACGGCAGAGCTTACCTTTACCGATCCGGCCGTCATCGAGGCTGCAAAATACTATCAGAAGCTGCGCAGTGAGGGCGTGCTTCAAAGTGACTTAACCCTGAAGTTTGGTGATCTTGTAACAAACTTTGGACTCGGAAAGATCGGCATGATGCCATTTGCCGGTGACTGGGTAGCAGAAGCCGCTGAAAAGGGAATTGATCCCGACGACATTGGATTAAGCCTTCCTCCGGCAGGACCATCCGGAGAACGCACCACTGCGATCGCAGGAACCTGCTATGCAATCAACGCCAAGACCGACCAGGCAAAGAAGGATGCTGCATGGGAATATATCAGTTTCTATTCCAGCAAGGCGTATCTGTCTTCCTTCTATGAGAATCTGGCTACCAAGGGGGCATTAAATCCGGTAATAATTCCCCGTGACGACATCAGTGTAACTGATTTCTACGAGTTCCCGGAGGAGTACAGCGACGTTCTGGAAGCAGCAAAAACCGCAGGACGGCTAGAATTTTACGGAAAATCAGATTTCGGTTCCTACGTTGACCGCGCGGTACAGAAGATTTTAGTGGATCCGAATGCCGATCCGGAAAAAGAATTCAGTGCAGCTCAGGAACTCTGTGCCAGCGAGGCATTACAGACTTTCAATGAGGCAAATAAGAGATAACAGACAGAACGGATCGAGAGAACAGAACGAAAGAACAGCCAAAAAGTGCAAGGATAACAACCTGCACTTTTTGGCCTTTTGGCATTTTTATGATATAATAATCACTTACGATATGAAAACTGTAACAGGAAAGCGATGGGGAGGTGTATGACCATGATGCAGAAGCTGAAAGCGATGAAAAAAAGATGGGATCGCAGTATCAAGGCTGTGCTGCGGCGGGTCAGTATTTTCCGCCGCCTGAATCTCTCCTTTATGCTGTTGATTATGACGGCGGCCATATTCCTGACCTTCTTCAGCTTTTACAAATATTCCGCCGAGATCAGAGCCAACATCGACCGGTACAGCTCCTTACTGGTCCAGAACGTGGAATTAAAGATTCAGGACACCATGCAGGAATACGAAGAGTCTGCCCTGACATTTTATGATGACAGCAAGGTGATCCGTGCGCTCAAAGAGAACGCGCAGCTGTATCCCTTTAAAACGGAGGTGGATAAAAATAAGTACGAGGAAAACCGCTACTTTGTGGAGAGCAGGCTGTACAATATGCGCTACAACCAGAAGTATATCGTCAATGTCCAGTTTGTGACGCCACGGGAACAGTATTACATGGTGGAACCGGACGGATACCGGAGAGGCGGCTGCATCCGCAACCTTGAAGAGTTTTATAAGACGAATATCTACCTCATTCCCCAGGAGAAGAAGGGGTATCCCGTCTGGTTTGATATGGCGGAGCAGACGAACATCTTCTATCAGAATGAGCAGAGCATCTACGGCTTTCCCAATATCATTACGCTGGGAATCGGCGTCTACGCGCCGGGAAACCGGGAGTTTTTAGGCGTATTGTTAATGAATGTCAGCCTGAACGCATTTTCCGGTGCCATGGAAGGCTATGAGGCCTATAAGGATGGAAATACCTTTTTGATTGGGGAGGACGGCGTTTTGCTGTGGTTCAATCCCAGCCTCACTGCACCCGCATTTCCCAAGGATGATCAGCTGTTCCAGGAGATGAAGCGGGATGGGCAGGGCATCCGGGAAAAGAAGATCGACGGAAAAAAGGTGATACTGGCCTATGAGCAGATTCCCAATACCGGCGTGTTTGTGGCCTATATCGCAGAGCTGGCGGTCCTTTATAGGGGGACGTATAGAATCAGAAACTTGTGCATCCTGGTGCTTCTTCTGATCGTTGTCGCCTGCTTTATCATCTCCTATTACGTGACCAGCAGCATTTCCGAGCCGGTCAGCCAGTTAGTCCGGGTCATGAAAAAGACCGGGGACGGCAAATGGAACGCCCGGTATGAAAACTCCGGTCACGATGAGATCACCATACTGGGAGACCGGTTCAATGAGATGGCGGACAAGACGGACCAGCTGATCGACCAGGTGTATCTGTCCGAAATCAAGCGGCAGAAGATCTCCATAAGCTGGGCCAACGCCCGCCTGGACGCGCTGCTCATGCAGATCAATCCCCATTTCCTGTACAACACCCTGGATATTATCCGGTGGGAGGCCATGTACGAGGCGGAGGGAGAAAGCGCCGTGACCCAGATGATTGAGAAATTCAGCAGGCTGTGCCGCATGGGGATGCGCACCGGCGGCAATACAATCACGCTGAAAGAGGGAATCGAGCACGCCGGAACGTATCTGGATGTCATTAATTTCCGGCACAGAGAGAAAATCCAGCTGGAGGTCGATATGCAGGCGGATGAGGAAGCCGTCTATATTCCGCAGTTTATGCTTCAGCCCATCATGGAAAATGCCGTTGTGCACGCCTTCGATGACGGCAGCAGCGGATACAGGATCATGATCCAGGCGTATATCGCAGGCGCAGATCTGCAGATTATCGTGAGGGACAACGGAAAAGGCATGTCCAGGGAGGAAGTAGAACAGCTGACTGCCAATATGGAAAGAACGGATCTGGCTGATGAAAACATAGGTCTCGTCAATGTCTATCAGCGGATCCGGCTGTTTTATGGGGATGCCTGCGGCATAGGTATTACCAGCCGTGAAGGGGAGGGGACCGAGATCAGAATCACCCTGCCTGTGCGCAGTCATTCGGAGAATATGGAAAAGAGCAAAGGAGAAGAAGATGGCATACAAAGTTTTAATTGTAGATGATGAGGAAATTGTATGCAGAGGACTGGCAAAATTCGTCAAATGGCAGGAGTACGGTTTCTCGGTGGAGGGGATCGCCTACAGCGTGGATGAAGCCCTGGCACTGATGGAGAAGACTTCCATGGATGTGGTATTTATGGATATCCGGATGCCGGGAAAGACGGGGCTGGATATGCTCCAGATCATCCAGAAGTCCTATCCGGGCGTCAAATCCGTGATTCTCAGCGGCTTCAGCGAATTCTCCTATGCGAGGGAAGCCATACGGTATGGGGCGGTGGACTATTTAAACAAACCGGTAAACCTAAAAGAGGTGGAAGCGCTGCTGGAACGCCTGGGGAAAGACTTTATGGAGGAAAGGCGTGTCCAGGAGGTGCGGAATAACCGGATTGAGGGGCTGCTCCTATCCGCCGTGAAGGGCTATTCCAGGCTGGAGCAGGAGAAATATCAGCTTCCCGTACTGGAATGGTGGCACGGACTGTCCATGGAGCTTTTAAGCCGTGAACTGTCCGAGGAGGAGATACTCGAGAAAAAGAAGCTTCTCCGGGCGAAGATCGTGGCTATTGTGCCGGACGCCTACATTCTGGACTGCAATGTCTATGAGCTGTTTGCGATCATTCCCTGCAAAAATGAGGCGGAGGCCGACCACTTTGTGGATATCCTGGAACAGACCTGTCAGGTGGGGCTGGAGTGGTCATGTGGAATCAGCCGGTTCAAGCACGGCATCGGTGCGCTGAGAGAAGCCTATGAGGAGTCTGGAAAGGCCCTGCGTTATCATCGGGCCAGCGAGAAGCGGGGGATGATCTGGTATAAAAATATAGAAACCCTGTTTTCCCAGGACCTGCCGGATACTCAGGAGATCCTCCGGGAGCTGGTTGGCGTCCTGGCCAATCCTGAAGAGCGCGGCAGCGCGGTTTCCCAGCTGGAATCTGCACTGGAGAGTATCTGTGCCCAGAAAATGACCGTGATGCAGTTCCAGACCGTATGTATCCGGTGTCTGATCGAGCTGAATGGGCTGCTGCAGGGCATGAAGGGGGACGGCATAGATCTGCACGGCCAGCTGAATAAGATGCTGGAGAAGATTTTGCTCTGTGATAATTACCGGATGACCATTGACTGTATGACCGGCTATGCCGCCATGCTGGTGCAGAAGCTGAATGATTCCGATGAGGTGCAGCTGGGCGGCGGAGTGATCAAGGAGGTTCAGCTGTTTATCCGGCGCCATTACAATGAGACAATCACGCTCAATATGCTGGCCGACCAGTTTTATCTGCATCCCAATTATCTGAGCCGCCTGTTTAAGGAAAAAACCGGTAAGAATTTCGTGGAGTATATGACAGAGGTGCGCATGGAGAAGGTGAAGGAGATGCTGATCGACCCGGAGAAGAAGGTGTCCGATATCAGCATGATGGCCGGATATGAGAATCCAAGGTATTTCAGCAAGGTATTTAAGCAATTTACCGGGATGACTCCCAGTGAATACCGGGAGTCGCTGAATAAAGAGATGTAAACGTCCTGCATTTCAGGCGTTTACACCTGCATTCACTGCCACGCATCTTCATTGGGAATAACGAGCAGCTGGCCTGGATAGATCCTGTCGGCATCCTTTATCGTGTCACCGTTTCGATGCAGGATATACTGCCAGTTCTTTGGAGAGCCATAATACTGTTTTGCAATCTTCCACAGACTGTCGCCTGCCTTTACGGTATAGGCTTCTAAGTCGGTAGGGATCAGGTAATAGCAGTCCGGCTCCTTTTTATCCAGATTTGTCACGAACGTAATTTGTGACTCCCAGCTTTCCGTTTTGCCGTTCGCCAGGGAACGTACAGTGAGAACTGAGGATACCATCAGGGTTTCCTCATCATGGCTGCACCAGTTATAATCCTGAGGGAGATCGGGTACTACCGGTATTTCTGCCGGGTCATTTTTAATATAGGTATACTGTTCCACCGGACTTTTGACTTCGGCCGCCGCTGCTGCTCTGTAAAATGTTAAAATGGTGTCTCCGGGAACGGTTACTTCTGTCCCGGCCCCGTTACTTCCATCCCTGATCTTGTACTCATAAGCCAATTCATATCCTTCCGGCATATCCATGTAAAGCTTGCCGCTCTTCATGCTCCGGTAGCCTGGACCGTACGGGCTTTCCCGGTATGTTGTTCCGCTGTTGGATACGATCACATTCTTGTAGTGGGTTTCATATTTCTTCTGTTCTCCGGTTCCCTCTTCGGGGAGCGTTATGACACGCGAATAGTCAAAACGCTCCTGCTTACATGCTGCCATGAATTCAGGCTGCGTCAGCGGGCTGGTTTCTCCGTGCGCAGGAAAGGTAACTTCCGCCATCAGGACCGCTGCAAGAATCAAAATTAATCGTTTCTTTTTTCTCATAATCATTCCTCCTGTTCAAATTTATACGTTTACAGCCTCTTCCCTTCATTTTCCCCCACGACAGGCAGCTTCACCCGGAAGGTTGCGCCGCCGCCTTCCGTTTCGTCCACCAGGATCCGTCCGCCGTGAAGCGCGGTCAGCTCTTTGGCGATGGAGAGGCCAAGGCCGAAATGGCGTTTGTCCGTCCTGGAGGTGTCACCCCGATAAAAGCGGTCGAAGATATGCGCCCTGACATCGGAGGGAATCCCACACCCCTGGTCTGCTACGGAGACGGTTATTTCTTTTCCATTCACTGCAGCGCTTATGGTGATCTTTTTATTGGCCGGTGTATAGGACACGGCGTTGTCTAAAAGGATAGTGAGCAGCTGTTTTAAGCAGGAGGCGTCGCCGGTTACATGGGGCAGCGTCTCTTCCGGCAGGTCAAGGAAAAGCCGGATCTGGCTGCTTTGGCAGACGGGTTCAAAGAGCTCGTAGGTTTCGATGAGAAGCGTATCCATATCCACTGTCTCCTGTTTGATGGACCAGCTGCCGGCGTCCGAGGAAGCGAGAAGCAGCATATCTCCCACAAGCGCCGCCATGCGCCTGCATTCGCTCCGTATATTTTTCAAATACTGGGCCTGTTTTTCCGAACATTCCGCCGACCGCAGGGAAGGAGGACTTCCCGAACATTCCGCCGACTGTAAGGGCGGGGGAGCTGCCGCTACTGCGTCGATGGCGGTGACACTGGATTCGATGACCGCCAGGGGGGAGCGAAGCTCGTGGGAAGCCGAAGCGATAAATTCGTTTTGGCGTTTTCTGCTCAATTCCACCGGTTCCAGGGATTTCCCGACGAAATACCAGCTGACGAGAAAGAGGGCGAAGATTCCCAGAATATCGAACAGCAGGAAACGGGGCCCCTGACTCCTGATTAAAGAGGCACCCGGAGTCCGGTACCCCAGGAGCGTCAGGCTCTGATATCCTTTGGCCGTGGGAAAGACAAGGATTGTGCCGTAATAGGAGTCTCCCTGTTCCCCCTTTACCGTGAAGACCGAGCTCTGAATGACCGAGGAGGAGACGGGGCGTACCGCCGGATTGACTTTTTCCTTCAGGGCCTCTTCCCGCGCCCGGTCGATGAGCGTCTGCCGGTCCGTGGCCGGAACCCAGGAACCGGGATAGAGAAATGGTTCCCGGTTTTCCTCAATATGTATGATCAGCTTTTCTGAGGCCTCGGTCTGGGCCAGCCAGCTTCTGGAAATGGTGGAACCGTACTGCATACGGGATGCGACGGCTACGATCTGATTCTGGAAGGTCTGCAGCGCGTCTTTTTCCGATACGCGCAGGTTGTAGAAGAGGAGTCCTGCGACTACCAGGGTCAGAATGGTTCCCGTGGTTACGGTGTATAACAGGGTCAGTTTTTTTCGAAGCTCTTTAATCATGGAATTCCTCCAGCCGGTAGCCGACGCCATGGACCGTCTGGATTTTTACATTTCCATGAAGCGCCTTTAAACGCCGGCGTAAAAAATAGATGTAGTTGTCCAGATTGCCGGCCTCTACCTCAGAATCCGGTCCCCACACGTAGGAGAGGATGGCATTACGCGGTAGCGTACGGCCTGCGTTTCTCATCAGATACTCCAGAAGCGACGACTCCCGGCCGGAGAGAGTGACCGTCTCGGAGGCGGTGCCGTCTCTGGTGAGTTCATGCTTGACTGCGTCCAGACAGAGGTTGCCGAGGGTCAGATTCGCGGTGTCCGCAGTTCGTCCGGGTCTGCGGGTGACTGCCCGGATCCTTGCTAAGAGTTCCTCTACCGCAAAGGGTTTGACCAGGTAGTCATCTGCGCCTGCGTCCAGCCCGTCGATTCTGTCGCCCACACCGTCGAGTGCAGTGGTGATGATGACAGGAGTCATGACGGATTTCTGCCGGATGGCCTGCAAGAGGCTTAATCCGTCCAGGCTCGGGAGCATCCGGTCCAGAATCAGCACGTCGTAGGGATACTCCGTCGCGTAGTAGAGGGCGTCGTCGCCCCGGTAACACTGATCTGCCTGATATCCCGCCTGCTCTAACTGCATGGCTACCGTACTGCACAGTATTTTATCATCTTCTACCAGTAAGATTCTCATGTCTGTGATCCCTGCTTTCTTTCTTAATTTATATCAGTTGTTTCCTCTATTATAGCAGAGAAATCTCTAAAAAATCTAAAAACCAGCCGTTTCCAGTTTTTTTAGAGATTTCTCTGGTATGATTACTTTAAAGGCAAATCCGGAATGGCAGAAAGGACAAAAAGGGATGGACAGAAAAAAAGGAATGACCGGACGGACATCCGCAGCATGGCTTTTCATACTGGCTGTGGTAACTGTGATGGCGGCAGGATGCGGCCCGAAGCCGGGTGGTGCGGCGCTGCCAAAGGCCGGGAATGGTGGGACCAGCGATAACTCCGACGTTCCCAGGGGACGGTATGTGGAGCGGGAACTGACATTTCCGTTCGATCCATCAACAGAGATGATGGAAGCTATGATGCTTTCTCCGGAAGGAGATCTTCTGGTTCTCACATACAACTTAGAGATGGAAAACAGGATTTACCGGCTGGAAGATACGGGAGAGTGGAAAACGGATGAAGGCCTCACCAGCAGCATTCCGGAAGGCAGCATGATTTTAAATATGGACAGTACGAAGGACGCGGCGTATTACTACCTTATACAGGGGGAAGACAGATACATCGGAAAGACAGCCTGGGGCAGCCGGGAGATGGAGCGGCTTGCAGATCCTGCGTTTGAAAAGGAGGGGATCTATAATGTTTCTGATTTTCTGGCGGCAGACAGCGGGGAGGTACTCTTTTCCCTGATGGATGGAGAGACCGTGGTCTGGAAGCCGGAAGACGGGGTGGCCTTCCATCTGTACCAAAAAAAGAGAAACAGCACGCTGAATAGCAGCAGCACACTGGTGGGGGATACGTACATAACGGCGGGTGACTTAGGATTTCTGGCTTATGACATGAAGACAGGAAAGGAACTGGAGACGATTCCTTACCAGACGGGGGATTCCGACGCGGAGGGCAGCCTCGCAGCCGGGGAAGACGACGATATCTATCTCTGCAACGCGGCGGGAATTCATCACATGGCGCTCGGCGGGACGATGTGGGAGACCATCGTGGACGGCAGCCTGAATTCCTTAAGCCTTCCGGGGATTAGAATTAGTAGGATATGTGTCGGTAAAAATAACGATTTTTTCGTATGGTACGAGAAAGACGGTAATCCAGTTCTTGCACACTATGTATACGATCCGGATACCATTTCCGTTCCGACATCGACGCTGACCGTATACGGTCTCGATCTGTCGGAGAAGTATCTGATCCGTCAGGGAGCCATACGGTTCCAGATGGAAAATCCCGATATTCGTGTCGAGGTGCTCGACGGAAGAAAGCAGATGGAAGGGATGACGGATGCGGATATCATCCGAAGCTTAAACGAGGAGCTGCTGACCGGAGCGGGAGCGGATGTTCTCGTACTGGACGGCCTTCCGGGAAAGTCCTATATAGAAAAAGGGATTCTGGAGGATATGAGCGAACTTCTCGCGCCGTTTACAGAGAGTGGGGAAATATACCGGAATCTGACCAACCATTTCCGGAGAAGCGACGGATCTGTCTACGAGGTGCCAGTGAGGGTTTTATTCCCGGTTGTATATGGGGAGGCCGGGGCCACAGCGAGTTTATCCAGCCTGCAGGCGTATCTGGAGTATCAGAAATCGCCGGGAGCCGGCTCCATAAGTGGAAAGACCGTATATGAAAATATTCTCCGGCGCCTTGCTTTTCTGTATGATCAGGAGCTTTGGGATGACGATGGAAAATTAAAGGAAGAGGAGCTTACAGACCTTCTGGAAGCGGCCATGCGGACCGGAGAGCATTCCGGCGCACGCGTTCTGTATCCGGAGGACGAGGATAACGGAGCCGGAAAACGGTATAATCTGGTCGCTGAGAACGGGTTTACCACTCCGGACCATCTGGGGATAATGGCGGGAGACAACGCGGCCTCCCTGGAGCTTCCGCGGGAAATGGCGGAGATGAGCCTTTCGTTTGCGGTCATGAGGGAAAAAGGGTATCAGCTTCAATCAGTCAATCGTACCTTCTATCCGGAAGAACGGGTCGCCATTAACAGGAATGGCAGGCAGAAAGAGACGGCGGAACGCTTTGTTGCCTTCCTTCTGTCGGAACAGATACAGGGAGAGGACGTAAAGGATGGCTTCCCCGTTACCCGTGCTGGTGTGGAACGATGGAAGCAGCGGCAGATAATGATGAGCTATGGGACGGGGAGCCAGGATGGGCTTATGATCTATGGGGATTATCCTTCGGAATCAGAGAGGAAGCTTTTGCTGGATATGATCCCGGACCTGGATCATCCGGTCGTACCGGATCCCACGGTTCTGTCCATTATGGCGGAAGAATCGGAAGGTTATTTTAACGGGGCACAGGATATCCCGGCCGCTGTAAAGGCCATAACAGGCAAGGTGACGCTCTATCGGGCGGAGACAGAATAAAGACATCGTATAAATGTTTAGGATTGAGAGAAAGGAATAAAAGAAGATGAAAAACAGTCATTTGATTCAGAGAGCCGCGGCGCTGGCGCTGGCCGCGGTCATGGCGGCCATGACCGCCGGATGCGGCGCAAAGGAACAGAAGGATGGCGCCGCAGACGGTGCAAAGGAGAGTACAAAACAAACAGGGACTGCGGACCCGGGAGCCGCGGATGTTGCAAAGGGGCGTTACGTGGAGCAATCGGTTGCATATCCGTTTGAAGATGGAACGGAACGTGTTCTGGATATTATCCAGGACCAGAACGGGGAACTGGTGATGTTTACCTTAGTTGGACAGGAAGCAGAAGGAAAAAAGAAAGCTTATCGTTACGACGGTTCATCCTGGAGAGAAGATACAGCTTCCCCAGTAATGTCACTTATGGACAGCTTTTATTTAGCTTATTCCGCCTATGGTCCGGATGGAACTCTGTATGTGATATATTCGGATAAGGATTACAAGGCACACCTTGTAAAATTTGCAGACGGGCAGACCATGCAGGAGATTTCAGCGGGGATTGAGGATGCCATGGTACTGCTGAACGGACTGTATGTCAGCGATGACAGCATTGTATTTATTCCATCCAATGATCAGGTAATTGTCGTAGGCGCAGACGGCACTGTGAAAAAAAAGCTTCCTCAGAGGTCTTCCTTCAGCAATTTCTGTGACAGCCACACGCTGACAGCCAATAGCTTTTTGACCACAGGCGACAGGGGATTTCTACGGTACGATTTAAAATCGCTGGCGGAGAAGGAAGTGATTCCGTTCCAGACCGACGAGTCAGACGTATACGGAAGTCTGGCCCGCGGAGACGGAGATGATTTCTACCTTGCCAATGCCAAAGGAATTCATCACATGGCGGATCAGGGAACGATGTGGGAGACCATCGTGGACGGTTCCCTGAATTCCATGAGCATGCCCAGCGCATACGTAAAACGTCTTCTCGTCGGAAATGACAATGATTTTTACTTATGGTACTCGGAAAGTGAGGAACAGAAACTGGCCCGCTATACGTATGATCCGGAAATGCCGGCCATACCGTCGAAAACCCTTACGGTATACGGCCTCAACCTTTCTGAAAACCAGACAGTGAAACAGGCGGCCTCACTTTTCCAGATGGAACATCCTGATGTCAGGGTTGAGTTGATCGACGGAGCCAGCGAGTCGGGAAGCACCTTAAAATCCGATACGATCCGTTCATTAAATGCAGAATTGTTAAACGGCAACGGCGCCGACGTGCTGGTGCTGGATGGGCTTCCCATCGAATCCTATATTGAGAAAGGGGTTTTGGAAGATTTAAGCGATATTATCACTCCCATGGTAAATGCGGGAGAGCTATATCCCAACATAGCGGAGAGCTTCACCGGTTCCGATGGCAGTGTTTATCAGTACCCGGTCCGTGTCAGTATTCCGATTATCTACGGAAGCGGGACGGCAGTAAACCAGATGACCTCGATCGGCACTCTCCGGGCGTGGCAGGAAGCGAATCCGGATAAGGCTGTCTTCCCAAAGACCATCTATGAAAATATCCTGAGGCAGATGATCTGTCTTTACTATCCGGAACTGTTAGGAAACGATGCCGGACAGCTGGACACGGAAAAGGTCAGAATTCTTCTGGAAACCGCGAAGCTGGCGGGAGATGCCGGCGGAAGCAGGGTGGTATTCGATGAATCGGAAGACGGCGGCCGCGGCCAGGTATACAATACCGCCGAAACGAGAGGCTTTACCGGGCTAAGTGATTACGGCCTGCTGACAAAAAGCACAGAGGTCTCTCTGGTGGAACTGTCGGGTATGATGGATGTTATGACACCTTCGGCAATCATTGATAAGTATGGTTACCAGATGAAACAGTTTAATGATATCTATTATCCGAAGGGACTCCTGGGGGTCACCAGCTTTGGTAAGGAAAAGGAGACCGCGCGAGAGTTTGTCGAGTTTGCCCTGTCACCGAAGGTTCAGAATGGGGATTTAAATGATGGCTTTACCGTAAATGTCACGGCTTCCGGTGCCTGGAAAGAACGGGCTTCCATGGTGAGCATCAGCTTCAGCTTTGACGGCGGTGAAGCGCTGAGCGCGGAGTACCCGGATGACAAGAAGAAGGAAGAGATTATGGGAATGCTGGATAAGCTCCGTACCCCCATTTCTGTTGACGATATACTGCTGGAGATGATAGTCAGTGAAACAAAGGGATATTTTGAAGGGAAACAGACCGCGGCCGAGGCGGCGGGGCAGTTTGAAAACAAGGCGAAGCTGTATTATGCGGAATAAAACACAGTCGGGACGCCTGGCGCGGAAGGCGTATCTGTTCCTTCTGCCGAGCCTGGCGGGGACAGCCGTGTTTGTCCTGCTTCCGTATGCAGATGTTGTCCGAAGGTCATTTTTCGAGGCGGCAGGAGGGCGGTTCGTCGCCATGCAGAACTATGTGACGGTGGTCGGCAACAGCGCGTTTCGATTGGCATCTTTTAACACAATCCGCTTTCTGGTGATCTGCGTACCGCTTCTGGTGCTGGTGTCACTGTTTTGCTCCATGCTGATCGCGGGATTAAAGGAGGGGGGGACCGTCTTTAAGACGAGTCTCCTCGTTCCGCTTGCCATTCCCGTGGCTTCGATCGTCCTGCTGTGGAAGCTGTTTTTCCATCCGCAGGGGATGGTCAACCAGATCACCGCGCTCTTCGGCATGGCGGGGATAGACTGGATTAATGGAGACACGGCCTTCGGCGTGCTGGTCTTTACCTACGTGTGGAAGAATCTGGGATACGATGTGGTCCTGTGGGTGGCGGGGCTGGCGGCCATATCGGATGAGCTTTACGAGGCGGCCAGAGTGGACGGAGCAGGAATCCTGGCACGATTTTTATACGTGACGCTGCCGGGCCTTTCCAAGACGGCATTTCTGGTGGTATCCCTTTCCGTGTTCAATTCCTTTAAGGTATTTCGGGAAGCATACTTAATCGCAGGGGAGTATCCCCACGAGAGCATCTATATGCTGCAGCACCTGTTTAACCACTGGTTCGTGACCCTGGATATCCAGAAGATGAGTGCGGCCTCCGTCCTTCTTTTGCTGGTGGTGGCACTGCCGGTTATCACGAAAGGTCTGGCTTCAAGGAGAGGTGAAACATGAAATGGTTGAGAGAACGGATGCCGGAGAAAAAGATTCTCCCGCATGTCAGAAGGCTTATCCTGTCGGTAATCTGCCTGTTTATCTGGCTTCCCCTCCTTATGATGGCGGGAAATTCCTTCCTGTCCAGGGGGGAAATGCTGTCCCGGTTCGGTCCGGTGTTAAACGGCGGAACCGGAGCTGTGAAAGTCACCCTGTTTCCGGACTTTCCCACCTTAAGTCCCTTCGTGGAGCTGCTTCTGGATTCCCCGGGATTTTTCGTGATGTTCTGGAACTCCTGCCTCCAGACCGGGGCCGTGCTGTTCGGCCAGATGCTGGTGGCCGTTCCGGCGGCGTGGGCATTCGCCATGTATTCATTTCCGGGGAAAAAGGTGTTGTTTATGGGATATATCATACTGATGATACTCCCGTTTCAGGTTCTGATGACCCCGGATTACTTTGTGCTGAACCAGTTGCATATTTTAGATACCCATCTGGCCGTTATCCTTCCGGGGATATTTTCCACATTTCCGGTATTTATCATGACACAGTTCTTTTCCTCGATCCCACCGTCTCTGCTGGAAGCGGCGCGTCTGGATGGGGCGGGAGAAGGGGCGGTGTTCTTTCGGATCGGTATACCGATGGGGTTCCCGGGAATTATGTCGGCAGGAATCCTGGGCTTTTTAGAGAGCTGGAATGCCATCGAGGCGCCGATGGCATTTTTGAAGAACCGGACGCTCTGGCCGCTGTCCCTCTATCTTCCGGATATTACGGCGGATAAGGTCAGTGTGGCGTGGGTGGCCTCCGTGGCGGCTATGGCGCCCCCGCTCTTTCTGTTTTTGGCCGGGCAGAGTTTTTTGGAGCAGGGAATTATGGTATCAGGGATAAAGGAGTAGACAGATGGAGAGGAAAAAAATACGAAAATGGTGCAGAGATGGTTTCCTTATGTTTCTTGGAGCCATGGCGGTCTTTACCGTTCTTTCCAGAAGCCTGGATTCCCTGACGGTGCCGCAGGTCGGCACCTCTTACGGCAAGATGGGAAATGTAAATTATGAAATCAAAGGGGACGGGAAATTTCTCGCCTCCGGAATCACATACTTAAATCCCGAGGAAGGGTTAAAGGTCCAGTCCGTCGGAAAAACGGCCGGGCAGAAGGTGGAGGCGGGAGAGGTGCTTTTCGCCTATCAGCTGGAGGGCATTCAGAAGAAAAAGGAGGAACTGGCTCTTTCCATCGAAAAGATGAAGCTGGAGTTTTCTCAGTCCGAGGTCCGCTCGAAACAGATACCGGGCATATCCGAGGAGACACTGGCCATTCAGTCGCTGGACGCGGCAAAACGGGCCCTGGATTTCGGATATCAGGACCTGGAGGAACTGAGGCGGGAGAGCGACGAAAAGCTTGCAAAGCTCAAGCGCGACTACAATCAGAGCATGACCCAGTCCGAGGAAGAGATGGAGGAGGAGACGAGACGGCAGTACCGGACCGCCGAGCGGGCCTACGACGCGGCTGTGGCGAAGAAGGAGAGCGCGGTCAAGAAGGCGGAGCGCGAGGTGACCGACTGCGAGGAGAAGCTGGACCGCCTGGAAGAAGAGGGGGCTTCAGACGAGGAAATCGAGAAAGCCAGAAAAGCTTTGGACCGTGCAAATGAGGACCTGGAAGAGGTGCGGGAAGAGCAGTCGCTTAACGTGGAGGAGGCCAAAGCGGCCTTAAACAGCGCCGAGGAAGATTACGGCGATGTCAGTGCCGGAAGGAGAACCGCGGCGGAAGCGCTTAAGAGCAGCTATGAGTCCTCGGTGGAAGCGGTGGAGGCGCAGATCAAAGCCGGAGAGAAGAGCGTGAGGAGTTTGGAAGAAGCGCTCAGCCAGGCTGAACTCGCGGTATCCAACGCGCGGGCCAGGGACGCGGTGACGGCCGCCGAAAATCAAAAGGAGCAGACCGCCTCCGTCCTGGACCGTCAGGTGAAGCAGCTGGATATTACAAAGGCGGAGGAGCAGTTAAAGGCTCTGGAAGCGCTGGAGGCAGCATCCGGTGAAGTGACGGCTCCGGTATCCGGTGTGGTGACAGAGCTGGCCGTCGTCCCGGGTAAGACCGTGACAGGTGATGAGCTTGTAGCCATAGGTGACGGAAGGCTGAAATTCGAGGGAACGGTAGACAAAAAGCTGGGAGAACTGATTACGGCGGGAACGAAGATCAACCTGCAGTACGGAGAGTCCAGGCGAACGTATGAGGCGGTAGTGGACAGCGTGGATTTCTTATCGGAGGAAGAACAGGCGCATTTTACCGCTTCGGTCCAGGAGGACACGGGGGTTCTGGGAGCAACGGCCGCATTTTCGCTTAATCTGACATCCCAGCAGTACAATCAGGTCATTCCCATCGCAGGGCTCAGGCAGGAATCGGATGGTTACTACATCCTGGTGGTAAAACCGCAGAAGACGATACTCGGCGAAGAGCTGACAGCGGAAAAGATTCCCGTGGAATTACTGGAAAAGAGCAGCACCCAGGCAGCCGTACAGGGTGCATTCAGCAATACGGACCAGCTGATCGTATCCAGCAGCAGGATCATCGAGGCAGGCGACCGTGTCAGAATATCCGGAGAGTGAGAGAACAATGAACAGTTTTAAGACATGGAACAGAACGGGCAGAGCCGCCAGACTAAAAGGCGTGTTTCTGGTGGCGCTTCTGTCGGCGGTTCTGTGGGGCGTTTCCCTGTGGCAGGGAGAGAAGATAGAGCCATACGCCGGTGATATTCAGATCCGTTACCACGGACAGGGGGTGTCCCGGCAGGCTTTAGAGCAAATAAAAGAAGCCGGGTTAAAGCCTGAAGCCGAGAACTTCCCGGAGACCGCGGCATGGAACGTGGAGTACTATGTGGAGGCCAAAAATCCAGTGCTGAATTTTAAGCAGGATGTCACCTGCATCATGGTCCGGGGAGAGATGGATCAGATTGTGAAGGACCGGCTGGTGGCCGGCACGTATGGCTTTGGAGATGATGAGGATGGATGTGTCGTCAGCAGTAAAACGGCATGGGAACTGTTCGGCTCCACCGATGTGACCGGCAGCTGGATCTCCGTTAAGGGGAAAAGGTTTGTCATTCGGGGAGTGACGGCCGCCTCCTATCCCATGGTGATGCTTCCGGCAGAACGGCTGGAGACGGAGTTTTTTCCCAACGTTTCCTTTTCTTATTCCGGTCAGGAGGGGCTTGAGGGACAGGCGGAAGAGATGATCATGCGCTTCGGACTGCCGGGACATGAAATCAGAATTAATGGGAGCATTTACTATGCCATGATAAGGTTTTGCCGCACGCTGCCCGGCTGGGCCCTGCTTATCTGTTTCTGGATTTTGATGCGGCGTGCGCGGCGTTTTCGAAAGTCTGATATGCGGCTGCGGAAAGTTTTTTCCTTTGCGGTGATGGCTGGAGGCGTGGCAGCTCTGCTCTGGTATGGCTTCCGTTTTCCGGGAGAGTTTATTCCATCCCGGTGGTCGGATTTTTCCTTCTATACGGAAAAATTCACACAGGTAAAAGAGAATCTCTTTGACATAGCCATGCTGCCAAAGACCCGGTGGGATGTGGAGATGATACGCGCGTTTGCTGCCTCCGTGTTCTGTTCGGCAAGTGCGGCTGCGCTGATCATCATAACGGGAAGTCTTCTGCTTTCCATGCCTAACCATACCGGGCAGGAGTAGAAGGCTCCTTTTTTCGTCAAATATAAGTATTTCAAACAATTTATGCATAAGCTATTGACTGTGAACCCTGTTTATACCTTATAGTAAACAGCAAAAAAGGGAGAAAAGACGACATGACAATTAAGGAAGTGGAAGAAAAAACAGGGATTGTACGTTCCAGTGTCCGTTTCTACGAAAAAGAAAAACTGATCCATCCTGTCAGAAATAACAGGAATGGATACCGGGAGTATACGGAAGAGGATGTAAAGAACATTAAAAAAATAGCATACTTACGAACCTTAGGAATCTCACTGGAAAATATTCACCGCATAATCGATCACGAAGTATCCCTGCAGGTGGTCCTTGAAAGACAAGCGGATGCGCTGGAGAGCCAAATCGCAGATCTGGAGAAATACCATTATATATGTAAAAAGATGCTTACCGAAAAGGAAATGACGTATGATGATTTAGAGGTGGAAGCATACGTGACAGAGCTGGAAGATTACTGGAAAAGTAACAGTAAGGTCCTTCGGCTGGATTCGGTCGGTTTCCTGTATCTGTGGGGTGGATTGCTGGCATGGGGCGGAATCACAGCGGTGTGCTTCCTGCTTGCGCTGCTTGCATATCCGAATTTGCCGTCCCAGGTGCCGATACAGTGGAATAACGGCGAAATAAGCCGTCAGATTGGAAAAGCATTTATTTTTGTATATCCTGCCGCCTGTATCATCATAAGATTTTTTTTACGTCAGTTTATATGGAGATGGCTGACACTCCGTCTGTTCTGCTTCAGTGATACCATCTGCGATTACGTGACCAACTGCCTGTGTTTTGTCATATTATCAGTAGAAGCATTTACAATCTTTTACGTGAATGGAATGATGCAAAATGTGACCACGATTCTGACTGCGGACGCAGTGGTGCTTGTGGGAGTCCTTCTGATCGGGTGGTATAAACTGACCGTGGGACATGCGCGGGATTGAAAGACCGACCATAAATCAAATATAACTGTATGTTTTTGCATGCCTTTTCAAGAAGAAAAGGCAGAGCAGGAACCCTCCTGCTTCTGCTGCCGGAACGGCAAGCCAGACTCCGTCAAGCCCCATAATAAGAGGAAGGAGCAGTAAGCATAAGACGATCAGGCACAGCGTGCGCACGAAAGAAATTACAGCCGATACCCTGCCGTTAGATAAAGCGGTGAACAGAGCCGACGAAAAGATGTTGACTCCGGAAAATAAGTAGCCGAAAGAAAACACCATAAATCCGTGGCGGGCCAGATCGTATACGGCTGTGCCGGGGTGTGCGAAAATCGTTACGATAATCCCGCCAGCCAACTGCGCTGTGGCAAATACGAGGAACGAAGTGACACCGGTAAAGATCAGGGAGGTCTTAAACACCTGCTTTAGCTGCTTCGTATTGCGGCTGCCGTAATTGTAGCTGATGACAGGTGAGACGCCCTGTGAAAAACCCATGTACAGTGCATTTAACAGGAACTGGGAGTACTGGATAATGGTGATGGCCGCGACGCCGTCTTCTCCTGCGTAGTGCATCATCAGGAGGTTGAACAGGAACGTGATAATGCCGGAGGATAAATTGGTCACCATTTCCGAGGAACCGTTAATCAGCGTTTCCTTTAATTCTGCCGCAGAAAGACGGGGCTTTACGAGCCACAGTGCCTTGCGGGAAACGGCAAAGTAGATCAGACCGAATACAGCGGGGATCATGTAGCCGGTAACGGTTGCAATGGCCGCGCCAGCCACGCCCAGCTTTAGCGGGACGATGAGAATATAATCCAGAACCGCGTTGCTTAAGCCGGCCAGAATCGTGAGAAAAAGTCCCAGTCCGGGCCGCCCTTCCGTGATAAAATACATCTGAAACAGAATCTGAAGCATCAGCGCCGGAGCGAAGGCCATCTGCCATCTCATATAAGTAATACAGTCGCTCATGAGCAGGTCGCTGGCTCCCAGGAGCCGTACGATCGGTACAGCAAAGAGATTGCCGAAAACCGCCGTTACGGCTCCGACGATGAGATTCAAATATATAATAGAAGTAAAGGCAGCCCGTGCTTCCTCTGGTTTTCCTTCGCCCATCTTCTTTGCAACAATGGCGCAGCTGCCGGTTGAAAACATGACCGCAATGCCGAGCACGATGTTAATGGCGGGATAAACGATATTGATGGATGAAAGCGCATTGGTCCCGACGAAACGCGATACAAAGACTCCGTCAATAATTGTATAGAGGGAGGTAAAAATCATCATGATGGTCGTCGGCAGTGCAAACATCATGAGGGAACCAAATGTAAATTTTTTTGCCAGTGAATAATTCATACTATTTCTCCTGATTTTCTTGTAAATTTCAGCCGCATGGACTATCATAGGGTATAGGGTAGGCCGATAGTCAAGTGGAGATTTATCTTTTACTCCTCTGACCGGAGGACACAGAAATGAATGAAAACTTTGAGTATAGAAAGGGATCACAATATGGAAAAACAGTCGGAGTTATATTTTACGACAGGCGAGTTTGCGAAGATTTTAGGGGTTAAGAAGCATACGCTGTTTCACTATGATGAGATTGGTCTGTTTTCGCCGGCGGTGAAGGATGAGGAGAATAATTACCGGTATTATTTTGTGTGGCAGATGGATACATTTGAGGTAATACGGGCATTGCAGAAGCTGGGGATGCCTCTCAGTGAGATCAGGGAGTATATGGAGAACCGGTCGCCGGAGCATTTTCTGGCGCTGGTGGATCAGAAGGATGCGGAGATCGACCAGGAGATTGAGCGTTTGAAAAATATGAAGCGTTTTATGGAGTGGGAGAGAACGACGATTAAGGAGGCGCTGGAGGCCGAGGTGGATAAGCCGAAGCTGGCGGAGAGAGGCCAGGAGTACTTATTTTCTTCCGAGGTGAATATCACGGGGGAACGGAAGCTGGCAGAGGAGATTGCACACCATGTCAGGGTCTGCGAGCAGTACCATATCAGCATGAACGCCGTGGGCGCGGTCTGTCTGGGCAAAGACTTAGAGGCAGGGAAATACGACCGCTACCGGAGTGTCTATACGCGGCTGGATAAGCGCATTTCGGCGCTGAAACCGTATGTGAAGCCGGCGGGAACCTACGTGGAACTGTATTACCGGGGGTACGACGGAGACATGGGGAAGGCGTATCCGGTTATTCGGGATTTCGCTGAACAACGGGGGATCCGTTTGGATGAGATGTGGTATGAGGACCTTCTCCTCGATGAACTGACGGTCAGGGACACAGAGGATTACGTTGTGAAGGTAGCGGTGCGTGTGAAATAACGCTTCCGGCCAATGAAGCGGGAAGCGTTTTCCGATCTCCTGGGTATACCGTTTACCACATATTGGCGAGGTGTTTTTCAATAAAGGAATCCAGCTGTTCTGGATCCAGGCCCAGGGCGGGAACAAGGAGGTTTTGGAGCTGTATCTTTGCCTGCTGTTCTGTGGCGGCTTCGTCGTCGCTGGGGTGCCTCCCGGTTTTCGGGTCGTTCCGGCAGATATAGATGGTTTTAATGACCTTGATCCATTCAACCGGATCGTCGGATTTCTGCGCGGCCCGGAGGGCGCTTAAGCGGTTTCTTTCGTTGGAGATCACAAAGGCCGGTATGTACGGCATTCTTTCGATCAGTTCTAATGCGTCGTCTTTCGTCATGGTTATATCCTCGTTTAGTCAGATTGAGTATAGGGTCCGGATCTATTTTACCATAGATAAATGCCGGATTTCAAAGGGCGTTTTGTACAAAGAAACAGGTCTGCTGATTGGTGAAATCTGTTTACAGCGTGCTGGAAGTCCCTTCGTATGGTGAAATCCGCATTTGCCTTTTAAAGACGGTATGTTATAATGCAGATAGTGAAAAAGCTGTGGCAGGGAAGCCGTAAGGCTGATTTTAACGGGGGATAAAGGGATATGTACCGATTGATTATTATCGATGACGAGGAAAAAATTGTAGAAGGGATGGGGATGCTTTTTCCGTGGAAGACCATAGGATTTTCCGTGGAAGGTCTCTTTACCAGCGCAGTAGAAGCGCTGGAATTTATGGAAAACAATCAGGTGGATGTGGTGCTCAGCGATATTGAGATGCCGGATATGGATGGCATTGAGCTCAGCCGCAGATTGTTAGAGAAGGAAGACGTGAAGGTGGTTTTATTCAGCAGCCATCAGGATTATGACTATTTCCGGGCGGCGATTCAGAACCGGGTGGAGGACTTTTTGCTGAAGCCGGTGGATTATGCCATGCTTCTGGAATGTCTGGGACGGGTGAAGGAGCAGCTGGATGCCAGAAGCCAGAAGAAGGTGGAGCTTCCCAAAGGGTATTACGACAAGATCGTGTCCGGCGTCAGGGAGTATCTGATGAAGCATTATCAGGATGCCTCCCTGGAGGGGGCGGCTGAGAAGGTGAATTTAAGCCCCGCTTACTTATCTAAGATCTTCAAAGAGAAGAATGGGACCAGCTTTTCGGATACGCTTCTTTCCATTCGAATGGAAAAGGCGAAGGAGATGCTGGAGGACATTCGTTATAAGAGCTATGACATTGCCTATTATATCGGGTACGACAATCCGAAGAACTTTTCCAGGGCGTTTAAGTCGTACTATGGAATGACTCCGATGGAATACCGAAAATCAAAGACGGAGGAAGGGCAGTGAAGAAAAAGTTCTTTTTCAAGCGCGTAGCGATTTATCTGGGCATGATGCTCCTGCCGATGACGCTCCTGTTTACGGCGTTCTGCGTACTGAATTTACGGACGATAGACCGGGACTTAAAGAGACAGGGGAGGCAGACGGTGGATGCGGTGGATGTGAATTTTGATCTGGTCCTGAGCAATGTCCTATACCAAAACGATCTGCTGACCAGCACGACCCGAATGAACCTGTCACTAAAGAGAATCCTGTCCCAGAGCGAAATGGCTTACGGCGATGCGGTCAACATCGACAGCCTCCTGGCCATCCTGCGGAGCATCAAGGATTCCCATGAGTATGTGGAGTCTATCTATCTCTACACCGACGGCGCGGCCCGGTATTTTTCTTCGGACAAGGGGATTCACACCATAGATGATAGTGCGGATTCCTCCTGGCTCGATGTTTACCGGGAGATTGCGAAGGACAGCAGCAGTTATATTGCGCCGCGGGAGATATCCCTGGGAGCGGATCAGGTAATTCCCGTTTTAAGTATTTACAAACGCCTTCTTTTACAGAAGGGATGTATTGTTGTAAATATCGATGTGGCGAAGCTGGAGGAGATTCTGGCAAAGCAGATTTCCGGTCATGAGGAGACGATCTATCTGGTAAACAGGGACGGCGATGTGCTGGCGGAACAGTCAGTGGGAAGCGGTGGGAACGGAGACCGGAAGTACTTTGCCCGGCTGAAGGAACAGTATGGAGAAGGGTGGCAGGAGTATCTGAAGGGGCTGGACGGCACCTGGGTCAGGACTCAGAACGGCACCTGTCTCTTAAGCGTGGGAAGTTACGATGCGATGGAAGTATATTATGTGTCAGCGATCTCCTCAAAGGCCAGAACTGAGAGCATTTTTGCCATGCTGCAGTCATTCCTTGCGTTTCTGGTCCTGGATCTCTGTGTGGTGGTGTTCCTGGCGTATTTGACGACGAAGCGGTCCTTTGATCAGATATCCTATATGATTTCTGTGTTCAACGAGGCGGAGAAGGGGCTGCCGGTGGCAAAGCCGGAAAACAGCAACCGGGACGAATACGATGTAATCATGAACAACATCATCTATCTGTTCCTGAATACCAATCATTTAAACGCCCAGTTAAAAGAAAATGAATATAAGAGAGAACACGCGGAAATGATGGCACTCCAGCTTCAGATCAATCCCCATTTCCTGTTCAATACGCTTCAGACCGTGGATATGGAGGTACGGAAGCAGGGGGCCAGTCCGGAGGAGATCAGCACGATTATCCGCTGCGTCTCAGATATCCTGAAATATGCGCTGAGCGACCCCGGGGAGCCGGTTACGGTGGAGGAGGAGATCCAGTATTTGAAAAAATATGCGGCCATTCAGAAATTCCGGTTCGGCGACCAGTTTATCATCTACTATGAGGTCGATGACGAGGTGATGGACGCCGCGGTGTTCCGGCTGTTCTTACAGCCGCTGGTGGAGAACAGCCTGCTCCATGGAATACGCGGATCGAAGCAGAAGGGATACGTCAAGGTATCCATTCAGAAAAGGGGAGAACGCTTGCGCTGCTGTGTGATGGATACCGGAACGGGGATGACCAGAGAAGAGAAGGCCGGTCTGGAGAGCCGCTTTTCGAGTGATGAAACGAGAGGAATCGGACTGGCTAATCTGTACCGGAGACTCGTGCTCCGGTATGGAGAGGAAAGCGCCCTGCGTGTCTGGTCGAAAAAAGGGATGGGAACCGCGGTCAGCTTCTATATTCCCTGTGAAAAGATGAAAGTATAAGAGATGGTATCATTCCTTTGGATTATCAAAAGGAATGATACCATTTTTCGCAGATATCGCAATTTAAGAAGAATTTTAGAAAGCCGGACGCCTTTTATTTCTCCTGGTTTCATTATAAAATAAGAGTATCAAAAGGAGAGACGGTCCGGACGTCCAAACAAGAAAATGGAGGAAGGTTTCATGAAAAAATATTTAGCATTACCAGCGGTGTTCTGTCTGGCAGCCAGTTTATTAACAGCCTGTGGGGGCGGAAAAAATGAGACTGCTGCTGTGGATACGGCAGCAGAACAGGGTCAGGCCGCGGCAGAGGATAAAGAGACCACGAAAACAGAAACCACAAAAAAAGAGGAGGGCGGTACGGAGCAGATTACACTGCGTTTTTCCTGGTGGGGAGGTGAGGAACGCCTTGCGGCCACGCTCGATGTGATTAAGCAGTTTGAAGAACTAAATCCCAACATTACAATTGAGCCGGAATACGGAAGTTCGGACGGCTATGCAGACAAACTGGCGACTCAGCTTGCCAGCGGTACGGCGCCCGATATCATCCAGATCGATCCGGGTCTCATGCCGGCGCTGGTTTCCGACGAGACCAATTACTTTTTGGATTTAAGTACCTCCAGCTTTGATTTTTCCAATTTTGACGAAAACTACTATAAGCTGAGAATCAACGGCTTCTATGATGGAAAGCAGTTCGGAATCCCGACCGGAATTTCCGGCGGTGCGGTTCTGGTAAACCAGGGGCTTGCGGATCAGATCGGAATCGATTTTCACACCCAGTATACCTGGGACGATATCTTTGCCTGGGCGAAAAAGGTGAGAGAGTACGACGATTCCATGTACTTAATCTGCTCCAACAAGGATTATGTGGCAAATATTCTGGCCAACAACTATGCGAAACAGTTAAGCGGAAAGACGTTTATCAACGAGGACACGAAGGAGATTAACTTAACACCCGAGCAGTGGCAGGAGGTCTATACTTTTGTGAAACGCCTGTACGATGAGGAAGTGATCGCTCCGGCTTCCTATTCGGCCGCATACGCCGGAGACAATATGCAGTCCGATCCCAACTGGATTGCCGGAAAATACGTCTGCAGCTTTACCTACATGTCAACCATGGAAACCCTGGCGGCTGCCAATGCGGATGCAGAATACACAGCCGGTCTCTTTCCTCTGTATCAGGGGTCCGATGTGGATGCATGGAATGCAAACTGCCCGCAGATCATAGCAATTAACGCCAAATCCAAAAATCCGGAAGCGGCAGTGGAATTTTTAGATTATTTCTTTAACAATGAGAAGGCCATGGAGACCCTGGGCTGCACCAGAAGTGTTCCTCCGACTGCAAAGGCCAGAGAAATCTGTACCGCGGACGGTTCTTTAAGCAAGCTGCTGTCAGAGGCCGCGGATGTGGCCGGCAGCTACAGCGGAATGGTTGACGACAAGTATTTTTCAGCTGCGGAAGCCAAGCAGATCGTGACCGATGAGGTGGAAGCGGTTGGTTTCGGAGTGGCAACTCCGGAAAGCGCGTCCGAGGAGACCATCAGCCTGCTGAATAATTATATTTCCGGCATTCAGTAAACGGCGGCGGAACCGGCAAAATACCATCAAAACCATACATACGATTTAACAGGAAGAGAGCTCAAAAAGCTCTCTTCTATAAATAAAGGGGAAAATATTATGGCAGCAAACCAGACAGCTACGAAACCCAAACGGTATAAGAAACGGGACTATCAGGCGTTTCTCTACCTGATGCCCTGGATTTTGGGAATGCTTATTCTGCAGATATATCCATTTTTATGTTCTTTTTACTATTCTTTTACCAATTATCAGGTCAGCTCCAGCCCGATATGGACTGGTCTGGAAAATTACCGCTATCTCTTTACCAAGGATACGGAGTTCTGGAATTCGGTGAAGGTGACCGTGGTTTATACTCTGTACACGGTGCCCGGAAAGCTGGTCATGGCACTGGCGGTTGCCGTATTTTTAAACCGCAATATTAAGGGAATCAACCTGATCAGGACGCTTTACTACATACCGTCGCTGTTCGGCGGAAGCGTGGCGGTCTCTGTCCTGTGGAAGGCACTTTTTATTGATAATGGAGTGATTAATGCCCTGCTTACGGGCTTAAGCCTGCCGGCCATTCAGTTCTGGGGTGATCCAAGATATGCATTAAAGACTATCTGTGCCCTGGAGATCTGGCAGTTCGGTTCTTCCATGGTGATGTTTCTCGCAGCCTTAAAGCAGGTCCCGGTGTCACTATACGAGGCTGCCTCCATCGATGGAGCGGGAAAGATTCAGAGCTTTTTCCGGATTACGCTTCCGCAGATCACCCCAATCATATTTTTTAACCTGATCATGCAGACGATTCAGGCGCTGCAGAACTTCACCTCCGCCTTCGTCATTACCAAGGGAGGCCCGGTGAAATCCACCTATGTGCTGGGCATGAAGCTGTACAAAGAGGGCTTTTCTTACTTTAAAATGGGATATGCCTCGGCCATCTCCTGGGCCATCTTTGTCATGATCGTAGCAGTTACCATGTTGTTGTTCCGGTCCTCGTCCGTCTGGGTCCACTATGACGACGAAGGAAGCTTTTGATGGAAGAGGGATGAAGATGAATAGAAAAACGAAGAAAAAGACTGTAAAGACCGTATTATCCTATCTTGTAATCGCAGTGATCGGACTGGTGCTGCTGTACCCGATTCTCTGGATGTTTTTTGCGGCCTTCAAGACCAATGACGAAATATTTGGTTCCACCAGGCTGCTGGCAAGCCATTACAGCCTGAAGAATTTTATCGACGGCTGGAAGGGAAGCGGAACCATGACGTACGCCACCTATTTCTGGAACACGTTCCGGCTGGTGATCCCCGTGACACTTCTGACACTGGTGTCCAGCACACTTGTGGCCTACGGCTTTGCCAGATTTAATTTTCCATTTAAGAAGGCGCTGTTTTCCCTTCTGATAGCAACGCTGATGCTCCCAAACGCGGTCATTATCATTCCGCGCTACACGCTGTTTGCCAAATTCGGCTGGATTGACACCTATATCCCCTTTTACGCGCTGGCGGCGCTGGCCTGCTATCCGTTCTTTATCTTCATGCTGGTGCAGTTTTTGCGGGGAATTCCGCGGGATCTGGATGAGTCCGCATACATAGACGGATGCGGCACATTCCGCACGCTGATGCAGATTATTCTGCCGCTCATGAAGCCTTCCCTGTTCTCTGCGGCACTATTCCAGTTTATGTGGACGTACAACGACTACTTTAATTCCCTGATTTTTATCAACTCAGGGAAGAAATATACCGTGTCCCTGGCGCTTCGCTTATCCCTGGATTCCGAATCTGTGATCAACTGGGGTAAAATTATGGCCACTTCCTTCGTAGTCGTGCTGCCGCTGATCCTCCTGTTCTTCATGGCACAGAAATACTTTGTCGAAGGCATTGCCACCAGCGGATTAAAGGGCTAATGTGATTTTATGACCCGTTTCAGCAAAAGGAGAATAAACATACAATGAAAAAACCACAAAGCCGATCTTTCAATTCCAGATGGAGTGCACGCTCTCTACTTCAGATACAGGGGAGAAAAGAACATCAGCCTTCATTCATTTACCCTAAGCAATTAATCTTTTTATGTATTTATTTGTATAACTAAAGTAACTAATTTCCCCTTGACAAATCCTCTCACTCTATCGTATACTGCGGATAGCACCATTTAAAAATATTAAAACAGGAAAGAAGGTTCTGTCGGAAGATGATGACAAAATAATGACGTAGAAAAGGCTGAGAAACACTGAGTTAAAGGGTATGCCCCACTGGAAAAGTGCGGAGAAGATGCCTGGGATTCTATGCCATTTCGTCCGGTCATCAGGGAAAATTCCGTACAGACATGAGTTTGTGCAGGCTTTGTTTCTGCGCTCGTTTCCTCATACGTATAGAATCTTTAATCCCTTCCGGACGATTGGCCAGGAGGGATTTTTATGTTACAGATTAAACAGTTGACCATAACACACAAAAAGGATTTAAGGGTAATATTAAAGGATTTCAGCTTTGTCTTAAATCCCGGGGACAAGGTGGTTTTGATCGGGGAAGAGGGAAATGGAAAAAGCACTCTTTTAAAGTGGATTTATGATCCCCGGCTGATCGAAGGTTATGCGGAGACGCAGGGAGAACGAATCTGCACGGGAGAGCAGCCGGGTTATCTGCCGCAGGAGCTTCCGGCGGAAGAAAAAGAAAAAACCGTATATGAATATTTTTGCGGGGAGGACGCCTTTGGGATGCAGACGCCCAGGGAACTGACCCGTTTAGCAGGGCAGCTGAAGCTGCCGTCCGATTTCTTCTACCAGGACCAGAAGATGAACACGCTTTCCGGCGGGGAAAAGGTGAAAGCGCAGATGGCGCGGCTTCTCATGGCACAGCCTTCCGTTCTGCTGCTGGATGAGCCGTCCAATGACATTGATATCGAAACGCTGGAATGGCTGGAAAAACTGATTCTGGAAGCGCCGCAGCCGGTATTATTTATCTCTCACGATGAGACGCTGATCGAGCGGACTGCAAATGTGGTAATTCATATAGAACAGCTGAAGCGAAAGACGGAAAGCCGTTATAGTGTGGCGAAAACCGGCTATCGCCAGTACGAGGCAAACCGGGCGGCGCAGCTTGCAAGCCAGGAACAGCGGGCTTTAGGTGAGCGCAGGGAAGAGAAGAAGCGGCAGGAAAAATTCCAAAGGATCGAGCAGGCGGTGAATTACGATTTAAACAGCATAACCCGTCAGAACCCACACGGTGGATATCTGCTCAAAAAGAAGATGAGAGCTGTGAAATCTCTGGAAAAAAGGTATGAACGGGAGGCATTAGACAGAACGGAGATACCGGAGACCGAGGATGCAATATTCTTTAAGGTGGGAGAAAAGGTAAAAATGCCTGCCGGAAAAACTGTTCTGGAATTCTCCCTGGACCGGCTTTATGCGCCGTCCTCGAAGGAAGAGGCGCCGCGTCTTCTGTCTGAGCATATATTTCTGCGGATTAAGGGCGGAGAGCGGGTCTGCATCACCGGAAAAAACGGCGTGGGAAAAACAACGCTTCTGAAACAGATAGCAGAGCAGCTTCTAAGCCGGACCGATATCCGGGCCTGCTATATGCCGCAGAATTATGAGGATCTTCTGGAGCTGAACCGGACGCCTGTGGACTTTCTGTCCGTGACCGGAGACAAGGAGGAGACGACACGCATCCGGACGTATCTGGGCTCTATGAAATATACCGTCGATGAAATGACTCATCCGATGTCGGAACTTTCCGGCGGCCAGAAGGCAAAGGTGCTTCTGCTGAAGATGAGCCTGTCGGGGGCCGATGTCCTGATTCTGGATGAGCCGACCCGTAATTTCTCCCCGCTTTCGGGACCTGTGATCCGAAAGATACTGCGCCAGTACCAGGGAGCCATATTAAGCATTTCTCATGACCGGAAATATATCGAAGAGGTCTGTACTGCCGTTTATCAGCTGACGCCGGAGGGACTTGTGAAGACGGACGGAGAGAACGTGTAAGCTTGATTTATTCGGAACCTCTCAGGAAAAGAGAGGTTCCGAATAAAGGAATTTCATGGTATACTAGGCTGGTAAAGACTGCCGCCCCAACAGGCGGCCGAAGGGAGTTTATCATGAGCAGATTGAAACTTGGAATCCTGGGTAGTGGGTATCTGGGAGGAATTATTGCAGATGCGTGGAAAAACGGTTATTTGGATGAGTACGAGCTGGTGGGAATCGCGGGCCGCAATGAGGAGAAGACGAAGGCTCTGGCGGAAAAAGCAGGATGCAGGGCGTTCGTGGATGTGGACGAGCTTTTGGCGCTGAAACCGGATTACATAGCCGAGGCGGCCTCTGTTGCCGCGGTAAAAGAGATGGCTGTTAAGGCTCTTAGTGCAGGAACCAGCATCATTGTGCTGTCGATCGGTGCATTTGCGGACGAGGATTTCTATGAGGAAGTAAAGCACACAGCCGTAGAGCATGGGACAAAGGTACATATCGCATCCGGCGCGGTGGGTGGTTTTGATGTGCTTCGGACGGTTTCTCTGATGGGAGATGCGGTATCCGGTATTGAGACGAGGAAGGGGCCGAAATCGCTGAAGAATACGCCTCTGTTTGACGAGCATTTGATGACAGATACAGAGGGTACCGAGGTATTCGCGGGCAATGCGAAGGAAGCGATTTCACTTCTGCCTACCAAGGTCAATGTGGCAGTGGCGGCTTCTCTGGCTACAACAGGTCCGGAACACACAAAGGTAAACATACACAGCATTCCCGGATTTGTGGGCGATGACCATAAGATTACGGCAGAAATTAAGGGGGTAAAGGCGGTCGTCGATATCTACTCCGACACCAGTGCGATCGCGGGCTGGAGCGTCGTGGCTGTTCTTCGCAATCTGGTGTCACCGATCGTATTTTGACGAAACAAGGAGGACGGGGATATGTTTAAGAAATTAGTGGCCATCGAGCCGGTAAGTCTGGTGGAAGAGGCGGAAAACGAACTGCATCAGTATGCGGAGGAGGTCGTCATGTACGGCGACGTGCCGGCGGATGATGACGAGATTATCAGGAGAATCGGGGACGCGGATGGCGTTTTGCTCAGCTATACATCAAAAATCAACCGCTATGTATTTGAACATTGCCCTGAGGTCCGCTATGTGGGCATGTGCTGCAGTCTGTATTCCAAAGAGAGCGCCAACGTGGACATTGTCTGGGCGGAGGAGCATGGCGTTACCGTAAAGGGTATCCGGGACTATGGCGACAGGGGAGTCGTGGAATATGTCATCTGTGAGCTGGTGCGTTTTCTTCACGGCTATGACCGTCCCATGTGGAAAGAGATGCCGGTGGAGATCACGGGACTCAGGGTTGGTATGGTGGGAATGGGTGTTTCCGGTGGCATGATCGCTGAGGCCATGAAATTTATGGGCGCCGAGGTTTCCTATTACAGCAGGAGCAGGAAGCCGGGGTATGACGCAAAAGGTATGGTCTACCGTCCGTTACCCGAATTGCTGGAGCAGTCCGAGGTGGTATTTGCCTGCTTAAATAAGAATGTGATTCTCATGCACGAGGAGGAATTCAAGGCGCTGGGCAATGGGAAAATCCTGTTCAACACTTCCATCGGGCCTGCCTTTGAGGCGGAAGATTTAAAGAACTGGCTGGATGGGGGAACGAATTACTTTGCCTGTGATACGGCTGGAGCCATCGGCGATCCGACGGGAGCACTTTTAAGCCATCCGAGAGTATTCTGTGTCAACTATTCCGCAGGCAGGACGAAGCAGGCATTCGGCCTTCTGAGTGAGAAGGTGCTGGACAATATCCGAGAGTATATGGTGAATGCTTAAGTCAGGTCAAAGCTTTCTGGAGTCAAAAGCTAAAAAATGACAAAGCTAAAAAATGACATAGCTAAAAATTGTAAAAGCCGGACGAACTACGGAAAATGTCTCTGGTTGGCAGGATTGTGATATAAAAAGGCAGAAATGGAATAGTGATATATGGGGAATTGAACTATAATGATACTTACAGAGTGAACAGGGAAATGGATCACCTTCCATTTCGTCAGGACGAATGACCAGTCTTTGTAAATATTTCATTATGAATGGGGGCCAAATGCTTTTGCATTTGACCCCCAAACCCCATCCATGACCCGGATAATGAGGAGAGAATGGGAGTGTAAAATAGAGTGTGTAAGTTCAAAATGAACTTCACACTCTGTTTTCTTGTCAAGATGTGATAAACTAATCAAAGAAAGGTGATATAGTACAATGGCAAGAAGAAAAAGAGATCCAAAGA